>OATY01000036.1_pt1 | contig 81151 bp, 74 predicted proteins | sample 1476101 | NCBI WGS metagenome assembly OATY01 (sample SAMEA2579994, study PRJEB22360) | human gut metagenome
CGGACAGGTCTTTTTTCACATTTTCTGGGTGGTAACTTTAATTATGCAATCTAGGTATGAGCCAATCCGACCAATAGATATAACAATAGACTTCTGATCAATGACGTAATCTGAATTAACTTTAAGAACGCCATCAGTATAGTCAGAAGATGAAGTGTTGAAATAGCCAGCCGTGAATTTCATTGCATTCTGGCTATATATATAAGTACCAGTATTGTCTGCAGTACCACCAACATAATTATTGAAATAGTCTTTGCTAAAAGGAGCGCCCCATACATCGCTAGGATATACGCCTGACCCCAAGACATTCCATCCTCCACCGCCATTCGTTTTGACGTAAAGATTTGTGTTGGATGGTGTCAAAACAACACTTTGGTTGTTTTTATTATCATTATAAGTCGCCGTAATTGGATAAGTTCTTATATTGTTATTTCCTGAAATATCTAAGGGGTTTCCATAAATTGAAAACACTATTGGATCAGTGGTGGTCCAATTTATGTCTTCCGTTGCAGTTAAAGTAATTGTGTTTGTTGAAGGACTCTTTGTCATACTAAAATAAGGACCTCCTCCAGATAAGCCAACGGTATTATAATTTAAGCCCTGGCTATCTACATTTAGAACAATCGTATCACCAGCATGTAGCTCTTGTTTTCCAATAATCGTGCTAAGTGAAAAGGTAAATGTGACAGAATTATCGCCATTAACTGGTGAGGAGCTTGTTCCAAGACCGTCTGAGGTCATTGAAACATTCGCTCCAGAAACCGAGCTTAAAGTAGCATTAACCTTTGTGTTTTCGTTAGAAGAATTGCTTGAAGCAATAGTATTATTGCTAGAGGTTTTATTAGTTGGAGCATTATTCGTTAATTGGTTGTCACCACTATTAGTAGAATTATTTGCTGCAGTGTTAGCATTAATTGTCGGATTAATGCTTGTCTTGCTTAGAGCCGAGCTTTCGGTAGACCCCTGATTAAGCTGTTCATTTGTTTTTTGAGGAGAGTCTTGATATCCATTGGATGCGTTTTTGGCAGTGTTTGCCTCGCTATTTAAAGTATCAGCATGAACCGAAGTATCGTTGCTTATAAGACCAGAAAGGCTAACTGTAGCTAATGTAATTGCCGCAAAAGCCCAATATTTGCCTTTTTTGTACATTTTGTAGTGTTGTTTAGTATCAAAGATCATATGTTAATCTCCTTAAATTTAAATTCATATACTTGGTTGTCTTGCTTATTTGTCTGGTGATAGGCACTTTATGTTAATAAATAAATAAGCAGGCAACATAAAGCAACATGATAATAGCACAAAATCCACAATTGAAATGTCAAAAAATCGAAAATTTTTTTCGATATTTTGGTTTGAATCGGTTGCTGAGGCATTAAGCAGCCCCCAGATTGCTGAAAAATTTAACTTTATAGCAAATCAAAAAATTAATTACTTGGATTTCACCAAAATCAATTCAAAAATTCGTAGCCTGTTTAAATTCAGTAGAAAGTCGGCTCCTACGCTGTAGTTTCTGACATAATTAGTTTGTACGATAATTAACAGATTAGAGATATTTAAAACAAATACAGCCGTTCGATACATAGCGGAGCTTAAGCAGTCCTTGACCGATCTTCATCACTAAGGCATGAAACAATTTTTGTTTTAAGTTGGCTAAAAAGGAGATTCGGCATGTTTTAGCCTTTTATCCGATCTAATATCCTTCTGGAAACCATCAATTGTTGCAACCATATTGAAGGTCATTCCTTGACAATGCGACAAAGTGCTTTAAGCTGCCGTTTTTCTTCCGTCGTTAGTTCGAGTGGATAGCGTTGATTGTTTTTTTTACCATCATTTGTGCGCCATTTAAAAAGTGCCATCACTTTCCATGAGATTGAAAAGTGATGGCACTTATTTGCTGCTTAATGCATTCTATAGCTAAGTAACAGGTTTATCAGAAGTAACAAGCTACAAGAAAATGATGCAGATTGAAGTGAAATTGAATCCTTGAAAATAAATGTTTCCGAAATAATTAAAACAATCTCTATGACCGCAATAATAATCAAGAAGGCTCGGTTATATCGTCCCGCTCGCGTTGCGACTTTTTCTTTGCGTGTTAGCCAAATGATGATGAATATCAAAATTATTGATAATAAGTTAAAAATCGCTAAGGCCATTTTGCCCGCCCTTCTGCACTATGCTATCCGCTACACCCTTGATGGAACACAAAAGCCTCGATTTCAAGGTAGTCAAAGCTCATAGATAAAGGGATAAAAAAGTGACAACGTGTTGACCAATTTCTAAAGGACTTTGGTACCCGCTTTTACGTTATCCTCTCAAGCATGTGTTACGTTTTCCATTATTGGTCAGCAGACGCATACTCACTTTTAAAACTAGCAAATGTGTTGGTTCTTGTTGAGTTGATGATACCTGACGCTATTGCCATTTTAGCGAGCGACTGTTTCGATAAAATCATCAACAACATGGTGGTAGGCTGTTGGCATCTCAAGTCGTTGAAGATGTCCTGATTTAAAGACCACAAAGCAAGCATTCGGAATATACTTCTGAATCTCAATTCCCTTTGATGGCCCATTGACGGGATCATACAAACCACTCGTAATCAAGGTCGGACATGTGATTTTTGGCAATTCATTTCTAAAATCAAATGCCGTTATAGATCTTAGCGCTCTATCTTCATCCTCAGGAGACAAGCTGTTTTTTTGAAATCCTGAATCCGTTAGTTGTTTGATATTACCCTTATCAATGGTTAAGTGGCGAATCCAATAATCTCTCCTTTCAACTTTGTCTAAGGGGATATTGTCATTCTTTGCCGTGTCAGCAAGAGCTGATGCTGGATTATGCGCAGCGGAGACATTCAAAATCAAGCCACTTAAGTCTTGTGGAATTTTGGTTGCAACTGCTTCTGCTATGTAGCTTCCCAAGGAGCCACCGTACAAGACAAAATTGTGCAAATTCAGTTTTGAGATGACCGCTAATGCATCTTCGATATGGTTCTCTAGGGTAAATGGATGCTTTGGATGATCTGAAGCTCCATGGCCTCGAAGGTCATAACGATAAACACGGTGATTTTTAGTTAGAAACGGCAAATCCGTATCATAAGTCTCTTTACAGTCAGTAACACCGTGAATTAGAAGTATTGGGCTTCCTTCTCCATGAACATCATATGATATCCTAGTTCCGTCTTTTACAGTAATGTACTCAGACATAAAACTGCCTCCTTAGTTATTGATCAAACATTGTCATTATATCATTTGGTTTACAGCATGCACGAATAACCGTCATTAACAAAAAATATTAAGCAAAAATTATATTATAAACAGAGCATCAGCAATTTTTGATATAGGCTTTCCATCTTACTTTCGTCATTTCAATAACAAATATACTATTAATTCTATTTATATACATCAAAGCTATTTATTAGTATTAATGCTATCTGTAGGAATTGAACTCTGGCAGGATCACCTGTATCATGCACGTCGTTCTCAAAGTGTTCCATATCTCCCGCAGTACCTACTATGACTGGTTAAGGTGCAACGATTAATGCCAAGAAAGGATCAAATAACTAACGCCGTTAATGTGCTTTGCGGGACAGCTTTAAGTGACCTTTGAAGACCCTATGTCTCACGTGATAAATCTCCTGCAACTTAAGAAAGGTGTCTTGATTAAGAATTTTCACTCTCAATCAAGACGCCTTTTACTTAGTCTCTATTCAGCTTTGCAGTTTTAAATAATGCCGACCAACATTTAATCCTTCAAGCTACTACAGATCAATCGTAGTCCCTTTGTCTGCTTTCGCCGCCGCTTGTAAAATTTTTTCAGCAACAACGACATCTAAAACGGCGGTGCCAACAGCCTTGAACAATGTGATTTGGTCATGGCTATCTCGGCCTTTAATATCGCCATTAATAAGTTGTCCTAACTCACCTGAATACTGATCTTTTGAAACCAGCCCATTCTTCAGTGGACTGATCATATCTCCCGCTTCGGCTAATACGCCATCCATCGTATCAAAGATAACAATATCTGCCTGTTTAACTAGTTCTGCGGGGATCTCATGCATTTGCGGAGTGTATGCGCCGATACCGTTGATATGTGCTCCCGGTTTAACATCGGCAGCATCAAAAGTCGCCTGTTTTGATGTTGTGACCGATGTGATAATATCAGATGCTCGAATAGCCTTTTGTAAGTCAACTGCTGGGAGAATTTCAACCTTAAATTGCTGACCAAAGCGTCTTGTCATGTCCTGTGCAAACTTTGCAGCACGATCTTTATCAATATCTGAAACGTAAACACGCGTCAATTGACGAACGTTTAGCATGGCCTCTAGTTGTGTTGGTGCCTGACCGCCAGTACCGATGAGCGTTGCCACTTTTGCATCAGGGTTAGCCATCAGATCAGTGGCTGCACCTTGAAGCGCACCTGTTCGAAGCTGAGTAAGGTAAGTACCGTCAATAATCGCTGACACAATACCAGTCTTTGGGTTCAGACTAACCATTGTTGCGGGAACGCTAGGAAGACCCTTATCAATGTTATTAGGGTAAACGGATACGATCTTCACACCCAATGCTGGTTCTTTACCGGCTGCATAACCAGGCATGTAAAGACTTTGCCCATTATCAGGTTTGACATCAATATTCGTTCTCAATGGAACGGTGGCATCACCCTTTGAATATGCTGCCAGTGCAATCTTATCATCAGCGATTGCATCTTTCATTGAGTAAACTGCTTGAACATCTTTTTTCGTTAAAACGCGCATCATAATCCTCCTATAATTGTTGAACCTGAAACAGCAATGCTATGCTTCTCCCTTTTGACGCAAGGACAATGCCATGCTGATTGCGGAATAAAGTAGCACAATGATAACCAGCCACTGTAACATACTAGTATCTAAGCTTTTAACGAAAAAGACGGCAACTAAGACACCCAGCACACCAAAAGTTGAAGTGAATAATGTGATTTTCCGACTATAATCAGCCAATTTAACGAATTGAATCGAACTCGTTGAAACTGAGAATGTTGCGGCTCCCATCATGATTGGAAAAGCAGCTGATGGATTGAGCCCCATCGCATAAACCGTGGCCATCGTCAAAGCATAGGAACCAATACCGATGTTGTTAAGAGCACCATAAATGAACAGCAGGATTGCAGTTAGCATTAATTTCCAGCCAGATAAGCTCGTTGCTGTTCCGTTAGCAGGAATCCAATTGAACTTACCCGCTAAAATCATTAACGCGGCAATAATCAGACCTGCTGTCACAAACTTCTTAATTGTGTTAGCTGGCAGTTTAACAACAAACCTAGGTCCGATGTAAGCACCAATGACTGCCGCGATGATACATACGGCTAGCGTTTTAATATCGACAGTAATGGCGGTGATGTAAGAAAGTGCCATTGCAGCAACAGGGACAACACATTGCGTGTTTAAGGTGCCTGGCAGTTTTTTAATTGAAACCCATTTAGCCTTAGGGTAAAGTGCCGTACTGATAGCAAATCAGAAATGCCAAAAGTTGAAAGTAAGAAGATAATAAATGAGCTAAATGGCAATGCCCATGTCGTTGCAGGTTCCGACATAACCTCTGAACGATGCCGGAGCAAGTCACGGATAAAGTAAAATACAAAGCCTAAATTAATTAGTACGATCAATCCCAATAAGATCTTAATCATGAGCATTCTTCCCTTTTCTATCCATCATATAAATATCTCTGACGCCTTCGAGATCCGGACCAAACGCCTTCTTTGCTGCTGCATCTAAAGTTTCCAGCGTTCTCAGATCATACGCATCGTGAATCACATATTCTTGCGCAATGAAAACAAACGAATGATTTCTCGTATAGATGACATCATCACCTTCATCCCCGAAAGTGCCATAAAGAACCTCAGCACCATCAATGACGGCATTAACCCAACGGCCGCCGAAGTCCAGTAGTTTATCACGTTCAAACCAGTGCGGATATACTCGTGTAAAAGGCATGTGATAGTCATGACGATTACTAAACAGAATGACGACGAAATGATTAAGAATCTTAGAAAGTCGTGTTAGTTCTCCTAAAATGTCCGAACTGATATCTTCTTTCCAGATTTGTAAGTAAAGCGACTTCTCGCAATGCGCTAATAAGTCTGACAGTTTGTCCTGTGTCTGTTTTCTGTTGGGAATTGAATAAATCAGTTCACCATCTTGTTTAGTCTCCACATTCGCTAATCGTGTTTTTATTCGTGCCAACTGGGCAGAAGCTTGGTGTCCGAGTGTTGTCACTAATTCATCAGCAGAGATAACGTTGTAATACGTTGGATCACTCTTGCTTGCCAAAACAATGCCACGTTCCGTCATACGATTCAGAACTTCATAGATTTTTGACCGCGGAATACCTGATCGTTTTGCGATTTCGTACCCGGTACTCGCTGGTAATTGAAGCATCGTGACGTAACACTGACTCTCGTACTTAGAAAAATGAAACTGCTTGAACAAGTCTGTTAGTTCAGGATCCACAATTCATCATCTCCCCTCAGAAATGAAAGTATCAAAATGGTAGCTACCAACAGTAACTACTATAAGTGAATTTATTCACTAGTCAAGATTATTTTTAAATAAAGTTGAGCCTTTTTTTCCAAAACTCTTGATAAACAGCTTTCTATTTAAACAAATATAGCATTCTCTTTTGTGCACTTCGTTACAATTACAAAAATCCCCACAAAAATAACCTTGTTTCCAAAGCTCGGGACAAGGTTATTTGAAAGCTATTATTAAAAATCGCAAGTCTTGATAACTGATTTCACTATCGGGTTAAGAATTCAACGCCTCTAATCGCTTCTCTCAACGCCTCCACCAACCCCCGATAATCCACCGCCCCATAATCACTCACGTCCACCCGAATCAACTGACCAAGCTGAAACGTCTGGTAGCCTCGATCTTGCACGCGATTGCTAAAAACTTCAAATGTCGGCATGCCATCAGGCGTTTCGCTGATGTTTTCGAGTGTATCACCGCGATGATAGTGGTTCATGAGATGACCAAGATGACGGGGATCGGATAGATCACGTTTTCGCTGGCGATCGTAGAGTACCTTGATGTCTGCTTCTAATCTGATGGTGATAACCGCATAGTGATGTTTGGCTGCCAATTTTTCGAGAGCTGGTTTTTGCAATCGGCTGAAAGGATAGTCGCCCAGAATCATTTTGTGTTCCTGCATCAGCATGCCAATGCCGCGGTAGTATCGTGCTCTCGCTTCTGCATCGAGGAGTTGCTTTTCCTCAAGATTATCAAAGCCTAACTCATCGTAAAGATGTTCTTTAAAAAGATCGAGCGGCAGGGAGACGAATCCGCTGATTGCTTGCATGATCTTATTTGCAGTATACGTTTTCCCCGTGCCTGGCGCACCTGCTAGCAGGACCAAGATCTGCTTTTGATCGCTCATCATGTCATCCTCTCCTCTAGACGGGCTCCCTAGCTCGGAAGTCTTCATTTAAGGACCTTGATCGCAATTCATCACAGTCACACGTCGACTTCTAGCCGGGTTACGCTCTTCCCCACTTACGCGTTAATTAGCACTTCGGCATCTTTATTTAAGAACAAACCGCTCTTGTGTTTGACGATATCGTAGACAACTTGGTTGCATGGTTCGATGTTGTTCCGCAGCGAGTTGTTGACCTCGGTCTGACCGAACATTTCTTTGGCTTTCCGGGTCCAACCAACTAATAATTCGGTTCCAACATTGAACTTGCGGAAGCCGTTTTCGGTCAAACGATGATAATCAGCTTCGTTCACGCCGGTACCGCCGTGAATGACCATTGGTTTGCTGATTTCTTTGTGCAATTCTTCAATCAAAGGCCAGTTCAATTCGGTCTTTGATTTGAATTGGCCGTGGTGAGTACCAACGCCGACAGCTAGTGCTTCGACATCTACGTTATTCAAGAAGGCAATGGCTTGTTGCGGGTCAGTATACCGGCCTTCCTTGACGGTCACACCTTCTTCAGTCCCACCGATTGTGCCGATTTCGCACTCGACTGAAACACCATGTTCATGTGCATAGTCGGCTACCCGGCGTGCCCGTTCCATGTTTTCCTTATTCGGCAGCGCTGAACCGTCAAACATCACAGAGGAATAGCCAGCATCAATGGCTTCTTTAATGGCATCAAATGACTTAGCGTGATCTAAATGCAGATCAACATCGACTAACAGATCTTGTGCCATGGATTTGCAAACCGCAACAAAGTTCTTCATGCCAACGTATTCAGCCGTCGCAACACTTGTTTGAATGATAATTGGCGATCCTGCATCCTTTGCAGCCGTGATCATTGATGGCACCATTTCCAAGTTGTGCGCATTAAAGGCGCCAACTGTATAATCAAGTGCTTGCGCTTCATCCATCAATTGCTTTAAGTTCTTGTACATAGTAGATTGCCTCCCAGCAGATTAATAACCAAAACCTGACCGCATGACCCGTTTGGACATATCGAGCAATGCATCCGTTTTTGTGACCCATTTTTGAATGTCGTCATCATTTTTCGCTTTTGCCGCTTGTTTTCGCTGCGTCTCGTATAGGTTCAGCAGGGCATTGTATGCATCCCCAAATTCTTCTTTATCTTTGACACTCGCTTCATAAGCTGCGATTGCTTCTAAGTCGTTGCCTAATTTAACCTGAGTAGCGCCTAATTGGTTGTATAGCAGGTGGCGTTTGTCTTTATCATCGGTTATCTGCTCAATTTGGGCCGTCAATACCGCCACTTTTTCGGTTAGAGCAGCAGCTTCGGTTGTCGAAAGTGATTGATTGACTTCTTTTGGCACCGCGGATGGTTGTTTCTGCGGGTCTTTCTTTTTAAATAAACCGCCAAACATAGTCGTGCCCCTTTCTTTAAACTGCTTTAAGAATCGGCGTTAGGATCCAGGCATACATCAGCATGGCCACGATCGTATCGGAGTCAGTTGCCGAAGCATTCACGAAGCCAAACGAGGTTAAGGCTGTTACTAGCAGCGCTGGCAACAAGGTGATGAACAGGCCGTGGATAATGCCGCCAATGATGGCCCCGCGGCGGCCGCCGACAACGTTTCCGAAGATCCCTGCAGTCCCGCCAGCGAAGAAGTTAGTTAACATCCCCGGCAGAATGACCGCGAGTCCGAAAACAGGCATCAAGAACATGCCAATGACGGTCCCAATGGTTGTCGTAATGAAGCCTAAGATGACCGCGTTTGGTGAGAATGGGAACAAGACTGGACAGTCAAGTGCTGGTTTCGCATTTGGTACCAGTTTCATCGCAATACCACGGAAAGCCGGAACGATTTCACCAAGTAAGAGCCGAACACCTGCAAGTAGGACATAGACCCCGACAACAAACTGAATGCCCATCATGAAAGCATTCATGATATAGTTCAGACTCGTGCCGTTACCGGCGTACTTAGGACCTGCAAAAGCCGCGGTGATCATAAACAAAGGCACCATCACAACAGCAACAGAGAGATACGTGTCTTGCAAGAATTCCATGTACTTTGGTAACTTGATGTCTTCAATCGAGTGTTTCTTTTCGCCACGTTCACCGAAGATCCAAGCGGCGCCTGCTTCTACCATGTAGCCGATCGTACAAAAGTGTCCTAAAGCAATGGCATCGCCCTTGGTAATCTTACGAACAAAAGGCTGAGCAATGGCTGGCATGGCCACCGCGAAAATTCCCCCGATAACACTACCAACAAGAATGGTCACGACTGAATTGAAGCCAGCTATCTTGCCGCCGACAACCGTCATGGTCGACATCCACAACAGCGCCTGTCCGGTTAGAAAAATATATTTCCATGGCGAGAACCGCGCAATGATAATGTTGACAATGAAGATGCCCAAAAAGGTTAAGGCAATTTCATTTCCCAACCCCAGCGTATTCATGGCTTGACCATTGATCGCCTCAATGCTGGGTACAACCCCTTTTAGGTGAAAACCATGTTGAAAAATCTTTCCGAAATACGTCAGTGCTGTGACAATAATGGCGGACCCTGCTGATAATACTTGAAATCCCAGCAGTGTCTTGAAGGTTCCAGTTAGGACCGCGCCAAAGGACTTGCGTTGTAGAAGCAAGCCCAGCATCGCGATTAACGCAATGGTGATGGCTGCCTGAGTCAGAATGTTTTGAATAATAAAGTTAACCACAACCATGATTGATTCCCCCTTTTAAACGCGATTACTGGCGCAGCAACCGCCACATAAGGAACTTGGATGCAATGGCCAAAGCCCGGCCATCACATCCAAGGCCGCTTATGCTCCGGTTTCTAACCGCGCCAGCTCACGCTCTGTTTAAACGCAATCACTGGCGCAGCAACCGCCACATAAGGACCTTGGATGCAATGACCAAAGCCCGGCCATCACATCCAAGGCCGCTTATGCTCCGGTTTCTAACCGCGCCAGCTCACGCTCTGTTGTTCAAGCCGATTTTTCTGATAACTCTTTGATAACTGGCACGAGCTTGGCTTCAATTTCGTCTGGATCAACAATGTTGTGCAGAAAGACAAACTTGATGGCTGGATCGAGGTCATATTGTTTGAACTGCGAAGCAAAATTCTCCGCCGAGACAATGATGTCCGTCCGTAAACCTGGTGTTGATGAAATCGCCTCATGTTCAAGGTTTTCATCTAATCCCAAACGGTTTAAAACATCTTCTGCGGTCATCTGGCAAGCTAAGGAAGAGCCTAGGCCGGCACCACAGATGAAGTAAATCGTTAATTTCCTGGTCATTTAAATCGTCTCCTTTGACGTTTTCTCGTTGAATAAAATGTTTTTAAAGGTTTGAATATCTGTTTGTTGCGCCAGCTGATCAACTTTTTGCTGATCATTGATGAGTTGGACAATGGCTTTCATGACATTGAGATGCGAATAATTATCGATCGCGGCCAGACAGAAGATGATCTTCACGGGATCATTGTCTGGATTGCCAAAGTTGATTGGTTTCGCCAACGTTGTGATCGTCACGCCAAGCTTCTTTGTCCCATCCTCTGGCCGTGCATGGGCTAGCGCGATGGCAGGTCCAATGACAATATACGGACCGAATTTCTTAACTGAATCAATCATCGCTTGGATATAATTTTTGGTAATGTAATCCTCGTCAAGCAATGGTTTTGCTGAAATACGGATCGCATCTTCCCAATCATCAGCTTTCTGTTGAAGCTGGATCTGGTGATCGTTGATTAAATCTTTCAACATAGGCTGAACCTCCCTTTCATTAATTTCGACATGATTGTCCTTGAATGCTGCTTGCAGATCAGCTAATAGTCGTTTATCAACTGTCACCTGATGGGTTTTCAGCACATCCAGAACTGTGCGAAATAGTCTTGTTGGATCTAACGTACGGCCTTCGTACTTAGTTAACGTTGTGTGTTTCTTCAAAAACGCTGCAACTCGGGTCAAATCAACTTCTGAAGGAATGGGATTAACCTTCAAACTCGGGATTTTATCGATTGGCATGTCGACTGTTTTGAAAACTAAGCTGACCGGTAATTTGCGGAGAATGCCAACTTCAGACGTGCTCAAAACGGCAAGAACATCAATGTTAAACCGTTCCTCCAGTTTGGCTGCCAACACTCTGCCCGTCGCCGTGCCGAAGTTGCAGACAACTGCGGCTTGATACTGATAGTCTTGGCGCTGGCGATCCTCAGCTTGTGTCGCTGAGAAATACATCGCCAGAAATGCCTTCTCATCATCAGACATGGTCAGCTGATAGCGTCCCGTCTTGAAGAAACGATCAATCGCGTCATAGATCGGCCCATAGCCCTGCTGAATGGTTTTTCTCAGCGGATTAACCACTTTGACGTGCTGTGACAAGCGCTTGAACAAAGCGGTCATATGGTTATACAGCTCTTCGAAAAGCTTTTCGTTTTTAGAAAATGGAAAGCCAATTTCAGTTTCCATATGATCAATGAGCGCAACGCTGAAAATCTGGGCCTTGACCCAGTCGTCAAGATCAATCGCACCGCGGCGATTAAAACTGTTGATCAGAAAACCGACATAACCTAACTCGCTGGCAACATCAATTTGTAAGGCATAATGTTGAATGAGTTCATTGAGAAACTTGGCATTTTCCTTATTGAGATCAACGGCAGTTTCATCATCTTTGACATAGTGCCCGCTGCGAACACGGTGTAACCAGATAATGAGTAACACGGTCACTTGCTGGCTGTACATGTCGTTGGCGGCCAAGGCCCCTTTTGGAAAACAACGGCGTAGTAAGTCCCGGATATAGGTCACATCTTGTTTGGTAAAGACTTCCTTCATCTTGTCGACATACATACCACTGGCGATTAATTGCTGGGCAATCAAGGTGACCAAAGCATGTTGCCGTGTTAGGACATCCCCAAACATCGTTCGAATTGATCGCTCGTTGCCTTCAATCTGTGCGCCTAACTTTGGGCTGGTCGTGAGCGTTAGGTTGTATTTTGCTAGATCAGCCCGCAAGTTGCGGAGATCAGAATCCATTGAGCTTTTACTAATCTGCATCTTTTCCTGTTCATCGACGAGATAAACCGGCTGGGTGGCTTGAAGTAAATCCAATAAGAGATACACAGCACGTTGCTCAGGGGTTAAAGCGCCTTGACTGATACTGTCAAAATCAAGGACGTCAGACAGCGAATGCCGCTGTTGCGTTGAAATATGATTGTAGGCGACACCTCTTTTGATATCGAATAAGGGCAAGCTTTTCTCCGCCAAAACTTCATTTAAAACCTGGATCTCATTTCGAATCGTCTTTGTCGTGACGTTGAATTGCTTGCCTAAATCAGATAAAGAACTTGCCGAACTGTCCAACAATGTTCGCAGAAGATTCGTCAATCTTTCTCGCATTGCTTTGCCTCCTTACAGCTTCTATACTAAGCAAGCGCTTACATGCCGAAAAGTAGAACCTTTTTCCTTAACTCGGGAAACGAAGTACACCTTGCTCATCATTCTTCAAGTTTCGGCCTCGGTAAGTGACAAAAAGCCCCATAACGGCTAGGCTTGCCTGCCTAACAATTATGGGGCATATGAATTTTGGGGGTTGAGCGGACACCGCCATTTTCAGCGCATCAAAAAAGCGATTCTCATCTGCTGAGAACCGCCTTTAAGTCATTTAGGTTACTGTTGTGCTTTCACGTAAGCCGCCGCCTGCGTTCCTGCTTGGCGACCAAAGATCACAATGTCGGCGACGGAATTGCCACCGATTCGGTTGTCGCCGTGTAGGCCGCCGGTGACTTCACCGGCTGCGTATAGTGCTGGGATTGGTTGTTGCTTCTTTGTCAGTACCTCAGTCTTGGTGTTGATCTTCACGCCGCCCATGGTGTAATGGATGCCTGGGGCAATTTTGAAAGCATAGTATGGGCCGGTGGTGAGGCCGTGATCCATGCCGGTTGTCCGACCAAACTCGGCATCCTTTTTGTTGGTGACCGCTTCGTTCCAAGTTGAAACCGTCTTGGATAACGTGGCCGCTGGCACCTTCATTTTCTTGGCGAGTTCATCAAGGGTTTTGCCTTCGACACCGAGCTTATCCTTGATATAAAAGTCAATGGCACTCGACCGTTGGCGCACGCCTGTATCAATCACGACCCAAGCATCCTTACCTTTTTGCTTGTTAATGGCAGCGGAAACCTTGTCACGGGTATTCATTTCGTTATAGAACCGCTTCCCGCTTTGGTTAACTAAAATGCCGCCTTCACCGCGGGTCGCTTCACCAATGAGAATATGCTTGCTTTGGTTAACAGTTGGGTGAATTTGGATCTTATTCATGTCGATCGCATAGCCGCCGACTTTCTCGATCATCTTGATGCCATCACCGGTTGCGCCAGCTTGGTTGGTGGTGACGTAATGAGCCAGATCAGGGCGATATTTCTTGATCATTTGCTTACTTGCCCCGAAACCGCCAGTGGTCACAATCACGGCCTTGGCTGCGATTTTTTTCGTCTTGTCTTGATTGATCTTGACGGTGACCCCGCTGATTTTACCATCTGTTTCATTCAACTTGGTAACATCTGAGTTCACAAACAGCGGAATCTTTTCTTTTTTGACTTCTTTCACGAGCCCATCAACGAGATAACCGCCAACGGCTGAACCATCGTGTGGCCGATGCGTGCGCTTGACCGACATCCCACCGGAAATCGTCAGTTTGTCCAGCTTAATCCCAATCGAGTCGAGCCAATCAATGGCGCTGGCTGAATTGTCGACAAAATAGCGCAGCAGTGCTTTGTCATTCGTCCCGCCGCCACCTTTTAGCGTTTCTTCATAGAACTGATCATTGCTGTCCTTAACCCCTTGGGCAGCTTCAACCTTTGTCTGACTGGCATTCATACCGCTAGAGGCTTTCAGTGTATTCCCGCCAGCAACGGGCATTTTTTCAAAAATGACGGGATTCATCCCTTGCTGCTTCGCCTCGATGGCAGCCGTCATCCCGGCGCCACCAGCACCGACAATCACGATATCATACTTGCCCTTCATCGTCTTCGGATCTGTGTAGGCCTGCTGTGAAGCCCCGCTAGTGACCTTGCTGCTAGCTGTTTTGTTCGCTTTTGAGCTTGACGAACTCGACTTTGAACTCGCCCCGCTACCGCAACCAACCAGCACGACACTCATCAGTGCCAACAGCCCTGCGATTTTAACCCACTTTTTCAAAACATGGTCCCTCCCTTATGTTGTTGTCTACGTGAATAGATTAACAAAGTAGCGAAACCATCTCAACCTAACCTTGAGTTTGATGATATAAACGTTAATCGTTTTGCAAGAAAGCGAGCTTAGAAGCAGGAATGAAGGAAGACAACCGCTACAAACATAATTGCTGCTAGGACAGACAGACCAAGGCCTAACCGCGTCCAGCCGCGATGCTTTGCTTTAAGCCTACCAGGAATACCACGATACCGACTAGGAAAAACAACAGCATCAATAGCGAAAAACTCATTTTGATCACCCTTTCACCTAGCTTGATTGCTATGACTGTATCAGAGTTTTCTTATTGGCTGAGGGCGGTTTGACAACTTTGCCTTAATCTTAACTTATAAGACGAATTGTCAACTCAAAGAGGGACATATTCGTCTTCATCATCAATTCAAAATTTAACATTTCCACAACTCAAACAATTTACAAGGCGTTCGTGCCCTCCTGATTTCAAACACATCAGCGTGATCAATCATTTTGATCGACTTGAAAAAGAGAACATCTTCTCCCGATGCTTTATTATCAAGATGACCAATACACAGAAAAGGCCTACAAGAAGGCCGCATGAATGCGCCACCTGAACATTTTTTTCAATATCTGACATGGCTAGATTCGGCCAATATCCCACTGTGACGTAATAAAGAGTCGATGTAAACGCAACAATCTTCGTCATAAAGGAAAATGTGGGTTTTTCGATTAAAAATGCCAATATAGCTAGTGGAAATAAGGCATATCCAGACAATGACACACCGTAAAACGATTCAATATAGGTGCCTATTCCAAACGCTGATTGAATGAACCCGCCGAATCCGAAGCAAAACAGCAAGACACCAAGCCAACTAGAAACAAAAAAACTAATGACGAATGGTGTACTGCCAATTTTCCACTCGATAAATGGCCCAAGCACCATCACTGCAAGCATATTCTTCATTAAGTGCGGCCATTCATAGTGGTAAACTGTGCTCGTTACAATTCGCCAAAGTTCCCCTCTTAAAATTGAAGGTATGCTCCCGACAAAGTTAGCTGATGGTATTAAAAGAACATTCGTTAAAAACGAAAATAAAAGATAACAAACTATCAATATGCAGCAGATAAGGAATGTTCCTCTAGCATTCAAAAATACGGATAAAAGATTGGGTCTTCTCAACTTTAACAACATAAAATTCACCCGTTTTCTTTTCATTAGCATCATTAGCACCAAATTTTCTTAAGTCTTATAAGATCAGTTGCTCGGTTTGGCAGAAAAGAAAGAAACTTTCTTCCAATTTCTTAGCGCCACGACTATAAGGGCACAGAAAAGGCCGGAAAGAACACCGCATAATTGACTAATCTGTACAATGACTGCAGGCTCTGGTGTATCTGAATTCGGCCAAAACCCCACTGTAAAGTACAACAAAAGACCGCCAACTAAAGCGCACTTTGCCAACAAAGAAAAGGCAGGTTTCTTTATCAAGAACGCCAATACTGCCAGTGGAAATAAAGCATAGACTGACAGTGTTCCGCCATAAAAAGCATAAACGTAGGTGTTTATGCCAACTGTTGACCGAATGACACCACCAAGTCCAAAGCAAAATAACAAGATGCCGATCCAACTAGAAGCAAAAAAGCTCATAACAAGCGCAGGACTGCCAATTTTCCATTCTATAAAGGGGCAAAGGACCAAAACTATAAGAACAGTCTTAATTAAGGGCGTCCATTCAGAAAAGTACACAGTACTCGTTATAACGCGCCAGAGTTCTCCTTTTAAAATTGAAGCCACATCCCCTAAAAGGTCGTTCGTGGGAATTAAAAACGTATTTGTCAAAGTTGAAAATAGTAAATAGCAGAAGAGCAATAGACAGCATATCAGAAGCGTTCCTCTGGCAGCCAAAACTATCGCGACAAAATTCGAGTTTCTCAGCTTTTGCAACATAAAAGTCACCCATTTTCTCTTTCAAGTCAAACCTACGAAGTTGCAAACATATTGGCTCATTGATAAGTATTCAAAAAGGCGGATTTGCTCAGATCCGCCTTTTCTTAAGCTCATAGACCTAGGTTTCATTCGATTGTTGCTTTAACTATCCAATCCAAAAACTAGTTTGTGCCCCAATGCGAACCGGCGAACCGGTATTGATAAGCATCACCATCATACGGAGTTGTTTGTGGTCCCCGAAGATCACTTCATGTGAAGGAACCACCACCATCTTGGGGATATAAGAACCCGCCAGATGTGTTCTAAAATTCATTGCTTATGAGAATGGCGCTGTCTAGCAGGCTGTTCCTGCTAATCTTTTCAATAGTCCGTCCTCCTCGTTTTTGTGAAAACGGTGGCAATCAGATAATATAGTCATGAGCTTAGCGCTAATGTACTTTATCTATGGAGGAAAGTCAAGAAAAACAGATATTATTTATTATAACGAACTGTAAAATTTAAAAAATGATATAGGAATGCTGTTTAAAGAATGGCATTCAATTAAATCCAATTTATTTTCTCGAAATATCTAATAAGACTAAACGGTTTGTGACACTAGCTCTCTTGCCTGAAGAGGTTGCTGCAAATCTTTAATCACCACACACATTCTAAGATCCGGAAACTGATTGACAAAAAGAGGTTCTCAAATTGATCTCCCAGATGCCAAAAAGCGCACCAAGGTCTGGCTGCTATGCCAAGCCTTGGTGCGCTGCATGTTTTTCTGCAAAACCGAATGTTCAAGTTACCTTTTCAAACCATCTTCTCATTTCAAAGCACTATGATTCATCGTCAAATCGTGCTAACTGACGCTCCAGTTTCTCAATTTCGCCTTCAGTTTCTTCCAGTGCCCCCATGACTTCTTCCAATGTCAAACCCTCGGAACTATAGCCCTTGTACTTGGCACTAATATAATCTTCGTCTGCTAGGCGCCGTGCACGTTCACGCAAGTCGCCCAGTTGCGTCACAAGCGTATCGAAATCTGCTTTTGCCATTCGGTCACCTGTTTACGCTAAGGCATCAGGTGCTGCTAATTGTGGGATCTTGCCTTGTCGCGCCAAAACCCAATTGTCATAGTTCCACATTTCGGTTGCCCGTCGATTTCTGAAGTAATCCCAAAATGACTCGCGCTCAATTTCAATAATCTGGTTGTCGGGCCCGATGGTGACCCAGTTATAGGAACCGTTGCGATGGGCAAACTTGATCCAGTAAACTGGCGCGCTAACCTGCATCCCGTTATCTTCATAATGGCGTTCTTGCTGCTCGGTTCGCATGTAGCTTAAACCATCTGCATAATTTTGATCTAACTGACTAAATAACGTTATCGCCTGGCGTAGCGCTTTATCAGGTGACGGCAGTTTACCGCCATTTTTGAAGGTGCTGGCATTAAAACTGATCAAGTTGCCGTTTCTATCAGTCACAAGTGTCAGATGCTTGTTATTCGGGGTCACTTCATCATCGTTTTGGTAACGGTCCACCGTCACCTGCACTTTATTTCGCTTGCGGACGTCTGTTTGAACCACGTGATAATCTTCAGGAATTGGCAATAAAGCCATCATATCGTTTTTCAAAATTCCGACCCCTTTTCAGTTTCGTTAAGCACATCAAGCATCCTGACAAATTCAATTTTGTTAGCTTCAGACAGTTTTGCTGTCAAAGTGGCTTCATAATCGGCCACAATTTGCGTCACCATCGGGATCAAGCGCCGGCCTTTTGGCGTGAGGCTGATAATCCAAGCACGTTTGTCCTCGTCGGATCGGCGTTTTGCGACGAGTCCCAACGCAATCAGCTGGGCCAATCGGCGTGTGACGTTGCTGGGATTAAGGTGAATCGTTTTAAAAAGTGTTTCCTGCCGCATTTCATCGACTTTGCCAAGCTTCAAGATAAAGTAATAGTTACTCGCACTGAGCGTGGTTGGCGCTAACGCAACATCCAAGTCGTGTTGAATGTGGCGCGCTAGGATATTGACTCTTGAGAGCAATTCATCCGGTTCTTTTGACATTTTCTACCTTCTTTCGTAACAACATGACGGCGATGAAAAACAGAGCAGCTGCTAGCATGAAGCTGACACCCTGCGCAACGAACAAAGCTTGCGGAGCGGCGTGGACGGCGATGGTGTGCGGGCTGACGATCCCGAGGGTTTGATAGAACACCAAACCAGCAATGGCGCTACCGATACTCATCCCCAACTGCCTAGCAAGTGAAGTGGCCGCGCCAACCTGACCGCGCATGGTCGCATCGACACTTTGCATCAACACGACACTATTAGGATTCGTGAACAGCGCTGTGCCAACCGCAAACGCGACTGACACGATAACAAATGGCCAAGTTGTCGTTTGATGAGGCAGCAAGGCAAAGGCCACATTCGTCAGAACCAGCATCAGCAAGCCGATTCGCATGAGTCGCTGGCGATCAAAGCGGTCACTAAGCCCCCCAGCCAGTTGGGGAGCGGCCATTAAGCACCCCAGCCACTGGATTGGCAGCCAACGAAACAAGTGGTGTCAGCATCAACAAATAGCCTGACAAGGCCACTGGCAAGCGTAGCATCAACTGTAGATAAATTGGTGCGAGCAGCGTAAAAAAATAAGCCGCAACATAGTTCAAAAACGAAGCCGCTAAATTCCGTGAAAAGCGCTGATTGCTAAACAACCGGGTATCAAGCATTGCTTGTTTCGTCTGCCGCTCATGACGCCAAAACCAATAGGCGCAGCTGCCAATCAAAATGACCAGAATTCCGGTGAACAACGGTTGCTTGTTGATCTGGATGAGCAACAACAACCCGCCAATCACAATCAATTGAAGAAAGCCGCGGCCATCCACGCTTTTTTCCCCAGAGAATGCATGTGTCCGCGGAAAAACCGCCCATTCGACTAACAAACACACGACACCAATCGGCAAGTTCACCCAGAAAATATAGCCCCACGGCAACTGACTCAGGATCAGGCCACCGATCCCAGGGCCGGCCAGTGCGCCGGCTGAAATGAAGATCGATTCAATGCCCAGCGCACGGCCCAAAATGGCGGGTGGGAAAACGTCCGCAACAATCGCATAACTCGTGGCCATGGTCATACTAGCACCCACTGCCTGCACTACTCGGGCGGCCAATATCAACTGAAAGTTAACGCCAAAACCAGCCAACCCAGAGCCAATCAGAAACAGATAGGTGCCCCAGATGAACAGCCGCGTTCGGCCATATTGATCAGCCAACTGACCAAAGAACAACAGGCAAACGCTGATCGTGGTGAGATAAACCGTCAGCAACAAGTTCACCTGACTCGGACTCACCGCCAAAGCCGAGGCGATGGTCGGTACCGCAACGACAACAATGGTGCCATCAATAATCACCATAAAGAAGAATAAACCAAGTGTGATGAGTATGAGCCAGCGTTTGATCAATCACTCACCTCCCTGTGAAGTATTATAGGCTGTTTTATTTGCTTGCGCAAGCAAATTTGCTGATCTTTAGCACCAGCCTTTCAACCAATTTAACTCACCACCATTTCTTCACAATACTCGAACGAGTAGAATGACCATATACACGGAGCAAAATCAGGAAATGGGGAAACTATCATGAAGAAATCGACCCTCACCATTATTGGCGGTGTGGCCGCGGCGATTGTGATCATTGCTGGCGGATTTGGCCTTTATCAGTGGTATCAAGGCAAATCCGAAGCTGACGCGGTTCAGGCCACTGCGCAAACTTATACGCAGGCGTTTGCTAAGCGCCAATATGACAAAGCAGTTAAACAAGTTGATACCAGCCACTTGACTGGACCTGGTTGGCATTATACGGCCAAAACTTTAGCGGCGCGCAATCAGGCGGTTTTTGATCGGGTTGGCGCCAGTGATATCAAGATTACTAACGTGAAAACCAAGAAGTATGACAACAAAACCTACGATCTGACTTTTACAGCTAACATGAACACCAAAATCGGCAAGCTGAGTGCGCAACACTACGAAGCGCCGATTGTTAAAGTCGGCGATAACTGGCGAATACAGTGGTCGCCACGTCTGCTTTTCCCGTCAATGGATGGCAAAGACACGGTGCAGATTGACCTGATTGCGGCCACCCGTGGCCAGATTTATGACCGCAATAACCAGTTGCTGGCAAAAAATGGCGATGTGACCCAAGCTGGGCTCGTTCCCGGTAAGCTCGGAACCGGTGCCGATCGCACAGCCAACTTAGAGAAAATTGCTGCCGCGTGGGACGTCAAGGTCACTAGTCTTGAAACCTTGTTAAAGCAATCTTGGGTCACAGATGATACCTTCGTGCCTGTCAAAATCGTCACTGATTCACCAGTCATGACGGGCGCGGCCTATCAGACGATCGGCTCGCGCACCTATCCCCTTGGCGAAGCCGCGGCCCAGCTCATTGGCTACGTCGGTACCGCGACGGCTGATGACATTCGCAAAGATCCGACGCTAACAGCTAATAGCAAAATTGGCAAAACCGGGTTGGAACAAATTTACGACAAACAACTGCGCGGCACAGACGGTGGTCAGATTTCAATTCAAAACGGCGACAACATTCACCCGCTTTTAACTAAAAAAGCCGTTAATGGTAAAAGCCTGAAGCTAACCATTGATGCCAACCAGCAAAAGACGGCCTACACCCAACTTGCTGGCAAGGCTGGTAGTGTTGTGACGATGAATCCGACCAATGGCGAACTACTGACTTTAGCAAGCTCGCCAAGTTATGATCCGAACGCCTTTGTCAACGGGATCAGCCAGACGGACTATGATAAGTATGCCAACAACACCTCGTTACCATTCCTCAGCCGTTTCGCGCAACGCTATGCTCCCGGTTCAACATTTAAGATGCTGACGGCAGCGATTGCCCTCCAGAATAAGACGATCACCCCGGACACCACCAAGTCCATCTCCGGTCTCAAGTGGCAAAAAGACAGCTCCTGGGGTGACTACAAGGTAACACGCACAGTCGATGCCGCCTCTGAAAACATGACGCAGGCTTTGGTCAATTCCGATAACATCTGGTTCGCCCAAGTAGCACTGAAAATGGGCGCCTCCGCTTACCTCAAAGGCCTCGCACCGCTTTTCAAAACTCAAGCCGACTTACCGCTGACCATGAAAAAAGCTCAGATTTCAAACTCTGGTAAGCTCGCTTCCGAAACCCTTTTGGCCGATACCGCCTATGGTCAAGGGCAGCTCCTCTTGTCGCCAATTGAACAAGCCGCGATGTACAGCACGATTGCCAATGGCGGCACCATGCAGCAACCGACCCTCATTCAAGGCACGAAAGGCAAACGAACCAACAGTGTCTTGCAGGCCAACGCAGCTAATACGGTTAAAACGGCGCTAACCCACGTGGTTTCTGATCAAGCCGGAACCGCCCATAATCTCGCAATTGACGGCCACACCATCGCTGCCAAAACCGGCACGGCCGAACTTAAGCAAAAGCAAGACACTGACGGCAAAGAAAATGGCTTTTTAGTCGCCATGGATGCCGATAAGAACACCTATCTCACGGTAGCTTTGATTGAAGGTACTGGCAGCGACGATGTGGTGACAGCGATGAAGCCTTATGTTGCTAGTCTTTATTAGGTTTGAATAACAGTAAGGATGACCCCCATGGATGCAATGAGCTACCATCATTTCAAGCAGCATCTTAAAGACCACCTGAAATAAGTCAATGAAGATGCCATCCCATTAGTCGTCACTTTCAAGAATCCAGACGACAATGTTGTGGTGATGAGCAAACGCGATTTTGACGCTAACGAAGAAACGATGTATCTGCTTAATAACCCAGAACTGATGGCCCGAATTCGCCGTGGGGACGGGCAAATTACGGCTGGTAAAGCCAAGCGCCACGATCTACCAAACGTATAATCAGGGCGCGGTAGATCAATTCTCAGTTCAACTAAAACAAGAAAGCTGGCAATCGTGTGAGGTAAGCACGACTGCCAGCTTTCTTGTTTTGATTAAGGTAGGTTTTGATCCAGTGATTTACTCGTTATAACCTCACTTGATTTTCGCTAACGCCGCCCGCACCTCATCCCCCATCGGAATGGACGGGAAGGCGCCGAGTTTTTGGACCGTGAAGGAGCTCGCCATGCTTGCGTATGTCGCAGCCGTGACGATGTTTTTGAGATCTGTCTGTAAAACGCTGGCCAAGGCGCCAATGAAAGTGTCGCCGGCCGCGGTGGTGTCGACAGCCTTGACTTTAAAGGCTGGCACGATGGTTGCTTCGCCATCCAGCGAGATGAAGGAGCCTTTTGATCCTAAAGTGATGATCACCCCGCGAATGCCTAATTCATGATAATAAGCTGCCGAAGCCCGCATGCTGTCTTCATCTACCACCGGAATGCCGGTGATCAGCTCGCTTTCGGTTTCGTTCGGTGCGATGAGATCCACATTTTTCAGCAAAGCTGCTGGCAAATCCTTCTGTGCCGGCGCTGGGTTTAAGATGGTCATCTTCCCAGCAGCTTTGGCAATTTTGAAGGCCTCTGCCGTCGCATCCACCGGCGTTTCAAATTCCGCGACCACAAAGTCGGCAGACTGAATCAAGTCGGCTGCTCGTTGCACATCTGCTGGTGTCACCTCAAAATTAGCGCCATGCTGGATGATAATGGAATTTTGGCCAGAGGCTTGCAGCAAAATGTAAGCCTGACCGGTTTGCGTGCCAACCGTTGTCGCCACATATTGGGTGTCGATTTGGTTCTTGACAAGTTCACCGCGCATGAAGGCAGCGTTGGCATCGTCACCAACTCGGCCAATAAAACTGGTTTTGGCCCCCGAACGCGCAGCCGCAACTGCTTGATTCGCCCCTTTACCGCCAGCCGCTTGCGAAAAGGTGTCCATTTTGATCGTTTCTCCCGGTTGTGGCAACCGTTGAATGTGCAAGATGCTATCCACATTGATACTGCCGATGACAACAACATGATTAGGCATAAAATTTCCTCCAATTGAAACGCGCTCGCTCGTCCAGAAAACGGCCTGCTCACGCTCTAATTAAAAAGGGCCGATAAGTCGGCCCCCTTTTCTAACTTAACTACCAAAGTGCCGGTTAATTTTAAGCGTAGCATGAAGCTTACTTGTTCGCATCCTCGGTTGTCACAAGTGACAATGGTGATTCAACGTTCTTCTTCACCGTTTTACCGTCGAAATGATCATAGGCTGCTTGTAAAGCCAATCGGCCCATTTCTTCTGGCTTCTGGGCAACCGTTGCAGCCATGTCGCCGGCCTTAACGGCTTTAATCCCGTCCGCTTCGCCATCGAACCCGACAATGGTGATCTTTTTACCAGCGGCTTTGACTGCTTGAACCGCCCCTAATGCCATTTCATCATTTTGCGAAAAGATACCGACAATGTCACCATTACCTTGCAAAATATTTTCGGTAACGGTCAGCCCTTTAGCGCGGTCGAAGCCGGCTGTTTGCTTGGACACGATGTCGAGTTTGCCTTTAGCGGCGCCATCGAACCCTTTACCACGTTCACGGGTTGCGGATGCACCTGGAATGCCTTGCAATTCAGCAATTTTAGCGTCTTTACCAAGTTTTTCGATCATATACTTAGCCGCCATTTGACCACCTTTTGTGGAGTTAGAAGCGACTAAGGTCAAAACTTTACCGCCGTCACTCGACCGATCAACGGTGATCACCGGGATGCCGGCATCATTGGCATCTTTAACGGCTGGTGTAATGGCACTTGAGTCAACTGGGTTGATGATCAGCACATCAACCTTCTTTTGAATTAAATCTTCAATGTTACTGTTTTGCTTAGCGGTATCATTTTGAGCATCGGAAACTTGAACATTGGTTTTATTCTTTTTGGCTAAATCTTGGATCCCATTACGAACAGAAACGAAGAATGGATTGGACAGCGTTGAAAGTGAGACGCCAACTTTCAGATCTTTGGGCGCTTTCTTGGTCACTTTTGTGTTGCTGTCCGATTTGGAGCTGAGTCCTGTGCCGCCGCATGCGGTTAAGGTGAATAAAGCTGCCGTCGCAACAACAGCGACCATTAAAAAGCGTTTGAGTGATTGTTTCATGTCAATTTCTCCCCCTAGAGTTTTGTCTTTTGCCGCGAGCACGCGCTCACGTTTTGTTACCCATTATTAGAAGACCGGCGATCGAGCAGAACCGCAATCAAGATCACGATCCCTTTGACAATCTGCTGGTAGAAACTAGAAATGCCCAGTAAGTTCATCCCGTTGTTCAGTGTGCCGATGATCAACGCACCAATCAGCGTGCCGAAAATGCGGCCTTTGCCCCCGGCCAGCGATGTACCGCCAAGGACGACAGCGGCGATGGCATCCATTTCGTAGGATGTCCCGGCATCTGGTTGCGCGGAGCTTAACCGTGATGTCAGGATGATACCGGCAATAGCCGCCATTAACCCAGAAATCGTGTAAATCAGCATGGTGACCATTTTGGTGCGTACCCCAGCGATCCGGGCAGCCGTTTCATTGCCACCCAAGGCATAGGTTTTCCGACCAAAAGAGGTCTTGTGTAGCAGGACGAATAGCACACCGTAAGCCACGAGCATGATGATAATCGGGAATGGAATGCCAAACAGATACCCGCGGCCCATGAACTGGAATAAGAAACTGCTGTTCATTTTAGCGCCAGTGATGGGATTCCCGTTGGTGAACACGTACGTGGCCCCACGGAAAATGGTCATGGTCGCCAAGGTCGCAATAAATGGCGCGGCTTTCCCATAAGAAATCAAGATACCATTCAGCAAGCCGAAAATGGCGCCGAGGACGAGGCCTGCCAGTAACGCAAGCGGGGCCGCAAAACCGCTGGCAAGCATGGATGCTGTGACTGCCCCTGATAAAGCCAAGATTGAACCGACAGACAAGTCAATGCCGCCGGTCAAAATCACGAAGGTCATCCCGAAAGCAATCACTGCGTTAATCGAGACTTGCCGTAACAGGTTTAAAAGGTTAGCCGGCGATACAAAGGTGGGACTCATGATCGTCACAAGAATGACCAGTACCACCAGTGCCAATAACGGTCCTAACCGACTAAAAATTTTCTTCACATCAATTTTGCTACTTGTTTTTGCTTTAGATTGCTCCTGCATGCTCTTCCACTCCCCCTGTTGCCAGTGTCATGATCGACTCTTGCGTCGCGGTTTTTCCATCTAAAATGCCAGTGATTTTGCCTTCATACACAACAGCAATGCGATCACTCATGCCCAATACTTCCGGCAAGTCGCTGGAGATCATGATGATCGCCACGTGCCGATCGGTTAGTTCATTCATCAAGTCATAAATTTCGCGTTTTGCCCCGACATCCACACCACGCGTTGGTTCATCGAGAATCAACACTTTTGAGCCGGAACCGATCCATTTAGCCAAAACGACTTTTTGCTGATTGCCGCCGCTAAGACTGCCTGCGGATACATCCGGTCCCATCGCCTTGACTGTAAGCCTTTTCATTAGCATCCGAACAAATTCATCCGTTGCTTTATCATCCACTAAGCCGTGTTTGACGAAGCCATCAATTGAAGGCAAAACGATATTGTCATGCAACGAATCTTCTAGAATAAGCCCTTCATCTTTCCGATTTTCGGTTAAAAAGCCGATGTTATGGCGAATAGCATCTTGCGGATCGCGAATTTTGACCGGCTTGCCGTCTAATAAAATTTCACCAGACTGGTATTTATCAATGCCGAAAATTGCCCGCATGATCTCCGTTCGACCCGCACCCATCAATCCTGAAAAACCAAGAATTTCACCTTGATGCACCGTAAAGCTGACATCCTTGAACACGCCATTTTCGGTCAAGCCTTTGACTTCCATCGCCACTGGCCCGTGATCAGGCGTACGATCCGGATAAAAATCGTCAATCTCGCGACCAACCATGTCCTTGACTAGTTGTTTCATGGTGACATCTTTGGTGGCGTATTCGGTGATTGACAGACCATCACGCATCACAGTAACTTTGTCAGCAATTTCAAAAATTTCTTCCATCCGGTGTGAGATATAGATAAAGCCCACACCTTTTTCCTTGAGCCGCCGCACCACCCCGAAAAGCTGGTCAATTTCCGTTTCGGTCAAGGCTGCAGTCGGTTCATCCATGATGATAATTTTGGCATCGGTCATGAGTGACTTGGCGATTTCAACCATTTGCTGACGCCCAACACTCAAGTTGCCGATTGGTTGTTCAACATCAAGTTTGGCGCCGAGCAGACTAAGATAATGTGCCGCCTGTTCGCGCATTGCCTTATTGTCCATTAAGCCAAACTTGGTGCGCAGTTCCTTATTCAAAAACATGTTGTCGACCACGGACATCTCTAGAAAATTATTCATTTCCTGATGAATAAAACTGATGCCATGCTGTTCGGCTTCCATCGGCCCTGAATACGTGGTTGGCTGACCATCCACCAGAATCTCGCCACTGTTTGCTTGATACAAACCAGTCAGAATATTCATCAAGGTCGATTTTCCGGCCCCATTTTCGCCCATCAACGCATGAACTTCACCTGACTCAACGGTGAAATCAACGCCTTCAAGGACCCGATTGGCGCCAAAACTCTTGGTGATCTTCTTCATTTCGATCTTCATTGTGATTCCCCCAAGTACATGCTGGTGCTTGCTTTTTCTAAACGCGTTCGCCTTGCGCAGAAATCTGCTCATAAGTAGCCTCAAGCCTAAAAGCCATTTAGGCTTGAGGCTACTTATGCTCCGGTTTCTAATCGCGCCAGTTCACGCTCTCTAAACGGTCTGGCTCACGCTCTAAAAAACAACGCCGCTTTCCAATAAAATATTCGAATAAGGTGTCATTTCGCCAGTGCGGACGAAGGCTTTGGTTTTGCTGAGGTCTTGTTTCATTTGATCATGTGGTATAAAGGCGATTGGCACATCGATGAGTTGCTGTATTTGCTTGAGTTGTTCCGGATTTTCAGTTTTGATTTCTTCTGCCAGATAAACCTTTTGGACTTGCAATTCTGATAAAACATTCTTCAGAACATCAATAAAACTCGGCAGATTTTTTGAAACAGCTAGATCAATTTTCCAGGTATCTTCTGGCACCGGCATCCCGGCATCCCCGATTCCCAGTAGATCAAAGTGCCCCATATCGGCAATGACTTGTGACAGTTGCGTGTTAATAACCGTTCCTTTTTTCAATCAAAACGCCTCCTCTTATTCGGCATCTGCACCCTATTTTTTAAGATGCACGTTATGCTTTAAATCCGTTTTGTCGATCCGCGCTCAATCAACTTCACTGGCAGTTCAATCACGTTGCGATCTTGATGGTCACCAGCCATCTGGGCCAGCAACATGTCGATCGCGCGTTGGCCAAGTTCGTCAATTGGTTGCGCAATCGTGGTTAACCCGGGGGTCATGAATCGCGCCTGTGAGACATCATCGAAGCCAACTACCGCGTAGTCCTCTGGAATCCGCTTATGATGCTCATACAACCCGCGGTAAACACCGCTTGCGACATCATCATTGATCGCAATAATAGCAGTAGCATCAGTTTTGACTATCTGGTCGACAGCCTGGCGCCCGCCTTCCGGATCAAATGTTGCGCGGAAGATTAACTGCGGATCAAGTGCAACATTATGTGAATCGAACGCATGTTGATAACCAGCGAGACGATCCCGCAGATTAAAGGTCAGCGGCTCTGGCAATACTAGCGCAATCCGGCGGTGACCACGTTTAATGAGATGGTCAGCGACAAGAAAACCTGCATGAAAATCATCAATACGAATGCTGTCGCCAGATGTCAGCGTGGTAGCCTGATCCATAAAGACCATTGGCAGATGGAGCTGATCTTCCACTTTTTGAACGATCTCCTGTGACGCTTCTGGCGCCGCCAAAATCAAACCACGCTGAGTACCGCCTAAAAACTGACGAATAAAATAATCAACATTCTCATGGAAACCATTAATTGAAAAGATTTGTGGAAAGAGTCCCTGTGGAATGGCTGCCTTTTCGACACTGACCACAAAACTCGCGAAGAAGGGATTCATGATATCGGGTATCACAACACCAATTGAGTTGCCACGCTTACCAACCAGCCCACGGGCAAAGAAATCCGGTTCATAACCCAACGCCTTCTTGGCAGCAAGCACCCGTTTTCGCGATTTTTCGCTAAACCGTTCCCCTTTACCATTTAAAATTTGTGAAACGGTTGTGACTGACAAACCAGTTTCCTTTGCCACATCAGTAATCGAAATCTTCTTTTTCATGCTGTCCACGACCTAAATCATTTGCTAGGTAAAACGTTTTACTTAATCTTGTAAGATCAGCTTAACCTGATTTTGGAAGCGCTGTCAACTACCAAGATTCATTTCTCATGAAACAAAATAGGCTAATATGAGCATAAAGAGGGCATATCCTGTATAAAGACTGCCTCATCAAATACTAAAAAGTGTGTTTATAAAACTTAGGCCAAAATTCGGGAACTGCTAGTTGAGAGACGCATCTGTATTGGGTCTTTCGTTTTTCTGTTGTATAACAGATTCTCTTATTGACGTCGAGTTGCTCGTGAAACGGTGTATAAGCTTGTGAAACTTTTTTAATAAAAAAAGCAACCACCTTCCTTTTAGCGTGAAAGGTGGTTGCTTAGTCACATATCCGATTTCTGCCTTTTGAAGAAGCTGATAAAGCGCTTCATTTCATCTTTTTTCAACGCTAGCAATGTGACTATGAGGACAATGATGTAGATGATAGCAGCCAAAATGCCCGACAACACTAAATCCTCTTGAAAACCGGGAATTGGCATGATTAGGAAAACCATAAACGCACCTGATACCAAAAACGCTATTGCTGTCGCGGCAAAATCTTTCCAATCACTTCTCAACTCATTAGACATCATTCTGACCCTGTTCTTGCTTCATGCCTTCAATATGCAAATTTATCATAAGCCAATTCACTTTGTTCATGGATTATTCTCCCTTTGACATTTAGATTGCGTGCTAGTCTGTTCAAGAAGAATGTACAATACAAATCAAAGTGATGGCACTTCCTTTTTTAAACGTCGTCAATAGACCGATAATCGTCGAAATTACCATCATTATTGTCCTTTGACTACAAAAATGTCGTTAAATTTTGAATGCGTATTCAAAAATGATGAAACATCACCCGCAACATCGTGGTGACGCCTCATCATTTAGATTGGCTTACATGAGCCGTTCTTTTTTAACATCACGCCTTGCTAACAGCGGCATGATGAAGCCAAAACCAAAGAGTACCATCACGGAGATGATATTCATCACCAGTTGATGGGTCCAGCCATTGGTACCGAAAACAACTTCCTGTGGTAAGAAACCAAGCGTCGCACAGATGAACGTGAAGACAAAGCACCAACCGCCAACTAGATAAGCACCGGCCTTGCTTTTGATGAAGGTATAGCCGGAAGTGAACTTGTCTGCTTGCGCCCGCAATGCCAAGAAAGCTACAAAGACAAGCGCCGTTTTGTATGGCGATACAATACCATTCAAATTCAGTAACCAGTTGAAGATGGCATTAATATTCGGCAGCGTCCCTGACAGCAACAGCAAGAACAGGCAAAGTGAGGCGGTAAAAATATAACTATGGATTGGCCGACCTTGCTTGTTTTTCTGCAACAACCATTTAGGCATGAACCGCATGGCGGTGTCGGCTGACAATACCCGGCTGGAAGCATCAATCAACACCGCTAGCTGGGCGAGCATGAAGAGTAATTGCGTGATGGCAAACAAATACATCAGCACTTTGCCCCATCCCCACGCCTGACCAAGCATGGAAAAGGCATAATAAGCGCCATTCATTTTGAGATCATCTGGCAGATGGTTGGCATTGAACCAAACGCCTAATGCCAGCGATCCAAAAATCACCAAAAAACCGGTCATGAGCGCCAGAGCCCACATGGCTTTAGGAAACTCTTTTTTCGGGTTGCGCAACTGAGCAACATAAGTGGCGCCAAGTTCCGCCCCTGATGTCGCAAAAATCAAGAGTCCGGTCGTGGCAAAGTAATGCAGCGAAAAATGTGGCTTGAACGCGGCCCAACTAAAGTTTGTTGCCGAATGCATGCCTTTGGCCAAACCGGCCGCCGTCAAGACAACGAATAAAACCGCCATCAAAAACATCGCCGCACCGCCAATTAGCGACATGACTTCAAGTGATCGGGAGAACAGGTTCTCTAACACAATAAATAAAAGAATAATAGCAAAAGTCAGCAGGCCAAAGGTCAGATTCGACATTCGTTTACCCAAACTGTTATCACCCAGAATCATCCAGGAAAGCGCCACGATGACAGCGTTGGAAACATCGACTAAATATGGCAGGGTCTGAGCCCAATAAATCCAGCTTGTCCAGTATCCCCAAGTGTCCCCTAGCGTGCGGCGCATCCAAGTCGCCAAGCCACCGCCTTCATCAGCCCGGGTAAAAGTCGTCCCTAATTGTGCCGAAATCAAGGCATACGGCACGATATAAATCACCAACAGGATGACCCAGTTAACAACAACGGAAAGCCCTTGGTTCTGAAAAGGATAAAAAATATTTTCAAAGCCAATGACCGTAATAAAAACAAGTAAGCTTAAGACTGGCCAGCTCATATACCGCCGGGGCGTCAGTTCTTCTTCTTGCACAATTCAAAGCCTCCAAATACAAACTAAGAGCGCCTGTAGCTCGGTACTGGTCACATATCGGGATGCAGGCTGGTTTGATAGCCTCTTGATGACTGGCTAGTAATTAGGCGTGTTCCCCAAAATGGCCGCCAACTTGGCAGGTCATGAATTGGTACCATCCATTGAAGCGTCACGTTCATCCGCCATCAAAGGCATCGCGCCCTCCTTGATGTCAGTATAGCGGAAACTGGTCTAGAAAAATAGTGTTTCACAACACAACTATCATTAGCGATCAGGCTTTGCGTGGTTATTTTGCAGGGATTGGCAACGTTTCACAACAACATGATTGAAAAAATCGACTTTTTCAAAAAACGCCGAAGACATTTCTATCTTCGGCACCCCTTCTTAACCTTGACGCAAACTCACTTTTTCACTCAACTTTGCCCAGTGATTTGTCGGGCCATGGCCATGGCCAACTGAAATGCCTTGGCTGATGGCGCCTTGCAGAAAGGCTTTGGCTGTCCTGATAGCTGCTTTCAATGGCTGCCCTTTTGCTAACTCTGCAGCGATACATGCCGAGAAGGTATCACCGGTTCCATGCGTGTTCGCAGTGGCAATTCGTGGCGCACTGAGCCAATAACACGTACCGTCAGCCAATAGAATCAGATCCTCGGCCTTGTGATTCTGACGATGGCCCCCTTTAATAATGACATGCTTGACGCCCAGTGTTTGAATCATACGCGCCGCCCGAACCATATCCGCATTGGTCACAATTTTTTTACCCACGAGAATTTCTGCTTCGGGTAGATTCGGCGTCACCACATCCGCCAACGGGAGCAGCTGTTCTTTGATGGTGGCGACAGCTTCCGAGGCAAGCAACGTCGCGCCGCCCTTAGCTACCATCACTGGATCGACAATCAGCGGGCCAAAATCAACCTGTTGCAAATTGCGGACAACGGCTTCGACATGCTCACGATCCGCTAACATCCCCGTTTTGGCCGCGCGAATGTCAAAATCGGCAGCTAACGATTGAAACTGGGTGTCAATGAAGCCCGCCGGAATCGGCAGACTGGCCTGGACCCCATACGTATTCTGCGCCGTCAGTGCTACCACAATACTCATCCCAAAGACGTGTCGGGCCTGAAAAGTTTTCAAATCCGCTTGCAACCCTGCCCCACCCCCGGAATCGGAGCCAGCGATGGTGACGACTTGCGGTGTGCGATTAACGGTCATTTGGTAACACCGCCTTTAACTTTGTGCGCAAAGCCTGCACTTTGTGAGCGATATCAGGCGCCTGCATGATTTCGCTCACAATCGCAACCCCGGCGATCCCGGTATCTTTAAACGTCGCTAAATTGGCTTCTTTGACGCCGCCAATAGCCACGACCGGCACGGCAACTTGTGCAGTGATCGCCTTTAATGTCGCAATCGGGGTCACTGGCGCGTCTGCCTTCGTCTGCGTCGGGAAAATGGCGCCAACCCCCAAGTAATCAGCGCCAGCAGCAACCGCGGCAACCGCCGTCTCGACGGTTTTTGTGGAAACGCCCAATACCTTGTCAGGACCGATCAACTGGCGGGTCATCGCAACAGGCAGCTCATCATCGCCGATATGCACACCAGCTGCATCTACAGCTAAACAAATGTCGACGCGATCATCAATAATCAGCGGAATCTGATAACGGTCAGTGATGAGCTTAACCCGTTGTGCCAATTCAAAATAGGCTCGAGTGCTCAGCATCTTTTCGCGTAATTGCACCATCGTGACGTCATTTTCACAAGCAGCCGCGATTTTAGCCAAAAAAGTTGCTTCGTTGTCATCGTAACGATGGGTGACTAAGTACAGGTTTAGATCTGTTGCGTTCATAACGCTTCCCCTTTCACCATTTGAAGCCAGTCAGCGGTGGCAGCCAGTAAGGAAAGTTGATTCAAGGTACCTTCGCGAAATGCCGCCAGTCCACCGGTTCGATTCTGCGCAGCTGCTACTTCGCCACAGCAGTTGAAGTAACTCACAGCCACGACGACTGCTGCATCGTTGTCCAAACCTGTCCCCAACAGCGCGGCAATCAAGGCACCGACAATGTCACCAGTCCCGGTGAAACGATCCAGCTGCGGCACCCCATTTTTCAAATACCAAGTCCCCTTCGCACTCACAACGAGATCAATCTTGCCGGTTGCCAAGAAGGTAGTGGTGGGAAACGCTTGGGTCAGCTGCTGCAAGCTCGCGGCTAGTTCTCCCAAGGCGGTCGCACTTTGATCTAACTGGCTTCCATCAACGCCGCGGCCTGTGCTTTTTAAATCAGCGAATCGGCGCATTTCAGAAATGTTACCTTTGACCACGTTCGGATGATTGGCTAACAATTGATGGCCTAAGTCATAGCGCAACTGGGTGGCAGAAACGCCGACCAAATCAATCACCGTTGGCTGGTTGGTGGCCTGCGCAAACTTGCCAGCGGCCAATAGATTCTGCTGGCGCACTTCGGAAATGTGCCCAAGATTCAACAGCAACGCATCACTTTGAGCAAAGAATTCCGGGAACTCGCGCTGATCATCAGCCATGACCGGCTTCGCGTCAATGTAAAGCAACGCATTAGCCATGGATTCGACGGTGATTTCGTTGGTAATGCATTGCACCAGTGGGGATGATGTTAATGGCAGGGCGGTTTTGAACGCGGTGTAAAAAACGTCAGTGATTGCTTTTGACATGGAAAAAGCCTCCTAGAAAATTTTTTGAATACGCTTGGTGATGCCAATGTGATCAAGTTCATATAGGACAAACAAGCCGATTAACGACCCTGAGATCGATCCACCAAAAAAACGTGGGGTGTAAACGAACCAGTAGAGCGATTGCGCGCTGCCAGTGAACCAAACCATCACGGGATAAGACAGCAGCGATCCGATCAAGCCAGTACCAAGAATCTCCCCAGCGGCGGCCCACCAATTGTGTTTGCCAAAACGATAGCCGAGGCCAGCTAAAAGCGCCCCGAATATTGCACCGGTCAATGCCAGCGGTGGAATCCCCAATAATGCCATGCGAATCAGAGCACAACCAAAGGCCATGATGGTGGCATATAGCGGTCCCATCATGGCAGCTGCCACGACATTGACCACGCTGGACATAGGTGCCATCCCTTCAATGCGAAATAAGGGTGAAAGCACCACATCCAAGGCGATCATCATCGCTAATATTGCCAGTTTCTTAACGCTGCTTTGGGTCATCAACCTTTGCTCCTTTCGGCCACGCTTCTAAGTGATACGCCATCTCCCAAAAGCTGTATTCCATTTGACTGCTGATCCGAAACGCAGCCAGCATTTGTTGCTGCTCAGTCGGCATGCTTTGGTCGTACAACCGATCAATCAACGCAATCGCCGCTCGCTGATCGTCTGCATTGTCCGCACCGCTATAAGTGTCAATCCAGCGCTGATAAATCGGCACGGGTGATTTTCGTTGCTGCAACTGCTGTGCCACCTCCTGATACAACCATGGACATGGCAGCATCCCCGCAATCGCCACATGCGGCGTGCCTTCAACCAATTGTCGGTACATGTGGGAAACATAGTGATACGTGGTCGGCGCAATCGTGGTGGCCGCCAGCTCGGTTGTTGAGATGTTCAATTCGGCGAAAAAATCGTGGCGTATCGTAATTTCACCTTGAGCCAAACCTTCAGCCGACTGCAACGCATAAGCTTTCAATTCCGGCTCCTGCGTCTGTGCGGCAATCAGCGTATATAAATGGGTAAAATGTTGCAGATAATAAGCATCCTGAATCAGATAAAAGCGGAAAATCGCCGGATCAAGGGTGCCAGCTTGTAGCTCCGTAATAAATGGGTGAGTGAAGCTGCCTTCCCAGTACGGAACAACTTGCTGCCGAGCTTTTTCAGAAAATTTCATCATCGTTTGCTCCTTTAATTCTGTCTATCTTGACCATATTCAAAGCCTAAAAACAGTATTTTTACTAGAATCAAGTTTTTTATGACGTTAATGGCCAATAAGATTCACCATCACGAACACTGCGCCTGCCATCAACAAACCGCGGCGGGAACTGGTAAGTTGCCGTTGAATCGTTCGCGAACCACCTTCCGTATAGCCATGCGCATACATAGCGTTCACATACTGATCCTGCCAATCCATAGCCACGAAAATAACTTTGACGTAAATCAGCGGTGACCATGGATGTAGTTTCTGACCGCGCAACAGACTCGCTTCCCGAAGATCAGCCACTTCCCGCATGATTTGCGGCAGGGCATGGATGACCACTAACAACCCATAAACAAAGTTGGGTGATAGCCTGTGCTGCTCAAGCCATAACAACAACTCTTCCAGATCAACGCCGGTGAGAAAGACTAAGCCTAACGCCGTAAACGCGTATGTTCGGGCAAACAGCAATAGCGCGTAAGACGTGTCCGTCCCGTGAAGCGTGATCGCCCAATAACTACTCGCAGCCGGGATCAATGGCAGCAGCAACAACACCGCTATACTTTTAAAGGCTCGCCGCCACCCGAGAAAACCCAGAGCTAACACGATCAACGCGACATTCAGCTTCACCGCGTGACTAACCGAAATCTCTAGTGTTAAGGCTAGAATCAAGAGACTCAAGTTGAGGGCATTTGTCTTCTTCTGTGTCATCACATCACTCCCGCACAACCTGCAGCCGCTGATTAGCTAACACAACATGTTGCTGGCTGATGCTGGCTAACGGTGCCAATCGGTGCGTCACGATCAAAAACGCTTGCGTGGCCGACTTAGCCTTAATCCATGCGGCAAAGTACTGACAGGCGCGATCATCCAAGCCGCTAAATGGTTCATCTAGTAGTAAAAATGACAAATCTAAGCTCAGCATCGTCATCAACTGAACCATCTTTTTCTGGCCTTCACTCAACTGGTAAAGACTAGTGGTCTGCTTTTCTGCTAGTCCAAGATAAGCTAATGCGGCTTGTTGTTTTTCCCGCACCGCAGCCGGTAACGCCGGCCCAAACGCTAGCTCATCAGCCAGCGTCAACGTCACGAATTGTTTTGCCGCGTCTTGCACGGCCAGCGTCATAGTTTGATAAAGTCGTTTCCGGCGACGCAAGCGTTGTTGACCAAGGAACATACGGCCTTGATAAGGATGGCGCTGCACCATCGATCGCAATAAGGTGGACTTGCCACTCCCATTGGCCCCAGTCAAGGTGGTGATGCCATCGTTAAAATCCCAACTCGGTGCTTGAAGCAAGATATGGTGATTTTGCTGGCAGACAACGTTTTCCAGATGGAAGATTTTATTGGTCGCCTGCCGTGGTTGCGTGAGGTTAAAATGCGTCGGTAGCGTGGTCAGCGTTGCGAGTGGTAGCCGACTTAGCTCGCCATTTTTCAAGGCAACCAGTTGATCTGCCACATCGGCATAATCTGTCAGGTCATGCTCTGCGATCACAATTGTTTTGCCATGATCACGTAACGTCCCTAATTTTCCAATTAGCAGATGGCGACTTGTCGGATCAATGCTGGCAAACGGCTCGTCCAGTAGCAAAATCGGTGCATCCATCGCCAGCAAAACCGTTAACGCCGCGCGCTGCTTTTCACCGCCTGATAAGGTACTCAAGTCACGATCCAGCAATGCCTGAGTCTCCCCAAGGGCAACCGCCTGGGCAAAGCGCCGCTGAATTTCAGCAACCGGCAAATTCAGATTTTCCAAGGCAAAAGACAACTCACCGCTCAAAGTTCGCATCGTAAACTGCTGGTCAGGGTTTTGAAACATCATGCCAACATGCTGTGCTTTGACTTGCATCGCGGCGTTCCGATCATCATGACCATCCAGCAAAATCGTGCCTTCGTATGGCATCGCTGCAAATCCCGCGATCAAACTGAGCAAAGTCGACTTCCCGCTGCCGCTATCACCGGTTAAAACGGTTAGTGCTCCTGTTGGAAATTCAAAATTCAAGTCCGTAAACAAATCCGTCTCGCGATGAAACCGTATCGCTTTTAACACAATACTCATTTGCCGCTACCTGCTAGCCAAGTGCTTGGCACCAGCCGCCTGTTCATAAAGTTTCAGAACGAGTTGGACCAGCACAACGCCGAAAAAGATCACTGACAACAAGCGAACCACCACAAGCGCCAAAATCATGCCAAGACTGTAAGCGCCGTATCCAAGTTTGAAATACTCGTAGGTAAAACTGAACACCGTGGTCCCAATCGCTGCGTACAAAAGACTCACGGCGTCATAACGCCGATAACGTGTCACCATAAAGCCGGCCTCGCTGCCCAAACCTTGAACAAATCCAGAAAGCAAGACTGCTGGGCCAAAGTACGACCCGTAAAGCATCTCCGCTAAAGCAGCGAAACATTCGCCTAAAATTGAACTGCCTTTTTTTCGCAACAGCATCGTCGTCATCGGCGCCGCCATCACCCACATGCCAAACAACAATTCATTGGCAAACGGTGCATAACCCAGCGGTGTCAAAGCAGCTGCTACAACGGCATAAATCGCATCGGCACCCATAAAAACGCCACCGAAGAGAAAGGCTAGGAACGCCAGCAAAACCACATCGCGCAAAGACCATTTATTCATCAAAATAACCCCCGTTTTCCTCAAATAAAGACAAACGGGGGCTAAAAACGCGAATCATTACCAATCACGCCAACACCTATTCATGTTCAAAAAAGGACCCATCACCAAAATTTGGTGGGGCCCATGAAAACACAAACAAGCATCGTTACAGAACGATTCACTTCTTCGACATTTCCCTGCGGCAGTCCTAACTGCATCAGGTTCCATGGGTATCATCTCAGCTTTACAGCACCCCAAATGTTTCTATTCGATTGTAAAGGGAGTATATCATGTTTTATTTGGAACCGCTAGCAGGCAAGTGTCAACTGACGCAGAAACCTGATACTGAACTTGATATCAACGGATTGCGTTCGCCGTGCTTAAAATGATTTCCCCACTAGAAAAAGACTCACAAGTCATGCTATTCTTGAAACAGAAAAAGCCGCCGCGTGTCAGCGCAACGGCCGGGCAGAAATGCCCTCACAGAACCATCCAATGAACGATGGCTACTAGAATAGGCAACTAAAAGCCGCGAAGTCCCAGCGAAGGAAGTGCGGCTTTTAGTTTGCCTATTTTTCTCGAACTTTGTCGAGCGCCTGTTGGAATTCGGCCAATGCTAGAATGCGTTCACTGGCGCAGAAACCTGATACTGACTTCGATCAACATGTTGCCTACACTGTACTCAAAAATGATTCATACACTAGAAAAAGACTCACAAGTCATGCTATACTGAAATCAGAAAAAGCCGTTGCGCTGGAACGCAACGGCCGGGCAAAGTGCCCTCACAGAACCATCCAATGAATGATGGCTACTAGAATAGGCAACTAAAAGCCGCGAAATCCCAGCTGAAGGACTGCGGCTTTTAGTTTGCCTATTTTTCTCGAACTTTGTCGAGCGCCTGTTGGAATTCGGCCACTGCTAGTAGCAGTCTGGTACTGGCTTTGACCAGCCTTGTTAGGGCGACCACCAGTACCATGCACGAAACCACGCAGGCCGTGATCGTCGTTAATGCAGCGACCACAGACAAGTTTGTGTACCTTTCACATCAATGTGTGGCTGATAGGTTTCCCCATACGCACCACCACCTCTCTGATCCGATACCACCGCTCATTATCCTTTTCTGTGTTGCAATCAGTCTATCAGAATAACTGATTCCGTGATGCCTTCGTGCCAACTATACCGCTTTTTAACAAGGGCCGTTCGAAGCTTACAAGCGCTTCATCTCTAGGTGAAATGAAACATATATCATTCTCTTTGTTCCTTATATTTTTATCTATGATTTTCTAAAAGTGATGATCGAAGCTATTATTACTAATAATGCACTTTTGAGGAATCCTTTCCTCTTCAACGGTTTAACAATCGCACGGTTCAAAAAGCCAGTCATGACTCTCGTTTTAAAAGAGTGACTGGCTTTTTGGCATAACCTCCACAACTACCCGATCTTCTTTAAAAAGAATGCCTTAATCTCTTTGGAAGTCTGCAGCTTGAATAACTCATTCCTGTTTGCCGGTTTTATAACGCAATCATAAAAAGCTTGAACAGCCCTTCGATGTTGTAAGTTATCTACAGGAGCAATCATTAAAAGAACCTGAACCTGCAGCTCTCTTGAGAAGCTGATCGGTTGATAAAGCTTCAATAAACTTAAACCCAGCTCATTAACGCCATCTCGAAAACTTGCATGCGGTATCGCTATACCAGGAGCAATCACAAAGTATGGAAACTTAGGATCGTAATTTTTCAAAATACTGTCTACATACCGTTGTTCAATTATGCCTTCTCTCAGCAGTGGCTCAGCAACATACTGAATAGCCTCAACAAAAGTAAGCGCCCTTCTGGATGCCCTTATCCTCCGTTCTGGTAGTAGTTGATTGAACTTAGATCCTAAGATGTGTCCTTCTGGTGCCTCAGTCTGTTTGTTAAAATACTGATTTAATCGTTGACGCAGCCGATCTTCATTTGGTAGATCAACTTCCTGCTTCACAATATTTAAAATGTCCGCTATTTCTATGCCTTGCTCTTGAGAAAACAGCTTCTTGTTAACGCTTCGAATCAACCGTTGTCTATCCTCTGTCGTTAACAAAGGAGGTACGATAAAAACTGTTTTATTCGTTTTTAAGTGAATTGTTGAGAATACGACTTTAATATTTTTATACACTAACGGATTCGCATAAAACTCTCTTGCTGAGAGATTTGTCACAAATTCAATCATCGGAAACATCTGTGCAAGAACTTCAAAAAGTAGATTCGAGACTGATACGCCATTTTCACAAACTACAATTGCTGTAATTCGCTCTTCCTGCCTTTGAATGGTACTCTTCGTGAGAAAGCTTTGAAAGATAAGTCCCACGTATACTACTTCTGCGTCTGAAAACTCAACATGATAGAAGTTCTCCAAGGGACGTAAGGCATCCTTTGCTAAAGGCAGAATGTCCTGATACTCTCTGATAATTGATTCAATATTGTGATCTTCATATGGAATACCATATTTGATTCGATACACTGCAGGGCCAATGTGCTGATAAAGCATTCGCTTCAGCTTCTCTCGTTCCTCGAAGTAGACCACTGCACGACGTTCAAAGCGATCTATTACTAAATCAACAATATCACTGAGCTGTGCTTCTCTTGAGTCTGAACTCTTAATGACATTGGCACTTAAAATTTGAATAATTAAAAACGCCTTTTCAGTTTCTGGTACAGCTTCAAAAACATGTGTCTTCTTCATGGCGATCCTGATTCTTTGATAATCGTCTTTAGAGATGATCTGTAAAATGTCTCTATATTCATTGCTGGAAATTGTGTTCATTTCCTGAATACGCAGCAATATCAATGGCATAAGCAATCCCATTAAGGTAATTTGAAAAGCTGAAAATTGAGTATTTAAGTTTTGTTCTAATATCTTGATCTTATTTTTCGAATCAGAGATATCTTGACTCGAAATGGGCGTGAATGTTTCCAAAAGCTTCTCTGATTGCCCATAATTAATCATAGTATACAGTTTTTGAATAAGAATAATCCTAATCGAGGTTTCACCGCCATTAAAGTAGTAACCTTTTGCACGTGAATATTCAAGGCTAACATCATCTCTTGTCAACAATCTCCTAATGCCTTTGATGTCGTTAGCAATTGTATTCTTGCTAACCATCAGTTCATCGGCTAATGAATTTAACGAGGTCTTCTCTCGGGTGAATATGATGACACTAATTAATGCCAATCTAAGCTGAGGATTCAAAATATACTTGTTGTCTGTTCTAATATGCTGTTTCAATGTTTCAAAATCATCGAGCCCTAATTCAACCCACAACTTCTTACCTCTTCGAATAATATTTGGATATCCATTTTCTTTAAGAACTGTGTTGCTATTTCTTAGGATAGTTTCTATTTGAGCAGCGTTAATATTAAGTTTCGTCTGAAGATCACTAATAGCGACGCCCGGTGCACGCACAATCTCTTCAATGCCTTTCATCACCATCTCTTGCAACAACATCAGTCTCCTTTCTGCAAACGGAAAAGCCAAGCGGATAGCTGTATCTCCGTCTTGGCTCGATGATTATTTAATGAGCATATCGCTATATCCTTTTACAAGGTAATCATTCACTACATTCTTTAGTAAAAATGGTGAAAGCGGTATCGCATCAACTGTGGCCCCTGCGATATGAGGTGTTAGCGTCACATTGTCTAGTGCTAACAGTGGATCTTCGTCGGGGATAGGTTCCACCCAACTGACATCCAACGCCGCTCCTGCAATTTGCTTGGCCTTCAACGCTGATACTAAATCATCTTTAACAATTAGATCTGCGCGGGCAGTATTGATGAGATAACTGTTGGGCTTCATTAACGATAAATACCGTTTGCTAATCATGTTCTTTGTTTGCGGTGTCACTCGCATATGCAAACTGATGATGTCCGACGTCTTAAATAACTCCTCAAGTGAATCTATAAAGGTTACTTGCAGTCCTTCACCATGAATCCTTTTACTGTCAGCGAAGGGATCATATGCTTGAACTGGAACCTGTAAGCCATTTAACCGCTTGATAACTTGCTTCCCAATGTAGCCAGCACCCACAATACCAACTGTCAAGTTGCTGAGAACAGTTGTATATCGATCATTGGAAAATACTTTCTGCCATTTTCCATTCTCGATAGCGCAATGTGCCCTTGCAATGTTTCTTGTCTCAGCATACATCAGCCCAATAGTAAAATCGGCTACAGGATCAGCGTTTCGAATGACATGAAGGAAAGGAATTCTTTTTTCCCGTACTGCTTCCAGATCGACGTTCTCTGTCCCACCTCGACAGGTGCCAATCAGCTTTAAATGCTGGCTTTTTTCTAACATTTCCTTTGAGATGGGTGCGTAGTGGCAAAACAAATAGTCTGCATGCGGCATATCTTTCAATATGCCCTCAGGTAGATCTACCGCTTCTGGACCACCGCGCTCAATTTTTAATATTTGCTTTTGAAATTCATCTTTTGTAAGATCTGAATGCCATTCATAAGAAATGATCTCTGTGTTGATCCCAGTGGTAAACGACATTTCCTCAACTGCCTTTTTAAGGGTCTCACTCTTCACCAAAGCATCTCCAATGACAATAATCTTCATTTTCACTCTCCTCCTATCCCGTCACCACTATCTAATGCAACTGTTTCCTTTTCTTCTCCGGCTCTTTCAAGATATGCCACAATTTTCTTCTTATTTTTCTTGATCAGGAATAGCGAAACTAAATATGCAACCACGGTTAAACTGATCAACATCGGGTTTTGCGTCAAAAAGATCAAGAATAATGAACCTAAGAAGTAATTTCCAAGCACCACAAAACTTGCTATCAGCAAGGCGCCTGCTGGAATCGAAACCCCTACACTTTTTGCAACTTCGGTAAAGGTAGGTGCAACAGCAGTGATAATATATAAGTTGACAGATAAGATAAATGCCCCTGAAATTAGAGATTTGAAAATATTTCCTTTTGAAATAGCAATAATTGGCTGAATGATATAAGGAATGGCAATCAAATCAACCATCGGTAAAGCTTGGTTCCCTGGCAAGAAAATTGAAAGCAGCAGAATAACTGGAATTAACAACAAACCCGTCAATAATGTAGCTGGTTCACCGTAACCGGCTGCATCATTAATTGCCAAGTACCATTCCCGACCTTTTCCAGAACTCTTTGCAGATTTTTTTGTAGCATCTGTAATATTTGTAAACGCCGAGGCGAAGACCCCTGCAATCTTAGGAAAGATTGACATGATCGTTGCAGTGGCAACACCGACAGTAGCAATTTGTCCCCATGCTGCTAATTGATCCAGTCGCATATAATTTCCTGCTAGTCCCAATAGCATCCCTAGGATCAATCCCAACGTGACTGGTTCACCCATAAATCCTAACCGCTTCTGTACATTTTCAGGATTCCACTTTACTTTATTAGCCCCTAACTTATTAAGAATCCAGTCCATAATAATAGCGTACGGTACCTGCGTCACATCATGAGGCGCAGATATGGTCGTTCCGGGATACCCATAGTATTTACTCCACCGTTTAGCCAATATCTCGGTAAACAGTAACGTAAACAAGTTCTGTAAAATCATCAAACCGATTGAGAGAAAAATATTTTTTGTGACAATATACAACATTGATCCCCAAAGCATAAACGAGTAGTTGTTCCATAGATCTGATGCCATAAAGATATTAGTAAATTTTAGTAGGAATAGAATGACTTGAATCAACAACCCAAGCCCCAGGAAAATCATACCTACTTGGGTCGAGTAGGCAACCACACTCGTTGCTTGCCAGCCAGTATCCAATATCCGCAGATTAACCCCAGTATGCTTGACCATATTATTGACGACAGGTGTCACTATCGGCGTATAGGCACCGATCAGCATATTAAAGCCTGTCAATCCAATACCAGCATTGAGTGCGGCTTGAAACGCTCTCTTAGGTTTAACTTTTAAAAACATAGCAATGATGAAGATGACGATAGGAACAACAATGGCTGCCCCAAAGGCCGCCATTATCTTTGAAAGTATCTCTAACATTGTGCTCCTCCTCAACTAGTGATTTGTTTAACCGTTGCTAATAATTGCTCCACGAACTCATCCTCTCCTAAACCAGTTAGAAACCCAACTGCATCAATCGTTGGAATATCATATTTTCGAATCAGGGGACTCGTATGAACAATTAGGTCATATGAGCCGCTGTCGATAAGCGAGTCTACCCCTCCTGGATTCGCTTCTATTGTTTTCGCCGTATAGCCATTGTCTTCGAGAAGATCTTTAACTTTCCCAGCGATCATGGAACTGGTTACAGTTCCAGAGCCACAAACGGAAATAATATTTAAAGTTTTCATGCTTTTTCGCTCCCTACTTCTCTCAGTTTTTCCGAAAGTATTGTATAAATCTGCTTCTTGCTGTCCGACTTGGTTACATTTGTCATAACTTCTTGATCATTGAATACATTCATCAAGACTTGTAACAATTTCAATTGCATTTCATCTCGATTAAACCCAAGAATAAAGACAAGTCGCGGGTGGACAATGATATTGTCTTTTACAACAGAACCCATTTGATGAAAATCAATATTGCTTTTAGTCTTAACAATGAAGATAAACGGGGTCTTAACATACATCGCGTCCGTGTGTGGGATTGCGACATCAATACTCTTAGTCGCAAGCCCAGTCGGGAATTCCTTTTCGCGCTCAATTAAGTGTTCGCCATAATCGTTGGTGACATATCCTTTTTCGACCAGCACTTCAGAAACATATTTGAAGAGCTCAGAAGAATTTCTTACATCTAGATCTGAAATAATCAACTCCTCGGCCAACATCGAATCAAATTTCAAATCATTCACCACCTATTTTTCTTTCACCTGACCATATGATTTAAATTTTACTAACATCGTGTCTACCTCTACATCTGACAGAATAACAGGTGTCCCGACATTTTTGGCTCTCCAATAAATTTCAGCCATGCGTTCCACTTCACCAGCAACCGAAAATGCTGTTTCTAAGTCCTTACCACACGTTAATAAACCATGGTTTGCTAGAAAACAGGCATATCGGTCTCGCATTGCTTCAAAAGAATTTTCGGCTAATTTCCAAGTTCCAAAAGAAGCGTACTTTGCACAACGAATATTGTCCCCACCGCCGATTGCGATATAATAATTTGCAGCAGGAAGATCCCATCTTAGCGTTGCAAGCGTTGTGGAAAACGGCGAATGACAATGGACAACAGCTCGAACATCGGGACGTTTCATGTAGTAAATTCGATGCATATCTAGTTCACTAGATGGCTTACGATTGCTATCAACTATCTCACCCGTCAACTTTGTGACAACAACATCTTCAGGTGTCGTTTCAAAATAGTCTATGCCGCTAGGGCTAATTGCCATTAAATCTAGCTCAGGATTATAAATACTAATGTTGCCCCCTGTACCTTTTGTTAACCCTGAAGTAATCAGTTTCTTCCCATATGCAACAATCAGGTTTCTTTCTTTTTCCATTAACATTAGTGAATTCCTCCTTGTTTACCTTTAGTTTACTTGGTACCTGTCCTTATATGTATGCGCTTACATACCAAAAATAAATAAATCTCCATATTTGGTTGGTATGTTGTCCTTTTCCTCCGCGAACTTACAAATTAAAATTATTTTCTATTTTTTATGTTGCTAACTTTATTCACTCTTTTGAGGAGGCTTTCCCCATGACAACCACGATTCGCCCTGAACAACCGTCAGATTATCGCCAAGTTGAAACTATTCATCGCAATGCTTTCTGGAATCTTTATGTCCCCGGCGCTGATGAACATTATTTAGCGCATATCATTCGAAATCATGCCGATTTCGTTCCTGAACTGGATCTTGTGCTTGAACGCAATGCACAAGTGATTGGCAATATTATGTACACGAAGGCCAAGTTAGTTGATGAAAATGGTGCTGTGAAAACGATTCTGACATTTGGTCCGGTTGCCATAGATCCAGCCTTCCAGCGGCAGAGTTTTGGTAAGCAATTGATGGAAACGTCTATGAAACGCGCGACTGAACTTGGTTACGACACCATCGTGATTTTTGGCGATCCAGACAACTATGTCGAGCGCGGGTTTAAGAGTTGCCAGAAGTTCAATGTCTGGGCGGCAGATAACACGCAGCCCACTGCGATGCTTGTGAAAGAGCTCGAGCCAAATGTATTGGATGGCAGAAAGTGGACTTATCACGAGAGTCCGGCGATGAGTTATGACAAAGAAGCGGCTGAACAATTTGATGCCACCTTTCCGGCGAAAACGAAAGATTACCAAGCTAGTCAGGAAGCCTTCTATATTTTGAGTCACTCTGTGTTAAAGTCGTGATGCCAGCCATGAATGGATTTTGAAGTGAACATGCATCGCCGTCTACCATAACGAGTTCCCCAGCCGAGAAACCTGCGTGTCAGGACCGTAGTCGCATTGGTCAACACACCCAAAGCCGCTTACTCTCCGGTTTCTAACTAGGCTGGCTTGCACTCAAAAAAATAGCGCGTCATGCTTACTGGGGAAAGCCCCAGCGGCATGATGCGCTATTTTGATTAAGCATGTTGTTCGTGACTACTTGATATACTCCGTCTTGAAGTCATACGGGGTGCCGTTTGGATTAAACGATACGCCCTTGACCGTTGGCCGCAGCAGTTGCAGGTTATTCGCCTGATACAGTGGCAACGTGCCTTGATCGTTCATCAAGATCTTTTCAGCATCTTGCAGCATTGTCCAACGTTTCTGCGGTTCATTGCCGTACTTAGTCTCAGTTTCGCTAAGTAATTGATCAAGTTTGGTATTTTTATAACCAGAAGTGTTGTAGCCAGAATTGCTGATCCAAACATCAAGGAAGTTGTAGGCATCGGCGAAGATTGATTGCCAACCAGTCACAACCATATCGTAATTACCAGACATCATGGCTTGTAGCCGTTGCGCCTTAGGAATGCTCTTAATCGTAACTTTGACATGTGGCAAACTTTCGAAAGCCCCTTGTAAGTATTCAGCAACTTGCTTAGAAACGTCAGCATCGTCTGCCAACAGCGTCAGGTTAAGCTCACTCTGACCAGATTCTTTCATACCTTCTGCAAATAGCTTCTTGGCCTTTGCCTTGTTATAAGCAACAGCACTCTTGACCTGTGTTGTCTGGGCAAAATCAGCACCTGTTTTTTGGTTGGTCTGTAACCCAATTGGCACGAAGCCCAATGCTGGTTTGGAACCGTCCTTTAAGACGTTCTTAGTGACCGCATTGCGATCAACGACCATTGAAAAGGCTTGCCGAATTTTGAGATTTTTAAAAGCCGATACCTGTTTTTGATTCAAGTCAACTCGTGTCATATTGGATGACAGACGCTTAATCGCATCCTTATCATTAAGATGTGCCGCGGCCTGCTCACCAGTGAGAACAATTGAATCAAGTTTGTTGGTCTGATAAAGGTTCATACCTGTTTGAACATCCTTGATCACAGTCTCGTTGACTTTGCTCAACTTAACATTCTTTTTGTCCCAATATTCTGGATTCTTAACCAATGTCCAGCTATCACTGGCGCCGTTCCATTTTGTTAATTTAAATGGACCACTATAAACCTGCGCAGATGATGTTGTCCCGTATGATTTGCCATATTTCTCAACAGTTTTTTGGTTTTGCGGATAATATAATGGGAAAGCTAACATTTTCTTGAAGTAAGCTGTTGGATTCTCCAGTGTGATCGTCAGATGTTTGCTATCTGTCGCCTTAATCCCTAAATCACTCGCAGGTTTAGTGCCTTTAATAATAGCACTGGCATTCTTAACTGGCGCGAAGTAAAAGGCATCTGTTGCCTTCGTTTTAGGATCCACTGTGCGTTGCCAACTATAAACGAAATCCTGTGCCGTGATCGGATCGCCATTACTCCATTTTGCATTACGTAAGGTCACATTGTAAGTCATGCCGTCCTTACTAGTGGTCACCTTTTTGGCCAAAGCCAATTGAGTCTTTTGTCCTTTGTCTGTTAGCCGATAAATCCCTTCCTGCGTATTCGTCATCATTTGAAAAGACACGGTATCTGTCGACATAGATGGATCATTGGTCACAATGGAAGAAATTTCTGACCAATTTAGCGTCTGAGCCTTCTTCGATTGACTTGTACTACTACTGCTGTTTGACGAACAGCCAGCAGCTACCAACGCCAATGCAGCGAGTGGCAACATCAGTGTCCATTTTTTTAACTTAAGCATATGTATTCCCTCCAAAAATCGCGGTAACAATCAACTATTGACAAAATACTAAGCCAGATCCAAACTTATTGCAATGCAATATTAATATTTTTCTCATCGAAAGGCAGGGATTTCATTGACAATACACATTGATTTGCCACAGTTACAAGCTGACTTTATTCGGTACGCTAAGGTCAATACACGCTCCTATCCAGGGCGTGACACCACGCCATCAACGCCAGGCCAGACTGAATTGGCTAAGCTTTTAGTCGCACAACTGAAGGACTTGGGACTCCAAGATGTCGGTCTTAATCCGGCTAACGGTTTTGTGACGGCCACACTGCCGGCCAACACTGACAAGCCGACAAAAAGTTTTGGGATCATCGCACATTTGGATACCGCGGATTACAATGCGGAAAATGTGCAACCGCAAGTGCATCCTAATTACGATGGCAAACCGATTCATTTTGATAACGGCCTGAGCCTGACTGTTGAGCAGTTTCCGGCATTGAAACGGTACTTTGGCCAAACTTTAATTACCGGTGATGGCACCACATTGTTGGGGGTAGATGATAAAGCCGGGATTGCTGGCGCGGTAGCCACCGCCCGTTATCTGTTGGCTCATCCGGAAGTGAAGCATGGCTTGATCAAATTCGGCTTCGGCCCTGATGAAGAAATCGGGACTGGTGCGGATAAATTTGATGCTAAGGGATTTGCGACTGATTTTGCCTACACTTTGGACAATGGCGATCCTGGCCAAATTGAATATGAAACCTTTAACGCTGCACAGGCAACGGTGACCATCGAAGGTACCTCGGTTCATCCGGGCGAGGCGAAGGATTTGATGATTAACGCCAATACACTTGGTCGGCAATTGGATGCAGCATTGCCACTGTTTGATCGACCTGAATTCAGTGACGGCCATGAAGGTTACTTCCTTTTACTGAAATTCCATGGCGAAATCAGCGATGCTCAGTTGGTTTATATTATCCGGGATTTTGATCGCCAAAAGTTTGATGCGCGCAAAGCCTACTTTATGAAAACCATTGATGAGTTGAACACCCCATTTGACCATCCGCGGTTTAAAGTTGAGATGCATGACCAGTATTACAACATGGCCGACATCATCAACAAAGATCCCTATCCGCTGCGCTTAGCTGAAGCTGGCATTCAAGCGGCTGGCATGACACCTAAGACAATTCCATTCCGTGGCGGCACTGATGGTTCAAAAATTACTTATCAAGGCATTCCAACGCCTAACCTGTTCAATGGCGGTATCAACTTTCACGGTCCTTATGAAGTAGTTTCGACTGAAGCGATGGGCAAAATTGCTGAGACCTTGGTCCATATGGCCGAACTGAATGCAGCTGGAACGGTTGACTAACATACAGTTGATACAATGACGATCAATCATTTACGCACTAAGTCGTTTTTCAGAAATCGTCTGAGAAACGATTTTTTGTTTGCATAAAAATACCGCTAATCGCTGTTGCAGAATATTTTGACAACATTCTTTGGAGATGAAAATTAACGAAACAACGCCATTAATATTATTCTATTTATTATACAGGTAATGATTCTCATCGTATTATAGTCGCTTTCACCTCGTCAGCAATCTATTTTGTTGTTAAACTGCTTGACGGATACCGAGATAAAACATCATGCTCAGGGTTTCTTAGCTTTCATCTGGACAAACTTGCAATGGTGACATTTTTGCCAACAACAGGTGCAAAAGTGGGACTTTTGGTTGGTTATATTGTCCGGCATAATGACGATGTTGATGGAAGCGCTTACTGATTGGAGGGCGAGTCATTGCGTGAACAAACCATTATCAACGCTTTACAAACCAACGGGCCGATGTCCGCAGCTGCTTTAGCAGCGACGTTGGGGGTCTCGCGGCGAACACTGCAAAGTGATTTGCGGCAATTAAATGAAGACAACACCGGTTTTATCATTACGGTTACCCGCAATGTGGGTTATCAGTTGACCATCACCGATAGTGCGCAGTTTGCTGCTTATCAAGCTAGTTTGCAAGATCAAGCACAACCGGCCATGCCAGCGAAACGATTGCCTGCCTTAATGCATGTCTTGCTGACCACGACCGAGTATCTAACAGTGGCGCAGTTAGCCGAGCACGAGCTGATCAGTTCAAAACAGTTGCAACGCGATTTACGCGAGCTGGAAAAGTTGCTGATTGGCACACCACTGCAATTGGAACATAAGGCACATTACGGTATCCGACTTCAAGGCGAATGGCAAAGTCGCATTCATGCCTTACAACAACGGGGCTTGCCGCCGCATCATCAGACTTTGTGTCAGCGTTTAATGCCCTTGGGGTTGGATCCAGCGATCACGGCGCAGTTTGCTGGCGAGGTTGGCTGGTCACTGGCGGTCAGAGGTCAGACAACCGTGCCTGCACCAACGACAGCGGCTTTTGCTGGTTTGTTAGCCGATAGTCGGCTTAGTGAAGAAGCATGGCAATTTTTGACCGTCAGTTTCGCAGCGAAACACAAACAACTCACCACGCGGCTGGACCACGACCTGTTGAAAACAAAACTGCAAGCGTATTTCACCGCTTTAGATACGCGGCACAAAACTGATTTCGCCACCCATCCCGAATTTTTGTCGCTCATGTATTTTCATGTGTTGGCACTGATCGGACGATTGCAGAAACATCAAAGTTTGGCAGGGTTAAGTCTGGAACCATTGGCCCGCGACTACCCGATTGCGTTCAACTGGGCGGTCCAGTTTGCCCAGTGGCTGACTCGCGAATATCAAATAGCGGTACCAAAAACCGAGATTGGTTATTTGACTACTCATCTGTTAGTCCCGCTCGAACAGGCACACGAGGCTTGGAGTCGGCGGCTGTATAAGATCGCAGTTCTTTGTGGCACCGGCGGCGGGATTGCGACGTTATTGTGTTTACGATTGCGCCGCATTTTCCCTGAGGCTGTGATCCAGACATTCGGTCTTAATGAACTCACTGCAATTCATGAGCTTGAACCAGATTTACTGTTCACGGTGACTGAGTTAACCGAGACGTTTGACTGTCCAGTCGTTCGGATTGATGAATTGGCATCTGATCTGGATTTTGCCAACCTGCGTCACGAACTATCAATGGCGGCACGCAGCAATAATACTGACACGTTGGTCGATTTACTAACACCGGCGTTGTTTTTCCAGACAAGTCAGGCGGCAGATTATCACGCGTTATTGCTCGCACTGACCGCCACCATGACTTCTTATTGTGGTCAGTCAGATTATGCCGAATCAGTGATGCAGCGGGAAAACTTTTTAGCAACCATCTATGACAACGGCATTGCGATTCCGCATCCCCTGTCATTCAACGCTGAAAAGAACGCCGTTGCGGTGGTGGTCTTGCCAAATGGTGCTGGCGGCAGTTCTCGACCGGTTAAGTTAGTCTGGTTAATCGCATTAAAACGCGATCAGCTACCGTTGCATCGCACACTAACAACGCAATTAGCAGCCTTAATGCAACAGCCAGATGTCATCGAGCAACTCGTCCACCAAACTGATTTCACCCGATTCATTAACATTTTACGCACGGCACTGGAAGGAGCAGAGCAAACATGGATTTACAACTGATGGCTGCGCTAAGTAACGCAGATGCAATCGCGTCCAACGAAGGCGAGGTTCGCACCATTTTGCGCGATTATCTAAAGCCTGTCGATCTAAAAGTTCAAACTGATGGCCTCGGCTCACTGATTTTCACGAAACGAACGGTTAAACCAGTGTTTTCGGTCATGATTTACGGTCATATGGATGAAGTCGGCTATATGGTGCGCACGATAACGCCTGAAGGTCTGTTGCGGTTGATGGTGGTTGGCGGTGTTAAGCCACTGGCAAGTCATTGGCAAAGCGTCCGCGTGACCACGGTTTCTGGCAAAAAACTGCCGGGCATGGTCATTCGGGATGAGAGTTTGGCCGCATTTGATCAGATTCTATGTGACGTTGGTGCCAATAGCGCAGCAGAAGTCGCAGCCCTTGGGATCACCATTGGCGACATGGTCACTTTTTCGACTGACTTCACCGAGTATGCTGCAGATGGCGTTTTTGGCGGTAAGGCGCTTGATGACCGGCTGGGCTGTTATGTCGGCGCACGCCTGCTGCAGGAATTAGCTGAAGATGAGTTACCGTTTACTTTACGTTTTGCCGCGACCAGCAGTGAGGAGGTCGGGATTCGAGGGGCGAAAACCGCAACTCAACTGATCCAGCCTGATCTCGCATTTATCGTCGATGTCGCCACCTTCCAAAATCCGCGCGAACGTAGCGAAGTGAACCAACGCCAAGTCGGCAGCGGCCCGATCCTGACGCACTTTGACCGCACCTTGGCACCTAATCGCACGTTGCAACAATTTGTGAAAGAAACTGCCGCAACCGCCTCCCTGCCGCTGCAGCTGGATATGTTTAACGGTGGCGGTACTGACGGTGGTGAAGCCCATAAAGTCGGTGTTGGCATTCCGACTGTCGTCACAATTCTGCCATGCCGCTATGGTCACTGTGCCCAATCGTTAGCGCAGGCACAGGATGTGGATCAAATGGTCGCTTTATATGCCGCAATGTGTCGACGACTGACCGTGGCAACAGCGGAGAAAGCTCGTTCATTTTGATCGTCTGGTACCGATAAAACGCGCTCTCCAGCCCAGAAACCTGCGTATAAGGGCCACAACCGCAATGGTCAAAAACCGACCATCACAGTTGTGCCCGCTTATACTCCGGTTTCTAAACGGGCTGGCTCGCGCTCTGTTTATAAAACGCGCTCGCAGTCGCAGGAATCTACGTGTAAGGACCTTGAAGCAAAAGAACCAAAAACCGGTTCTTTCACTTCAAAGCCGCTTACACTCCGATTCCTAAACGCTCCTGCTCGCGCTCTAAAGGAGATTAACCCCAATGGCAACGACCCAAGAATTAGAAATTATGCAGTTGATTGCTAATGCCGGTGAGAGTAAAACCAAGGCATTTGCGGCCTTGCAGGCGGTGCAAACACAGGATTTTGCCAAAGCCCGCAGCTTATTGGCTGAGGCTAAGGCGATTGATGTTGCCGCTCATAACGCCCAGACGGCAATGATTTGCCGCGAGTTTGATCCTAATCATACGCCGGAACCGGTGAGTCTTCTGATGGTACATGCGCAGGATCACTACATGACCAGCCAACTCGCACGCGATTTGATTGAAACTTTGATTACCATTTTTGAAGCCCAAACAACGAAAACCAATGTGTGACAGAGTATCGGTCAATGGCCGTACTTAAACCTAAGGAGGAAAATAATGATGCGAATTCTTTTGTGCTGTGCCGGTGGCTTTTCTACCAATATGTTGATGCAAAATATGGCCAAGGTGGTCAAAGATAGCCACAAATTAAACGAAGATGATTTTAAATTCGACGCGATTCCCGTGGACGGTCTTGAAGAAGAAATCGATAACTATGACATCGTGTTGGTAGGGCCACAGATTGGTCATAAAACTGGCTACATTGGGGAAATCTGTGATCCACGGCACATTCCATTTGCTGTCATTGATAAGGATGTGTATGGCCAAATGGATGGTGCCACGGTTATGAAACTAGCACTGCTGACCCATGCGAAGTATCAAAAAAAGCACGCTGGCTAACGTTTCATCGGTACGACTTTGAGAGGGGATTACACGATGTTCAGTCAATTCGAGTCTTTCATGAACCGCTTCTTCATGCCGATCGCACACAAGGTCGACAATCAGCGTCATCTAAGCGCGATCAAGGCGGGGATGGTCGCCATGACACCGTTCACCATCCTCGGCAGTATTTTCACGATTATTCCGGCGTTGCCTAACATGCTCGGTCCTAAAAATGCTGTCTCGCTTTTCATCACTAGCAATGCTGACTTGTTCGATCTGCCGGTGAAGTTATCCATCGGCATGATTGGTCTGTATGCCTGTTTATCCATCGCGTACAACTTAGGCAATCACTACAAACTCTATATTCCAGGCTGTGTCACCTTGTCCGGTTTTGCCTTCCTGATGATGGTCGCAACGTTCACTAAAACCGGTCAGTTAGACGTCACCAATCTAGGTGCTCGAGGACTTTTCACCGGCATGATCGTGGCCTTGCTGACAGTCGAGCTCTATCACTGGTGCAAAACCCATCACCTAACATTGAAAATGCCTGACGGGGTGCCAGATTTTGTCTCCCGTTCATTCGAACTGATTCCAGTCACCTTGATCACCGGTGGTGCATTTATCGCTGGCCGATTTGCCTTCCTGAATTTTGCTGGCGAGCTGCCACCAAGTATTCTAACCCGCTTCTTGGCGCCGCTGGTCGGTAGCATGGACAATCCATGGGCGGTCTTACTGCTCAACTTTGCGATTTGTACCGTATTTTTCTTTGGCATCCACTCATCGGTCTTCTCCCCGATCACCAGCCCGATTATGGTCACGTTTATCGCTGAAAACATCGCTGCGATGAACGCCGGCGAAGCCATTCCGCATTTTTACACAGCTGGTGCTGTTTCTAGTTTCTTCGGTTTCACCGGTTGCGGCATTTCCATCGGCTGCGTCGTTGCCTGCATGCTCTCGAAGAGCAAACGCTATCGGAAAATCGGCAAAATTTCGTTGTTCCCGGCATTATTTGGCATCAACGAACCTATCCTGTTTGGCGCACCGATCATTCTCAATCCGATCATGTTCATCCCCCATGTATTCGGTGGTGCCATCATTGGCACGCTACCGATGTTCTTCATGCACTGGGGCTGGATCGCCAAACCGATTTTCAATCCACCATATGTCGGCGTTTTCCTTGAAGGGTTCCTAACCAACGGCGACTACCGCACCATCTTCGCCAACGCCCTCCAACTCGTGCTGGCTGTCGCCCTTTACTGGCCATTCTTCAAGGTCATGGAACGCGCAGAACTAAAACTCGAAGCCAAAAAAGCCGCGAAAAAGTCCATTTTCTCAAAAGAAGACGAAGACACCCTCGCTGGACTGGATTTAGACTTCTAGAGCGTGAACTGGCGCGCTTAAGAGCGTGAACCAGACCGGTTAGAAACCGAAGTGTAAGCGGCCCTGAACGTGATGGCCAGGCTTGGGCCATTGCGTTCAGGGTCCTTACACGCAGGTTTCTGGTCTGGTGAACGCGTTTGAGATCGTGATCTAGCGCGCTTAGAAGTTAACGCACCCATAGGAGGCCCAAAATGACACATTTGAAGAAAATCCAACAAGCACTCACGATGCAGGCAATTGACGCCTTACTGCTGCACGATCGTCAAAGCAAACGCTACGTTGGTGCCTTGCCTGGCAGTGGCGTGTATGTGGTGGTTACCCCCACCCAAGCGCTACAATTTCACGATGGCCGATATCGCAATGAAGCCGCTGACACCAGTGGGTTTACCAATATTGAAGTACCGCAAGGCGAATACTTACCGGAACTCGTTAGCTTTTTAAGCGCTCAATTATGTCGGCGGGTCGCACTTGTCAGTACCGGGTTCTCCATTCCTGAGTTTCAGACTCTGACCGCACAGAATTGGACGTTGAGTTTAGCTGATAGCCTGCTGGCTGAAAGTCGAGCGGTCAAAGATGCCGTGGAAATTCAAGCGATCACGGCTGCCTGTATGGTCACAGATCAGGTCTTTGCCCATTTGCTACCGCATATTCGGGCCGGGGTCAGCGAATATGAACTGAATGCATGGCTGCACTTCTATGCTTTACAGGCGGGCGCATCTGCCATGGCCTTCGATCCAATTGTCGCTAGCGGCCCACGTGGCGCTTTGCCACATGGTCGGGCGACTGACCGGCAACTGAAAAGCGGTGAATTGATCACGATTGATTTTGGCGTTGTCCTTAACGATTATCAATCAGACATGACACGCACGCTCACAATCGGCGAACCGCAGCCCGAGCTCTCAGCCGTTCATGATGCCGTCCTTACTGCTCAACTCACTGCTATTGATGCCTTAAAACCCGGTGTGCAAGCGCGAGAGATTGACGCGATTGCGCGTGGCGTGTTAACCGCTGCCGGTTATGGCGATTGTTTCACCCACGGATTGGGCCATGGTCTCGGACTAGGCGGCGATCAACCGATTCTGAACCCTCAGCGTCAAACGGTTTTGCAACCGGGGATGGTAGTCACCATTGAACCCGGCGCCTACTTGCCCGGCATCGGCGGTGTCCGTATCGAAGACGATGTTCTAATCACGGATACTGGTGCACAGGTGCTGAATCAGACAAGCAAAGACTTGATGTTACTGGAGGACCAAGAATATGAGTCAGTTTGACACCCTTTTTGACCGTAAAGCCGGTAACGCGCGCAAATGGGCCGATAGTGTGTTGGCAAAGAAGTTCGGCCTAACGCCTAACGCGATTCCAATGGATCTGGCTGACCTGGACTTTCCTGTTGCACCACCGATTCACGATGCCGTTATGGCCCGCGCCGCAGTTTCTGACTATAGTTACACCTATATCCCAGATGCGTTTAACGAAACCGTTATTGCTTGGAACGCGCGCCGTTTTGGGCTTGAACTTGAAGCAGATTGGTTGAAATTGAGTTACGGCACGGTGCCAACCTTGCATTATACTGTTCAAGCCTTTACGGCAGTTGGCGAAAGTGTACTGATTAACACACCGGCCTATGATCCGTTCGCCGAAGCCGTTGAGCACAACCAGCGACAGCTCATCACCAGCCCGTTAAAACTAGAAAATGACCGCTATGTGTTTGACTTTGAAGATCTGGCCGACAAAATGGCACGGCCAGATGTGAAAGTATTCATCCTCTGCAGTCCGCAAAATCCATCTGGTCGTGTTTGGACGGCTGAGGAACTCGAACAGGTCGGTGATCTTTGCCTTCAGCACCACGTCTTGCTGGTAAGCGATGAAATTCACCGCGATATTGTTTATCCCGGCGTCCACTTCACTAGCATCTGGCAGGCTTGTCCAGCGATTCGCGATCACAGTATTTTGTGCTTGTCGCCTAATAAGGCCTTCAACTTAGGCGGATTAAAAACGTCCTATGTCGTCATTCCTGACGCTGGGATTCGCGATCGGTTAGCGCAACAATTCGCCGCCAATTCAATCACTTCACCGAACAGTTTCGCCATACCTGCCCTGATCGCAGCCTATACCAAGTGTGACGCTTGGCTAGATGAAATGGTCGCCTATGTAGCTGATAATTTTGTTTATCTACGCGATCGGCTTGCTGAGATCCCGGAGATGCAGGTGATGCCAGCTGAATCTGGTTTTCTGGCTTGGATCGATGTCCGACGACTGTTTGCTGATGAAGCCGAGTTGAAGCGTTTCTTCACCGCTTGCGACCTTTCCTGTGTTGTCGGCAGCTATTTTGTGGCCGATGGTGAAGGTTTCGTCCGGCTGAATATTGGCATGCCACGGCCATTACTCAAAGAGGCCTTAGATCGAATACTCGCGATTTACGCCACTTGGCATCAGCAAGAAGCACCTGTTCCAAAATAGTCCCGCAAGGCCAAATCACCAACAGCCACACTCTTCTAAGAAAAATGCCCGTTTTCAGGCGACGATCACACGTCACAACCTGAAAATGGGCATTTTCTTGTCCCGTTATACAGCACCCCTCATTCAGCCGCCTGCTCAATCTCTTGATCCGCCGTTTGCGTGCCAAAATGACGTTTATACCATTGCAACATGTTTCGCTCATTGGTATTCTTTGCCATCCAAATCGGTTTGCCAATTCGCTTAGCCTCGTCTTTAGCAGCATACATCTGTCCATGATCAACAAAATCGGTGGTCACAATGACCATGTCGGCCTTTTGAACCTTTTTCTTCAACATGGCGTTCGAATCTGATCGCGGCGAGAGAATGAGCTTGCCGCCACGGTCTTCAACATGCCGTTTCACCTTGCGCGGCATGGCGGAGTTTTCAATGCAAACGAGTAACAGTGACTTATCGGCGAAAACCTGGCGTAGTTGCCGCACAGGTGCCACGCTGACCTTCTTCTTGGCTGGCGCTGGCTGACTAGGCTTTGTTTCTGCCGACGCTTCTAGTGCAGATTTGGCAAATTGGCGTTTCATTCGGGTAGCGACTACAGCAGATGCCGTGTACTTCCAAACGATTTTGCCATCAATTTCTTGCCCCCGCCGGTAAGCATAGTCAATATAATCGCCTGGCTTCAGCTTGAATGAGAGCACATCGTAGTCACCGAGCAACAATTGCTGGGTAGTTTCGTGCTCAGGCGATTGAAACTCAATATACCAGCGTTTGACATCTTGTCTATAGACAGCCGGTAAAAATTGCAGCCGAACAATTTCGGTCGGCAAGGGATCGCGTTTCAGCGTGGTAATTTTGTAGCGCAGCAGCTCGTCGTCCTTAATCTCCTCGGCCTTAACCCAATCTCCATTTGTCGGCGCATTTGCCATTTTATGTAGCTTACTCTCTGATACCTTAATCGGACCGACATGCCCACCATTTAAATCAAGGTGAAACCGGCCAATGTAAGCGTGACGCTGATCCAACCAATGTTCAGAAAAGAATGACACTTCTTTTTCAGAGGTTGCCTCGGTGGAGGCGGCTGGCACCTGCTCACTTGTAACTGGCTCAACATCGTCTTTGACCTCAGCAACCGCTATTGGTCTTTCTTCAGCCTGTGTCCTATCTTGACCAGTTGTGAGCGCTGCCGTCTCATCTTCCTGTGTTACTGAGGATGTAGCAACAAATTCAATTGTTGCTAAGTCATTGAGAATTTTAAGTAAGCTTTGAATATCATTAGTTATTTTTTGAATATTATCAGTCGTTAGTTGTGTTGTTTTAGCAGTAATTTGATTTTTTATAAGTTCAATTATTGCAGACTTGTCGCCCATATAGGTCCCACCTTCAACTTAGGATTGATTTTCTTTATTGTACTGTTATTGATATCAATTCAAAAGAATTTAAGCTTGGAATCAATCAAGCTTTGTTATCACAGACAAAATTTCAAAATTTTTGTGTTAAGTAAGCAATTATTGAAAAATCTAACTGTTTTCTTGACGTCAGGGCCATTCTGTTAACTAAGGCAATTCATTTTTAGCGTACAGAAAAAGCCCGCATCACAACTCGACACGAGCTTTCCATAAATTTTTTGGCTGATTAATGCTTCACAATGTCATTGATATAAGCAATGCCAGCCTTACCATCGCCGATCAGATCTGGCTTCATGTCCAACATCTGGGCATTCAGGAAACTGATGACCATCGGCAGGTTCATGCCAGAATACAGGTCGAACTTGCCGCCTTCAGCCAAGACACGGGCTGCGACGTTATTCGGCGTGCCGCCTTTAAGGTCGGCAAGGACGACAACATCGTCTTGCCCCTCTACAGCAGCTTTAAACTTGGCCTGAAAATCTTCCGGACCTTCATTTGGCAACAGTGCAACGGTGGCAATATCGTCTTGGGGACCCATGATCATTTCAGCGCTCTTCTTAAGCTCCTCACACAGTTGCCCGTGACTAATCAAAACTAATTTACTCATATCGAAAGACTCCTTTAAAACGTTTCTGATACCAAATTAACCCTTAGCAATGACACCGAGTGCCGACAGCAGCACCGAAACGATCAATACGATGAAAATCGCTCGGGTTGAGGTCATATGCTTACGACCAAGCAACCAGTAAACCGCGCCAACAATCAAGGCTGGAAGCAGTTTTGGAATGATCAAGTCAAAGTATTTCTGGAAATCCAATGGTACACTGCCGATCTTCGGCGCAAAACCAATCTTAACATTGATCATGGTTGCGACCAAGGCACCAACCATGAAGACACCCATCAAAGTAGCAGCGTCAGTCAAAGCAGCCAATCGATGCGCCATTGTTGTGACCAACGAAACCCCTTCGTTATAAGCAATTCGCAATTGCTTCCAACGAAATACCATGACGGCAATTTGAGCAGCGATCCAGATGAAGACCCCAACTGGGTTGCCTTGCGTTGCCATTTGTGCAGCAATCGCCCCGAAAATAGCTGGAATCAAGGCAGCAAAGATGGAATCACCGATAGCAGCGAAGGACCCCATCAAACCGGTTTTAATCCCGGCAACAGTTTCTTCGCCAGCAATCCCTTCTTTTTCTTCGACCGCCAAATCAATCCCAGTGATGATGGTATTGAAGAAGTTTGACGTGTTGAAGAACTGGGTGTGGGTTTTCATGACTTTCTTGAGCTCTGGTGTGCCATCACCGTAGATTTTGCGCAATTGCGGCAAAATGGTGTAAAGATAACCCGAGCCTTGCATCCGTTCGTAGTTCCAACCCAACTGGAAGCCGAACAGGCTGCGCCGGTTAATCTGCCGGAAATCTTTATCGGTCAATTTGTACGTAGGTTTATTAGAGTTCATCATCGGTGATTTCCCCCTGTTCATTAGTCTTGTTTGCGGCTGTGCCTGATGCTGCATCTGTATTACCATTGCCAACTGCGATATCGTGCAGCTTTGTTGTTTGTTGATAGCTGATCGCAGCAAAGGCAAACGCAATCAATGCCATAGCAAGCATGGACAAACCGTTGAAGGAAGCAGTGAACCCTTTAGCTACCCCAGCAACTGCGGTACCCAAGGTCTGAACGCTGCCAAACAGTGTCGTGAACAGCACGGTGAAAACAAAGCCCATAATGAGGTATGGGAAGTGTTTCTTAAGTGGCAGGTAATGCAACAGAATGGCAAACCCGACAGCAGGCAAGACGGCACCAGCTGTTGCCAAGCCATCGCCTAACCATTTCCAGCTGGTATTCAAAACATGGGCAAGGTCGGTAACGAAGCCGCCGCCAAATGCTAAAGCCAAGCCAACTGGAATCATCCGTGACAGTGCCCACGGAAGCGCGCCAGCGAGGAAGTAACGTTCGATACCTTTGTAGTTATTTTGATCAACCATCTTGTCAATCCGATGAGCAAAGAAAGTGTTCGAGAATCGAGCAAGAATATCAGTTTGAATCATGATACTTGCAACAGGAACCGCAATCGCAGCAACCGCTGCTTCTGGCTTCATGCCGGCGCTAACGGAGAATGCCGTTGCGAGAATGGTACCAGAGTTGGCATCAATTTTAGATGCACCACCGAATGTGCCGACCCCAAGAACCATCAACTGTGTGGATGCACCGATCAACAGACCGGCTTTCATATCGCCCATAACCAAGCCGGAAATTAAGCCGGCGAAAACTGGTGAACTCATGGCTGAATAAATTTGCAGTTCATCAAGAATTTGATAGCCTGCATATAATGTTAAAAGTGCTATTTGCCACCATGCAATCATGTTTGACTCCCCCTATCCTTTTTTGAGCAGGGACATGAAGTCCGCTGCTGTGTCGCCTGGAACCATTTGCGCTGTGAGATGAACCCCTTTTGCATCAAGTTCTTTAAATGTGTCAACGTCAGCGTCCACCACGTTGATGGACTTCGTGATTGAACGGGTTTCATCAGTTTGAGACATATTACCAACGTTCAAGTCGGTGATCGGAACACCTGCATTCACCAATGCGAGGAATGTCTCCGGCCGCTTCGCCACGATGAAAACCTTTTGTGAATCATATTTGTGATTCAAAATGTGGTTTGCTGCTGTGGCAACATCGAGAACGGACAGGCGAACACCATCTGGGGTTGCCATCCGTAACCCACTCTTGTCGATATCACTCTTTGATGCAGCTTCGTCCACGACCATAATCCGCGTTGCGCCGAGCTTAGTAGTCCAGAGATTGGCAACTTGGCCATGGACCAAGCGACCATCAATACGTGCTGCAATAATAGCCATTTTTATTCCTCCTCTGTGTTCAGTTCCTTAAATATTGGGTGGTCAACCAAGTTTATCGCCTCGGCATATTGGCCTTCGGTTTCAAAAACAATGACCTCATTGTGCCCGGTGTGAAGCAACCCGGCTGGCACATATAGTGACAACGTTGGCCCCTTCTCCCAGAATCTGCCGATGTTAACACCATTGACCAGCATCACTCCTTTACCGAATCCACGACAATCAAGATACGTATCTTGTGGTTTCACCACATCAAACCCATATTGATAAAAAGCGGGTGTCCCTGCTTGCCAATCGCCGGTGAAATCAAGTTGCGGCGCCTTGTTCAAGTCAAGTGGGTATTGCAGGTAGTCCTTAATGAAATGGAGGTCTACCATGACACCGGTGCGAATCCCCTTAAACTGGGTAATCGCTTCGATTTTTGAGCCATAGTTGACGCGGCTCATGTTTTCGACCAACAGATCTAGTTGATGGCGGCCTTCAACTTCTGGGAGCAGGATGTCATCGCCGATGGCCTCTTGATACTGTGTTGCTAGCGACTTGCCATCAAAGAAGGCTTGAACGCGATCACGGGCATCAATCACGCGCAACTTAGCCGGCGTGCCTTTGTCGGTACCACTGATCAGCGGGTTTGTCCGATACAACGTATAACCGGTGTATTGGCCAAGAAACTCCTGTGTCTGCGGATAAGGTGCGGCTACTGGCTGAGCTAGCTGATCAAGTACTGAGAATAATGACACTTTCGCCGTCAACGGATTGTCCGCTTGCCTCATCGCTGGCTTGACCAGCGGTGTGGTCTGGGCCTGCGATGGCAAGACTTCGTGGATCATTTTCTGAATGGCAAAGTACTTTGGCGTTGGATTGCCTTGCTCATTCAATGGTGCATCGTAATCGTAGGAAGTCACTTGCGGCAGATCATGATCTTTGCGAGCTGAGGTACCGTTCATAAAGCCAAAATTAGTTCCCCCGTGGAACATGTAGAGATTGACACTGCCGCGTTGGATCACCGCTCGCAAGTCCTCGGCAGTTTCTTCTGGGTCGCGGCGAATGATCGGTTCGCCCCAGCGGTTGAACCAGCCGTCCCAGAATTCCATACACATCAACGGCCAATCATGTCCATGAGCTTGATTGAAGGCCGCCAACCGATCGAAATTCATGTCGGCATGTGAGCCAAAATTGCCGGTAGTCAAAATACCAGCGTCGGCCATGCTGCCAGCGTTCAAGGTTGCTGGCCACGGACCATCCGAGGTAAAAAGGGGGACATCAACGCCATGCTTTTTCATAAGTTCGGCCACGGCGGCAAGATAGTCCTTGTCTTCGCCATATGAACCGTACTCATTTTCCACTTGCATCATGATGACATTGCCACCATGCGTGACTTGATGACCCACAAGATGAGGCATTAAAGCTGTGTAGTAACGGTCAATCGCTTGCAGATAGGCAGAATCGTCGGTTCGCAAGCGCATCTTTTTCGTTAACAGCCATGCTGGAAACCCGCCGAACTCCCATTCTGCGCAGATGTAAGGGGATGGTCGAACGATGGCATATAAGCCAAGATCCTTTGCGGTGTTTAGAAAGTGTTCAATGTCGAGAATCCCGCTGAAATCAAAGTCACCTTCGTTGTACTCGTGCAGATTCCAAGGGACATAGGTTTCTACCGTGTTAAATCCCAGTGCCTTCAAGTTATAAAGGCTGTGATACCAATCACTGGGATGGACTCGGAAGTAATGAATCGCGCCAGACAGAATCTTGAACGGCTGACCGTCCAACATAAACTCATGATCGATCGAAAAGGTCGTCATGCAGCGCTGGCCTCCTTTCATTCATAACAGCTTATGCTGCCATATTTAAGTGTCACACACTGACACCTTATTTCACAAGGTTTTGTGTCAGGAAAGCTTTCATGCTTCAGCTTGATAGCCTAATTTGCCATCAAGATAGGTGGCTTCGAGCTTGAGATCAGCGTCCAAAACTAGATAATCAGCGGCTCGGCCAGGTAAAATACTGCCGCATTGATCGTTGATATTGCAAGAAGCAGCCGGTGTTTGAGAAGCCATTCGAATAATTGCTTCTGGTGTTGCGGCGTTCCAAGCAAGGAGATTGGTCAGCGCATCTTTCAATTCAAGAACTGAACCCGCCAGACTGTCGCCATCTTTCATCCGCGCCATCCCGTCTTTGACATAAACTGGGAATTCGCCAAGGACGTAATCGCCATCAGGCATCATCCCCGCGCGCATGCAATCGGTAATCAATGCGATATGTTCAGCGCCTTTCAGTCGAATCAAGGTGGTGGCCACTTCAGGACGGACATGATGACCATCACAGATAAGCTCATCATCAACCCCTTGCAGATACATCGCTGCTCCGACCATACCAGGTTCGCGATGGCTCAAAGGACTCATACCATTGAAAGTGTGTGTAAAGACGGTTGCACCGGCTTCGATACAAGCTTTAGCCTGCTCAAAGGTGGCATCACTATGGCCCAAAGCCACCACCGTGCCGTCTGCGGTGGCATACCGAGTGAAGTCAGCAGCACCCTCACGTTCTGGGGCAATCGCAATTTTCTTCAACAAGCCATCAGCGGACGTCTGCCAAGCATCGTATTCTTGCTCACTTGGATTTTTGAAGTACTTCGGATTCTGTGCCCCTTTATGCTTGGTCGTAAAGTATGGGCCTTCAAAATAAATGCCTTGAATCTTCGCACCGCTTTCATCGCCAGCATGTGCGGCAATCGTTTTGCAAACCTCATTGAGTTGATCAAATGAACCGGTCAATGTGGTTGGCAGCCAACTGGTGACACCAGCTTTGAGCAAGTTTTTGCTCATTGTCTCAATGCCATCCCAATCGTTGTCCATTACGTCATGCCCTAACAACCCGTGAATATGGGTATCGACTAAACCCGGAGCAATCAATTTGCCGGATTGTTCAACAATATCGCCATCTGGCTTAGCTGTTTCCGGCAGATACTCGCCAAACTTGCCATCATCGGTGACTTCTAGATAACCACCAATTTCAGTCACATTTTTGAGAAAAAACTTTGCAGCGTGAATGTAGTAACTCATGAACTCTTTTGCCTCCTCTAAACTTGCTCGTTGATGCTGCTTGGTGCCAGTTCACGCTCTATTCTTTACCAGCGTAATCGTGCAAGGTCACGCCTTTAACAACTCGGTTAACGGTGCCGGTTGGTGATGGTGTGTCAGGCAAGTTGCCAACTTTGATCGAAGCAAGCAATGCTACAGTCTGGGCGAACATGACATCTGGGAGAGCCTGATAAGCTTCTGGAAGATCTTTAAGGCCATTTTCAAAATAGAAGGCATCGCCTGAGAAGTTCTGATCCTGCTTGGTGCCCACTGCCATCACGGATTTAGCAATACCGTCACCCTTAACTTCTTCAAGGACATCGATATCATATTGACGGGTGTAGGCATTGTTGCTAACGAGGTCGAACAACAAAGTCTTGTCATCTAGGAAACTCTTTGGACCGTGACGGAAGCCCATGGAAGTGTCAAACATGGTGGCATACTTGCCGGCTGTTAGTTCAAGCACCTTCAGGCGAGTTTCGCGAGTCAAGCCGCCAAGACTGCCAGAGCCAAGATAGACGATACGATCAAAATCAAGGTCAAGCACTTTTTGAACTTCGGCTTCACGCGCCACAACTTCTTGTCCCATTGCCGCAATGGCTTTCACCCACTTGCTCTTATCCGTGTCACTGGCGGTATCAAATACCAGCAAGGCACTCAAGGTCATGCAAGAGAAACTTCCTGTCATGGCAAAGCCTTTATCATTTGAACCAGCTGGCTGTAACAGCAACAAAGTCTTGTCTTCCGTTTCAGACTTCTTGGCCAGTTGGCCTTCCGGTGCGCAGGTAATGCTGATTTGATGGAGGTTGTGAACAACTTGTTCAGCCAGTTCAACAGTTTTCAAACTTTCCGGTGAGTTGCCGCTACGAGCAAAGGAAACCAGAATGGTCGGCGTGTCTGCTTCCAGAAAATCGTAAGGTGCGGACACAATATCAGTTGACCCAATTGATTCAAATTCGAACTTGCTGCGATCACCATGCGCGCGTAGGTATGGCGTCACCGTGTCACCAACATATTGTGAACTACCGGCACCTGTGAAAATAACGCGAACGGTTTTGCCATTAGCTGCGGCCGTCACCTGATCCAAAAAGGCCGTGATCTTTTCCTTGGCGTTGGTATAGTTATCAAATGCTTCTTGCCATAGTTCTGGCTGCTGTTTGATTTCAGCAGTTGTAATCTGTGCACCTAACTTGGTTAGTTCTTCAGTTGTTTTTTCGAACAATGTTCTTCATCCTCCTATTGGAAACCTGCTTGCCAGCCCCTAAGCCGGACTGGCTTATGCTTTATTATCTAGTGATTAACGTGATGTACGTGATAAACAAATTGATCCGCGCGAGCCACACTCAAGGTGTATTCAACAATCTCGCCGGTATCGGCAAAAGTTGTTCGCCGAATGTTCAAACAGGCTGACGCTGGTGCAACTCGAAGTTGTTCAGCATCTTCCGGCGTGACTAATCCAGCAAAAAACGCTTCATCGACTGAAACAATGTGAATGCCATAATGACCTTCCAGCCAATCGTATAATGGCGTTTTTGATAGTGCTTCCTGATTAAGACCTGGCACAGTGTTAGCAGGTAAGTAACTGCGCTCAATCATCATCGGTAACGTGTCAGCGATTCGTAATCGATCAAGGACGTAAACGGGCGTGCCTGGTTCGATGCGCATGCGCTTGGCAATTTTGGCGGGTGCCGCAATTTTTTCTAAACGTTGGATCCTAGTCACTGGTTTACGGTTCATTGCCAACATCTATTTAGTGAAACTGTAGGACCCACTGACATCGGTTCGCTCATCAAATCGTTCTGCAACAAATGTACCTTTACCAGTGCTTCGATAAATGAAACCGCGCAAGAACAATTCGTTCAAGGCAGCACGAACTGTGTTGCGACTGACCTGATACAACTCGCTGAGATCCCGCTCGGACGGCAGCTTATCGTTGGGCTGAAGTTTTTCCTTAATGAACGTTTCCAGCTGATCTACCAGCTGTTTCGTCAACGGAACCTTTTCCATCATCTCACCTCCACGTGGTACCAACCACTTGTAGTGTATGCGTTCCCAGTTCGTGAAGTCAATACATGTGACTTATTTTTATTTTTAACGACTTACAGGTTCTCAAAATGACAACATGTACCAATTTTCGTTAAAAAAAGAAATTGAAATCATGAATTCAGCGATAACAGACATTTCCATAATTAGACCAAATCAGGAAAATAATTATTTCGATAAGAAAGCGTTCTCATTACGTTCTAATTTTTTGTTTAACAGCCATTTAATCACACCAGTAACAAAAAATCCCTCGATGGTCTAAAAACCTGTCGAGGGATAACTTTTGTCTTTATGAATATGTTGGGCACCTGATGATCCGCAACCCTATGCGTCTACCCCTGGAGTAGAAGTGACGATTGCCAATTTGCCAGTGAATGCCCAAGTCTTGATCTGGTTGGGAATCAAGAAACTATCGCCTGTTTTGATCGGGTAATCCTTCCCGTCTGCAGAAAAGGTCCCGTCACCGTCAAGTACTGTTACATTGGTATAAGGTGCTTGTTGGGTGAACGTCATGGTGCCATCAACATCAAGGCGATAAACGGCAAAATGCGGTGACAGCGGCGGGTTTAAAAAACGGGGGGTTTGCCCCCCCCAGTCAAGACAAACGTGGTGATTCGCCCGCCTGTCACTTGTTCTTTGGTGATATCAAGCTTCGGGTCATGGAAAGGAACGGTCGTCACATCAAGGCTTTGCTTAATATGCAACTCACGCTTGTGACCTTGATCATCTTTCCGATCATAGTCGTAAAGCCGATAAGTCGTATCGGAACTTTGTTGGGTTTCCAATGCCACGATGCCTTTGTTTAAAGCATGTATCGTGCCGCTTGGAACATACACAAAGTCGCCAGTCTTGACTGGATATTTCCGCAACAAGTGCTCCCAATCGCCGGCTTCGATCATTTCTTTGAGCTGTTCATGCGTTTTGGCGTGATGCCCATAGATCAAATAAGCCCCTGGATCAGCCTTCAGGATGTACCAGCATTCAGTCTTACCGAGTTCGCCTTTTGCTTCGTGGGCCGCAGCATAAGCATCGTCAGGGTGAACCTGAACACTTAAACTAGCTTCGGCATCGAGAATCTTCACGAGCAACGGGAACTCCTGACTATGTTGTGGACCAAAATAAGCGGGATCTTCATGCCACGCCTCGCGAAGGGTTTTACCCTTCAATGGACCGTTTTCAATGGTCGCCGGACCATGAGGATGACCTGAGATGATCCAAGCCTCACCGATTTTACCGTCTGGAATGTCAAAGCCGTACTCAGTTTCGAGTTTGCGGCCGCCCCATATCTTAGGATTGAAGTATGGTTTTAAAAATAATGGTTCTGTCAAAATGCCCACTCCTTTTTTAAACAAGCGCTTCAGATCAGAAATCCGCATGTTAAACCTCTGAACCCCATGATGAACACCCCATCATCTCATTCATGTCCGCTAATACGCCGTTTTCTAACCAATTTGCCTTTGCGCTGCTTTTTCGTCGTTTTCAAGTTCATTATACAGTACCTATCTAGACCGCTGACCTTTATTTTGTAAACTTGCGGCTCAATTAAACTAAATAACAAGACGGAACCTTACTAGCCGATTATTTTGCGGGTAAATGCTGACGAGGTAGTTGTCAAAACAACCACAATCATCTCAATGACATCACAATTTCATCAAATCCTTGCGTGACACTATGAAATGGTGTTGGCGCACAACACCATAACGGCCCGTTGCGCAAAAGATGCGTAGCGGGCCGTATTTTCGGTTATTGTCAGGAATTAGACGGCCATGCGATGTTGCCGCCAAAAGAAAACAATGCTAATGACACCCAAAATCGTGGCAAGCCCGGCTAGCATCAATTCCCACCCGGAAGCTTCTGCCGTTTTTGGTAAATACCGGCCTGGATTCACAATGGTTTTTGTTGGCACTTGCTGCTGCCTTGGATCGGGTTGCGGCGCCGGCTTCAGAACCAACGCAGCGATGGCAGCTGTAATCTTGGCAGCCATGGTATCAACTTGGGCTTGCTGGGTGATGTTGAGATTACGATTAACAGCAGCAAGCGCCGCATCAACGCCACTAAGATCTTGATAGTGTGACCGGTCAAGTTTCTTTGCAGCTGCAATGGCGGCATCAACCTTTGTGTAATCGGCTGGCCGCAGTTGCAGTGCCTTGATAGCGACAGTAATGGTCTGGGCATAGCCGTCAACCAATGCCTGATCGGTTGCCTTTTTACCGCGGACAACAGCATTTAACGCTGCATCAAGTTTAGCAACTGATGCTTCGGTGTACTGATTAAGTTGCCGCGGCACGGCAGCGATAGCGGCATCAACTTTACTGTAATCGGCTGGGCGAACTAAGTAAGGTGCATAGGCTGTCGAAAATTGATCCATCAACTTCAACAGCGCCGGCATGTCTAACTGTGCACTCGGATCATCCGCCCAAACCGCCTGCACACTGCCAATAATCGGCACGGCACTCGAAGCGCCTGGTACATCAGTGAATTTTTTACTTGCTAAACTAGCTAGCGCCGTTTTGTAACTATAGAGATCGCCGTCCACGCGACCTAAAACCCAATACCAACCGTCATTGGTATTCATGATTTTCAAACCCTTATCGGTCAAAAATTCTGGCTTTGCGACATCATACCCGCCCCAGCCAGCTGTCCAATAAGAGACGATCAAATCCTTGTCAAAAGTCCCGAAACTGGTGTTATTGTCATAATAAATCCCGTCATTGAAAACCATCGGCTTCAGGCCGGCATTTTTGGCCATCGCCGCTAAGTCGTTGACGTATGCCACAAACTTTTTGTAGGTGCCACTTTGTTGCAACTTGGCCCAGCCGCCAGTATCGACATCATTTGCATACTCGTCACTGCCAAAGTTGAAGGTCGTAGCATGACCCTTGAAATACATCACATACTTCTGCAATAGCGCTTTTGTGAAGGCAATAGCAGTGTCATTGTTAAGATCGACAGTCCGTTTAGACCCATTAAAGGCAGGATTCTTAATGCCTAGTTGCGCCATCGCCGTCAAAATGGCATCCATATGGCCGGGACTATTGATAACCGGAATGATATTGATATCCCGTGCCGCTGCATATTTCAAGACCGCATCCATGTCGGTTTGCGTCAACGCATTCCCGTTTGGATCATCGTAGTACGCTTTGTTACCAGCCTGTATGGCCTGTTTCACGACATCACTGCCATATGTTTTGCCATTGATCGTCACGCTCATGTCATCAAGTAGCAATCGCAATGCATCGTTGCCCAATAAAACCTGCACATCGGTGTAACCGTCTGTATGTGCCCGATCAATGATCGTTTTCAACTGATCCGCGGAAAAAAACTTTCGTCCCGCATCAATCGAAAAAACGCTTTTCAAGGTGTTATCAGCAGCAGCTACCTGCTTGGGCGGCTGACTCAGACTCAACACCATACCCAGCAGTCCAACAATCGCCAATAACCAAAATCGAAACTCGTGCTTCTTCAAAACTTCAACCTCCTTTTGTGGATGGTTTCTGCAACAAGATTGGCCTATTCCACCAACAAGTTAAGAATATGCTGGAATCGCTTTCAATTCAAAGCGATTTTCATATCTCACACGTTATTCTCATATTTCGTTAATATTATTCATCGTATGTTTGCTTTCAAATGGTTATCCCCTCGCTTTAAAGGGTCTAGATGGTCTTGTTGGTATGTAAAAAGAGCCATCCCAAATGGAATGACTCTTTTCAGCATGCGACTAGCAGCTTATTTCTTAGTTGTTCGCCGAGTGGTTTTGGGCGCCGCTTTTTTGGTCGTCCGCTTCGTTATCTTGGCCGCTGGCTTCTTAGCTGCCGCTGGCTTGGCCGCTGATGTTTTCGCCGCTGTCGTTGTTTTCTTGGTTGTTTTGCGCGTCGTTGTTCGCTTCGTTGACGTCCGGCGCGTGGTCTTTTTGGCTGGTGTTTTTTTCTTATTAGCTGGCACCGGTTTTGCGGTTTCTTTGGGCTTCGCCATTTCTTCTTGAATATGGTCAAGTTTCTCATGAACGGAAGCGGTCATTTGCTTATTGAGCGTCTCAAAGCCTGTGAGATAATCCGCTGCCGTTGCAATTTCATCGATTCTCAAACCCGACACGTTCACAAATGGTGATGCCACCACTAAATAGACCCGAACCGGCACAATCTCGTCTGCCTCAAGAAAGTTCGTGACTTTATTGACATTCGCAAACGGCAGATTGATGATGCCAGTTTCAACTGTGATGATGGTCGGCTCAGGAAAATCGATGACGAGGTCGGCCTGAATCAGTTGCTGCTTGTCGATGGCCTTGCGGACGTCTGCAAACACCTTCGTCAAGCCCGCCTCGATGCCGTCCTTTTTGAACGCTGCAGCGGTCAGATGATTCTCGGTATGCTCGAAGCTGCCATCTAAAATGGCTTCCTGAAACTTGTGTACATTGATTTCCATATCAGTCTCCTTAAAAGCTTAGAACTGCTCAGACCATCATAGCCCACCACAGCAAGCAGACGCAAACTAAAAAAGACCATCAAGGCAAGCAACGCTCGCCTTGATGGTCTTTTTTAAATAAAGTTATTTATTTTCTTTTAAAATAGTTTCAGTCTGCTTTTGCAAATTGTTAAACGCTGTTTCGCCGCTGACATTCTTGGTCAGCGTGCTGTCGACAGTGCTCATCAAATCGTTACGATAATCGGTGTAACCGGTAAAGACAGTTGAGGCAAAACTCTGTGAAACTGCAGAGACCGCGGCTTTATACTTGTCGTTCTTTTGTAAATAATTCTTAAATGTCGTGCTGTTAGATGCCGTTTTTGTCACCGGCACATAGCCAGAATCCATCGCCCACTGTGACGCATTTTCAGACTTCAGTAAGAATTTCTGGAACGCCCAAGCGCCTGCTTGTTGCGCTTTAGAAGCCCCTTTAAACAAAACATTGTAATTTCCGTTCAGTGGATTGCTGCGTTTGCCTTCGTATGTCGGAATCACAGCAGTACCCCAGTCAAGATCCTTTGGGGCCTGTTGGATAAGAACCGGCACGGTTGCCGAAGAACCAATCCCAAAGACCGCTTTTCCATTTGCAAATGGCACACTGAAGTATTGATCTTCACCAGCAGTTTTCAACGCACCGCTCTTGCGCAGATCCAGAATTTGATTCACAGCTGCCAATGTCTTCGGTGCATTCAAATTAGCCTTCAGTTTCGGTGTAATTAGTTGACTGCCAGCACCATATGCCATCCCCTCAAGCGCAACATCATAACTTTGATCTAACTCAATCGCGTTGACATCAGTTCCCTTGAGTTTCTCCTGATCGGCTGCAAAATCAGCCCATGTTTTCGGTATGCTGATATTGTACTGGGACATCAACTTCTTGTTATAAAACAACACCGAAGTCGAGACTGAGAATGGCAATCCGTAGTACTTGCCCTCATATTTACCTGCTGACAAAAAGCTTGGATAAATATCTTTTAAATCAGCATTGCTCAACTTATCCGCGCCATTTAACATTTCTGGATCAAAAGGCAATAACAACTTGTTCTTCACGTAGTCGCCAATGTTCGTATACGGTGACTGCGCCATGGTCGGCAACGTTTTTGATTTGCTGGCTGCCATAATTTTCTGTTGCAACGCGTTGTATGATCCCTGCGAAGTTGCGACAACTTTATACTTCTTTTGGCTCTGGTTGAACTTGGTGATGAGCTTGTTCAACGATTTATCATAAGTCCCCGTCATCCGATGCCAGTAGGTGATTTTCACTGGCGCACTTGAAGACGATTTCGTAGCCGTCCCCTGCTTGCCACAGGCTGTCAGTAACAACAAAACAGCACCCATTAAGCCTAATAGCCGCCAAAAACTAGTCTTTTTCATTTCTATGTCCCTCATTCAGTGTCGCGGCTTACCGATCGACAGTGTTTGCAAGCCGCCGTATTTGTCATGTCTTGACACCCTTATTATGCCTCTTATATTTATAAAAGCAAAGAAACACCCGGTATTTTTAGTTTTCAAAAGTTACGCTAAAATTGCCGTGCCAAACTCCGCAATCTCCGGCCGGATGAGGCTTGCGACGCGGAGCTAGAGCGTGACGGCGCATGACCCTGACTCACCAGTCTTCCCCATAGAGAATGTATGTTCTATACTAATAACTAACCATGACAAGCAAGGGGGCGCAGTGATGGCAAACAATCGCATTGGTATTCGTGAGTTCGTTGAGTTAACCGTTCGCACCGGCGACCTCAATCCAATCACCAGCAATTCAAATAACACCGCCATCATTGGTAGCCAAATTCATCGTAAACTTCAAGCTGCTCACCGTGAGTCCGATTACGAAAGGGAAGTTTACCTCAAAACCGCCGTCACCGTGAACGATGAAGACTATCAGCTCGAAGGCCGAGCGGATGGTGTCTGGACAGATGACACCGGCCTCACAGTTGAGGAAATCAAAACCAGTGCGCGCCCATGGGAAGAGGCCACACAAAATACAAAAGACCGCTATTGGGCGCAAGCACGTATTTATGGCCATCTACTTTGTGAACAACGGCATTTGGATCAAGCAACAATCACGCTGGTTTATGTCCAGACCAGCACCGATACAGTCAGCCGTTTCAGTGAAGTCAAAAGTGCCGCCGAGTTGGCTGATGATTTCACTGATTTACTTGAAGAATTTCGCGACTGGCTCAAACTACGTAGTGATATCATCAAACGACGCAACACCTCCATCGACCAGCTTGATTTTCCATTTCCGCAATTCCGAGCTGGTCAACATGAGCTAGCCGCCGCTGTTTATAAGGCGATCTATAGCCAAGCACGTTTGTTTGTGCAAGCTCCCACCGGCACTGGTAAAACCATCTCTGCACTTTTCCCAACCTTAAAAGCGATGGGCACGGGCTTGATCCAACGAGCCTTTTACCTAACTGCCAAGCAAAGCACTCGACGCGTGGCTGAACAGGCGATGGCCTTGATGGCGCAAGCAGGTTTAACCGCCAAAAGTATCACTTTAACGGCTAAAGACACCATCACATTTGCTGACGAACCTGATGACCCCAGCAAGAATCCTTACATGTTAGGTTACTATGATCGCCTAAAACCAGCCTTACACGATCTACTGGAACACGAGGATCAACTGACGCGTCCCGTCATCGAGACTTATGCTCGCAAACATAGGCTCGATCCATTTGAATTTTCACTGGATGCCAGCCTATTTTGCGACGTCATCATCTGTGATTACAATTATCTCTTTGATCCGCTGGTTTTTTTGCAACGCTTTTTTAGTGAAAAAGATGACAGCAATTTCTTCCTGATCGATGAAGCGCACAACTTAGTCAGTCGCGCGCGGGACATGTACACCGCTGCCATCACAGACCAAGATTTCGTCCAGTTAAAAAAAGCGCTAACCCCTTATAAAGGTGCCCCGTTGACAAAAGTTCGCCGCGCCATGACACGTATTTTGAATACCCTTGATGCAACGACTTCAACCTTGTTGACCTCACAACCGACCATCTTTCAAGATGATCCGCTTGATGACCTCACCGCAGTTCTTTTTCGCTTCACCGAAGTCGTTCACGATTGGCTCAGCGAACCGCCAACCCCCGCGTTGCAACCTGCTGTCGATCTCGTTTTGCCGGTATTTTTTCTAGCCAATCAATATCTGCGAATTGGCGACTTCTATGACGCGACATTCAAAACCGAAGTCACTAAAGAAAACGGCCAGATTATGGTTAAAGAACTGTGTCTCGATCCATCGCAGTTTGTGGACGAAGCCTTGAAAAAAGGGCGTGGTGCCGTCTTATTTTCGGCGACCTTATCACCGATGGCATATTTTCAAAAGTTGCTTGGCGGGATCGACAACAGTCTCGCCTATACGCTGCCCTCCCCATTTGATCCCGCCAAACAAGCAGTTATTGTTGACGCTAGTGTCAATACGACTTATCGACGACGCACGCAGGATTTGCCGCAGTTGATTGCGAGCCTGACAACATTAGTTCGCACCAAAAGCGGCAATTATCTCTTCTTTTTTCCATCCTATGCCTACTTGAAAACGGCCTATGAAGCCTTCACTGCGGCGAATCCCGATCTAAAGGTTTGCGCTCAAGAAAATGCCATGACTGAAGCGGATCGGCAAACATTTCTAGATCATTTTCAAACTGGCAGTGAACCGATTATCGGTTTTGCCGTGCTTGGCGGGATCTTTGCTGAAGGCATTGATCTCAAGGGAAGTCGACTGATTGGCGTTGCAATTATCTCCGTGGGGTTGCCAGGTATCAATGCTGAAACCGATCAACTGCGGGCCTATTTTGATCGGGCGAATGGTCAAGGATTCGCATATGCCTATCAGCTGCCGGGTTTCAATAACGTGTTACAAGCAGGTGGCCGCGTCATCCGCGGTACCAAGGACATCGGGGTCATTCTGCTGATTGACGAACGGTTTATTACCCCACGTTATGCCCGCCTTTTTCCAGATCACTGGACCCACGCCCAAGTCAGCTACAACCCAACGCAATTAGCCCAACTCTTGACGCATTTCTGGGAGGCCCATCATGAAAACACAGCTCACGCTTGATTTAGAAAAAACGCTTTATGCCTACTGGCAAGAACAAGGGGCCACCGTGGTTGAAGAAGTGACGATGCCAGACGATCGCGGAATTGTCGATACGCTGGTTCGCCAAAAACAGCAAGACGCGACTATTTGGCGTTGTTTTGAGCTCAAAGTCACCAAAGCCGATTTCCATAGTAGCGCCAAACTCAGCTTTATCGGTCATTACAACTATTTTGTCTTGCCACAACGACTGTACACGGCGGTGGCTAGTGAAATTCCACATGGGATCGGTGTTTTTACCTACCATCCCTTCTCTAAAGCCGCAATCGCCGCCAGCGCTGTTCCTGTGGTAACACCTGGTACTTTGACGATCGCCAAACCAGCTCGCCGTCAAGAACTGCAAGTCCCTGAAGCCACTTTGACCGACCATTTCATCGCCAGCCTCAATCGCGAAGTAGTCAAGGCCAAACAAGTTGCCAAGGGCCTTGGCCAATTCTCAGAAGCCGATCTATTTACTGAACTGAAAAAACGCTCAACCGATTACGATATTTATCACCCTGACAAGAATCTTTATGATCAGTTTGTTTCGGAGCTCGACAATACCACGATCAATGCCTTACAAGAAGAGATTGACGCGTTGAATGCTGAACTAGCCACTATCAAAATGGACGCCAACAGATGAAGTATTTTCCGATTATCCGGGGTAAATTATATGATCTGGCTGCGGTGACACAGCTGGTTGCCGATCACCAATTACCAAAAACCGTCATCCCTGTCATTGAACCGGTCAAAGATATCCCCGGCGTCACGAAGGTAACTAGCGCTCTGGTTCAAGCAGCACATCCGGGCTATGTAATTCAAAATCCGCAAGTCGGCACGTATCAGTTACTGGCAGCGCCGCGCCATGTTGTTGTTTTAAGTGACGTTGTGCAGCCCGCCCGAATTTTTGATGCCCGACCAGCCGCACTGGTGATCGCAACGACAGCAGCGCAAGCAAAAGTTCTGCCACGGCACCAGCTAGCCTTGGTGCCTGATGAGGCGCGGGTTCGCCGACTGGCTTTGCCTCACGCCATTTATTTAAATGACCATTTCACCGTTTATCCACACACGGATGACTATGGTATCTTGCAAGATGAGTTTTATCAGTACGCTCCGACTTCACTGCCTGGTATCGGCTTTGCGGACTATCCCCTTGCCACCAGTGACTATTTCGAGCATGGTTATCCGCAACGAGCTGTCGCCATTCATCTGGTTTATCCAGCGGCCGATGGCACATTGCGGTTGCATCACTTCGTTTCGGTTAATAACGACGACTTTGCCAATCCGCAAGCCAAGTTTTTCGAAGTCTTGGATCAACTAACGGCATGGCTGCCATTTCACCCAGATGCGCAAACAACTGGAACCAGTGCGTTCATGACCGCGGCCACCCGCCATCATTTTCCCGGCCTTGGCATTGTTCGTAAATATCAGCTCATGCATCATCTCGAACTCATCGGGCGCTGGTTGCAACCCGCGCCGCGACATTAACGAAAAATCGATTGCCTATCAATTGGTAATCGATTTTTTGTTGAAGGATTTTTCATATTGTTGAAAGCGTTTCTTAATAAATATTTCACAATTTTAAACGTGGGCAATCTAGTCACGAACAACTAATTATGTTACACTTTTTGTGAAAACCTTATCAATATATGAAGGAGTGTTTACCTAATGAAAGTTCTTGTTATTGGTGCGACTCATGCCGGTACATTCGCAACACAGCAAATTTTGACAGAGCATCCCGATTACGACGTGACTGTCTATGAACGAAATAGCAATCTATCATTTCTATCATGTGGCATCGCTTTGTGGGTTGGTGATCATGTCAGTGATCCTGATAAAATGTTCTATTCAAGTCCTGAAGCACTCGCTGCACTTGGCGCCAACATGCAAATGGAACATGATGTTTTGGCGATTGATCCTGCTGAAAAAACTGTTGAAGTCAAGGATCTCAAAACCGGCAACGTGACCACTGATACATATGACAAATTGGTTTACACAACTGGTTCGACGCCGATCGTCCCAAACATTCCGGGCATTCACGACACGGATGTTCATCTTTGCAAAAATTGGCATGATGCCAAGGCTTTAAAGGCGCTTGCTCCGACCATTAAAAGTGCGATCGTGATCGGTGCCGGCTATATTGGCGCCGAGCTTGCCGAACAGTATGCACTAACTGACAAACAAGTTACTTTGATCGATGGCTTACCACGTGTGTTGGCGAAAAACTTTGACGCTAACATTACAGATCGAGTAGAAAAACTTTATACGGATCATGGCGTCAATTTAGCACTGGGTGAGATGGTCACCGGTTTCACCCAAGGCACTGATGGTGAGATGACCGTTACAACTGACAAAGGCAGCTATACAGCAGATATCGCTGTTTTGTGTACCGGTTTCCGACCAAACACGGAACTGCTGAAAGACCATTTGGAGACCTTGCCAAATGGTGCCGTGATCACCGACGCCTATATGCAAACTAGCGATCCTGCTATTTTTGCAGCCGGCGACACTGCTACCGTGCATTACAACCCGACTGGCAAAAATGACTACATTCCGTTAGCAACCAATGCCGTCCGTCAAGGTATTTTAGTCGGCAAAAATATTGAAAAACCAACCGAAAAGTATCTCGGTACCCAATCAAGCTCAGCGGTTGAACTTTTCGAACACGCCATTGCTGCCTCTGGCATGACCACTGAAGGAGCCAAAGCCCGTGGCATTGAGGTTGCCAGCGTGACCATTGAGCAGGATTACCGACCTGATTTTATGCTGACCACCACGCCGGTTCTTTGCAGCTTGACTTGGGATCCTAAAACGCACGAAGTCAAAGGCGGGGCCTTCTTTTCCAAGCATGACATCAGCCAAAGTGCCAATGTCATCTCCTTAGCGATTCAAACACACATGACGATCGAAACATTGGCCATGGTCGACATGCTCTTCCAGCCAAACTTTGACCAGCCAATCAACTGGGTCAACGCCGTCGCCATGGCAGCCGTTGCCAAAGCTCAAGAGATGGAAAAAACACCGGTAGCTTAATCCATTCGAATTGCAAACAATCATCTAAGAGCTACTATTTCTTCTTGGAATTTATGATTTGTTAGGTTCCGAATAACCCGGGAAAAAGCGCAAGGGCAAAAAAAATCTTTGCCGTGCCCCACTCATAAATCCCAGTCATTACCCGATAAAAACCAAAAAGCGAATGATTTCCCCTGTATAAGGAGAGGAGGTCATTCGTTTTTGCTTGACGTCTGAAAATTTTTCCCTGACTTTTCCAATGCACGGGTTACCCAGTCACTTTCGCGTCTGATCAAGCGCATGAAACTATTTGCCCACGAAAATTGAGCTTGAAGCAGCCAAACAAAATAGCCTTGAAACTGCCGGCCAACAAGTGCTATCTGAGCCGCGATCACGATTCAGAAACTGGTGATTTTTTTCGATTTTAATCACTGAATGTGGCTAAAGTTGTTTTTAATCTTGAGTAATTTTTAATCCTACCATTAATGTCTATTTTCAAACATATTAATCAACAGCAAAAAATAAACGTTGCAAAATCGTCTTTTTTCGTCGCATTTTGAAACTTATGGCTAAATAAGCCACGAAAAGCCCGAATAACGCAACGTTAATTTCTCTGCTGCCTATAAATCGCCTAATACTTGTATATTATGTACAGGGTCGCTAGCACCTAGATAGTTTTGTCTCAGATCTACGGCAATTAGCGGGAAGGAGAGGAAAGAGAAATCATTTTTGACCCCTTCAACCGTGACATACTAAGCACACTTTTTCATATGTGTTCTTGTACTATCCCAAACGAAGGGGTGACACTACATGGCAATTGCCGATGCTACCTCAGCAATGGTTTCCGCACTGCTGGGCATTATGGACAATCGCCGTGGTTGTAGTAAGCCGAAACATTCAAAAAATACTAGGAGCTGAAACTTATGTTGGAAAATAACTTAGTGCTTAAAAACTTTTCGTGCATCGATGATTCAGAATTAGCAGAAAGTCAAGGCGGCATCGGTGTTGTCGCTACCGGCGTCATCATTGGAAGCCTCACTGTATTTCTGTCCGGTGTCTTCTCTGGCTTTACGGATGGCATGACGCAAGAAAAGAAACCTGCAACTGTATAAATAAGTGGTGAACGTGCCAAAGCAATTCGGACTTCGCGTTCTCGCAAAAAAGCTCCCTTTGGCCATTATTGCCCGTCTTTTGATCTTGATGCTTTGGCAGTTTGGCACGGGAGTCTTGCAAACTTAATTTCATGTGGGTTATCAAAAAGGTAGCTCTATAGCTAGTTGTTTGAAATAGACACGATAAATGGAGGAAGCCACAATGAATCAAAAAGCTTTGAATCAATTTCCTGAACTTACCTACACAGAACAAGTGTCGGTTGTTGGCGGCGATTTGTCAGTCGAGGTCATCATGAAAGGTATCTTCACCGGTATCTTTGATGCTGGGTACCAAGTGGGTCAGTCAATCGCAAAATGGGTTAAGTAATCATTGAGCTAAAGCTACAAAAGCTTGCATGATGCTCATCAGACCAAAACGCAGTGCACACTTATTGAGTGCACTGTTTGTGCTTTTCAGCTTTCTATTGTCCTCAGTTATCCCCCACTCCAAAAAAGCTGACGCATCTAAAGGTATCTCACTTGCTTAGAAAGATGTCGTTCAATACCGTTTAAAAATAAACGTAGCAAAATCCGCTTTTTTCGTCGTTATTTGGCTTTTTGGACACTGCTAGCGACGAAAAAGCAGCAATTATCAACGTTAAAATTTAAAGCAACAAAAAAGCGGCCGCCCATCGTATATTGTCTATAGGATAGCTACCAAGCCTGCAAGTCTATCTAGGGACCAAATATTCAAACAGCAGATCAATCTAAGGAAGTGCCGAAAAAGCTCGGCAACAATTTATAGCTTTACATACCAACAGCTTGGACAAAATCGCTAGTGGACCGGACATTTTCTGTCATTGATCTCGACTCAACCACATGATGTTGCGTTACTGGAGATCTCACAAAATTGGGGACAGACCTTAGCCAAGAACATCTCGCCATCCATTGCAAAATACATCTTTAAATTTCCTACAAAGACTGCTCCATCTGAACTGATCAAAAGTCCGGACTATGATGATTAGGATAGCTATCAATCGTTGAATCGTACTGGATATCCCGTGAATGCAGGATATTTTTTGCCCCGGAATGAAAAAAAGGAACACCCTCTCGCGAGAATGTTCCAATTTAATTTTAGCCATTAGTTATCTTTATAGTGAAGGACGAACAGCAAAATCAGGCATGAAGTAAGCTAATGCCGTATACTTCACATTTTCACCTGGTTGTGGTGCCTGAATCATTGTACCGCCACCAATGTAGAGCGCTACGTGGTAAGAGCTACCATGTCCGCCCCAGAAGAGCAAATCACCAGGCTGAAGTGCACTCAGTGAGACTTGCTGACCAGAAGACTCTTGTGGCACTGTCCAACCACCGATGTTAACACCGGCGCCGTTCAAAAAGGCATAATACATCAAGCCTGAGCAGTCAAAGCTGTTAGGACCCTTGCCACCCCATACATAAGGTTTCCCAATTTGCTGTTCAGCAATTGAGATAACCGCCTGAATTTTTGCCTGACGTGACGGCGTAACAGGAGCTGGGGCTGGGGTTGGTGCAGGCGTCGGCGTTGGTGCAGGCGTCGGCGTTGGTGCAGGCGTCGCGTTATTTGTCGTTTCCTCGGTATTGACCGTATTGCTTGGTTCTGCCTGCTGTTGCTGTTCCTGAGTTGCATCAACCTGTGTCGTTGCAGGCGCAGCACTGGACTCAGGCGTCGTAGCCTGCACAGCTGCAGCGCTAGAAGCAGCAGCAGCCTTCGATGCGGCAGCACTGGACTCTGCAGCAGCACTCGCTACAGCGGCAGCAGAAGATGCAGCAGCGCTAGAAGCATTCGCAACCGCAGCAGCTTCTGAAGC
>OATY01000054.1_pt1 | contig 60300 bp, 49 predicted proteins | sample 1476101 | NCBI WGS metagenome assembly OATY01 (sample SAMEA2579994, study PRJEB22360) | human gut metagenome
GTACTACCACGGGTCCCCACGGTGGCCGCCCGCGGCCCCCCCGCCAGCCAGTGCGGCTTTACCCGCGTCAGAATCGGCAGGGATCGCATCTGGGCTCTGAACCTGACGTTTCGGCGCATCAGCTTTATAGATGTAGGCTGTAATATATTGGTTGCCGCCGCTGTTGGCATCAATTTGGCGCACGATAAAGTAGGAATCTGCGCCTTTCTTGGCCGCTGCACGGCTAATCGCATCGGTCACATCAGGCTGACTGCGGAAGAAACCGCTGACGGTAACGGTGTCATAAGGCTGTAACAGATAAGCCTCTGTCTTAGGCAGCTCTTTTACACCGTTGAATACGCGATAGTTTGTGGTTTGTTTCACCGTCTCAGCGTCTTTCTTATACACATCTGCCGTTACGCGCCAGTTACCGCCGTTATTGCTGTTATTGATGTCCTGGATATAGAAATAGTCTGCGCCCATGCTATCAGCTCGACGAGAAACCGCGCTGGCCGCATCGTTGATCGCGTTAAAGCGCCCGCTGATGGTTACTCGTTCAAATGGCTTCAGTTCGGAGGCTTTCTCTGGTGTGAGTTCCTGTGCAGCCTGAACAGACAGCGCAGTAAGAGACAATAACGCTGATGCAATAATGGTGGTTTTCAGCTTCATAAAAAATCCTTTACGCCTTTTTGCATTGACGAGTATTGCAGGCAGAACCGTTTCGTCTTTTAACAGTTGTTTCTGCTGATGCTCAACTTATCGTAGTGACAATGTATGTAAAAAATAATGGGGCAGATTATTACATGTAATAAGTTGTCATGCCTCAGTAATTTATGCGTACTCAGTGATATGGTTACCAAATCGCATTTTTGCTTCATTCTAGATTACGCGCAAGAAATCCGCGCAGCGCCCAGAATAGCATTCAAGTGTTAAGTTTGTGTTAACGTAAGATTCAAGTTCATGATTAAAAGGCTCCATGCTAATAGTCTGGCTAATATCTACCCACTCTTTTGACCGTGAAATCAAGATATTAAGACCCGTTTTCACAATCTTTCTACTAATCCTGAACATAAAGCGATAAATTTTATTAAATATGGCCTGCAAACGCATGGGAACAGTGGATCATCAGTTATATTTTCAGTAGGTTATAGGTAGCTATGTATACCTAAAGTAGCGAGAGTTTCGACTCTGTGTAAAAAAGGTATAGCAAACACTGAGCTGTAAGGCTCTGACGGTCATCGCTATCTCAGGATGACGCTCATCTTATTGACAGGTGAAAAGGGAAGATTATGCGTATTGGTATACCCAGAGAGCGGTTGGCCAATGAAGCCCGTGTAGCAGCCACGCCGAAAACGGTAGAGCAGCTACTGAAATTGGGTTTTACCGTGGCGATCGAAAACGGTGCTGGCAAATTAGCGAGCTTCGACGATGCGGCATTCCAGCAGGCTGGAGCCGAAATTGTTGGTTATGAAGATATTTGGCAATCTGACGTCATTTTAAAAGTGAATGCGCCAGAGGATGAAGAAATTGCTCTGATGAATCCGGGCAGTACTTTAATCAGCTTCATTTGGCCTGCGCAAAACCAAGATCTACTACAAAAATTGGCAGAGCGTCAGGTTACCGTCATGGCGATGGATTCCGTGCCGCGTATTTCTCGCGCCCAATCCCTCGACGCCCTGAGCTCCATGGCAAACATCGCGGGTTATCGTGCCATTGTTGAAGCCGCGCACGAATTCGGGCGCTTCTTTACCGGACAGATCACCGCCGCAGGTAAAGTTCCTCCTGCCAAAGTGATGGTCATCGGTGCTGGCGTGGCTGGTTTAGCTGCGATCGGTGCAGCGGGAAGCCTAGGTGCCATAGTTCGCGCCTTCGATACACGCCCTGAAGTGAAAGAGCAGGTGCAAAGCATGGGCGCTGAGTTCCTTGAATTAGACTTCGAGGAAGAGGCTGGCAGCGGCGATGGCTACGCTAAGGTGATGTCTCCGGCGTTCATTAAAGCCGAGATGGAACTGTTCGCCGCTCAGGCGAAAGACGTGGATATTATCGTTACCACGGCGCTGATTCCGGGTAAACCTGCTCCACGCTTGATTACCAAAGAAATGGTTGAGTCCATGAAGCCGGGCAGCGTGATTGTCGATTTGGCGGCGCAAACCGGTGGTAACTGCGAACTGACCGTCGCGGACACGGTAACCGAAACGCCAAACGGCGTGAAAATCATCGGCTATACCGATCTGCCAAGCCGGTTGCCAACGCAGTCTTCTCAGCTTTATGCCACCAACTTGGTAAACCTGTTAAAACTGCTGTGCAAAGAGAAAGACGGCACGCTTAACGTTGATTTCGACGATACCGTTATTCGCGGTGTTACCGTCGTTAAAACAGGTGAAGTGACGTGGCCAGCACCGCCAATTCAGGTTTCTGCTCAGCCAAAAGCGAAAGCAGCTGAACCTGTTGCGGCCAAAGAGCCAGAGAAACCGGCTTCTCCATTCAAAAAATATATCATTCTTGCCGTCGCCATTATCCTGTTTGGTTGGCTGGCGAATGTCGCACCAAAAGAGTTTCTTTCGCACTTTACCGTTTTCGCGCTTTCGTGCGTGGTCGGTTATTACGTTGTGTGGAATGTCAGTCACGCACTGCATACGCCATTGATGTCGGTAACCAACGCGATTTCAGGGATTATCGTGGTGGGGGCGGTGCTGCAAATTGGCCACGGCGGCTGGATCACGTTCTTTGCTTTTATCGCCGTGCTGATTGCCAGCATTAACATTTTTGGTGGATTCACCGTGACTCAGCGCATGCTGAAAATGTTTCGGAAGAACTAAGGGGTAACACATGTCTGGAGGATTAGTTACTGCAGCATACATTGTTGCCGCAATCCTGTTTATTTTTAGCCTGGCGGGTCTGTCTAAACACGAAACGTCCAAGCAGGGTAACATTTTCGGCGTGGTCGGGATGGCCATTGCGTTGATCGCAACCATCTTTGGCCCTGATTCCAGCAACGTTGGTTGGATCATCGTTGCCATGGTGATCGGTGGTGCCATTGGTATCTATCTGGCGAAGAAAGTCGAAATGACCGAAATGCCAGAGCTGGTTGCCGTATTGCACAGCTTCGTAGGCTTGGCCGCCGTACTGGTCGGCTTTAACAGCTTTATCGAGCACCAGCCGGGTTCAATGGAACATGTGATGGAAAACATCCATCTGACCGAAGTGTTCCTCGGCATCTTCATCGGTGCGGTCACCTTCACCGGTTCTATCGTCGCATTTGGTAAACTGCGTGGCACGATTTCATCTAAGCCATTAATGTTACCAAGCCGTCACAAGCTGAACTTGGCTGCGCTGGTTGTCTCTTTCCTGCTGATGGTATGGTTTGTTAATACCGGTAGCACCAGCGTGCAGGTCATGTGCGTACTGCTGATGACAATCATTGCGCTGGCGTTTGGTTGGCATTTGGTGGCCTCAATTGGCGGCGCAGACATGCCGGTTGTGGTTTCTATGCTGAACTCCTATTCCGGTTGGGCCGCAGCGGCTGCGGGCTTCATGCTCAGCAACGATTTGCTGATCGTGACCGGTGCGTTGGTGGGTTCTTCCGGTGCCATCCTGTCTTACATCATGTGTAAGGCGATGAACCGCTCGTTCTTCAGCGTTATTGCCGGTGGTTTTGGTACTGATGGCTCTTCAACGGGTGAAGATCAGGAAATGGGTGAGTACCGCGAAACCACGGCTGAAGAAGTAGCTGAGCAGTTGAAAGGCTCTTCATCTGTGATTATCACCCCAGGCTACGGCATGGCCGTGGCTCAGGCGCAGTATCCGGTGGCAGAAATCACCGCGAAGCTGCGTGCCATGGGCGTAAAAGTTCGCTTTGGTATTCATCCCGTTGCCGGTCGTTTGCCTGGTCACATGAACGTATTGCTGGCAGAAGCAAAAGTCCCGTATGACATCGTGCTAGAAATGGACGAGATAAACGACGACTTTGCTGATACCGATACCGTTCTGGTTATTGGCGCGAATGACACGGTAAACCCAGCGGCAATGGAAGATCCTCGTAGCCCAATCGCCGGAATGCCGGTGTTGGAAGTATGGAAAGCGCAGAATGTTATTGTGTTCAAACGCTCAATGAACACCGGCTATGCTGGCGTTCAGAACCCATTGTTCTTCAAAGACAATACCCAAATGCTGTTTGGTGATGCGAAAGCCAGCGTAGAAGCGATCCTTCGCGCGCTGTAATTGCCTGTAATAAAACATAAGGGCCGCAATTGCGGCCCTTTTTACATCTATCGTCTAGCGACTTGGCTATTCGTCATCATGTTCATCGTCGTCATCTAATTCAACCGGCGACTGGAAACCATCAGGCTTAATGGCCAGCAGGTCACATTTCAGATGATCGATCACATGTTCTGCGGTATTGCCAATAAATGCCGCGGAGATACCGGTTCGCCCTAGCGTACCAAGCACTACAACGCCCGCGTTCAGATGTTCAGCAACGTCAGGGATCACCTCTTCAGGCAGGCCTTTTTCGACGTGCGTGCATTCTTCTTTCATGCCAAATTTCTGCCGTAACGCTTTCATCGCCAGCAGATGCTGTCCGCGAATCGCATCGTTATAAATACTCGGATCAAAGTCCGGCAGTTCGATGGCGATATTAATTGGCGTAACCGGATAGGCGCCGACCAAGTGCAGAGAGGTATGGTCCACGTGCTCCGCCAGTTCGAGCGACTCTTTCACTAATTTAATGTTAAGCGGGTCATGGTAGGGCTCTTCGCTCGATAGATTCACCGCCACCAGCGCTGTACCGTGCTGTGGCCATGGCTGGTCTTTGACCATCCACACAGGGCAAGGACATTTGCGTAATAAATGCCAATCGGTAGGGGTGAAAATAACGGATTCCAAGCGATCGTGCTGATGCGCCATCTTGAGCAGCAAATCGTATTTACCGCTGATGACTTCCTGGATAATCGCTTCAAAAGGACGGTTATGCCAAACCACCTTGATATCAATCGGCACGCCAGCTTCCAAATAATAGCGACACTGCTCTTTGATCCACGCCGAACGCTGGCTGATAACGCCCTGACGCATAGAGGTGCGCTCATTTGGCGACAACAGCGTTGTCATTTCGTAGGAAAAATCATAGATAGACAGGAACGCGGTAATGCGTCCACCGTTTCGTTGGACCAGATAAACAGCACGACGTAACGCCGGTTGATCATCCTGATTGGGGTCAATAGCCACCAGAAGATTCTGATACTTCGCCATACCGCCTCCTCGCTAACCCAAAAAATGTGCGCATGGCACTGTTTTATCGTCCAAAGGACAAAACCATACAATAGGCCTTACTCGTTAAGAGTAAACCATGATGCGCAAACAAAGTAGGGGAAGGAAGAGAACCGGATCAACTAATCAGAAAAAATGCTTTCAGAATAATGATCCGGTTGGATATGAAGATTACTCGTTGGTTGAGCGAGGGTTGCCTGCCAACAGCGAAAGGGCGTCTACGTCTTGAATGGTGATGTATTTGCCTTTAACGCTTAAAATTTCACTCTTCTGGAAACGACCCAGCAGACGGCTGATGGTTTCAACGGTCAGACCCAGATAGTTACCGATGTCGCCACGCGTCATGGTCAAACGGAACTCACGCGGTGAGAAGCCACGCTGGGCAAAGCGGCGAGAGAGGTTATAGATGAAGGCAGCCAAACGTTCTTCGGCATTTTTCTTCGACAGCAACAGGATCATGTCCTGATCGCCTTTGATTTCACCGCTCATTAAACGCATCATCTGCTGACGCAGGCTCGGCATTTTACCGGAGAGATCGTCCAGTGTTTCGAATGGGATCTCACAAACCATTGAGGTTTCGAGTGCCTGAGCAAAACTTGGATGTTGCTGGGTACCGATAGCATCAAAACCCACCAGATCGCCCGCAAGATGGAATGCGGTAATCTGTTCATCACCTTGTTCGGTAATGGTGTAGCTCTTGATGGTTCCGGAGCGAATGGCATACAGCGATTTCAGCTCGTCACCGGCTTTAAACAACGCCTGACCTTTCTGAATCGGCTTTTTACGCTCAATGATATTGTCAAGCTGATCCAGCTCGTGCTCATTAAGAGTAAAAGGAATGCACAGCTGGCTAATGCTGCAATCCTGACAATGGATCGCACAACCGCCAGACTGGATACGACGAATGACGCGCTTTTCCGGAATCATAGGTAATGCCCAAGCAATATTGATATTGGTCAATTTTAACATCTTTTAGGGCAGAGAATAAACCCTGTTGTTGATCCAAACGATAATTCCACGATTAAGTCAGCCTAAATTTAAGAAATGTGACCGAAATTAAGTTCTTTTTATGTGACAACGTCACTCAATAAGCGTGAATTTGTTGTTATGTTGTGAGTGAATTATTTTCAGTGTTAAATTTTAGCAAAGAAAATAACCATTTAATTTTCTGCATGAAGTCGAACTTTCATCGATAAAAGTCAATGGCGGTGCGGTTTTGAACGCAGCATGTAAACCTTGAAGGTTAATAATTTGTCTCTATTCGTGAAATAACGGTAGCGCAGCCTAAATGAAGTTTAAATAATTTCTCTTAATGAATATTTTTTTCCTTTTTTGCGAACTCACGACAAAAATGAGCAAAAGAGAAACAGAAAATACCAGCGTGCAGCTCACTTAGTTCAATAAGATATATCAGACTATTTTTGATTATTTGGCCCGTACAGCAAAACGCTTTAAAAATGGCGGATGTTTTCTCGGTTAAAGATAGGCCATGAACTTCCAACAACTGAAGATCATCCGCGAGTCTGCGCGTTGCAACTTCAATCTCACTGAAGTCGCTAACATGCTCTATACCTCTCAGTCGGGAGTTAGTCGCCATATCCGTGAGCTAGAAGATGAGCTGGGGCTGGAAATTTTCGTGCGCCACGGCAAGCGCATTCTGGGGCTCACAGAGCCGGGGAAGGCGCTGCTGACGGTCGTTGAACGAACGTTGGACGAGGCTAGCAATATTCGGCGCATTGCAGAGGATTTCACCCAGCAATCGTCAGGTATTCTGGTCATCGCCACCACACACACCCAAGCGCGTTACAGTCTGCCTCCGGTATTGAAAAATTTTCGTCAGCGATTTCCACAGGTGCGCTTAGTGCTCAATCAAGGCTCGCCGCAGGAAATTCGCGCCATGCTACATAACGGCGATGCCGATATTGGGATCGCCAGTGAGTGTTTAACGGAGTCGCCTGCCATTGCCGCTTTTCCGTGGTTTAACTGGCAACATGCGCTTTTAGTTCCACGAACTCATCCGTTGATTGAATTGCCGATTACGCTGCAGAGCGTGAGCCAATTTCCGTTAATAACCTATCGGCAGGGCATCACTGGGCGCTCACGTATCGATCAGGCGTTTAGCGCGGCGGGGCTAGCGCCTGATATTGTGCTTAGCGCTCAGGATTCGGACGTGGTCAAAACCTACGTTGAGCTGGGTTTTGGCGTTGGGATACTGGCTGAACAGGCGTGTCAGCAGGGGGCGACTCAGCAACTGGTCACGCTTGATGCAAGCGCTCTTTTTGCGCCAAATACGGCATGGATTGGGGTGAGGAAAGGGCAGATACAGCGTGATTATGTCTGGCAGCTCATTGAATTATGTAATCCAGCATTAACCCCAGCGCAAATAAAAACGCAGGTGATGCAGTTTGAAGACCCACCGGTTATTGATTATCAAATTTGATTTCGGCCATTGAGCATTACGGTGATAGCTCTGTATAAAGCGTGAGCTATCACCGCGCTTCCCGAATTTTAAAACCTCTAGCGATGATTTAACCGCTTCGACAGCTTATCTCCGCTAAACTGCAACACGGTGACCAATGCAACCAGCGCCACAATCACCGTAAACATAACCTGCGTATCAAAGCGCTGATAACCGTAGCGATAGGCTAAATCACCCAGCCCACCGGCACCGATGGCACCGGCCATGGCGGAGGCGTTGATCATGGTCACCAACGTGATGGTGAAACCACTGACAATGCCCGGCAATGCCTCGGGCAGCAAAACGTGCCAAATGATGTGCAGTCGCTTGCAGCCCATCGCCTGTGCAGCCTCCACTAAACCATGATCAACTTCCCGCAGGCTTACTTCTGCGATACGCGCAAAGAAGGGCGTTGCGGCCACGGTCAACGGCACCACGGCGGCCCACACGCCGTAGGTCGTTCCCACAATTAACCGCGTGAAAGGGATCAGTGCGACCATCAGAATTAAGAAAGGCACGGAGCGAAATAAATTCACAAACCAGCCCAATACCTGTTGTATCCACGGCGCTTCATAGAGTCCGTTACGGCTGCACACCACCAAAATCACAGCCAGTGGGAGGCCAATCAGCAGCGCCAACAGTGATGAAACTCCCACCATCAATAGCGTATCAATAAATCCTTGCCACAAACGATCAAGCTGAATAGACATAGCCTAATGCCTCCACGCGGGTAGCGACTTTTTGCGCTTTGTTAATCAACGCCGTTGCGCCAAATTGGGGCATAGCGGTCAGTAACACGCTGCCGACGGTGCGCTGTTGGATGACATCCAGAGAGCTGCTGATAATCTGCACGTCATGGCCTAAGGCCTTCACCAAGGCGCTGAGGTTTGGGCGGCTGGCTTCAAATCCACTGTAGCTGAGCCGTAACAACAGCGCATCACGTGCAGATTTTGGGTGCGGATGTAGTTGAGCTTGGATATTTTCCGGCAGATTCTGCCTTGTCGGGGTAAGCAATGTTTGCGTGACCTCATGTTGAGGCTCACCAAAAACCTGCCAGACATCGCCGGATTCAATCATTTCGCCGTGTTCGAGGACGACTACGCGGTCGCAGATTTCACGGATCACTTCCATCTCGTGGGTAATCAGTACAATCGTGAGCTTTAACGCTTGGTTGATGCTTTTAAGCAATGCCAGAATAGAATGCGTCGTTTCAGGATCGAGCGCCGAAGTGGCTTCATCGCACAGCAAAATCTCGGGATCATGCACTAAGGCTCGAGCAATACCCACGCGCTGTTTTTGTCCCCCTGAAAGCTGCGCTGGATAAGCATTATGTCGCGCCTCTAAACCTACCAACTTCAGCAGGCTATCGACCTTTAATTTTCTTGCCGCTGCGCTCACGCCCGCGACCTTGAGCGGCAACTCGATATTTTCACGTACGGTTTTGGCCGAAAGTAAGTTGAAGTGCTGAAAAATCATGCCGGTACGGCGTCGAAAGGCAACCAGCTCATCTTCATTCAATGCGCCAATATTGACACCGTTCACAGCCACCGTTCCCGATGACGGATTTTCTAAACGATTCAGCGTGCGAATCAGAGACGATTTTCCTGCGCCGCTGCGGCCGATAATGCCAAATATTTCACCGCGCTGGATAGTCAGATTAATGTCTTTGAGCGCCTTCACGCCGTTGGCGTAGGTTTTATTCAGATCCGCTAACACAATATGATTGTAGGGAACCTCAGGCAGATTTTCGGTTGCTTGAATCTCTTGCTGTTCTAGCACCGCTGGCTCTCGCAGACTTTCTGCCAGCATAGCGGTATTGAACATCGAGAGTTGAAGCGCCGACAGGCGAAGCATAGAAAGATTCATCATCGTTATGCGCTCCAGCCAGGCTGATACAGCTTGCCGTAAAATGCGTCCAGCTTGGCGCGAACAACCGGAGAGTGCTGATAAATATCAACAAACTTGCGCAGTCTTGGGTCGGCCTGATGCCCATCACGAATCACGAATTGAATGATGTACTGTGGATGGTCAATGCCGTCAAACAGTAAAGCGCTTTCCGGTGCCACGGTATTGGCCTGACGCAGATAGCTTGGGTAGCCCTGAGCTAAGTCCACGTCGTCGAAGGAACGAGACAATTGCACGGCTTCAATTTCTATAATCTGAATCTTCTTGGGATTGCTGATGATGTCATCTTGAGTCGCTTTGTAATCCACGCTGGGTTTCAGCGTAATTAATCCGGCTTTCTGTAACAGCAATAACCCGCGTCCGGCATTTATCGGATCGTTGGCGATAGCGACTTTCGCACCGACCGGGAGATCGGAAATCTTGCTGTATTTTTTTGAATACAGGCCGACATTGTTAATGATGGCGGGCGCGTATGGCACGAGATGCAAACCACCTTGCTGATTGGCATTTTCCAAGAAGGGCTTGTGCTGGAAAAGATTAACGTCAATATCACCATTTTCTAGGCTCACGTTGGGCGCGATCCAATCACTGAACTCGATCAGCTCAACGTTCAAACCCTGTTTTTTCGCTTCGGCAACGGCCACCTCAAGCGGCGGTGCGAATGCTGCCGTAGTGCCAAGTTTTAACGGCCCTTCGAACTGCGCGGCGGCGAATACGCTCTGAACACTCAACAACAGCATAACGGCCAAAGTTCCGAGTTTTACGTGCGCTAATTTCATGATTCCACCCCTGTAAATACCAAAATTAAGATGCTTGTTTTAACCTGCAAAAGTTTGCAACGGCTGCGGTTGATAACGTCGTTTAGCGGCTGGGTGCAATGAATTAAGCAGTGCTCCTTGGCCAAAAAGTTTGTGCCGCAGCGCGCCTTCGGCGTACTCAGTTTTGTAGACGCCGCGTGATTGCAGTTCAGGCACCACTAAATCGATGAAATCGCGGTAGCTGCCTGGATTTACGATGCGCGTGAGGTTGAAACCATCCACGTCGGCTTCATCAATCCACACTTGTAGCGCATCCGCGACCTGCGACGGTGAGCCGACAATCACCGGATAACGCGCGCCCAACGCATGCTGTTCAAGGAGGCGTCGTTTAGTCCAGCCGCTGAAAGCCTTGGTTACGGATTCGATAGCCTCAACTTTTCCCGCCACGATAGGCTCATCCAAATCAAACGAAGCCAAATCAATACCTGTTGAGCTGGAAAAATGTGCCAATCCGGCTTCAGGGCTGGCATAGCGCAGATACTCCTGATGCCTTTCTTTCGCCTCAGCCTCGGTTTTAGCCACAATAACGCCCACGCCCATGAACACTTTGAGTGAGTCTGCACGACGACCAGCGGCGACGGCAGCATGGCGCAGCGTATCGACCTGAGCTTTCATGGCCTGCGGCGTAGCGCCATTCACAAAGGTGCATTCCGCATGGCGAGCTGCGAATTGAATGCCGCGTTTGGAGCTTCCCGCCTGATAAAGTAGCGGGGTGCGCTGCGGTGATGGAGAGGTGAGGTGATAGCCTTCAACGTCAAAAAATTCACCATGATGCTGAATGGAATGAATTTTAGTGCTGTCTGCATAGATTCGGTTTTGACGATCGGCCAGCAACGCATCCTCTTGCCAGCTGCCTTCCCAAAGCTGGTAGAGCACATCAAGATATTCGTCAGCCATGTCGTAGCGGCGGTCATGCGGGATCTGCTGAGTTTGTCCCATCGCTCGCGCAGCGCTGTCGAGATAACCGGTCACAATGTTCCATCCGGCGCGCCCTTGGGTCAGGTGATCCAGCGTAGACATCCGGCGTGCAAACAAATAAGGCTGTTCGTAGCTAAGATTGGCGGTAACACCGAATCCTAAATGTTGCGTAACGCTCGCCATCGCGGGCACTAGCAGCATCGGATCATTCACGGGAAGTTGAATCGACTCCCGCGCCGTTAGGCCGATGCCTTGTTGGTATACGTCGTAAACGCCCACGATATCGGCAATAAACAGGCCGTCAAACAAACCCCGTTCGAGCAGTTTCGCCAAATCGAGCCAATAGTTCAGGCTATTAAAATCCGTCGAGCGATCCTCAGGATGCGTCCACATACCGTGATGGATATGCCCAACGCAGTTCATGTTGAAGGCATTCATCAAGATCTGTTTTTTCTGCTGGCTCATCAGATCGTCCCTCGGCGCGGCGGGCGTTGCCCATTGAGGTAAAAATTCCCAACCGCATGATATTTCCAGCGAACTGGATCGTGCAGGGTATGGGTACGTGCATTGCGCCAATGGCGATCGAGGTTATATTCACGCAGCGTGGAACGGCTCCCGCCCAGTTCAAAAAGAAGGTTACCGGCTGCCAGCGCCACCTCGGTGGTATATGCGCGCGCCTGTGCAACATCAATAGAGGCCTGCGCCACGCTATCCGCCGTTGGGTTATGTTGGGCGGTATCAACCGATAAACCGGCTATTTCCAGCAGCGCATCACCCGCACTCAGGCGTGCGGAAATACGTCCGATTCGTTCAAGCGTCAAAGGGTCGTCAGTTGCGGCGCTCACGCCGGAGTCTATCCACGGGCGCCCATGCTCACGCACAAATGCCAGCATATCTTCGTATGCCGCACGGGCGATGCCTTGATCGATGGCGGCGTGCAGCAGTTGTGCAAAGGGGCCAACGGTGGTTGGTTGCTCAAATGCGGTGTGGAAAGGCACGACGTCATCAATATCAACTTCACAATTATTGAGTAACACCGTGCCGCTGCCGGTGGTGCGCTGACCAAAACCTGACCAGTCATCAATAATGGTCAGCCCTTCAGTCTCTCTAGGTAAGAAAATCAGCACTTCGTTGCCATCTTCTCCCAGTGCCAGAACCGGAATGCGCTGGGCATAAATTGCGCCGGTGGCATAAAACTTACGGCCGGAAAGTAGCAGTTTATCGCCGCTGCGATGCAGATGAGTGCGGCGTGTATGGGCATTCGGTGTGCCGAACTCAGCCAATGCATTCCCCAGATGCACGCCGTCTAAGACCTCCTGATATAGCCGTTGCTGTTGCGCCTGAGTGCCATTGATACGCAAAACTTCCAAGGCATAAAAATGATTTTGCGGCACCTGACCAATAGAGCCGTCAGCCTGAGCCAAACGGCTTACCACCTGTGCCAAAGTGGCACAAGACACATCGGCTCCGCCGAATTGCGCCGGAACGGTGATACCCCCTAAACCACTGCTGAACAGCGTATGCAGTTCAGTGTCAGGCAAGCGTCGCTCTCGGTCACGCAGCGCCGATTCGAGGGAGAATGCCTCGGCTAAACGTTGTATCAGCGCTAATATTTGGTGTGTCGTTTCTAATCTGGGCGCAGGCGTTTGCGGGCGAACCTGTGTTGTCATAGCAAAATCATCCTGTGGTTGAATTAAATCCAAGAGTGGCGGGCAGGGAATATGCCATTAAGGCGATACTGGCCGATGGCGTGAAACTTCCAGCGCACCGGATCGTGCAGGGTATGAGTGCGGGCGTTACGCCAATGACGGTCTAAACCAAATTCGGCCAACGTCGAGCGACTACCTGCCCACTCAAACAGTTTTTCACTGGCCGCGAGGGCAATATCCGTGGTTAAGACCTTGGCTTCTGCCACGGCAATGGAGGCATAGGCGGCACCTTCTGCCGTTATTGGCGCGGATTGTGTTTGATCCAAGATACTCGCGGCCCGTTTCAACAGGGCATTGGCGGCATTGAGTTCGATAGTTAAGCGTCCGACGTCAGCAATGATGTAAAGGTCGTCGCTGTTACGTTCGACGTTGGCATCAATCCAAGGGCGTGAGCGTTCGCGTACAAATGATTTCGCTTCTTCTAAGGCTCCGTGGGCGATACCCGCATCGATAGCGGCCTGAATAAGCTGAGAAACTGCGCCCTGAATATTCGGCTGCTGTGAAATAGGGGCGAGGGCAATCACATTCTCTGGAGCCACTAACACGTTGTGCAGCTTAATCGTTCCGCTGGCGGTGGTGCGCTGTCCTATACCCGACCAATCGTCGACGATGTGCAGGCCTTCCGTGTGTTTAGGAATAAAAGTGATCACCGGCTGTTGATTATCATCGATAGCTTTAATCGCCACCCAATGAGCAAACAATGCACCGGTAGAATAAAATTTCTCACCGTTTAATACTAAGCCCGCTGCGGTTTTGGTTAGGCGCGTGCGCATGTCTAAAGTATCTTTTGTTCCGCGTTCTGGGCCGCCATTGCCAATACGCCATCCTGCGAGTACAGAACCGTATAATCGTTTTAATTGTTCTTCTGAGGCCGTAATACTTAATAGTTGCAGAATGCCAAAGTGATTTTGCGGTATTTGCCCCAGTGCCGGATCAACGGCAGAAATAATCCGGAAAACTTCAGCAACGGTGGTGAAAGAGAGCTGAGGTCCACCAAATGCCTTCGGAATAGTGATACTACCAAGGCCACTATGCGTGAATAAATCGAGTGCTGCGTGCGGTAATACGCGCTGCTGGTCACGGTGCTGAGCCTCTTCTGCGGCAAACTTTGCCACCTGCTTGGCGGCTTCTATCGCCTCACGTTCGGTGGTGATTATCTTGGCTGGAAATACCGCCGAATTATTTTGGTATTTATTTTCATCAGGCGTTAATACGGGCATATATTATTCCTTATGGTTCTTATCCAAAATTTAGGCAATAGCAACCCGCATATTGAATATATGAAAAATGAAATAACGCTAGATATTGGGTTATGACTTATTACGTTTAGTTATTTATCTTTTCTTAGGCTTATACCGTCTTAAAAACGTTTAATTCGATAAAGATATAATTAACGCAATAATGTAATCGGATAGTAATAAGTATTAACGCTTTATGTAAAGCAGTTGCTTAGCCTTATTTCAGCAATGCTTAGCTAATTTTTGATTTTAGATTGCGTGTTCGCTTAAGATTTTGTTCAAACCAAATGACTTCGCGATGGGTATAAATCATCGGTAAGGGCCGTTATGACGTCTCCCGCAGACAATATTATTCCGTTATATCAGCAAAACTCCGCCTTCTGGGATTCCCAACGCAATGGTGCTCGGGGAGATTCGCCACGCTGCGAAGTCCCTTGGCTAGAACGGTTTCTCGCACAACTTCCCGCCAATGGCCATATTCTGGATATTGGCTGTGGCAGCGGAGAGCCCATCGCGGGGTACTTTATCCGGCAGGGATTTAATGTCACCGGCATCGATGGCGCTTCAGCGCAAATAGCACGTTGCCGCGAACGTTTTCCACAGCAGCGCTGGCTGGTTAATGACATGCGCACATTAAATTTAGGTACGCGCTTTGACGGAATCATTGCATGGGATAGTTTTTTCCATTTGTGTCAGGCCGATCAGCGCAAGATGTTTGCTATATTTCTCGCACATGCTGCCGATAAAGCCGCGCTGATGTTCACCAGTGGGCCAGAACAGGGAGAAGCGATAGGGGAATTTTGTGGAAAACCGCTTTTTCATGCCAGCCTCAGTCCAACAGAGTATATAAATCTGCTTCATCAGCACCAATTCAGCGTGGTAGAACATCGTGTTGAAGATCCTGAATGTGGTTTCCATACCGTTTGGTTGGCGGTTCGTGGCGCTTAAGCTGAATAAATCACACATTGTGAGCGGGGATTTCTTGTGAAGTGCAAATTCCCGACTACAATAGCCACGTTTTCGCCTTTTCACTAAGACGGTTTATCCATGCTACGAAGCGATGTTTTGCCTAAAATTACTCATAAAAACAAGATTGAATTATTAAGTCCCGCACGCGATGTTGCTATCGCCCGCGAGGCGATTCTACACGGCGCTGATGCCGTTTATATCGGCGGCCCAGATTTTGGTGCGCGCCATAATGCAGGCAACTCGCTCAGCGACATCGCTGAATTGGTGGGATTTGCTCATCGATTTGCGGCAAAAGTTTTTGTCACGCTGAATACTATTTTGCATGACGATGAGCTGAAACCGGCAGAACGATTGATCCATCAGCTTTATGAAGCGGGAGTGGATGCCCTTATCGTTCAGGATCTGGGTATTCTCGAATTGGATATCCCGCCGATTGAGCTGCATGCCAGCACCCAAACCGATATTCGTAGCGTTGAAAAAGCTAAGTTTTTATCCGACGTCGGTTTTTCGCAAATCGTTTTAGCTCGCGAACTCAACCTGAATCAAATCAAAGCCATCAGCGATAACATCGACGCCACCGTTGAATTCTTTATTCACGGCGCGCTATGTGTCGCTTATTCCGGCCAGTGCTATATCTCGCATGCTCAGACCGGCCGCAGTGCGAACCGTGGCGATTGCTCGCAGGCATGTCGCTTGCCTTATACGCTCAAAGACGATCAGGGGCGCGTGGTCGCTTACGAAAAGCATCTTCTGTCGATGAAAGACAACGATCAGAGCCAAAACCTGATCGCCTTAATTGATGCCGGCGTGCGCTCGTTCAAAATTGAAGGGCGCTATAAAGATATGAGCTATGTGAAAAACATCACGGCTTATTATCGTCAGCACCTTGATGCGATTATGACAGCAAGGCCAGAACTGGCTCTGGCGTCGATGGGGCGCACTGAGCACTTTTTTGTCCCGTCTCCGGATAAAACTTTCCATCGTGGCAGCACCGACTATTTTGTTAACCAGCGTCAAATGGATATCGGCGCGTTTGATTCGCCGAAATTTGTGGGTTTGCCTATTGGCGAAGTGCTGAAGGTCGGAAAAGATCACGTCGATGTGAACGTGACGGAGCCGCTGACCAATGGTGATGGCCTGAACGTATTGATAAAGCGTGACATTGTCGGCTTCCGCGCCAGTAAAGTGGAAAAGATTGCCGCCAATAGCTTCCGCGTTTGGCCAAATGAAATGCTGGATGCGCTGAAAAATGTGCGTCCACATCATCCACTAAACCGCAATCTGGATCATAACTGGCAGCAGGCGTTGCTGAAAACGTCAAGCGAGCGTCGTATTGGCGTCAAACTACGTTTGAGCGGAAATGAAAATCAGCTGATGCTAACGGCCAGTACGGCGGACGGGGTGAGCGTTACCCAAACGCTGGAAGGCTTCTTCGAAATTGCCAAACAGCCTGAGAAAGCCTTCAACAGTTTGCACGATGGTCTTGCGAAGCTAGGGCAGAGTATCTATTTCTCTGAGGGCATTGAGATTAACCTGCCAGTAGCGTATTTCGTGCCTAATGGTTTGCTCAATCAGCTGCGTCGCGAAACCATAGACATGCTGACGAAAGCGCGTTTACATGCCTATCAGCGTGGCAGTCGTAAAGCCGTAGCTGAGCCAGCGCCGGTTTACCCTGAAACACACCTGACGTTCTTAGCGAACGTGTATAACCATAAAGCGCGCGAGTTTTACCAGCGCTATGGCGTGCAGTTGATTGATGCAGCCTACGAGGCTCACAAAGAGAAAGGTGATGTTCCGGTGATGATCACCAAGCACTGTCTGCGTTTTGCTTTCAACCTATGCCCTAAACAGGCCAAAGGTGTGCAGGGTGTGAAAGGGCGAGCGTCGCCGATGCAGCTGGTTCATCAGGATGAAGTGCTGACGCTGAAGTTCGATTGCAAACCGTGTGAAATGCACGTGATAGGGAAAATCAAAAATCACATTCTAAAAATGCCGCTGGCTGGCAGCGTAGTGGCGTCGGTAACGCCTGACGAATTACTGAAAACGTTGCCGCGCAAGTCAGCGACTACGCCAAAAACGAAAGTTCGTCGCTGACTATCTGCGGTAAATAAAACGTTGATAAGAGCCTCTCCGCAGACCGGAGAGGCTTTATTGATCTTCAAACCTACCTTCTCTGACGGGTTATATTGTCAATATCCGCGCAGGATAGACCAATATCTTTCAGCTGCTGCGCACTCATCCGTTGTAAATCGTTATGCGCTTTTCTTCGCATATGCCAGGTTTGCCAATGCTGGTACAGCCCCATGAAAAACAGATAAAACGGCGACTGTAAAAACGGTTTCTTGGCTTGGTTTTCGTCATATCCCATCATGCAACTCCTCGCGGTTTCGATGCAGATATCATTGCGCGAAGCGAATACACATCACAGATACAAAAATAACTATTATTTAACATACAGATTGCGCATTATGCGATCTGAATGGTCTAAATCGCGGCCAACTGTACTGGCTTTCGCCTGACATTTTAGCGAATAACGATCTTAAGCAATGATTGGAAAGGGCAACGATGACGCGCTATCAACATCTCGCAGATTTATTGGCACAACGAATTGAAGCGGGGCTATATCAAAGCGGCGAGCGCTTGCCCTCGGTTCGAACGCTGAGTGATGAACATTCAGTGAGCATCAGCACCGTGCAACAGGCCTATCATCTGCTTGAGGATAGACAGCTCATCACGCCACAGCCACGGTCGGGATATTATGTAACGCCCCGCAAACACACGCCGCCCGCACCGGCGATAAGCCGTCCAGCTCAACGTCCGGTAGAAATAACGCAGTGGGGATGTGTTCTCGATCGCCTGAATGAAGAACCCGATAACGATGCCATTCCTTTCGGCAGCGGCTCACCGGATATGTGCCAGTCCACAATGGCACCGTTATGGAAAGCGATGACTCGGCTTATGCAGGCGCAAGACAGCCGAGTATTAAACTACGATCCTGTGTACGGTTCTCTTGCCCTGCGCGAGCAGGTGGCACGTTTGGCCATTGATTCGGGATGCCATTTAAATCCTGCTGATATCATCATCACTCATGGTTGCCATGAGGCGCTGATGGTGGCAATTCGCGCGGCGTGTCAGGAGGGCGATATCGTTGCGGTGGAATCGCCCGCCTTTCATGGGATCATGCAAAAGCTGCGCGGTTCTAAAATAAAAGTCATCGAAATTCCCACTGACTCTAGCACCGGTATCAGCGTTGAAGCCTTGAAGTTAGCGCTTGAACAATGGCCGATCAAAGCAGTGATGTTGGTGCCTAACTGTAATAACCCACTGGGTTTCGTCATGCCAGAGCAACGCAAGCGGGAATTATTATCGCTGGCGCAATGCTACGATATCGCCATTATTGAAGACGACGTGTATGGCGATTTAGCCTTTGAATATCCTCGTCCTATCACGATCAAATCGCTGGATACCGATGGACGCGTATTGCTGTGCAGCTCTTTCTCGAAGACGGTTGCTCCGGGGCTTCGCGTTGGTTGGATTGCACCAGGGCGCTATTTTGATCGCGTGGTCTATATGAAATACACCGGCACTGGCGCATCGGCTTCGCATCCGCAGTTGGCCATTGCGGAGTTTATCAAGTCAGGCGGGTATCAAACTCATCTGCGGCGTATGCGTAAATACTATCAACAGAATCTCGAGAAATTTACCTGTCGAGTGAGAGAGTACTTTCCCTGCGGCATCTGCGTGAGCCGCCCACAGGGCGGATTCATGATGTGGATTGAGCTCCCCGAGCATTTTGACTCCGTGCGTTTAAGTCTCGAACTCAGCGAAGCCAAAGTGCAATTTGTCATTGGCTCGCTGTTCTCTGCATCGGGGAAATATCGAAATTGTCTGCGATTAAATTACGGACTGCCTTATAGCGACAAAGTCGACCAAGCGTTACGAAAACTGGCCAAGGCGGTTGAATGCGCCATGTTGGAGTGCCAGCAGCAAGTGGCTGAGGAAAATCGCCAAGCCCACGCTATTCGCTGATTACTAATCACTAATGAAATCTAAGTCTTGCGCGTAAAAATCAATGGCTTTGCGAAAGGCTAAAATGGAATCATCCTGTGTGGTGCTGGTGAGCAATAATAAAGTATCACGCAGGGCGCTTTTAGCATCGCCCATACTGTATTTGGCTAAGGCGTAAAATACCTGTAATGCTTTGTCATCAGGAAATTCAGCGGTTGCACGCGTAAGCAAATCAAACGATTGCTGATAATGTCCGGTGACTCGATAAGTGCTACCGAGTCCTAGATAGGCTTCCTTTAAATCAGCTTTAGGTAATCCTAAGGCGATCGCTTTTTCATAATAAGGGATCGCACGATTTTCCTGCCCTAAGCCATCACAGGCCCATGCCGCATAGTAGTGCAATGACGCGGAATCAGGCTCGGTGGCTAACTGCGCGATAGCGGCTTCTAATGCAGACGCATAGTTTTGGGTTTTCAAGGCGGATAAAATCATATTTCCTCGCAGGTTAATAACCTTTCGCCAAGATCTCTGCATAGCGCCGGAAAATAAATATGCACCACATCAGAGAAGCCAGCGCCAGAACAGCGCCGATATAGCCGATATTGGCCATGCTCAAATGAATGCTGACCTGATTACCTAGCAGCGCGCCCGCGCCAATGCCAATATTGAAAATACCGGAATAAAGCGACATGGCTACATCGGTTGCATCGGGCGCCATCGCCAAGACTTTCACCTGCATGCCAAGGCCAATCGTCATGATGGCAATGCCCCAAACCACACACAGTAACGCAATCCACATTGGGCTAGATGCGGCAGGAAGCAGCAAGACTAAGCTCAGCGTCAGCAACACGATGGCACCAATGATTAACGTGGCAGGGTGCTTATTTCCTAACATGCTGAACAGCACGCTGCCGATGATCCCAGCGGCTCCAAGCACCAGCAACAGCATGGTGGCGAAGCCTTGGCTCATCAGCGCAACGCTTTGAATAAACGGTTCAATATAGCTGTATGCCGTGTAGTGCGCCGTGACCACCACGACGGTAAGCGCGTATAAACACAGTAGCGCAGGGCGCTTCATTAAGATTGGAATGCTTTTTAGTGAGCCTGAATGCTCGCTCGGGAGTTTAGGCAACAGCTTAATGACACAAATCAACGTCATGGTAGCCACAATGCCAATAACCATGAATGTGGTTCGCCAGCCTAAGTATTGTCCAATAATACGGCCAAGCGGCAGCCCAAGCACCATAGCCAAGGCGGTGCCCGTGGCTAATAAACTCAGCGCCTGGGCTTTCTTGCCTGCCGGAGCTAAACGAATAGCCAGCGATGCGGTAATTGACCAAAACACCGCGTGAGCCAGCGCAATACCGATACGCGAAAGAACGAGGATCCAGAAATTCCACGCTACTACCGAAAGCGCATGGCTGGCGATAAACAGAATGAAGATCTTCACCAGCAGCCCGCGTCGCTCCATTTGGCTGGTCATCAGCATGAACGGCAATGACATCAGTCCCACAACCCAAGCATAAATCGTCAGCATTAGGCCGACCTGCGCGGTGCTCATCGAAAAACTGGCCGCGATGTCTGAGAGCAAGCCAACGGGAACAAATTCAGTGGTGTTAAAAATAAAGGCGGCAACGGCAAGCGTAACCACTCTTAACCATGCGGTTTTGCGGGAGACTGGAGTTGGGTTCATGGCACTTACTAAGGTTAGGAAAACAGGGGGAAACTTTTCGGCAACTAGCATACTGCGAATCGGTCACAATTTATAGCGCCTAGGCCAATGACATTGAGAAGAAGCCGCCAAGCGCTTAGCTCTCTGATAAATAGGACTTAATTTATTTATAGTGTAAATAACTCAAGTTTTATTTATTCAGGCCGTTATTTAGTGTGCTGTTTCAATAAAAAACATAAGTCTGGCATAACTCTCTTCTAATCAGGGCAAGCTATCATGTTCGACTCTATCCGTTCACGTATTCTGGCTGCTTCTACCGCCATCGTTATTTGCTCTCTTTGTATTAACACATATCTAAACTATTCAATTGCCAACAAATATAACAATAGCGCAATTGATAGCACGCTTGAGGCCGTCTCTTCTAGCCACAACCGTGCCATTTCCGACTGGGTGGCAAGCAAAAGCCGGTTGGTCTCAGCGCTTACGCCGCATGTTACCTCTCCTGATCCTATGCCATTGATGGTGCAAACCGCCAACGGCGGTAACTTCATGGGGATTGATATTGGTTATCCTAATAAGATCGATATTTCATCGGTGCCTAACAGTGTTCCTGAAGGCTATGATCCCACCACGCGACCTTGGTATATCCAAGCGGTGAAAGCGGGTAAACCCATTGTTACTGAGCCTTATGTTGACGCTAACACCAAGAAAATGGTGGTCACGTTTGCCGCGCCGCATATCGAAAATGGCGTTCTGAAAGGCGTGGTGGAAGGGGATGTCACCATGGATAGCGTGATTGAAAACGTGCGTTCCATACATCCAACGGAAAATAGCTTTGGCATGCTCATCGATGCGGCTGGCAACATTATGGCGCATCCCGATGAATCGCTGACCCTCAAACCGTTATCCGATATTGCGCCTAACTTGGAATTGTCACGTTTGCTGAATGCACGTTCACCGATTGAATATGACATCAACGGCAGCGCCAAACTTTTACTGGCGCAGCCTGTAGCCGGAACGCCGTGGTTTACCGTGGTAGCAATGGATAAAACCGAGGCCACGGCAGGAATGCGCTCATTGTTGACCACCTCATTAGTGACGCTGCTGGTGTTGATCGTTGCTGCCGCCGTGATTATCGGCGTCATTGCCCAGCGCGCGTTAACACCGCTGATGAAGATCCGTGATGCAATGGATGCCATTAGCTCGGGCACTGCGGATTTAACCCAGCGTTTGCCGACCAATGGCAAGGACGAAGTTTCTCAGATTGCCGGTTCGTTTAACCGCTTTATCGATAAGCTCAGCGACGTGATGAAGTCCATCCATAGCAGCAGTGAGTCCGTGCGCGTAGCGGCCAATGAAATTGCATCAGGAAACCAAGATCTCTCCAGCAGAACCGAATCTGCGGCGGCTAACCTTCAGCAAACGTCCGCAGCGTTGGAACAAATCTCTTCCACGGTGGCGCAATCAGCAGGCGCGGCGAAACAGGCAAACAACGCGGTTCATTCAGCCTCTGCGGATGCCTCTCGCGGCGGCGAGGCGATTGCTAAAGTCATCAGCACGATGCAATCGATTGAAACCGCCTCCGGCAAAATTGGTGACATTACCGGCGTCATCGACGGCATTGCTTTCCAAACCAATATTCTTGCGCTGAACGCCGCCGTTGAAGCGGCTCGAGCGGGTGAGCAAGGACGTGGATTTGCGGTGGTCGCCGGTGAGGTGCGTACGCTGGCGCAGCGAAGTGCACAAGCGGCTAAAGAGATTAAATCTCTGATTGAATCGACGGTACGCAGCGTCGCTTCCGGCTCAACGCAGGTGCGTCAAACCAGTGAAACCATGACGGATATCGTGACCAGCGTTTCCGCCGTCACAACGATAATGTCGGAGATCACCAACGCCGCCGATGAGCAAATGCGCGGTATCAATGAAATCAATAAAGCCGTTACCCATCTGGATACCATGGTGCAGCAGAACGCTGCGTTAGTAGAGGAATCGACGGCGGCCTCCGGTGCGCTGCTGTCGCAGGCTAACGATTTAGTCGGCGCCGTGGGGCAGTTTAACGTATAGCTTTGTTATTGATTCGCGATTAACTCAGCTTAACATCCCCCGATTTGGCGGGGATGTTAAGCTAATCCCTCATCCCAAACTGCCTCGCGTATCTTAATCGCTTTGGACAACAGCCCCAACGCATAGAACCTATCAGCGATGGTTTGTTGATCGCGCATCACGGTTGTATTTATGGCACGCGGCTCATGTTGACGGCGAGATAATGCCAGCGCCAGCGAAGCCTGTGGCAGGCCTAATTCTTGCGACAATAATTGCGCCGCATTTTCTGGATGCGTGGCGATAAATATCCCGGTCTGTTTGAGCTCATCCAAAACAATCTTGAGCAGGTCTGCTGAGCGTTGGGCAAAATCGCGGCGCGAGAGATAAAACTGCTGATTGAGTACCTTGCCGTGGCCATCTTCAATAATGCGCATATCGCCAGAAAGTTGCGCATCGCTCAGCAATGGATCCCACATCATCCACGCATCAACAGAATGAAAGTCTGACGGAGTCAGTGGATAGCGTAGCGGCGTATAGTTCACGCGAACATCGTCGAGCGTGAGGCCATGCTCATCCAACATTTGCAGCAACAGATAATGCACGTTAGAGCCGCGATTCACCGCAATACGTTTGCCGCGTAGATCTGAGCAGTGGTAAATAGGACTGTTTTGAGCAACGACCATAGCCACGCTGTGAGGAGAAGGTGGTTCGTAGGCGACATAGATGAGCGAACTGTTTTGTGCCTGAGCCAGTATAGGAGGCACTTCACCCGTGGCACCAAAATCAATCTCATTGTTTTGCAGCGCGTGCAACAACTGTGGACCTGCGGGAAACTCGCTCCAAAGAACCGTAACGCCTTGTTGCACAAACCTTTCCTCTAGGCTTTGCCGAGCTTTGATCATGCCTAAATTCCCGAACTTTTGATAGCCAATGCGCAGCTCACGTTCGGTCATTGCTACCTCAGACGCATCATGGCTACGGGACATTAGCCGCTCTTTTTTCCTTGATTTGATAAGCCCCAGATTCGCAAGATGAGTCCGTAACGTATTTCGGCTGATGCCCAACATCGCAGCGGTTTGCTGCTGATTGTTATTGTTCATACTGAACGCATGCTGTATCAGCGTATCAGTGATTTTCTGAAACAGCCTTGGCGTCTCTTTTTCTAGCTGCGAACGAATAAAAAGGGCAAGTTCATCGTCATCAATTACCTTATTATTAGTGGCATTGTCACTTTTTGATACGTTAAGTTTTAATATATGGGGCTGTATCTGCGATTCTTGAGTGAGCAGAACTGCGTTGTGCAACGTATTTTCGAGCTCTCTCACATTGCCGGGCCAGTGGTAATCGGCTAATGCGTTGAGTGTGTTTTCCGCTAAGGTAAGATTTGGTCGTCCTAGGCGATAGGCATATAAAGAGAGAAAATGCTGCGCCAGTGCAGAAATATCCTGTGGGCGCTGGCGTAAAGGCGGTAACGTGACAGCGGCGACATTGAGGCGATAATAGAGGTCTTCACGAAAGCGGCGCTCTTTAATCGCATCGGCTAAATCAACGTGCGTAGCCGCAATAACCCGCACATTAATGGAGATCGGCGTTCGTGAACCCACACGGGTAATTTCTCGCTCTTGCAGCACGCGCAGGAGCTTGACCTGTAGCGACAGGCTAAGTTCGCCAATTTCATCCAGCAATAAAGTCCCGCCTTCAGCGGCTTCAAACCAGCCCTGATGCCGATTTAGCGCTCCGGTAAATGCGCCTTTCTCATGGCCAAATAATTCGGCTTCCGCCAGACTTTCACTTAAAGCACCGCAGTTAACCGCCAAAAAAGGCTGCTCGTGGCGTAGGCTATGGTGATGAAGATAGCGCGCCACCACTTCTTTGCCGGTTCCTGTTTCCCCAACGATCAGTACGGTAGCATCGGTGGGAGCAAGTTTATCCAGCACGTTTTTAAACGCGATAGACGCGGGATCGACCAACACCGGCTGTGATGAGGGTAAAGGTAGCGGCATAACTCATTTCCAAAATGAATACGTGATGCGATTGAACATATCTCATCGATGCTCTGGCGGCGAGATGCAGCAAACCGCTTTCTGCTGCAAATGCAGCAGTCTAGGTGACTATGCTGTTGCCTTTGCAGCAGCTTGCAGAAAGCGAGAAAGATTTAATTAATTGATTTTTATGATAAATAAAAACCAATCGAGTTGGCATGTATCGTGCTATTTGTTTTATAACCGAAGAGATTATTTTAATAGATATTCTTTAAATATGGTTATAAAGGAAAAGCATAATGAGTGAACAACAGCAATCTGGCATTAACGTTTTTTGGTTTCTCCCAACTCATGGGGATGGGCGCTATTTGGGTACCGCAGAAGGGGGGCGTTCCGTTGATCTTCAATATTTACAACAAATTGCAGTAGCGGCAGATTATCTTGGTTACTACGGTGTGTTGATCCCAACGGGGAAAAGCTGTGAAGATTCTTGGCTTGTCGCGGCAGCATTAGCACCCATGACGAAACGCCTACGGTTTTTGGTCGCTGTGCGTCCCGGATTGCAACCGCCCAGCTTGGCTGCGCGCATGGCTTCAACGCTTGACCGGCTTTCTGAAGGGCGCTTGCTGATTAATGTGGTCACCGGCGGCGATCCGGTTGAAAACAAAGGTGATGGTATATTTCTTAATCACGCAGAACGTTACAATGTCACGAATGAATTCCTACACGTCTACAAAAAACTGCTCCAAGGCGAAAAAGTCGACTATGCCGGAGAGCATATTCAGGTTGAGGGCGCAGAATTGTTGTTTCCACCTGTTCAGCAGAATGGCCCTCCGCTGTATTTTGGCGGTTCATCACCTGAGGCTATCGACGTAGCAGCTAGCCAAATTGATACCTATCTTACGTGGGGAGAGCCGCTCAACTTAGTCGCTGAAAAACTGGCTGCCGTGCGACAACGCGCTGAACAAGAAGGACGAACGCTGAAATACGGTATTCGCCTACACGTTATTGTGCGCGAAACCGAAGAGGAAGCATGGGCTGCCGCAGAAAAACTGATTAGCCACGTAGATGATGAAACCATTGCCGCCGCGCAAAAAATTTTCGCCCGTATGGACTCATCGGGTCAAAAACGCATGAGCGAACTCCATAACGGCTCTCGTGACAGTTTGATAATTGGCCCCAATCTGTGGGCGGGCGTGGGATTGGTACGCGGCGGCGCAGGCACCGCGCTAGTGGGAAATCCGCAGCAGGTTGCTGACCGTATTGCTGAATACCAAGCGTTAGGCATCGATAATTTTATTCTGTCTGGGTATCCGCATCTCGAGGAAGCGCATCGTTTTGCCGAGTTGGTAATGCCGCTGCTGACTTTAAATCATACGCCAGCGCAGCGTGCGCAAAGCATTAATACCGGTCCTTTTGGTGAAACGATTGGGGGAGATCAACGTCCAACGGCTAGAAAACCGGACGCTGTAAAGCTCTGATTACCGCAAGCTGTAAAATCCACCCACGTGCAGGGAAGCATTTGTGGATGGAATAAGGGATAATTAGCTGATTAATTCTGGTAATTGATATGGACACGCTAATGAATTCTGAAACAACTCACATGACACGCGACAGCGATTATTTCACTAAAAAATATGAACTGACGTCGACGCACTCTGAAGTGTTGAATGCAGCCAAGATTGTCCCCGTTGGAGATGCGTTAGATCTGGGCTGCGGCCGTGGCCGTAACTCGCTGTATCTGAACTTGAAAGGGTTTAACGTTACCGCGTGGGACAAAAATGCCATGAGCATCAACAGCCTGAATGACATTATTCAGGCTGAAGGCCTAAAAAATATTACAGCAAAGCAGGTTGACCTGAATACCCATCGCTTCAGTGGAGAGTATGATTTCATTCTTTCAACGGTGGTGTTTATGTTCCTTGGGCGGCCAGAAATTCCTGCCATTATTCGCAACATGCAAGACAGCACGCGCATCGGTGGTTACAACCTGATTGTGGCCGCAGTGGATAGCCCTGATTATCCTTGCAATGTCCCGTTTTCATTCACCTTTAAACCCGATGAGCTGCGCAACTATTACAGTGGTTGGGAGTTGGCGAAATACAACGAAGACGTAGGCGAACTGCACCGCGTCGATGAAAACGGCAACCGCATTAAATTGCGTTTCGCCACGATGCTAGCGAAAAAAATCAGCTAAGACAGTCAGCTAGATAAGCAAAAGGAGCTTTAGTGATAAAGCTCCTCGTCAGGTTGGATTGGTCAGTAGTAAACGCATTCGTGCTCAATCTCTGGGTTTGAGTGCATGACGGCTAAAATAGCATTCAGCATGTGATCAACATTTTGCGGTGGGTTTCTCTGCTCAATTCTGCGCACCCATTCTTTGCCGTCAATATGTTCTCCCGGCCGCACCAGAAAACTGTATTTCTGCACCGCAAGCTGGAAGCTTTCTTCAATATGATCGTATTGCGCACAGTGGCAGCAGTCGACAATCAAAATTCCTGCATACGTACGCGTTAGGCCGAAAGTATTCATAAGACACCTCAGAGAGGAATAAATGACTACTCTTTAGGTATAGCACTTTCATATGGCAATTGTGTTACAGCGATTAAATTTAGCATCATGGCTATTCATCGCTCTACGGTGCGCCGATGGTTAGGTCATCGCGGGTTTGGCTTTTATCGTTTTCATCAGCAATATCGATAAGAAGATCAAGACAATGCCGCTCCATTGAACAACTGAAAGACGCTCACTTAGGAAGACAAAACCGAGTAAGACAGCGGTAACAGGATTAAACAGCGATATCATCGACATGGTATGTGGGCCAAGAAGAGTGACTGAGCGAGTCCAGCACCAGTAGGCAAACGCGGTGTTACACACCACCAACCACGTTAGGCCAACCCAGGTTTTTGGAGTTGGCAACGCGGGCATTCCCGCAAACATGAATGCAAAGGGCAGTAAAATAATCCCGCCAAGGAATAGCTGCCAAGCCGCAAGGCCAAGCTGATCGTTGGTGGGCCAGCGTGATATCCACAAAGACGTTTGTGCCATCAATAACGTGCCTAACAACGCAGCAGCCACGCCAATAATGTCTAAATTGGCCGAGGGATTCAGCAGCAGTATTACGCCAACCAGCCCTAATGTCGCTAGCCCAAGCTTAGATAACGCTGGTTTTTTCCCTTCCTGAATCCACTGTAACAGCAGCACCATCAGCGGGAGCGTTGCTCCCAATGTGCCCGCCACAGAGCCAGGTAAACGATGTGCGGCAATAAACAAAAGCACAAAGAAAAGAGATATGTTACAAATGCTTATTGCAAACATTCGACTCCATTTTAGCGGTGACTTTGCGGGATGAATCAGCAACAGTAAAATACCGGCAGGCAGGGCACGGAAAACCGCAATCCAGACCGGCGAGATGTCTTGCAGGAAGTAGCCAACAACGGCGTAGGTGCTTCCCCAAAGTAGCGGAACCATAAAAGCGATGAGTATGTTCATATTTGTCTTTTCAAAAAGTTACTTTCGTGAAAGCTAAGTTAGTAGCGAAATAGAAATAATACAAGTATCTTTTTAAAAAGATATATTGGAGGGGTGATGGCACAGGATCATGTAGATAAAATTATCGAGCAGTGGCAACGCGAACGGCCTGATCTCGACTGTTCTCCGATGGGAATTATTGGCCGAATGGCGCGTATGGGGCAGTTGTTATCAGGCAAAGTCACCGGCGTTTATGAACAACATGGTTTAGACACCATCGAGTTTGATATTTTGGCTACGCTGCGCAGAAGCGGGGAATTGATAACCCCAACCGAGCTGTATCAAACAGTTATGCTGTCTTCTGGTGCCATGTCGGTGCGCCTTGAGCGGCTGGAATCGCGGGGATTAGTGTTCAAACAGCCAAATGCGCATGATAAACGTAGCTGCAAAATTGGGCTGACAGAAGAGGGCCTGAATGTGATCGATCGGGCGCTTGAGCATCACGTTCAGAATGAAAAAGAGATCCTTGAACCACTGACTACGACCGAAAGGCAGCAATTAGCCGATCTCATGCGGCGCTGGTTGCTGCATAATGAACCCGCTGAGTAATACTAGCGATAAGCAAAATTTTACGAGTAGACCATACTGTTAAACCTGCGCTTTTCGAGTCATTAAGGGGATATTTTGAATAAATCACAAGAGACTCTGCATCTCACGGCGTCCGAAGCACTTGATCGACTTGAATTACTGTATGAGTCAGCACTGTCCGCACTACGCACCGCCATCAGCGATTATATCAATGAGGGGAAATTGCCAGACGTAGGAGAAAGGGCAAAAGGACTATTTTCCTACCCACAGCTGAGCGTTAGTTGGGATGGGAAATTTCGCGATCATTTAAGAACGCGCGCCTATGGGCGTTTTTCTCGAACCGGTCAATACAGCACAACTATCGCGCGCCCTGCGCTATTTCGTGAATATTTGGCGGAGCAGTTAGCGTTATTAGAAACTGAGTATGGCGCTAGCTTCGAGGTGACACCGTCACAACAAGAAATGCCGTATCCGTTTGTTATTGATGGTTCAGACCTTGTTTTGGATAGAACCATGACGGCAGGGTTAGCACAGCATTTTCCAACCACCGATCTGGCCAAAATTGGCGATGGGATCACAGATGGTTTAGAAACCGGGACGGATTTCTTCCCGCTGTCGCACTTTGACGCGCTGCGTACTGATTTCTCTTTGGCACGCCTCAAACACTATACCGGTACGCCTGCCGAACATATTCAGCCTTATATTCTCTTTACTAACTACAGCCGCTATGTTGATGAGTTTGTCAGTTGGGCTTGCGAGCAAATTCTTGATCCGAATAGCCCTTACGAAGCGTTGTCCTGCGCCGGTGGCAGCTATATCACCGCTGAAACGGCAGACCCAGAGAAGACCACCTCAGATTTAGCGTGGAAGAAACACCAGATGCCAGCCTATCATCTGATTTCATCAACAGGTCAGGGGATCACGCTGGTTAATATCGGGGTGGGTCCTTCAAATGCGAAAACAATCTGCGATCATCTGGCCGTTCTCAGACCGCATGTCTGGCTAATGATTGGCCACTGCGGTGGGCTGCGTGAAAGCCAAGCGATAGGCGATTATGTTTTGGCACACGCTTATCTGCGTGACGACCACGTATTAGACGCCGTTTTACCGCCTGATATTCCGATCCCAAGCATCGCTGAAGTGCAGCGTGCATTATATGATGCGACCAAGGCCGTAAGCGGAATGCCGGGAGAAGAGGTGAAACAACGTCTTCGTACCGGTACTGTAGTGACGTCTGACGATCGCAACTGGGAGCTACGTTTCTCCGCGTCGGCGCTGCGCTTTAGTTTAAGCCGTGCGGTGGCGGTGGATATGGAGAGCGCAACAATTGCCGCGCAAGGCTATCGTTTTCGCGTTCCATACGGCACGCTGTTGTGCGTATCGGATAAACCGCTGCATGGTGAAATTAAGCTACCAGGCCAAGCCAACCATTTCTATGAGGGCGCAATATCCGAGCATTTACAAATTGGTATACGCGCGATTGATTTGCTGAGAGCCGAAGGCGATAAACTTCATTCACGTAAACTGCGTACCTTTAATGAGCCGCCGTTCCGTTAAGGTTTATGGATGCCGAAAGCCCACTTTTGTGGGCTTTTTTATATTCAATTGTGGCCCATAGTCACGAAAAGTTTATCTCACAGATAGGCCATGTTTAGATTCAATATTTACACAATACGGTATGTTCGATACCATTTGACCGAATTTGCCGTAAGGAAATCAGGTATGAACCTTCCACATTTACCTCTGCTAAAACACCCTCGAATCTCTAATGACAGTAATTATCTGAACGAGTAATTACTGCCACGAAATCAAATCGTTCCGTGGCTCTTATAAAGAAAAGGATGAGTCATGAAAGAAAAACATTGGTCAATTACCGTGGGCGAGGGTGCCATTATTGCTGCGGGAAGCGTCGTAACCAAAGATGTCCCGCCGTATGCCATTGTTGGTGGCAATCCGGCAAAGCTGATTAGGTACAGGTTCTCCGCCGCTGATATTGTTCGGATTTTAGCACTGAATATTTACGGTAGGTCTGAAGCAGAGATTGAGAAGATTAAGCTATTGCTTAGCTCAAACGATCTTAACGCATTAGAACGTGCTCTGAATTAGTTGCCTGATATGCTGTAACGGTTTCATTGAAATAAATGCCCCGTGGAGTGAAGCTGAAGAACATGTAATAGTTGACCACTACAGTATGACAAAAATGGACTGGCTGCTTAAATTGCGCAGAATCAATCAGCGTGAATCGCTGGAAAAAATCATCGACAAGAAATACGACGAACTCAGTGATGCTGAACTCGTCGTCTTCTGGAGTGCAGCCGACCACCGGCTGGCAGAGCTGGTCATGAACCGCCTGTATGACCGGGTACCCAAAAGAGTCTGGCAGTTTGTCATCTGAACGCCAGACGGCAAAACGCATCGCTCCCGAAGCTGATCTACCCGCGATTACGCTCTGCAAACCTGACTTCGGGTAGCGGATCACGGGCCGCATCGTTAATAATACGCTCGAGTTCAGGATGAAGCCCACGACGACGTTTCAGAATAGCGGACGCCAGTCTGACACAACCCGTACGGACAAACGAAATGCTGACCGACTCTCTGCTGGCTGACGGGATATTCTCATAGGCAGCACTGTCAAAAATAATGGGCAGGTTTTCCGCAAGCAGATCAATGTGTTCCTCGGCAAGGAAGCCTTTCTCCAGCAGCGCATGTGCAGTCCAGAGTAAAGCCTGCAGGCCAGTAAGATGATGCGCACTAATCACAAACACCATCCGCGTGAGTAATCGCGACGTCGCTGCCGACGCCGCCTTCTCCCGCCATGCCAGCAACGCATAAGATGCCTGGGCGACGCAGTTTGCATCTTTAGCATGTAATTTCTGCCGGATGATTCGCTCAACCCGATCGGCGAAACACGCATTCCCGTATGCAAAACAGGTCAGCGTGACGAGCAGTGCTGGCGTTTTCCATGCGTCAAACGCGTCAAGCAGTTTGCTAAAATTCTCCTCCGTCAACATCGAGGGAGAAAGTGCCGGGACAATGGAATGCGCCAGAGCTTTCCCCAGTGATCCGCTTCGACGTTCTTCTTCCTGCCGCCGGTACCCCAGAAAATCCTCGTCATCCGCTGGACGCCACATGACCATGTGGTTAAAGGCATCAAGGGCTTCTTCTGCGGTTGGGCGCTCAGGGTGTTTTTCCATCATCGCGGCATTGACGATGCTCAACAGACGGTCCTCACTGAACGCATCCTCACCGCGCGCCCCAAACAGGTATTCTCGGATCAGGACGTTGACCGCAGCGGGGTCCGGCGAGGGAATCTCAAGCAGTACGGAGCGTAATAATCCCGTCGGCGGCAATGCCTTATAATCTGGCTCAGCTCCCCAGATGTTCTCTGCAATTTTCTGCCTCTCAGTGTCCGTCAAAAATCCCTGAGCAAGCAATGGCAACATACGCAGCAGCGCCGAGCCTGGGTTTGAGGGCATTACATTAATATGGCTGATAATCTCGGCAATACGACGCTCCAACGCTGGATCCTGCGGTCGTTCCCCTGGGAATTCAATAACGGGATTGACCCAGTCATGCCTACCAGGATGCCCCTTAATAGTGATCTCACCGGAGAGCGGGAACTGCAGCGCCAGCGGTAAAACCCTCGGATGTTCAGACTCGGGAATGCTGGCCAGTGAGAACTCGGCCAAGTGAGTTAAGGGAACCCGTAGCGTGTCGTGCTGAATGTCCGGATCTTTGCATAAGGTTAACGCCAGCTGAAAAATCTGTTTTGCCTGTTCAGATGTGACACGAACCGAAACACGGGCCATCACTTCAATGAAGACACTGAGCCGTTCCATCACATGGGAGTGCGTCTGCGATAGAGGTGTTTTCAGTGCCTGACGCCAGTACGCAATCGCTTTTTCACACTGCGCCAGTAAGTCATCAATCACATCTTGGCGCATACAGGCTATTGTGATACGGGAAAATACCCTGTTCAACACGGCAGAATCATGACTTTTTGCCGCACGAATAGCCAGCTGAATACGATGGACATCATCAATGTCATCCATCTGGGTCAGTGTTTCCGCCTGCTTAACGAGAAACCCCATATTTTTCCAGCGTAACGGCAGACCGGCCATAATAGCCATACGGTCAAAACACGTGAACGGATGCAGTTCGTGACGCAATATAATGCGCTGGGCATTGTCCCTGTAGCGCCCGGGTTCAAATAGCGGTTGAACTTGTTGTTTCTCATGTTGCCTGACCAGGGCCTCGTCGATACAACGCTGAAGTTGTTCAAGATGATCGGCCGGATAACATTTTTTTTGTTGGTAGCGAGCAGGAGACGATCTGTCCACCTTGAACGACGTACGGTCGATCCCCCGTTTAATCCAGTGGGCCCAGGCAAGACGGGAAAACAGAGACAGAGAATGTTGATCATGGCGATGCTGCACCAGAAGTTCACGATAAGCACCCGCGACCAGAGACTCACTTGCCTCAAACTCACACAGTTCAGCCAGTAAGGCTGCTTTGCGTAATGCCCAGACAGGATCGGAGCCATCCATTTTGTCGACGTTTTCTTTCAGCACCGCGTAATCGAAGGTATCCCGGGCCACAATGGCCCGATGATAGGCCAGTTCCGTGAGGCCATCAGGCCAGTATTTCGCCCCTTTTTCGAGGATAGCAGTGGACATTGCGGCCAGTGATTCCACATCATTAACCATGCGTGTGTTTTTGAGCAGAGCGGCCGCGACCTCGAGCTGCTGTTTTTTGCTCAACACGCATGGCTTATCCGGATCACAAACGGACAGCAGCGCCTGCAGTAGCCAGTGGGGGAGCACCTCATACGTTTTATCGTGCAGCCAGATGATTTCATATAAGAGTTTCGCACGGTTGTCCGACGACATCTGTGACAGCGCCCCGGGTGATACCCCTGGGGCCGGTATCTGGTTGTCGAGATCACGTCTGACGGTCGCGGGCGGAATGAGCCAACCGGGGTAGGCGAGGCGGTCGTCAGCCAGTGCAAGCAGTTGATCATTCAGAATTCTGGCGGCAGCGGCACTATCGTGATAGGCCTGTTGGGTGTCGTGTTCCGGACTGGGCGCGCGCCGGGCATTCTTCGGTCGCCAATCCCAGGCCGGGGCAGGCTTAACTTGGTGCAAATACTGGAGAAACAACGCGGTGGCTTCGCGATGTCGCATATCGGCGTCATCAAAGTGGGCGACCAGATCGTGCAAATCGATGGGCGCCACATTTATCGACTCCAGGTACCGTCTTTTCGCCGCATTTAGTGCCAGTGCCCCCACAAGATAAATGCGACGGGAACGATCCGCCAGATTATCTCTTACCCAGCCAGCCCATTGCAGAAAATTGGGATCCTCTCCCGAAAAGCCCAGTAAGCACAGCTCGTTTTCAATAAATACCTGTCGGGCAACGTTAACAAAAGCCGCATGCTGCTGCGGGTACTTTCGATAGTCTTCCTGAGTAAAGATTAATTCGTGGGTGACATCAATTGTGCCGTGTAATTTGATAATTCGTGGGGCGCGAGCATTCGAAAGATCATCCTGCCGGAAGACCACGCTATACACGGGCTCATGCACATCCTTTGAGGCTCTTTCCAGCAGAGTATCCCAGTTGGTCGTCAGGACATCGGTCCAGGGTAAATTCAGCAGTAAGCGATGGAGCTCCCCTGGATTCCAGGCCGCATCGTTGACCTCCTTTTTGATTAACTCATGCAAGGTCTGTTTACCAAAATAGGCATCATACTCCTCCGCCAGACGCAGTGGATCGAGGCTCGATGATGCCAAATCGGCCGCCAGGATACGTGAAAAATCATGCCATAACGGTAACGTCCGATGCGCCTCGCCCGTCGATGCCCCAGCTCTGCTAAAGCCAGCGCCCACCATCACTGCTGCACCATGGAACGTACCGTCCTGTTCCCATAATGCAGCGGCGAGTTTTTTCAAGGCGGGGTAATCAGGCAGGGATGAAAATTTGCTGTCCATTTTAAACCATCCAGAATCAGAGCGGGAAAGAGTCATCTGAGGTAACAGTATCATTTCAATTAAAAAATATAAACGAGACTGACACTGCACATCCCATTCTAACGGCCATCAAGCAGTCACAGTGAGAACGGGGTACCTTTTTAGGGATGCATCACCATCCGAAAATGAGATTGAACAAACCAGGCCTGCTAATGATCCTCGCCTGAGGGGCGGTTTCAGGTTACGACTCCGTTCTATTTTGTCGACGCATGTTTTCTACAGCCAATGCAAAGTCTGTAGTAGTAATTCACTGACACGCAATCCATACTTTAAAAGTAATCGGCAAATTTCCAAATAATGAAAAAAGGCTGTAAGTTCATCAATGACGATCAATGGATGGTGGTTCGAGGAATAGTAACTGGAGCAAAACGTCACGCCATGTTTCTGGTACCAGAATTCATAGAAAAATTTGAGCGCTTGAAGGGAAGCAGATTGCGTGGCTGATGAACGCAAAGCCATAACGGGTATAAGAGTGGCTGACACGTATGAGTATCCATCAGTACCCATAGACGCTGCCGTTGGTTGATGTTGAGCTGTGTGAGCATGAACATGCGGCACTTATCCTCACAAATAGTGTGCGTATGAAGAAAGGAACCAACAAACATAACGTCCTGCAAGAAGAAGTTGGAAGGTTGGGTAAGTGTATGATTAATGGTAGTCTGTGAGCGGTTATGAACTAAAGGAACTACGGACTAAATTTAACATAATATACATTATACGAACCATTGTGCATTTAACGCAGATCCAGCATCTTAACCACGATATCTTTATTCAGACCGAGTTACTCACAAGTAGCCCAGTTTCCAGCTACTGGGCTGCTTCGTTCAGTTATTTTCTACCCTTAATCCTTTTTCGCTTTGTTAGCAAAGAAAATGTCAGACTGAATGTCTTTGGTGCGGATGGTGAATACTTCGTTGGTCAGATCTTCGGTAAGCTTCTCTGCATCGGCCATGACACGGAGATTGAAATCATTCAGCATTTTATCTGCGGAGGCTTTGTCGGTTTTTGCCAATTTTAGATATTGTGCTTCCGTTTCTTTTTGTTGATTCGCAACTTTCGCTTCCCAGTCTAGATAGGCTCGCTGAACGACCGGCGCAAGTTTTGGATAATCCGTCATGACCAGCGTTTGTAGTTTTCGATACTTCCAGTAAATTGACTGGCTGTCAGCGTGATCTGAACCGGTGGCGTAATTGGCGGGGAAAGAAGTCAGCCCACTGTAGTAAGGAACAAACGCCGTCAAGTCAGCCATTCCTAATCCCACATAGGTTACTTCACCGATTTCTTTCGGTAACTCAGGACGTACCTGCATGACATGTGCTTCATAGGTTCTGAACACGCTGATTGGGCGCCACTCTTCTTTACCATTCAGCCCGTTCGAGTAGGGATCATGTTTCGTGCCTTGGTAATGATTACGCAAAATGGACTTAACTTCATCAAGCGTGACTTTCTTTTCTGGCGTGAGGAAAACGGGAGACTGCCGCCCTTCAGCCATTACTTGCTTAACCGATGGGTTTAATTGTTTCTGTATTGTCCAGACGCGCGGATCGTTATAGGTGCGATCGCGTTCATCGTCTCGGGTATAGGCTTTGGAAAAATTAAATTTACCGTCTGTTTTAGGCTGATAAAGCCCCTTTTCTACTGCAAATTCAACCAGATTCTTTGATCCCATAACGTTAGGATCTTTAGGGTCATAGTTTTGTAGACGTCCCTGATTAGCGGTAGCAAAGTATTGATTATTTGGCACTCTCTGTGCCATCCATTGATGGCCAGTACCGGTTTCTAAGTACCACAATTCTTTCTCATCGACCACGGCAACGCCAAATCCCTCACCTGCCCCTTTGGTTTCGATGATATGTCCAAGTAAAGCCACGGCCTCGCGCGCAGTTTTGGTCTGTGATAGCAAAATATCAGGAATATCGTCTTCGGTAATTCCCGTTTTTTCAACATAGGGATCAAATGCAAGCGCTTTAGGTGAAGCAAAAATAGATTCTGTCCCACTCACGCCAACACCGGCTTCATTAAATCCAGTCGCACCATGTAACTGTGTTTTCCAATTGGGCACCGTGGTATACCGTAGTGAATCTTTCGGTAAAGGATAGGTAAAATCATTTGCGCCGTTATGCGCTTTCGTACTGTATATTCCAGTTTGGTTCTGTTTTGCCGGATGAATTACAAAGTGCTGCGCCTTTAAAGCATCACTATCCGCGCTGCGTGCAACAATAATCGAACCATCTGCTGTAGCCTCATTACCTGCTAAAAATGTGGTGCAGGTAAAACCTGAGGAGACTAATGCCATATTAATGGATAAAGCAATCACGCACTTTTTTAAAGAATACATTCCTGTTCCTTATTTTCCTGATTTAATTAATTATCCTTTGCTATCAGTCAAGCTGAAGCGCTGGAAAGTTCCTGCAATGAAATAAGGGTAGCAATGAGTGAGATGTGATTACCGTGACAATGCTCCCAAGGCGATTGAGCAGCCTTAGGATTATGCACACATTTTTAGATAAGTTGGTTTTAGCGTAGAAACAAACAGAAAAAGATTAATTTAAGATCATGACTATGTTTTTTAAGTCATTGAGGAAAATCACATATTGATCATTAGAGATAACTTTTTTGCTGCTCAGAACCACTAATTCATGATCGCTAATCTCTGAATGGTAGCTTGGATGTGCATGAGAATAACTATTTTCTACAAAACCAAGACTTTGATAGAAGCGTAAACGCCTATTAGCAATTTCGGTCGTCAAAGGATCTATTTCTAAGATTGTCTGTGGGTGTTGAGCCAAAAAACATTCCAGAACCTTTTTACCATATCCCTGAGAACGCAAATTTGGGTCTATCGCCAGATGCTCAATGTAGACATAGTCTTTAAATCGCCAATATCCAATAAAACCAACAAATATATTATTGTGATGCCAGGCAGTTAAATAATAACTATCATTATCAAGTGCTACTTGTTTCGCCCTTTCGTCTCGCTTTTCATGATAAGGAAAAGCACTTTCATAGAGCTCATCCACACTTTTATAAAGTGGGCTATCTTTTTTTTCTATGCGTGTAAGGCTAAACATTAAAGTCCTTCTTCTGAAACAATCGAGGGCGGTACATCAAAGCTTCTTAATGTGCCACCCTCGCAGGATAATTCCAATTAAATCATCATACCACTGGGGGCTTCTCTCTTATATTACGAATAAGCCCCTTACACAATACAATGCCCGCACCGATCAATCCACCCAGCAATACGGATAGGATTAATATTAGCGATTTTTTCGGTGCGTCTTTAATGACTGGTAATGATGGCTGTTGTGAGAATGAAAATGCTTCGAATTTGTCATTGCCACTATCGCTGAGTTTAATCTCGCGCAACGCTTGTAATGTCTCACGATTGGAGTAATAGCCATCACTTAAATACAACGGCCAAGACGTTTCATTGGCAATAATTGTTTTTAGCGCAGGCTCACCAAGCATAAATAACATTTCATCAGAAAGAGCCGTGACCTCTTTAACCGTAACGCTCTTGGTGTTCGTAGCTTCAGCCACTTTTAATGCTTCTGATAAAGCATTTAAACGACGCGCTTTTTTCTCCTGGGCAGTTTTGATCTGGGCATCTAATGCAGTATTGATTGCCTGCATTCTGACCTCTAATGCTTTCGCTGCGTTTGAATAATAACTACTTGAGGTCTGTTTATTCACTTTGTTTAAAACGGCAACTAAGGATTTTTGTGCATCCTTCGCCGTTTCTGCGCTAAAACTCACGGTATATGAATCGTTTCGCCCTGAGTTTGTCGGCTTAATGTCCAAGGGTGTTTCAGGTAAGAACGTTAAGGTTTCAGCAGAAATACGTGACACGAAGTTAGCAAAAACATCATTGCTAATATCTTTACTATTACTAGGGTCAATGACAGCCACAGCAGTAGGATAATCGGCTAGCTGCCCTAGCTGTGGTGGTGTAATAATCGCGGTCGATGTCCATTTCTCTTTTGCAACGGCTAGATATCCAATAGCCAAAACAATCGCAATGCAAACAGTGGTAATGATTGTTTTCTTTCCATTCCATAACTGCAACAGCAGGTCAAGCAGATCAATCTCATCAGTACTGTTTTTTTGCTCAAGACTCATAGGATTTCCCATACAAACTCATAATTACATTAGCTGACATTGCTCTCAAACAAATAATATATCGCTATTTTGATTTAAATCGATTGTTATATCGTGTACGTATATGAATGGCGATAGTACTAAATCTGTAACCGGTTCTCAATGGAACAACTCTCTGTTCTGCCTATATTTTGGCTAGGAAAGTTCCGTATTTTTAAGTATAGATGCATGCCATTATTCTGCCCGCGTCATGGCAATTTGGGCTGCTTCTGGTAGATTGAGTGGCCTGCACTTTCGCTAAATTAACGAGGCAATTGAGAATGAATATATTTGTAACCGGAGCAACCGCAGGGTTCGGTGAGGCTATCACGCGCAAATTTATCAAGAACGGACATACAGTGATTGCTGCCGGTCGCCGTTTAAGTCGTCTCGAAGCGTTAAAAGATGAGTTAGGTGATGCTTTAACTATCGTGCAACTCGATGTGCGCAACCGAGCGGCAATTCAGTTGGCTTTAGAGAGCCTTCCCACTGAAAAACGTCACATTGATGTTTTAGTGAACAATGCTGGATTGGCATTAGGTTTAGAGCCTGCGCATAAAGCAAATGTTGATGATTGGGACACGATGATCGATACCAATGCCAAAGGTTTGGTGAACATGACCAGAGCAATTTTGCCTAATATGGTTGAACGCAATGTAGGTCATATCATTAATATTGGTTCAACCGCGGCTAACTGGCCATATGCCGGTGGTAATGTGTACGGTGCAACAAAAGCGTTTGTTAAACAATTTAGCCTTGGTTTACGCGCTGATCTGCATGGCACCAAAGTGCGGGTTAGCGATATCGAACCTGGATTGGTTGGCGGCACGGAATTCTCTAATGTTCGCTTTAAAGGCGATGAAGGTCGCGTAGAGAAAACCTATGAGAATGCTAACGCCTTAAGCGCAGATGATATTGCTGAAGCTGTGTATTGGGTCGCTACCTTACCTGCGCACGTAAACATTAATACCATTGAAATGATGCCGGTTAGCCAGTCTTTTGCTCCGTTATCGGTCTATCGCGGTTAAATTTAACTTCATTGTAAATTTCTGTTTTTTGCATTAAACCGTACCGAAACCAACGTTTTCGCAAACTATCAGCGGAACTGACTGAGTGCTATAGTGTCTTCATATCGAGAATGATGACCTTAAAGACGGTCGTTGTGAAAAGAGGATAGCTAATTTGAAACTGAATAAATTGCACATGGCCGCTCGTTGGATGCCTTTAGCCGCTGCGCTCATCTTGGGTGGTTGGCAGGCTTCTGCCCTTGCAGACTCTTGCGCATCTGGCAGTACCTGCGTCTTTGGCTCAAGCGGCGGTCAGGATAACTCGCTGACCAAAGAAGATGCTCGCCAACAGAAAGAACAATGGGATGATACGCGTTCTCTGCGTAACAAAGTTAACACCCGCGTTGAGAAACAGTTCGACAAGTTCGATAAAGCTGTTGATCTGCAAGACTCATGTGAAAAAAGCTTAAACGTTAATGCGTACTGGGAACCAAATACCCAACGTTGTTTAGATAGAAATACTGGACGCCCACTTAATCCATAAGCATTAAGCTTAAACGCTTTTGCAAGGATCCTTGGAGGATATTTCATGAAGAAATTATTGCTTAGCATCATGCTATTAAGTGCTATACCACTGGCCGCACAGGCTTCGTGTGAAACAGTCAAAGCAGATATTAGCCAAAAAATTATCAAAAATGGTGTGCCAGAGTCTGGCTTTACGCTTGATGTCGTACCGAACGATCAGGCTGACGCGAGTGGTGGTCAGGTTGTGGGTCATTGCGAAAACGACACACAGAAGATCATCTATCAGCGCACAAACGGCGCTGAAGACGACAGTACGCCAGCACCGGCTACACACTAATTATCAGCGTTATGTCGAAACGGCTGCCTTATGGCAGCCTTTTTTGTCTCTAGCATTCACCGTCAAATTCAGTACACGTCACACTGTCTGGCTTTAATTTTGCCGGAATGAGCCACGCGGTGATTAGAGCAAACAACGACAATATTGCCGCCACGATAAACACCCAATGAATGGATGCTGCCACCTGAGTCGTTAAATTAATCATGTTATCGTCTAGCGGCGTGCCATTCTGATGCATGCTCATGAGCTTTTGAACCGGATCATGAATATCCGGCAAGCGCCAATCAAGATTGAGATTCAGCGTGGCGCCTAAAATGGCTGTACCTAGCGCTGAGCCTAACATACGGGTAAAGACCGTTGAGGCGGTGGCAATTCCACGCATGTTGGAAGGCGCAACATTCTGTACCGAAACCAGAAATGTGGTATTGGTCATCCCCATTCCGCAACCAATCACAAAGGCGGCGACTCTTCCCCATAGCAAACCACTATCCGGCTGCTGCATAAGCAAAATTAAGCTTCCGGCGATAAGCAAAAAACTGCCGAAAAGCGCCGTAGTGCGGTAGGACGTCAGCGACATCATTCGCCCGCTAAGGGTACTCGCCAATGGCCAGCCGATTGACATCATGGCTAACGTGGTGCCAGCCTCCAACGGCGTTCCGCCCATGACTCCCTGCACAAACGTAGGCAAAAATGCGGCAACGCCCATCATGGATGCGCCGACAATCAGCCCACCAATATTACCCGCGACGATCACGTTATTTCGCCAGAGCGCTAACGGAAATAACGGTTCTGGGGCTTTTTTCTCTTGTCGCAGCAAAAAAACTGACGCAACGACGAATATCAATAATAACGGGAATACCCAGAACTTCAGAATATCGGCCTGTAAGAGCGCCACTAATAACGAGGCCACTGCGATAGTTAGCCAACAGGTACCAGCAAAATCGATAGGATGCTGCCGAGGATGTATCGTTTCGGGGAAATAGCGCCACAGAAGATACATAGCCGTAAGGCCAATAGGCACATTTACCCAAAAAACCAATGCCCAGTTGAAGTGCTGAACAATAAATGCCCCCATTAGCGGGCCGACGATGGCCGATACCCCCCAAACGCTAGAGAGATAACCCTGGATTTTTGGACGCTCCGCGGGTGAATAGATATCAGCAACAATGGTGAATGCAATCGGCGTGATAGCCCCTGCGCCCATCCCTTGAACCGCACGAAAAACGATCATCCACAGCATGTTATGGGAAAAGCCGCATAGCACGGAACCTAGCAAGAAAAGCGATGCGCCGATATAGAACATCCGCTTACGTCCGTAGAGATCGGCGAGTCGACCATAGATAGGAATTGAAATAGCCTGTGTTAAAAGATACGCAGCAAATACCCAGCCTAGCAGTGAAAAACCGCCTAAATCGCCAATAATCGTGGGCATCGCCGTTGAGACTATCGTAACCTCAATAGCCGCCATAAATGTCGCTAACATACAAGCGGTTAGCACGATGCCTCGATGTAAATATTGCTGCTCTACCTGTTCAACCATGCTGCCTCGCGGAAAATGCGAATAGAGATTTAGCTCAACACCTTACCATGAATTTCTAGGCTAATTGTGTGAACTCTCGAAGAGAGAATAAGACTGGCATAAATATAAAAGTGACAACGTCACATATCAGCTACAGTGATCTTGATTGATTGCTGTTTCCTATCTCAATGATAGGTGAGGCTGGCCGTTATCATTGATGATTATCAACAAAGTAATGAAATACAACACGCACTATGGGAAGGCCAAATTTTGGCTCTCTGAGGGTTGTGCACCCAGCGCTGGCGCGGCCCGATTTCATGCTCTGAAATGGAGTTTTAACATGATAAAAATAACAAAGCTTTTGGGAATTGCAGCAACTGTCGGTGTTGTTGGCTATCTAGGTCTGGCGGGATATGTCTATTACCATGATAAGCAAAGAATTACGATGCCCGATCAGGCATCACTTTCGCCACAAAACGCGGCCGTTCTGAAAACCCTGAGTGAAAAAGGCTGTGACTATTGTCACACCCCGTCAGCACAACTCCCGTTTTATTCACAACTTCCCATCGCTAAGCAACTGATGGAATATGACATCAATCTTGGCTACAAATCATTTGATCTTACCCCTATTCGCAATAGCCTCATTAATAATAGTCGCCCTCCGCAGGGAGACATGACTAAAGTGGAATGGGTCATGCAGCACGACACCATGCCGCCGACCCGTTACACGGCGCTGCACTGGGCTGGATCGCTGGATAATGAAGAACGGGCGGATATTTTAAACTGGGTGAAAGATCAGCGCATAAAATACTACGCTGCAAAAGACATGGCACCGGCATTAATGAATGAGCCCGTTCAGCCATTGCCGCGTACCCTGCCCGTTCAGGCTGATAAAGTGGCATTGGGTTTCCGCTTGTACCACGACCCGCGTTTATCTGGTGATAACTCTATTGCTTGCGTTCATTGCCACCAGTTAGGGGCTGGCGGCGTTGATGGTCGACAAACCTCCATTGGTGTAGGCGGTAAAATTGGTCCAATCAACGCACCTACGGTATTTAACGCGGTGTTTAACGTTGAGCAATTCTGGGATGGTAGAGCGCCAGACCTGCAAAAACAGGCTGGTGGCCCACCGCTTAATCCAATCGAAATGGCGTCCAAGTCATGGGATGAAATTACAGGAAAACTTAACCAAGACGCCCTTCTCAAACAACAGTTTACCGCTGTTTATCCTGAAGGCTTTACTGGCGATACCATCACCGATGCGATTGCTGAATTCGAGAAAACCCTTATCACGCCGGACAGCCCGTTTGACAGATATCTTCGCGGCGACGATAAAGCGCTAAGCGCCCAGCAAATGCATGGATACCAGCTGTTTAAAGATAATAAATGTGCCACATGCCACACCGGGAAAATACTCGGCGGTCAGGCTTTCGAACCTCTGGGGCTGAAACAGGACTTTGCCTTCGGTAAGGTGACCAGCGCGGATATTGGCCGACTCAATGTTACTCAAGGGGAGCGTGACCGCTTCCGTCAGAAAGTACCAACGCTGCGTAACGTTGCACTGACGGCGCCTTATTTCCATCGTGGTGACGTACCAACGCTGGATGAAGCGGTGAAGCTGATGTTGAAATATCAGGTCGGCACCTCGTTACCACAGAAAGATGTAGACGACATTGTGGCATTCCTCGAGTCGCTAAACGGCGTTTATACGCCTTATCCAATTCATTAACCCTCTCTACGCGCCGCATTTTTGCGGCGCAGTTTCTTCCTGTGGTTAAAACCCTTAAACTGCTCCCACTTTTATGCCTTCGCACGACGCAGTATGTGCTTCTTTTTTGGTAACCCGCGGCTAAACATGACTTCACCACGCATGAAACGTCTGATTCATATGCAACATTATCAACTGATGCTGCGCCGCTTGGCCATTGCGATGATTTTGGGGATCGCCGCTGCCACCGCTGTTTGGCTATTTCATCAATCAATGTTGAAGCTGGAATGGCTATTCTTAGGCAGTCGAGGCGGAAGTCTAGTGGCCGCTGCGGCCGAGCTACCATTATGGCGACGTTTGCTCACGCCTGCGTTAGGCGGGTTGGTTGCAGGATCCATATTGTGGCTGTTTCAGAAATATCAGCACCAACGCCCATCTGCTCCGACTGATTATATGGAAGCCTTTGACGCTGGCGATGGCCGTTTAGATATTTCCGCCAGCCTTGTCAAAAGCTTGGCATCTCTGATAGTCGTATCAAGCGGAAGTGCAATCGGGCGCGAAGGCGCTATGATCTTACTGTCAGCCCTGTTTGCATCGGTTTTTGCTCGATTGTTTACACCGCCAAAGGAGTGGAAACTGTGGGTCGCCTGTGGCGCTGCTGCGGGGATGGCTAGCGCCTATCACGCGCCCTTAGCCGGAAGCTTATTTATTGCGGAGATCCTTTTTGGATCGCTAATCCTCGCCTCTCTTGGCCCGGTGGTAATCGCTGCGGTTAGTGCTCTGCTGATGAGTAACTTACTCAACGGTGGACAAGAAACGCTATATCAAGTGCAAATTCTGGTCGCACCGTGGCCGGTGCAGTATTTATTGATGGCGCTGCTGGGTGTCATCGCAGGATTTGCCGGGCCGCTATTTCTCTCCTTGATGCAGTACAGTAGCCACTTCTTCCAACAGCTACGCCTTCCTCCACCGCTGCAGCTTGCGCTGGGTGGGCTTATCGTCGGTGGGCTATCAATCATTTTTCCAGAGGTATGGGGAAATGGCTACAGCGTGGTTCAATCGTTGTTGTCTGCTCCACCGGGCGCTTTGCTCATTGGGGCCATTTTGCTCTGTAAACTGATTGCGATACTGGCTAGCAGTGGTTCAGGTGCTCCCGGTGGTGTATTTACGCCAACGCTGTTTATTGGTGCCGCGCTAGGCGCATTCGTTGGGCAACTATTTGCGCTCTGCCCAGGAATGGGAGAACACATCGCATTATTAATGGCGCTCTCCGGTATGGCAACATTGCTAGCCGCAACCACGCATGCACCGGTGATGTCAGCGCTGATGGTGTTTGAAATGACGGGAGAATATACGTTGCTACCGGGATTATTACTGGCCTGCGTGATGGCAACAACCCTGTCTCGCTGGCTGCGGACAGGGTCAGTTTACGGTAAATAGACGGCGCTATTTGAGAGGAGAAAGATCGATATATTTAGACAGATCTTTTTCCTCAGGGCGGAACAGGTATGGAATTTCGCCTAACTGTGGCCCCGGCAACTTTTGGCGTAACGCTTCTAACGTTTCGGCATAATGCGAAAGTCCCGGATTGATACGGTTCGCAATCCAACCGGCAAATGGCAAACCGTCATTAATGATCGCCTGCGCCGTCAAAATAGCGTGGCTGATACAGCCCAGCTTAATACCAACGACCAGAATCACCGGTAGTTGCTCTTGCACCACCCATTCAGATAACGGGCGCAAATCGTGCATTAAGACACGCCAGCCTCCGGTTCCCTCAACCACTAAGTGCTCAGATTTACCGCTCAGGTTTTGAAGCCCACGGCTCATCAGGCTGTAATCCAAAGGCTCACCGGTATAAGCGTTCGCAATTTCTTCCTGCAACGTTATCGGGTTTACTTCATCATAATTCAATGGGATAGAAGAAGACGCCTGCAATGTTAACGCATCTTTATTACGCAGTCCTTGCGGGGTTTCTTCACTACCGACGGCGATAGGCTTGTAGCCTACAGCAGTAGCACCAGAAGCATGGATGGATTGCAGTAACGCACGAGAAACGACGGTTTTACCGACTTCAGTGTCTGTTCCTGTGACAAAAACACGCTTTAACATGAATGATACTCCGGAGAATCTCCGATAAAAAACACCAAAAAATTGGCGGAACGACAATTTCCTTCCGCCATCAAGAATGATGAAAAGTCTAGGCGAAGCGGTAAAGCAGCAGCTTGCGTTAGCTCAATATTTTGTTTAACGAGGTGACAATTTCATGAAAAACCTCTATTTGTACCAAAATAGAGGTATGAATTAGAAAGGAATTTAGCCAAATACTCTCAGTTTTTGCTAGCCCTGCAATAGCTGAACTAACAATGAACCATTGTAAAGTGCTTCTTTAACTAACGCGGCCGCAGGCATGGTTCCATTATTACGGAAACGCGTAGCCTCAACGCTCAGTCCCTGTGCATAGTAGGGTAAGGACTGTTGCTGAATGGCCGCATTGATAGAGGGAAAGAGAACCGCGCTGGCTTGATTGAGCGGTGAGCCAATCAGAATTTTTTCGGGATTAAACAAGTTAACCATAATGGCGAGAATGCGTCCCACATTATTACCCACGCTGCTGATAATATCCTTAGACAGCTGATCACCCTGCATGGCGGCCTGACAGATAGCATCAATTGTGATGGGCCCGTTATGCAGCAAAGACGATGGTGAAAGCGGTAATCGCTGCTCGGCTAATTCAAGAATATGCCCAAGTCCTGCAACGGTCTCCAAACAACCGTGATTACCGCAATAGCACTGCTTACCATAGGGATCGACCTGCGTATGACCAATTTCCACCACGCTATGACGGCCGCCGTTTAGCAAGCGACCATCGGTAATGACACCCGCGCCCACATCGTGATCGATAACCACCTGCAGCATATTCCTACAGTTTTCACCGGCTCCGAACAGCGACTCAGCCATCGTCCAGGCGCAGATATCATGCTGAAGAAACACCGGTAGGCCGGTATGCTGCTCCAATTCGGTGCCCAACGGCATATCACACACATCGGCATAGAATGGCATGCGATGAACCATACCCTTCGCCGAATTAATCAATCCAGGAAGCGTAATGGCAATGGCCGTCAGTCGTTCAAGCTGATGCTGATGACGGATAAAGAACTGGTCAATTTCATTGATAATGCGTTCGAGTAGCGGCTGGTCTGCCTGTGCAGGCAATTCGACGTCATCCTCAGCAACCAATTTACTGCTGAGATCGCGTAGCGCCAGCGTCATAACACCATGACCCACACGAACGCAGAGATAATGCCAAGCCACAGTATCTAAAATGAGACCAACAGCAGGACGCCCACGGCTACCCACGTCTTGGAATTCGGTTTCTTGTACCAGATGCGCTTCTAACAGTTCACGCACAATTTTGGTGATGCTCGCGGGCGCAAGCTGCGCACGTTTAGAGAGTTCGATGCGGGAAATTTGGCCATGCTGATCAATAAGACGGTATACCGCCCCAGCATTTATCTGCTTTATTTGATCAATATGTCCCGGTTGGCTTTCAGCTATCACCCACCTACTCCCGCTTATTTTTCGCGCTTCTAAATAAATATTAACGCTATGGTGTCGGTTTTGAGTAAAACCGTCAACTATTTGATTCGTTATGTGATTTAGTGCACAAATAAGCCCCGCAATGGTCGGTTTTCGCAGCGATTATTTATCTATGGTTGAGCTATCATTAAATTTATCAATGCTGTTGCCTGTGCGCTTAGTGGTCTAGTTTTACTGTAAGCTAACCAAACTTCCGTGAATGCCGTTTCCTCATCTAAGTATCTATAGCAAACACCATCCACTTTAATTCGCGTAAACGATGCCGGTAAAATAGACACGCCGAGTCCTGCGGAAACTAGCCCGACAATCGTCATCGCTTCACCCACTTCTTGAGTGATATAGGGGGTGATCCCCGCATTTTTCAGCAGCGTTAATATTTCATCGTGCAGCGCCGTGCCCACTTCGCGGGAAAAAAAGACAAAGGGCTGATTGGCCAAATCGCTAAACTTCAGTTTTTCTCGGCCAGAAGCCGCTAAGGGATGATTCTGGTGCAGCACTGCAACTAACGGCTCGCGCAGCAAGAGTTGATGCGTCAGCGTGTCGGGTAATCGCGTGTTACGCATCACACCAATATCGAGTTTGCCTTCTAACAGCGGTTCAATCTGTTGCTTAGTGTTCACCTCGCGCATTTGCATGTGAACTAAAGGATAGCGCTGACGGAAAATAAACAGGCTGCTGGCAACTAAACTGATAAAAGGGGCAGACGAGGTAAAACCAATCTTCAGATTACCCAATTCACCTCGGTGCGCTCGCGCGGCGTTTTCAGCCGCTTGTGAAAGATGATCTACAATTTCGTAGCACTCTTTTAGAAAGAGTTCGCCCGCTTGCGTGAGGCTCACATTTCGGTTGTTTCTTTCTAAAAGCCGAGCGCCCACTTCCACTTCAAGCGCCTGAATTTGTTGGCTCAATGGTGGCTGAGAGATATTTAAACGCTCCGCCGCTCGCCCAAAATGGCACTCTTCAGCAACGGCAATAAAGTACTTGAGATGTCTAATTTCTATACGCATAGGCTGATTGATATCTTAAACGTCTTATTTTCATTTATTAATATATTAGACAATAAAATCGCGGATACCTATGCTGAATTTATATCAGCCGTTGTGACCTGCCGCACAGAATATGGGCAAGCAGAGCTGATGAACCGTTTTACCCGATATTTTCGGTAAGGATACAGATTGGAAACCCCTCCGGCAGAAACAATGCCGTCTCGCATTGATACAACCTCAAACTCGTCTGTTGTGTCGCCTGTAGCGCCAACGCGCCGCGCGTTAAACAAACTTCCGTACATTGAACGTGGCCAACCACAGTTTATCCGCGTAACTCTGGCGCTGTTCTCTGCGGGTCTGGCAACTTTTGCCCTGCTCTATTGCGTTCAGCCTATTTTGCCCGTGCTGTCGCATGATTTTGGGATTTCACCTGCCAGCAGTAGCCTGTCACTCTCCGTCTCTACGGGGCTGCTTGCCGTCGGGTTGATGTTCACCGGGCCGTTATCAGATGCGATTGGGCGTAAACAGGTGATGGTTACCGCACTATTGATGGCGGCAATATGCACGTTAATTTGTTCAATGATGACCAGCTGGCACGGCATTTTAGTGATGCGTGCGCTGGTTGGGCTGTCGTTGAGCGGCGTTGCCGCTGTTGCCATGACCTATCTCAGCGAAGAGATCGATCCCGCCGTAGTCGCGTTTTCTATGGGGCTGTACATCAGCGGTAATTCGATTGGAGGAATGAGTGGGCGTTTAGTCAGCGGCGTTCTGACAGATTTCTTCTCTTGGCGCATTGCGGTGGCCATTATTGGTTTGTTCGCTCTGGCCGCGGCGTTTATGTTCTGGAAAATTCTGCCCGCGTCGAAACACTTTAGAGCCACGCCTCTCCGCCCTCGAACATTATTGATTAATTTCCGGTTGCACTGGCATGACAAAGGTCTTCCGCTGCTTTTTGCCGAAGGCTTTCTGCTGATGGGGAGTTTCGTCACGCTATTTAACTATATTGGCTATCGTCTGCTTAGCACACCGTACTCTCTCAGTCAGGCTTTGGTCGGCCTATTATCAGTGGTTTACCTGACAGGGTCATACAGTTCACCTAAAGCCGGTGCGTTAACCAGTAAATTTGGTCGTGGGCCGGTGCTGACGGTTTCGATTCTTATTATGCTGATTGGGTTGTTGATTACGCTTTTTGCCCCGCTCACCACCATTTTTATTGGCATGATGCTGTTTACCGCAGGCTTCTTTGCTGCGCACTCAGTGGCAAGCAGTTGGATTGGCCGCCGTGCTCGCCGCGCTAAAGGCCAAGCATCATCACTCTACCTATTCTGTTATTATGTCGGCTCCAGCGTGGCCGGTACACTCGGTGGCGTATTCTGGAACAACTATGGATGGAACGGCATCGTAATTTTCCTTAGCGTAATGCTCGTTTTAGCGCTGTGGATCAGCCGAGCATTGAAAAAACTGCCCGAAGCCAAACGGATTTAATCCTCGAGTAGAATCCCCGCCATACGGGGATTCTAACTGACGGCATCAGCCCCTCCCTCACTACAAAGCTTTTTCTCGATCTAATAGGCAATACTGTTATTGGAAATTTCACTGTGGTTACAGACAACGTTTAGGTAATGAACTACAATGTATGTTGTAACTAAATTCATGCAATAAGAGAGCCTATGTCAGCTAACCATGTTATCGACCGTATGAACACGTGTTTTCGCCTGCTAGAGCAAGGCTTAGTGGAGATTGATGCGGTTTTGAAATCTCTGGTACCGCTACAGGCAAACGTGTTTTTGTTGCCTGATATTGAGAAAGGTAAAGAACATGATGACATAACAAAAATCAGCGTCATCCCCTGCTCGGGCGAGTCAGCATTTGAAGCCGGTTTACAACACTTTCGCCGCTTGTTCATCCATCACCATGCGCAGCATATCAGCAGCAAAGCTGCGGTTCGTATGCCCGGCGTGCTTTGTTTTTCCGCCAGTTACGCGCAGGTAAAATCCACCAGCGCCCTGATTAACGATGTGAACCAACTCAAGAAACAGCTAGAGAAGATTATCGCCGTTGAATCTGGCCTTCCCCCTGAGCAACGATTTGAATTTGTGCATGCTCATCTTAAAGGTTTGCTGACGCTGAGTGCCTATCGCGCATTAACCGTACTGCACAACCCTTCCACCGTTCGCTTCGGATGGGCGAATAAAAGCGTGATCAATAATATGAGTCGCGAAGAGATGATTAATCGCCTCGAGAAAAGTTTGTCCGCCAATCGCTCTGTTCCACCCTACTCACGCGAACAATGGGCGGCGATGGTGACAAAAGAACTTGATGACATCATGCGTTTGCCGGAAGACGTTAAGCTCAAAATAAAACGGCCGGTGAAAGTCCAGCCGATTGCGCGAGTGTGGTATCAAGAAGAGCAGAAACAGGTACAACACCCGTGTAGCATGCCGCTTATTGCATTAACGGATGAGTCTAGCGAAACGCCCACTCCTATTCTTGGCGATTTAAATGATTACGACGCGGACAATATTAATGTGAAACATCGTCCGCGTGCTAAAAAGCTGGAACTCTTGATCCCTCGTTTACATTTATACCGTGAGCTTGAATAGCGTGACAACGTCACGCATTGATTCGGCTCCCAACCATGTCCTGTGGCTTCACCCATTCATCAAACTGCGATTCGGTGACATAGCCTAACAGCAGCGCCGACTCTTTTAACGTCAGTCCTTCATGATGGGCTTTTTTGGCAATTTCGGCGGCTTTATCGTAGCCAATATGCGTATTCAGCGCTGTCACTAACATTAATGATTCATTTAATAGCTGATTGATTCGAGGTCGGTTAGGTTCAATACCGCGTGCACAGTGCTCATTAAAACTCTCAATGCCATCGGCCAGTAGACGTATTGACTGTAAATAGTTATGGATAACAAGTGGGCGGAAAACATTAAGTTCAAAGTTACCTGACGCACCGCCAATATTAATCGCTACATCGTTACCCATCACCTGAGCACAAAGCATGGTTACCGCTTCACATTGAGTCGGATTAACTTTACCCGGCATAATTGAGCTACCCGGCTCATTTTCAGGAATTGAAATTTCCCCGATCCCACAACGCGGGCCAGATGCTAACCATCTTACATCGTTAGCGATTTTCATCATTGAGGCGGCCAGTCCTTTCAATGCACCATGAGATTGAACCAGAGCATCACAGCTCGCTAAGGCTTCAAACTTATTCGGTGCCGAGATAAAATCGCTACCGCTCAGTTGCGCAATCATTTTGGCCACGCGAACCGCATATTCAGGATGGGTATTCAGTCCTGTTCCTACCGCGGTTCCACCCAGCGCCAATTCATAAAGATGTGCCAAACTATGTTCAATATGCTTTTTACTGTGCATCAACATAGCGACCCACCCAGAAATTTCCTGCCCCAACGTTAGCGGTGTCGCGTCCTGTAAATGCGTGCGACCAATTTTGACTATGTCGTTAAATTGCTCTGATTTATCGTGTAGAGTTTGGATCAGGACGTCTATTTGCGGCAGAAGCTGGAGACGAATCGCTTGCACGGCGGCAACGTGCATCGCCGTAGGGAAAACATCGTTTGAGCTTTGGCTTTTATTCACATCATCATTAGGATGAACTTTACGTTCATTTCCGCGTTCGCCCCCCAATAATTCACTGGCGCGATTCGCCAAAACTTCATTCATATTCATGTTGCTTTGAGTTCCCGACCCCGTTTGCCATACGGCCAGCGGAAACTCCTGATAACGAAAGCCGTCGATGACCTCTTGAGCAGCCTGCATAATAGCCTCTGCTTTATCCTCGCTCAGCAAGCCGAGATCGAGATTAACCTGCGCAGCGGCTTTTTTTACCAATGCCAAAGCGTCAATTAATGCCTGAGGCATTTTCTCCACCGAAATACGAAAATGTTCCAAAGAACGTTGCGTTTGCGCGCCCCACAATCGCGCTTGAGGTACATCAATATCGCCCATAGAGTCTCTTTCAACACGCATAGCTGTCATATTTTCTCCTTGAGATTAAAAGCATGATTCCGATGAGTTAATCATTAATCCAATGAGTATAGCGGGATATCAACCAGTTAGAATGTGAGAGCTAAACGAATTTCTTACATCAATATCCTTGCATCGGATAGGCCCTCTCCTGTTTACTTAGCGCAATAGCTTTATTATTCATATTCACGTTTCGCTTTAACTTCACTTTAGGTTGATACCAATGCAAAAGATGATTAATGCCGTACAAAACTATGCTTGGGGCAGTCACGATGCACTGAGCAAGCTGTATGGCTTCTCGAATCCAGATAACAAACCTATGGCTGAATTGTGGATGGGGGCTCATCCGCTTAGTAGCTCTAAAGTTTTAGATAAAAACGGCAATAAGGTGTCATTACGCGATGAGATCGCCAAAGATTTCACCGGGAATCTAGGCAGCGCCGTCGCGAAACGTTTTGGAGAATTACCGTTCTTATTCAAAGTTCTGTGCGCCGCACAGCCGTTATCGATTCAGGTTCACCCAAGTAAACATGCCGCAGAAGAAGGCTTCGCACGTGAAGAATCCGCGGGTATTGCGATCAATGCCGCAAACCGTAATTACAAAGATCCTAATCATAAGCCTGAGCTGGTTTATGCATTAACGCCTTTCAAAGCGATGAACGGCTTTCGCGAATTCGCCGAAATTGCTCAGTTATTGCAGCCCGTAGCCAGCGCGCATCCTGACATTGCCAAGTTTATTCAATCGCCAGACGCACAGCATTTATCCGTGTTATTTGGTAATTTGCTGAGCATGGACGGTGAGCAAAAAGCGCATGCCTTAAGCGTGCTTGCGGAAGCGCTAAACCACCAGCAAGGGCCAGCATGGGATGCAATACGCGGCATTGCGCGCTTTTATCCAGACGATAGTGGCCTCTTCTCACCGTTGCTGCTCAATACCGTTGAGCTTGAGCCTGGCCAAAGTATGTTCCTGTATGCAGAAACGCCGCATGCGTATTTGGATGGCGTCGGCTTAGAAATCATGGCGAACTCAGACAATGTTCTGCGTGCCGGCCTAACGCCAAAATACATCGATGTGCCAGAACTGTTAGCCAATGTGAAGTTTATTGCTAAGCCCGCTAACACGTTGCTGACTGCCCCTGTGGTGAACGGACATGAAACTCGCTTCCCTATTCCGGTCGAAGACTTTGCTTTTGCCGTGCATACCCTAGCTGAAGCGCCACAGTCGTTAGCGCAAGAAAGTGCGGCGATCCTATTCTGCATTACCGGTGAAGCTACGCTTATCAAAGGGGAGCAGCGTATCGTGCTGGTTCCAGGAGAATCCTGTTATCTGCCAGCCAGTGAGTCGCCAGTGCAGGTGCAAGGCCACGGCCAACTCGCCCGCGTATTTAATGAACTCTGATTTATGCGACGAAAATAAACCTCATGTAAACCTTGGTGGAAGAATCCCTTTCCCCTGCAAATTCAGATAAGTATTTGCGAATGGGCTTGGTTTACATTGAAAGGGTTTAACGCCACAATGAAAAGCGCCTACGGGCGTTTTTTTGTTATACGTCTATCATCATTTGTTCGACACGCCGTTTTTGAGGCATTTCCCTCGCGGCAGCACATTTAAGGCTTAAGGAAGAACTCAATATGAAAAAATCAGCTGTCGCGGTTGCGGTCATTGTTGTATTAGGCGCGGCCTGGACCGGAGCCTCTTGGTATACCGGCAAGCTCATTGAGCAACGAATGACGACTGAGGTTGAGAACGTTAATAGCCAGATCAACAACTATTTCCCTAAAGCAGGGTTAAAACTCAGCTACGAAGACTACAACCGTCATCTGTTCTCGACCGACGTTCGCTATATTTTGCAAAACGATCCAACTTTCAAAGGCGAGCCAAGCCTCAAAGCCGGTGAACAGATTGTACTGAAAGAAACCATTACCCATGGGCCATTCCCGCTGGCACAGCTCAAGAACTTCAATTTTGTGCCAAGCATGGCGTCAGTACATACCGAATTAGAAAACACGCCAGCGGTAAAAGCATTGTTTGATGCCACTAAGGGTAAATCGCTGGTTGATGCTGATACACGCATCGCCTACAACGGCGATACACAGTCGAAAATTACGCTAATCCCTGTCGACTACGCGAAAGATAAAATTTCGGTGAAATTTGACGGCGCAGTGATTAACGCAGACGTCGCTAAAGATCTTTCCACGCTGAAACTCGACATGAACAGCGATAACGTGGCGATCTCTGCGCCAAATGAAATGGGCCAACAAGAGCAAATCACTCTGCAAGGCTTCACGATGGAAAGCGATAGCCATCGCGGTAAGTTCGATCTGAATATCGGCTCGCAGAAAATGAATGCCAAGCACCTGTCAGTGTCTGTCGATGGCAAAGAATCTGCAGTATTAGACGGCTTCAAGTTAGATGCCAACATGGGCGAGGATGATAAAAACCTCAATGGCGTTCTGAGCTACACGCTTGATGCATTAAAAATAAGCGGCAAAGACTTCGGTCAGGGTGCCTTAACGCTGAAATTTAACGGCGTTGATGGTAAAGGATTAAAAGCCTTTGCCTCACAGTATAATGATTTTATCAATCGCCAACTGGCTCAGGGCGACGACGTCGATCCTGATGTCTATCAGCAAGAATTAGCGGCGCTGGTTGAAAAGAATATGCCTGCCCTGCTCGCCGGAAACCCAACGCTAAATATACAGCCGCTGAGCTGGAAAACAGCTCAGGGTGAAAGCCAGTTTAGCTTGGATCTCAATCTTGCGAATCCTCAGCCTCAGGCTGAAACCACCGGCGAGCCGTTGATGTTGCAATCAATCAAAAAGCTGGACGCAAAACTGGCTATCTCCATGCCGATGGCGACCCAGTTGGCTTCTCAGGCAGCTGAATTAGAAGGTTATAACGCCGAAGATGCGAAACGTTTAGCGGGACAACAGGTTCAAGGCATTTCAGCCATGGGCCAGATGTTTAAACTGACAACGCAAAAAGACAACGTGATTTCGAGCAACTTCAGCTATGCCGATGGTCAGGTTGATTTGAATGGTACCAAAATGCCGCTGGCTCAGTTTGTTGGCCTGTTTGGGATTTTAGGTGGTATGCAGGATCAGAGCGAAGCTCCTGCGGGGAATTGATTCAGCATTCAAACACGATGTGAACGTTAAGCGGCCTCTTTTGAGGCCGTTTTTTTAAGCCGATTCAGAAAGGATTACGCCGAGCCTCTAGCAATCAGCTTGGGCGGCAAAATAATATGTTGGACCTGTTCATCCGGCGCATCAATACGCTGTAGCATGCGGTTCGCCGCGCTATAGCCAATTTCGCGCGCGGAGCTACTGATGAAGGTCAATGGAGGATCGGTCAGTTCCGCTTCCGGCACATCCCCAAAGCCTATTAATGCAACCTGACGCGAATAGTAGCTTTCGTTTTCATCTTTACCCACGCTATTGCCCATGCCGATTACGCCAAAATAAGCCCCCATAGCAATAGACGCCTTATGGCACAAGATTGCGGTAATTTTAGGGTGGTGATTCAACAACTTTTTAGTGGCTTCCGCCGCGTCCTGTTGCTTGCAATCGCACTCGACGACCCACTCAGATTTGAACGGCAGACCATATTGGATCAACGTTCCGCAAAAGCCACCTAAGCGTTCGGCGCGCGTAAGGGAACTGCTTTCCCCGCCGAGATAGGCAATCTGGCGATGACCATGTTTGATCAAATATTCCGTCGCTATCTTTGCTGCCTGCGAGTTATCAGGACGAATAACGTCGATATCATCAAATTCGCTGGCTCGCGCGGCGCACACCAACGGTAAATGCATATCTCGCGCCTTTTGTTTCATCTCATCACTAAGAAAGCGCCCGCTGCCGACAATAATGCCATCAACGCCGTAACCACTCAGGCTATCAAGGCAACGAGCCAGATGCAGCCCTTTTTTGCCGCACTGCGTGAGAAATAATACCTTGCCCTGCGCTTCCAAGATTTCACTAATTCCGGCAGCCACTTCGGCATAAAACGGCTCACTAATGTCACTAACGATAAGCCCGATCACGTTAGACACACTTCCGCGCAGCATGGCAGCCTGCTGATTGCGTACATAACCAAGCGTTTCAATCGCCGAATTAACACGGTGACAGGTTTTATCAGAAATACGCCCCTTGCCGCTAAGGACCAGAGAAACAGTAGTGACTGATACGCCTGCATGCTGCGCAACGTCGGTAATGGTGATCTTTTTCGGGTTCATGCCGTTAATTATTCACTTGTCGATAGCATAGGGTATTCATTTCCGTAGGTTATTTTACCGTATTTTTTAGTAAAACATTTAATCCAATCTCGCATAATTCACATTAACACTGATTTTGAGAACTGTGATCCGGCAAATGGTTTTGTTTGGTAAAACGTTTTATCTTCTTTTACCAGAAAGACTAAGACTAGTTGATAATTTTTATTAGAAACAGCGATCCTATCCACGGATCTTTCCATCAGGAGTGTCCATGCCCACCCAGACCAAACAAAAAATTACGCTATGGGAGTTTTTCCAAAGCCTTGGTAAGACCTTTATGCTGCCCGTGGCGCTGCTCTCTTTCTGCGGCATTATGCTGGGAATTGGTAGCTCGCTGAGCAGCCGCGATGTTTTAACGTTATTGCCGGTGCTGGATAATACCCCGCTTCAGTTGCTGTTTACCTGGATGAGCAAGATTGGCTCTTTCGGTTTTAGCTTCCTACCAGTGATGTTCGCCGTTGCTATCCCGCTGGGTATGGCGCGCGATAACAAAGGCGTTGCTGCATTTGCCGGATTCGTAGGTTTTACCGTATTCAATCTGGCCACCAACTTCTATCTGACGACCAAAGGGATTTTGCCAAGCATTGACCCTCTGGTGCTGAAAGCCAATAACATTCAAACCGTGCTGGGTATCCAGTCTATTGATACCGGCATTTTGGGTGCGATTATCGTCGGGATTGTGGTGTTCTTACTGCATGAACGCTTTAGTACTATTCGTCTGCCGGATGCGCTTTCGTTCTTCGGCGGTACCCGCTTTGTTCCTATTATCACCCTGCTGGTTTTAGGCCTGCTTGGTCTGCTGGTGCCATTGATTTGGCCGTGGTTCGCCATGGGCATTAATGGCCTTGGTCGCCTGATCCATAGCGCTGGCGCATTTGGCCCGATGATCTTCGGTACCGGTGAGCGTCTGCTGTTACCGTTTGGTTTGCAGCACATTCTGGTTGCCATTATTCGCTTCACCGAAGCGGGCGGCACCATGGACGTTTGCGGCCACTCCGTTAGCGGTGCGTTGACCATCTTCCAAGCCCAACTTTCTTGCCCTACCACTCACGGCTTCTCAGAAAGCGCAACGCAGTTCCTGTCTCAGGGTAAAATGCCCGCTTTCTTAGGTGGTTTACCGGGTGCTGCATTAGCGATGTACCACTGTGCGCGTCCTGAAAACCGTCATAAAATTAAAGGCCTGCTGATTTCTGGCGTGGTTGCCTGTGTTGTTGGTGGTACCACTGAACCACTTGAATTCCTGTTCTTGTTTGTCGCGCCGTTCTTATATCTGATCCACGCTATCCTGACTGGCTTAGGCTTCACCATCATGTCCGTACTCGGCGTGACTATCGGTAACACCGACGGCAACATCATCGACTTCGTGGTGTTTGGTGTTCTGCACGGTCTGCAAACTAAATGGTATATGGTTCCTGTGGTTGCCGCGGTTTGGTTCGTTGCCTACTACGCTATCTTCCGTTTCGCTATCACTCGCTTCAATATCAAAACACCGGGTCGCGATATTGATAACAGCACCACCAGCGAAAAATCAGCGAAAGCGGCGTCTTCAAGCAAATCAGGCTATGACACCCCGGGGATTCTGGTTGCACTCGGTGGCGCAGATAATATCGTGTCCCTCGACAACTGTATTACTCGCCTGCGCCTCTCTGTAAAAGACATGAAGCTGGTTGATGATGCAACGCTGAAAAACCTACGTGCCATTGGCGTGGTACATGTCAACGAGCATAATTTGCAGGTTGTTATCGGGCCACAGGTACAGTCGGTCAAAGATGAATTAGACTACCTAATAGCTCAGCCAAGCGTATAACCTTGTTTGACCATACATTTGGGGCGCTTAGCGCCCCGCTTTATTTCTCATTCGAGCAAATATCAAATTAAGGCGAATGAAATATGTTTGATTTTTCTAAGACTGTTGACCGTCACGGCACGTGGTGTACCCAGTGGGATTATATTGGCGATCGTTTTGGTGTTAACGATCTGCTGCCGTTCACCATTTCCGATATGGATTTTGCAACCGCCCCTTGCATAACGCAGGCACTGGAAAAACGCATTGCGCACGGTGTGCTTGGCTATAGCCGCTGGCAGCACGAAGATTTCCTCGGCGCACTGCGTCACTGGTACGCTAAGCGTTTTAATAGCGCTATAGATACCGACACCGCCGTTTATGGTCCTTCCGTGATCTATATGGTGGCACAGCTCATTCGCCTGTGGACTCAGCCCGGTGAATGCGTTGTCACCCATACACCCGCCTACGATGCTTTCTATAAAGTGGTGCTTGGTAATCAGCGCCAATTGCTAGCCTGCCCGATGAAGCAATCTGAGGGTGAATGGTTCTGCGACATGGCACACTTAGAAGCGCTGCTCGCTCGCCCGCAAACCAAAGTACTGTTGCTATGCAGCCCGCAAAACCCAACGGGTAAAGTCTGGACACGTGCCGAACTGGAAATCATGGCCGAGCTGTGTGAACGCCATGACGTGAAGGTCATCAGTGACGAAATCCACATGGATATGACGTGGGGCGATCGTCAGCACCTTCCGTGGAATGAAGTTGGCAAAACACCGTGGGCATTGCTGACCTCCGCCTCCAAGTCCTTCAATATCCCTGCGTTAACCGGCGCCTATGGTTTTATTAACGATCCGGCCACTCGTGACGCTTATTTCTTGCAGCTAAAAAGCAAAGATGGCCTTTCTTCTCCGGCGGTGCTTGCCGTTGCAGCGCATATCGCTGCCTATCGTGAAGGTCAGCCGTGGCTAGACGAACTGCGCACGTACCTACAGTCTAATCTGGAATACGTCGCCACCAAGCTTAACCAAGCCTTCCCGCAATTGGCATGGAAAATCCCACAGGCAACATATCTGGCATGGATAGACCTGCGCGTTCTGGGCGTGGATGATCAAGAACTACAGCGCGTACTCATCGACGAAGAAAAAGTGGCGATTATGCCTGGCTTTACCTACGGTGAAGAAGGCCGTGGCTTTGTTCGACTCAACGTTGGTTGCCCACGCAGCAAAGTGGAATTAGGTGTGCAAAAACTGATTTCTGCCTTAAACAAGCTAGTTAAATAGCTAATCTAAACATCCCCCGCCGCAACTCAGCGGCGGGGGAAATGAAATCCCCGTCATATTTAACGCATAAACCGACTCCTCGATACGCTG
>OATY01000063.1_pt1 | contig 53567 bp, 73 predicted proteins | sample 1476101 | NCBI WGS metagenome assembly OATY01 (sample SAMEA2579994, study PRJEB22360) | human gut metagenome
TGTATGGCACATTGTTAGCCGTCTGCGTGGCTACCGAGTGCGCAATGCCATCGGGAACAAACAAAGTAAATGAGGAAGTGATCGCATTCCGGCCTTTAGGAACATCGTCAATATCCGATAAGGTCGCAAGCCAATATTTTGATGGGTCATCATTGAAAGAAACCTGATGGTTCTCACCGTGAAGTATGTCATTGAGCTTATAGAATGCTTGCCGGAACGAAAGATTGTCCGCTGCTGCAAGCCTGTAGCCAACAACAATCTCACGAGAAGGGTTACGAACATACTGGATAAACTCGCCATCTGAATTGCCAATCGTTTGTTTTTCGATTGACTGGCTGAGTAGTTCTCGGCCACTGACTTGCAGGGTGCTATAACCCGGAATCAAGTCTTCAATGTACTGGCCATCTATTAGCATCGCCTCCGCTGGGCGCTGATTATCATCAGAACCCGTGAAGGGCATTGTTTCTCTGAAATCATACAAAATTAAAATAGCCCCTTTCGTCGATTGCTCATTCGTGTCATGCGACTGAGCTCTGTTTGCATTGGGTTTGCGGTTGCACGAGCAACCTCTCGGCCGTCAATGTACAGAGGAACCTCAATCGTTTGCTTGCGAGTGTAGTTGACATCAAGATTTGAAGACAAGGTTGCACCCTGTACACTGTTATTGAGCGACTGCAATGATGCGTCAAAGGGAGAAGTATTCACTGCCGGCATCGTAACTGCAGCACTATCAGCAATAGCTTGTGCCATGCTCGAAACGTTCTTTTGGACATTTGAGAACTTGTCAGTAAGCCCTGCATTCAAGCCGTTCATGATGGCGTTACCGGCAGGTATGAGCAGCTTGGCATCGTAACTGATTGGGCCTTTATGCTTGCGAATCCAAGAAGCAATTCCGCCAACAAAATCGGTGATCTTCCCCCAAACTGCTTTGAGGCCATTGAAGAAGCTATCCATGATGGCGCGTCCAGCGTCAGCCAGGCTAAAATTACGAAGTGCATTGAATGCTCCTTTGATGCCATTAACTATTCCACTTACCATGCCAGTAAAACCAGACCATACAGCCTTAGCACCATTAAAAATACTAGTAGCAGCTCCAATCACAATAGACTTTATATTGTTCCAAGCTGATGAAAAAAATGATGTAATGCTGTTCCACAATCCGGAAAAGAATCCGGGAAGTGCGTTCCAAATTCCCTCGGCTGTGCTGACTGTTCCGCTCCATAGTCCGGATAAGAATGAAGCAACGCTGTTCCATACGCCTTCAGTGGTAGACACAATACCGCTCCATAATCCGCTGAAAAATGACGAAAGCGCACTCCAAATAGCGGAAGCGGCAGATACTGCGCCATTCCAAAGCCCCTCTAAAGCTGAAACCAAAGTATTCCAAACAGTCATTGCATAAGTTTGAATAAGGCTCCAAATACCGGAGAAATACGTAACAAGACCATTCCAGATCTGTCCAGCGGCGGAAACAATGCTGTTCCAGATAAGCTGAAGATCAGCACTTAACTGTGTCCAATTTCCAGTAAGCAAATCAATGACAATAAGAATGGGGCCCATAATAACTGCTTTAAGCATGTTCCAAACACCGGTAGCAACTTGGACAATCCCATTCCAAATTGTCGTCAGAGAACCGCCAAAGGTTGACCATACAGCAGTGGCTACTGCAACTATTCCATTCCAAAGAGTCGTGAAGAATGTGGATAGCGCGTTCCAAACTGCCGTTGCTGCGGTAACAGCACCTTGCCAGATAGCTGAGAGAGTGGTTGTGAATGCTGTCCAAGCAGCTGATGCCGTGGTCGTAATCCCAGTCCATAGATTGCTGAAGAAACTAGTAATGCCACTCCAAGCTGTTTGAATACCACTAATTGCAGATGTAAACGCACCCGATATAGCATTCCAAACAGTTTGCGCAACTCCTACAAGTCCTTGCCAAGCTCCTTGTAACCACGAAACAAATCCCGACCAAAGTTTTTGACCAGTTTTTGTTTGAGTGAAAAAATACACCAGACCAGCAACCACTGCTGCAATCCCAGCAATCAAAAGTACCCACGGATTCATGCCTAAGATCAATCCAAACGCTTTCCATACACCACCAGCCGTTTTTACGATAGTCCCGAAGTTAGTGATAACGGATATAACGCCTCTAATAGGGCCAATCATTTTGGAAAAAACACCGAGAACGCTCGAAAATCCGCCGATGGCTAATCCAATTACTTTGAAGGCCCCGACAGCTCCAAGGATCGCCGCAGCAAATGATTTAACGATGTCGTTAGCAAACGCTGCTTTAACAATAGCTGCAATTGGCTTCAAAACAGCTACTACTCCGCTTAGAGCGCCCTTAACACCGTCAAAAATTGCTTTCCACGGTAAATTAGCAATAAAGTCCCCAACGGTAGTCATCGCTTCCATTGCTGCTACTCCGAAATCTGTAACAGCTTGTTTGATTCCGTTAAATATTCCCGACATTTGCCCATTACCGAATGCCGAATTAAAAGCATCTCCGACCTTTTGAGCAATACTAATTAGATTGACAAATGCAACATTGACTAAGCTACCAACTAGGCTCCAAATGGTTTGTAAAATGGACCCGACTCCTTGGAGAACGGAACTGAGCCCGCTCATCGAGTCGCCCTTCCCCAAGCTGCTTAGTTGTGTCTTGATATTCAAAATCAATGCCGAAAACGGAGAAAAGAAATTACCGATTGATGATATAACAGAATCAAAATTAATTGCGCCAATCTTATCAATGATTCCGCTAATAGCTCCGACAGCGACTTTAGACATTGCCTGCCATGCAGGCTGAAGCTTGTTTGCCAGTGTTTCCTGAAGTCCGTCCATTGCCTCACCGACAGTCTTATAACTTGTGGCCATCTTCTGGAAAGCCTTGCTGTTGCCTGCCTTTTCGATACCATCAAAGAACTGCTGCGTGCTTATTTTGCCGTTTTGAACATTCTGAACCAGTTCTTTGGTGCTCATGCCCATTGCTTTAGCAACGGCTGCCATGCCTGCTGGAGTCTGTTCAAGCATTAGACGGAAATCAGCCCACTGCACCATTGGCTTAGCAGCCATTTGTGTGCCTTGCTCCATCAATGTCTTCATGGCTTGCTTGGGATCATCAGTAGCAGCAGCTAGGCCACCCATACCTTTAACAAGACGGCCAACTCCTTTTACACCTACTGATGAAAACTGCGCATAGGCAGAAGCCATGTCAGATGAACTGTAAATGGTCTTCTGAGCATATGATTGCAATGACTTTTCAATCGAGGAAATCTGCGCAGGCGTTTTACCCAGAAACTTCATATTCCCCTCAAACGTCTGCCAAGCTTTGCTTGATTCGTCTAGTTCTCCTACCATGCTTCTCACACCATTGCCAATAGCCCCTACCACTTTGACAAGACCTATAGCTCCAGCAATTTTGCTAACGGTTGATACAAAATGTCCCGCTGGCTTTGTCGACTTTTCAAAGCTATCGCCGATCTTTGACGCAGAACTCGCAACATTCTTGAAAGTCCCCGAAAAGTTGCGGTCAACGGCGGATAAAATCGCTTCAACACTAAAACTGTCAGCCATGTGATCCCTCCTTTCTTTCAGATAGCGGAATGATTTTGCCTTCGCGCTTCAAACGCTGAAATTCGGCCATCCGTTTTGCGAACACTTGTGCTCTAGTCTGCTTGAGTTGAGTTGTGCTCATCTGTGACACTGCATAATTGGGCTCATAATTTGATCGCACGTTATCAATAGCCGCTTTCTTATCAAAGAAATCATCAAACGTCCTGAACTTCGGCTTAGGATTCTTGCTCCCATTTGTTGCCTGTACTTGCTGGTTCATCCATGCTTGCTGTGCAATCTCGTTCTGTCTATCGACTTGCTTAAGCTGATAGGCTTCCATGCGCAGTTCGTATTCAACAAGCGTCATGCGTTCAATTTTCCAAATATCAGAAAAGCCTAGATAGGCAAATGCGTTTAACAAGATCTCGTGATATGTTTCTTCACTACTCTTTTGAACGCTTTCGTCCTCATCTAGGCTTTCATGTTTTTTGCTACTGCTTTTACTGCGTTAGCACTGTTCATTTCATTTGCAACTTGCTTGAATAGCGAATCTAAGTCTGAATTGCTGTCAATAAAGTCATCGACTTCATTAGCTGACGGGCGTTTCTTAGATGCCACGGTGGCTGAATAAATGGTGTCTGCTAAAACAGCAGCATCGTATGCATTCAGACCAGCTAGTGCCTTTGCAACACCCATGCCAAAGTTAATGCCATGCATGACGGCACCCATATTCTTATCCATTTCTCGAACAAAGCGGACGCCAAAGTTAAGTTCGTATTCTTTACCGTTAATGGTTAATTGCATGATTTAAAATCCTTTCTTTTAAAGCCGCCCGGGTTTAACCCGTACTGTGACTTTCTTAGGCGACTTGCATCAATTAATTAAACGTGCGAAGTGGTTGTAGTGGTGGTAGTAGTTGTTTCGCTCGTACCTGGGTCTTTATCAGAATCCCACTTGACACCACCGCCGGTACTATCAAGGCTAGTGACCTTGCCAACACCAAGGAATACGTAATCGACCTGTTCCTGAGTTTCGTCATCGAGAGTTGTCCATCCGCGTTTAGGCGTGCCATTAACTGAGAATGTGACATCGCGAGTAGAGTGATCATCAGGGTCATTGTCGCTGCTGTCTTCTTGCACCGTTACCTGCATGTACCATGCGTAATACTTGCCAGCGGAATTCTTACGCTTGCGGTAGAGAATCCAAAAGTCGAGCAATTCGCCGTCAAACAGTGAGTCATACATTACGTCTGCAATTGCAGACGTGTTGTTCAGGAACTCGACTTCAAGATCGGTACTTGCAGAACTACGAGTTGCTACATTGCCGTCCTTAGTAACAGTAGAATCACTGTCAACAGACGGGTCAAAGGACAGCGAAGTCTGCCAAGGGATGACTTGGCCACCAACCTTTGCTTGATCGCTATGCTTGCGAGCCAAGGCAACAACGTCCATGCCTTCTAGCACTTTTAATTCATTTGCCATGTTATGGCCTCCTATAAAATATTTAGATTGAGTATCAGCGTGGCTCGGTTGAGAATCGTGTCAGGGACACTCTGGTCTTGTGTGAACTCTTTTGACTGATCTTCTACACGTCCATAGAATCGGTAGTCATCGGTTAGCACTTGTCCAATTGCGGCACGAAAAAAGCGCTCTGCCATATCAGATACGGTGAAACGCTGTTTTTTGTCGCCCCAGATGTCGATGGTGATTAGCACATTACCGTTGAGTGACGTCTTTGTTGCAGTAGGAACAACTTGAATATCGCCAACAATGACGAAGGGATATGGGGCGTTCTCCTGCTGCATGGGCAAATGATCGTAAGTTTTGTACCTAGATGATTGCGAAAACGCATAGAAGTAGTCGTAGAGTTCTTGCTCTGGTGATGTGATTTGAATCACCTACTTTGCTGTTTGTTTAAGCTGATTAATAAACTGCACTTTCTGATAAAGGAACGCAGGCTTCAATACAGGACGTGCCCGCATGAATCGAGTTCCATTTTCGGTGTATGGGTTGTATTCCATTGACATGCCAACTATGCCCGTTAGGCCGCCAGCTTCAAGCGATAACTTGATACCACGCTTTGTAGCACCAGTAGGATGAGCATACACTGTGCCCGTCATTTGCTGAGAACGAGTCTGGAGCTGTGCTGTCTGCTGCTTGACGATTTGCTTGACAACGTCCATCTTTGCTCGCTTAAGCAGACCCGCTACCAATTTGTCCATGCCTTTTATCTGCATGTTATAGCTGATGCTGGCTTTGCTCATTTCTTCTCACCCACAATCAAAGTAGCGTTTTGGAGAGGATCCCGAGAGGTATTGAGAGCGTAATGTGTTGCATCATCATCAATCGTTAAATAGCTCCAATTGACGGTGACTGGCTCAGCTAAACGGATTACTTTTGCTTTTTGAGCATAGTTTCCGAATAGCTGAACGCTCTTGTCTGTTCCCATGTCGGTGACGCTGGCAACTGCAGTTGCCACCTTTTTCACATCACCGTATTGATGTGTTTGCGGATCATATTCTTCATCATCAAGCCAGAATGTAACCTCATGATCTAACCGCATATGATCACCTCTTTGGATAGCCAGAAATGAAGCTGATGGTGCCAAGAGACTTAGCATTCTTCCCGTTGGCTTCTTTCCAGTCATTGATGTCGTCAGCAAAATCATCGAAGTCATTAGACTTGAAAGTGAACGACTGGCCTTCTTGCTCGTATGACGTCATTCCTTCGTTCTTACGCCTGTTGTAGCGTCTGACGCATACTTCTAGGGCAATGTAGGTCAACTCACTAGGAAAGGCCTCATCCGTTCGCAAACCGAGCTTAAATCGTAAGGCTTGCATGGTATTTTTGATGATGAGATTAAGCACACCATCTTGTGCGTCAGTTTTGATTTCCATCATCGTCTTCAAATCTGCAAGTCTTATTGGATCGCTTTCTGCCATCACTTCACCGCCTTTATTGCTTGAGCGTACTTGTATGAGCACTTCAACTTATCAACGAAGCTAAGGTCATCACCAAACGGGACTCGGTCGGTGTACTTGCCCTTAAAGAAAAGATCATGCATATCACCGGTAACACCAGCATTGTGCATGATCTTGGTTTCATTCCACCGCTTGACTGGATCGGTAGCCCAACAAAAATCGAGCTCATCACTGATGACGGGCCCAATGTTGAAATACATCATATTCCAGAGTTGCGCCCACATTTCAGCGGTCCATTTCTGGATATCGCTGTCGACCGTTTGCAGGTATTTCCACAGTCGGTTGCTGTCGGCATACACCTTCCGCCAGTATTCAGCTGACGGGTGACTGATGAGCCACTGAGCACCGCCAGAATTGTGGTTGATCGTCTCAAGCGAAGCTACCGTAACGCCGACAATGTCAGCCATGCGTTTCAAGATTTCTTCTCCGTGTTCGCACTGCTTGATATAGTCAACGCTGATATAGCTAAGCGTGTTGCTACACAGCCAGCGATCAGACTTTGCTTTCAGCTTGCGAAAGTCTGGCCGTTTACGGAAGATCACATCGCTATCGAAGTAGAAATAGTCCTCTTTTTCGCGTTTGGGGTCCTCAGCTAGATACTGCCACCACAGCCAAGGCTTCACAGACGGAATATATTGCCTGTCTGAGCGCTTGTCCGTATACGTGTGTACTTCTACTCCATATTTGCTGGCAAGCGTTTCTGGCACCTTATAATCATGCACGGTGAAGAGCAAAACGACATCTTTCATGTCAAACCCGACACTTTGCAGATTAGTTAGGCAGACTTCTAATTCCCATTCGAATCTCTGAATAGCGGGTTGACACAAGATGAGTTTCATTCTGTCCTCCAATCAGCCGCCCGGTTTCCCGTACTGTCCTATTTCGATAGGCGACTTGCATCAATTGATTAAACGTGCGAAGTGGTGGTGGTAGTTGTTTTGCCTGGAACGAGCACTTTGGCTTGTAAGACGTTCTCAGCTTCTGGGAAGCTAGGAAGCGCGGTGGCTGCCGCCTTTTCCCACGTTGCAATTGGATCTTGCGTAGTCTCGTAAACGGTGGTAAACACATTGCCAACAGTGCCCTGTTGAACACCCGGAGTTGAAATCAGTCGGGACTCTTCAGGGGTAGGACCATAAACGGTTTGCCCGAGCTGGTCATCACCAAAGGCTACCAAAGTGTCTTCTGGGAAGTACCGTTCAACGGTATAGATGCCTTTGGCTCCCTGCTTACGGTACTTGGCATCATACGTGACAATAGTTGGCAAGCCGAACGACTGCATAACCGCATTGAGACTGCCAACACTAGGCAACAGGCCTGCTGTCTTGAAGTAGTCAGCAAATGCTTTACTCCGGATCAGGGCAGTTTGTACCTTGGAAGAAGTCAAGATTCGCGTTGGCGCGTAGTCGAGCAGTGCAAACCAGTCTTGCAAGTCCTTAATCGGATCAGCACCATTTGCATCCCAAGAAGTAGTTGCGGTAACTTGGTGTTCACTTGGAACATGGTAATCAACATCGAAGTTGAGATTGTTCTCATTAATGGTGATCTTACCAGTTGCCAAAGCCTCCATGCGCATCTTTTCAACGCGTGCATAAACACCTTGAACCAAAACATCCAAGTCGTTGTACACAAGGCTGGTCAGGTAGTTCTGTTCAGCCGGTGTGCGCGGATTGCGTAATGCGATCAGGTCCTTTTCCTTAAGCTGCATCTTGCGTTTGATGTAGCCAAGTTCAGCGGCCTGAACGCTCGCTTCACGACTGCCAATCTCCGCTTCCGTATCGAATGCAGAAATAGATGCCACGATAGGCGTCTTAGAACCACCACGAAGAAATTCAAAATCCAACTGATTAATTTTGGTTGATGGGAACAAGGTGTCCCCAAGTAATTGCGGATACTGGCGGTTTTGAACGTAATCAAGTACCGTCTTTTGATTAAATAAATCTAAAATAGCTGGCATAAGTTAATCCTCCTTAGTCAGAAACGTGGCTGAATTTGATTTCTTTCAGCGCAGTGATAGCATTACTGGACGGCTTGACTGGCAAGCGAGCTGCGTTCACATATCCTTCAACGATGACGCCTACGGGCTGAGAACCCTCACTGACATCAACATCATTAATGGTCACACCGACTGCCGTTGCATCGTTCTTTGGATAGATAGAACCTGCTGGCAATACACCTTTTACGACACCATCAGTTGAACTGTCGGCTTGGTGAGTGAACGAAACGAATTTCTCGCTATCCAAGAAGTTGATCTCAGATGCGGTTACCTTTTTACCTGCGTACATAAAAGTACCTCCTTATTTTTGTTTCCATGGGTCGTTGACAACTTGGCTCTGCTGATTCCGTTGTTTAGCAAATGCCGCGCCCGGAGTCTCCACCTTTGACCCGTGATCCTTTGGCGTGCTGCCCTTAAGCAACTCTTGACGAACACCTTCAGCCACTGCCTGATCATGCGCAATGAGCCACTTTACATTCGACTCAGTAGATTCTGCCTCTGGCGTTACAACGTGCTGCAAATCGTCCTCAGTGACTGTCAGCTTGGCGTCTTCAAACATCGATCGAGCCTGTTTGCCCATCTCGTATGTGGCAAGTTGTGACTTTAGTTCGTCTCGCTCTTTTTGAGCCTTTTCTAGCTCATAGTCCTTCTTCTGGTCGGCATTCATCTTGGCCAGCTTTGCGGCCTCGTCAACAGCAGCTTGTTTCTCCTTCTCGGCACGAGCAAGACGTTTTTTAACAATATCGTTGACTTCCTCGTCCGTGTAGGTATGCCGATCAGAGCTTTCATCAGAACTGTCTTGGCCATTTTCCGAGTCTTGAGCGTTGGCGTCATTGTCACTTTGAGATTCGCCGTTTTGCTGGTTCTCTTGACTACCGTCAGCACCAGTATCTTCAGCGAAAAATTGCAAATTCATTGGCATTAAAATCTTAGGAATCATGTTCAGAACTCCTTCCACAGCTTTTTAGACGGATCAGGCTTGCGTCTTAATTTACCGGAGCTTTTATAGTCGATCACGCTTGGACTTGATGGCATAAAAATAGCCGCTAGCTGCGGCTTAGAAATTATTTAGCTTCATCACCCGGTGCATATGCCGCAATGGAGCATCGGCAGTTGGGGTGAACTGGAATATCTGGCACATCGTCTACACGATAAATGCCTCTACCAGTTCTACCACCTTCTGAAATCTCCTTACACACATCACACGCGCTTGGTTCAGCCACCCATTTGCAATAGTCATAGCCAAACTTATTGAAGCTATCTAATTGCGCCTGTGTTTGAATTCGAGCTGACTCAGTACGTGCAATTCGTTCTGTCACATAGCGGTGATTGTTAACCGTTTCTGCCACTTGACCGCGTAACTTACGAGCAATCTTTAGTGGGCTCTGTCCTTGAATGGTGGCGGCAGTCAATAGCTCGTCCAGTTCGGCCTTTAGAATGTCTTGATTGATCCAGATGCGCTGTGAGAAGGTGTAATCTCCCTCTCGTTTGGAGAGCAATTTGGCTAAATCAGTGTAGCCGCCCTCAGATACCGTCTCTCCGAGTATTCCAGCTTGCCGTTTGATCTCGGATTGATAATCCTTACTCAGCTTGGAAACAAGATCGGCGTTCACTTTCATGTGTGCATCAAGCATTTCTTGACCAATCTCACTCTTGAGCATTTCTAAGCGATTAATGCGCATGGTAGCGTTGTATAGCTTGAGACGATCATTGACATCCTTGCTAAAGTCGGAATATTTGAGCGGTTCACCGTTGTACATCTTTCTAGCATCATCGACAATCGACTTTGCTTCCGCTTGATAAGCTTTAATATCGGTGGCCATTACTGCTTGACGCGCACCGGCCATACTGTCGTTGCTATATGCGGCATACTTGGCAAGCTCTGAATCAATATCCTTTTGAATGTTGGTTAAAGCTTTGTCAAAATATTCCTGAATTCGGGCATTGAACGCCTCGTCATTCTTAAGGTTATCGACAATCCATTTCCGTTCAGCGGCCGTTCGCTTATTCCAGTAGGCAGAATTACTCGCTATCTGTTGCTGAGTCGTTGTTGTCATCATTGCTCCCTCCATCAGTCGAAGGCTTGCCGTCTGGGGTCAGTTCAAATCCTTTGCCCGCATCTCCCAGAATCTCGGCAGCTTTCTCCTCATCAAAGGGAAACGCGGAAGTAAGCATTTGAATAGCTGATTCTCTTGGCAAAGCATGTGAGGCAACCTGCTGCACGATTGAAATCATAGACGTGATCTGAGATCCATTAAGGCTTACTTGCTGAACAGTCTTAGCATCTGTGCCGCTGGCATCGTCACCATTCATGAATTTCTGGAAGTCTGGACTTGATGGGCTGTTAGTAGCAGCGTCCTTTGCTTTCTGGGCAGTCTCGTCAGCAATACGTTTAATTTCAGCCTTAGGATCATCGACAAACGATAAGGTACTCAGCATGGTTTGATCTGATACAAGCCCTTTGAGTTTAGAAGCCGCGTCCGCTTCGTCGGTAATGTTCTCCGGAAGATTTCGCGTGAATGCGAAGTTAAGCTTTTGCCAGTCATCAGATTTACTTTCTGGAAGGATTGTCCCAACACTGAATGCAATCTTGTAAAGGGACCGGAGTGACTGTGTGAACTTACGATCTTGATTGGCCGCTAGGTTCCTCATTGGTAGCAATTTGTATTGCAATGCAACACCAGAGCTATTGCCGCTGAATGCTTCATCGTTCAAGTTTGCAACCATGCTGATCTGATAGATCATGCTGATGAGGCGGTCAATGAGGTGCTCTTGAATGGCATCGCCATCAGGCTTGGTAAGAAATTCAGCTACGCCTTGAGCAGAATCAGCGTCTGGCGCATAGATGATTTGGTTGCCGTTAAGATCGAGTTTGGGGTTACCATCATCGTCTTCATCAAGTTTCAGACCCTTGAGAACCAAGTACGCATTGTCAAAATACTCATTCTGGTTCGCCTTCTGGCTTAGCACCTTGTCTAACGCATTGATGAGCGTCTCGACGTTTTCAAAGATGCCTTGACGCTCGGTGTTCATGAAGAACTCAACTGCTGGTACTTCGTTAAATGGGTTAAATCCGTCTGTCCCTTCAAGGCGTGTCATATCAAGTCCGTATATGCCGTCTCTCAGGTATACCTTTCCGGCCAACGTCTTGTCTTCATCATGCCAATACATGACAAACGCAATGGCTTTGTGCGCTACCGTGTCATCATAGACAATGAATGAATTGATAGGCGAGCTGTACGCAATACACGTCTTGCTGTCTTCGTCCTGATACAAAAAAGCAAGCGCCCGTCCGTAAATGGATGCTTGCTTGCTGATCTCGCTTAATTTGTCCTGAACGCTGTTCGTATCGTTCCACTCTTGCAGCACGGTGTTGTCCTGTGTGTTGTCGAGCGTGATCTTTGGTGGAATGCCAATGTAAAACCCATTGTAGGTATCCACGATATAATGAGCCAAGTTACCAACAAGACGATTGTCTGGCCCATGATCCTTTTTCGCATCATCAATAATCTGGTGCTTACCGAGGTACATTTTCTTTGCTGGAAGGTACTTGTTTTTAGCTAGATCATCATTGGCGGTAATAAACGCATTGATGTCATCGCCAGTCAGCTCTTCATCAGTCGGGAAAATAAACACATCTCCGTCTGTGATTGAGCCTTTCCCTTGAACTGTTAATATGATGGCCACCTCCTTAGAAGTATTTGCTTGTGTTCTTGAACGTATGAGCTGCATTTCTCCGTTTGATTACCTGCATGACAAAATACCTCATGGCGTCCATTGCGTGGTCATGTGCCTTGACCACTTTGTCTTCACCCTTTTGACTGGCCTTGTCATCCCACACATAAGAAGCGAACTCTTTGAACAGATTAGTTAGCCCAGGTGTGAACTTGATCTCACCAGAGTTCATAGCTGTTTGCGTTTCTCTAATGCCGTTTAGCACATCGTTATCAGCTTTAATAACTCGATACCGGCGTTCTCTCAATTTGGTAATAAATGAAGCCGCTGATGGATCAACAATCACTTCACAGCGTATGTCACCGACAAATTGGCTGAAATCCCGAGCGTATTCATCATCTGTCTTCTGTCTGCTGCTATGCCGTCCATCGTAGTAATACTCTTTGAGGCAATACCAAACAGACCCACATTTACCCCAAAGTAAGAAAACTGTGGGGTTCTGTGTGCCATAGTCAACACTGACATAGTATCGGCTTGGCTGCTGGCTTGGATTGCTGACCATCTCGTCTTTATTGAAGTTGTCGTAGACAATTCCATCAGCCAGAACCCATTGTCCCAGAATATATCGCTGGTAAAACACTCCTGAGTACATATGTTCGTACCTGTCAATAACTTCATCGCTCAGGCTTGGATTGTCCGTCATCACAAAGTGGAGACGCAATGCGCGTTTATCGTCTGCTTGATCAATCCAATCAGTCTTGAACCAGTGATACGGGCCCTCTGGGTTCATATTGAACCAGTATTTGCCGCCAGTAACGGAAACACGCGCTGTCGCTTGATTGACAAACGACTGTGGCATGAGAGCTGCTTCATCAAAGAACATTCCGGCAAGTGTGATCCCTTGAATCAGATCTTGGCTGCTTTCATCTTTACCGCCGAATAAATAGTAGAGGTTGGTTCTTCCATCAAGGCTGATTTCCAGCATGTTTTCTGAACGCCGATCCACAACCGAGAATCCCACTTGTTGCAACGTTTGTTTGAGTGGCCTAATCACATTTCGGCGCAATGATCCAATGGTTTTGCCGGCAATGCCAAATTGCTCGTGGTCAAACATAATCATGCTCCACAGAACATAGCTGATCGACATCGCAAACGTCTTTCCGGAACGCACAGCACCATCAGCAATGATTGTCTGCTTGTCTGGATAGCGGCGCCACCAGTTGATGATGTCTAACTGTTTCCCTTTGAATTGATCAATCGGGGTTGTCATTGACATCATCGTCCTTTGGAATGCTTTCATCAATTGCGGCTAAAAGCTTGTTCAGTCCTCCATATTGGCCTTCTGGAGTGCGGTAAGCGCTAGCTTTTGCTTCCGTGATGTCAGCCTCAGCTTTAGACTTGCGAACCTCTTCGGCCACTTTTTCGGCTTGTGCTTCGTTCAATCGCTTGAATGCTTGATCACGGAACAGCTCCGGCTTGCGATTCTTCAACCAAAATATTTGGGCTGAGGTATCCGGTGCCAGTTCGTTCTCATTGACCATTATTGGTATCTTTTCGTAAGTAGGAACGTTCTCAATTGATGCTTGAACAAGTTCCTTCCTAGTGAACTCTGGATGATCAATCTGATGTTCATTTCGCCACCTAGCTCTTTTTGCCTCCAATACGTCATCTCGAATAGGAACCATTTTATAAGTCGTATTAGTGATGGTCATGCCTAAAGCCCTTTTGACTAGTGAACCAGCAACCATTTGATCAACAACTTCTTTTCCTCTCTTTAGGGCGTCAGAAATGTCAGAATACTTTTTCTTCCAGTCATAAAGTGTTGGCCTCTTGATACCGATGTTATGGGCTATTTGTTCATCAGTGAGGCCGTCTCGGGCCCACCCTTCTATGAGAGCCAGTTTTTCTGGTGTCTGCCACTCTTGATATTTCCCTTTAGCCATCACATATCACCACACCTTCCTTCCATTAAAAAAGCGGTAGCTAGTTAGCTATCGCTGGTTATAATTCATTAAGCTGTTGTTACTCCTGGATTGTCTTTACTAGGCTGTTTCCTCTTATCAGCCTTGGTCTTGTCCCGCTGTTTTTTCAACTTGTCCTTGAGGTTCTTATAGACGTCTTTTGGTGACGGCAAGTGGAATGCCACAGTATCCACCCCCTTTTTGACAAGCATACCTTACTTTCAGGATGTGCGTATCCGCCTCGCGTCTTAACTTGATTAGAGCGTGAACGGACAATTTCTCTGTCAATCTTGCCGATGGTCCACGCTTCAACTTTCGGCATGTAAACGCCGTATTTTGTTGTAATCATTTGAGCCATGAAATCACCTCACACATAGTAAATGGCACGGGTATCATGATCGCTGTATTCGACCAGCTCAAACGTTTTGTGAGCAACCACGCCAATGTCATCAGTCCACTGATCGGTTGGCTTGCGCGTTGACACTTGACGCTGAACGAATCCGCCTAGGTCTTTGCTCATCTCTGAATGAAGATGTCCCGTGAACAGTTCGCGGTTCTGTGCTGTGCCTAACATGAAGCCGAACTCATCAAGATATTTTGCAAGGTAGTTGTTCTTACCCTTGTCTCCGTGAGTGGCACCAATGAAGTTGTGGCCAAGCATAGCGCCTTTGTAATGCTTCAACGATATGTCCCAAGTAATGTTTGTTTGGTTGCTGTAGGCGCGTTTCAATAACCGTGCGAACATATATCCAACTGACGGATCATGATTTCCGGCACAATACATGACCTCACACTCATTGGCGTTCTTAATGATTGCTTCAATCAGTGTCTCGAAGTATTGCTCCATTTCGTTAACGGTCTCGCCTAGGTCAGTTGTTTCGAGCTGTGTGCCCTTTGCTGTGGTTGAGTTGATATTGTCCACGTGAGCTAGATCACCGCCCAGAATGAGCAATATCTTTGCGTATTGGCCGCGTTGAATGATCTCTAGCTGCCGTTTAAGAGATTCAGCATAGACGTCGAATGTGTGACCATTGAAATGCGTGTCAAATGCAGGAATGACTAAATAGCGATCTGATTCCACAAAAATAGGAGCCTTAGCTTGGTATGGCTCCTTGTGTGTGATAATGTCATTCATCAATGATTCATATTGTTCTGCTTCAACTAACGGCCTAATTTGTATCTTGCTTTGATACAATGTCGCTTCAGGCGTCTGCTTCCAAAAATTACTTGTGGCACGCAAAAGTTCCCATTTGGTGTCATCGTACCCGTGAGCTTCCAAAACCTCTCTAGGCGTCATTTTGTGACCCCTGACAACCTTTAGAATGGTTTCACTGGATTGTGTTCCGTCTGAATCGTATTCATTCTTCAATGGTTTTTGGAACTCGATGCCAAGCCGTCTTGCTTTGCCCTGAAGCGCATCATAGCTAATTCCGAGTTTTTCAGCCGTTTCTCGTCTGGTAAAGCCTTCAGAGGCGAGCTTCCTAATGTCACCGATCTGTTTATCTGTCCATTGCATCTACTCGCCTCCTGAAATATAATAATTGTGAGCCACATGCAATCATGTGCTGCTCTTTTCATTTTTATTCCTCAGGCTCTCGGACTCGTCCCCGAGAGCTTTTTTATGTGCCTATTATAAGTATTGTGTTACAATGACTTAGTGAGTTCATTCTCACACTTCAAAAGTGATTGGCCTTCGTTTTCCCAGAGCGAGGGCTTTTTTGTTGCACAAAAATAGCACCTCACCGTTTGGCGGAGTGCTATAGTCTGGTGCCTACTCCTAGGGTTTACCAGACTTGATTCAATATCGCTGGTCGGGATTTGCACCCGACATGATGTGCACGCTGGTCTCTCTAACACGGTTGAACCCAATCATCTACGTGTCCTAGCGTCTACCTATTCCGCCACAGCGATCCGCTCGCTCTCCCAGTGTCAGATGGGGTCATCGCAAGCTGCGTCCGGTCGCTAAACTGGACAATGTGGCATGCGGGAATCGAACCCGCCTGACTATCACGGTCAGTCCTCATTGCCACGCCTTGCCACAGCTTTATCATCACCATGGCTCGGAGGAAAAATGCGGTGTCTCAGGTTTCTCACCTTTGGCACAATACAATCATAAGACGTTGACTATCCGCGAAGTGTCCGCTCTTTGTCCGCAAAGTGTCCGGTCTAGAAATAAGTAACAATTTCTGTAGGAAAAGGTGGCCAAAGCTCGGCAAAAGCACAAAGCGCCTCTTTTTTTGCATCATAATACGCTGTATGCCCATAGCCAAGCCGCTGCTGAATAGCAACATCCTTCATTGGTTGGGGAAGCAAGTACGCTAATTTAATGATCTTTGCCCAGTTTGGGTCTTTACTTACGTTCGGCATCGCCTTGTTAACAATATAATCGCACTGTGCTACTAAATCCTCGTCATCAAGAGTATTAATTATTCTGTCCTCATTACGATTAGAAACAGTATCATTTCTAGGCATTCCATCAAGAGTGGGCGATTGAATTGATACGGCACCACGCAAAGTTTTTGACTTAGCCCGAGGATATTCTAGTAAAATACGTTCAGCATTGGCGGCTGTTTCATCTCGATCTTGTTTGCTTCTCTTGCCAAAGTAACTCGTTGCTCGCACCACTGCGTCCACTCCTTATGGTATAATTGATTTTGTAAAAGTTTGGGGAAACGGCGTGCCGTAATGGTGCGCTTTTTTATTTGCTTTCAGAAGGCCGAATGAGCTCCCATGGATCAATCCCAGCTCCATATGCGATTTTGTCTAAGGTGTTAAGTGAAACACTGCCATTCCCAGAGATTACATATTCAAGCGTGGTGATGGGTATTCCGATCTCTTTTGCATATTTGGCTTGTGTCATGCCCAGATCGTATATATTCTTCCTAAGGTTTTTGGCCAATGCTTGTTTGCTGTCCAAATTATTCGCCTCCGTCCTCATTTTCGGTGTACCAGTCGTCATTGCTTAATAGCCAATAGCTTATCTCCCTGGCTTGCTTGTAAATTGGGTCGACACGTGCAGTCATCGCGTCAGTAGTCCATTTAGACCAAGCAATGTCGTGCAATAACTTAGTTGCAAGCTCAGCCTTGGCACATAGCTCGCCTTGAAGATATACGTCAATGTCCTTACTTTTGCTCATGTTTTCCCTCCAATAGCTCCGAATTCTCAAAGATAAACGTGTATCCCTTAACGGTGTTTCGTTTACCTTGAAGTACCAGCGTAATGTCACCGTTTGACTTCAATCCCAGAAAGTATTGTGCATCTTTCACTGACTTAAACTTTCCAACCTCAGCGCCATCTTTCAGCATTAAAATTGGTTTTTGTTTCTTTTCAGATACTTCGGCAACGCCTTTGATGTAATTCTCATTCCACGAAAGCCATTGCATATTACGAAACTCATAACCCCTATATGGATTGATTCGATCTACAGAAGGCTTTGATTTTTTGGAGTAGTCATCGGCCACCCAAAGATTAAACAGCCTCAAAAACTCAGAGTTATTCATAGCCCATGTCTTAAATTCACCAAGAGTAAAAGGAAGCGTTCCGTATCCCTTCAACTCGTTTCTGCTAGATAATTTTTGAAACAAGTTAGTCAGCATTCCATTGGGAACATGCCTATACACGGCGGTCGCATTGTTGAAGCTTGCCTTCGCTTTTTTATCCCATGCTCTGAACTTAATCTCTCGTTTCATTTCTGCACAACCTCTCCGACTTCGCTGGGTTTAATGGCAAAAAGGTCTTCTTCATTTCGGTGGTTTTGCCACGAAATCATGCTGTATCTACGAATACTTCCACCCAATTTATGCACCGGTAGGTCGCAAAATAGCTGTGTGTCGATAGAAAGATTGGAAATGATTTCTGAAATACTGTATAGCTCTGCCACTTCTGGGTTGATAGCATACCCTGCGAATGAACGTTCTTCATCTTCCTTAGTGCGATGACCATAGAAAAGTGGTTCAGCTTTGCTTGAATGTTTTGCTGTCATCAGCAAATATTCCCTTTTATCCTGTTTCATTTATCCGCCTCCAATTTCACGCTTGTTGTCGATTTTCCATTCATCGCTTCCACGATGCGGTCGCGGTCGGCGGGAGTGATTTTCTGATAGCCAGTGTCCAGCAAATAAACGAGCTGTCCATTTTTCTTGCCGACACTTCCGGCGGTGTCAGTCATCGTCTTGATGACGTACATTGTGTTGATGTAGTCCCCGCTGTCTAACTTTACTAATGTCATTTTGACGACTCCAATTTCACGATTAGCCCTGTTTCCTCAACGCGCCAGACACCTAGCACCAATGCACGAGCAACTGCTACTTGGTTGTTAGCCATCCAGCGTTGCCAATCATAAAGGCCATTAATTCCCATTGCTGAAATGTTATCGCCAAGGTGCCAAAATACGTCTAGCAACCCCCACTGTCTCGGTTTCTTTGCTTTGATAATATAATCACTCACCGCTTCCGGAATCACCGGCAGATCATCTGGCAAGGCGGCAGCATATCTGTTCATCATTTCGCTATAATCAACCCACCCGCTTTTCGCCGCGTGGTTCATCGCTACTTCGAATACGTCCCGTTTCATCTCATTGCTCATAGCACGCACCTTCTTTGGCAAGAGATAGAAGACGAACAACATCTTCCGGTTTGTGACCATCATATTCAGGCGACTCAGGTAGCTCGCGTACACCATCGAACAAATACCACTGTGAATCAGGATAGTGATAGGTATACTGCCCTTCTGGTGTCTCAATTCCGCACAAGAAATATCCTGCAAAGCCATTACCGTCTGACTGGGTATGCGTGCGCCATGATTGATGTGGGTATGCTTTTAGCAAGGCAGCAAACAAAACTGCACGGTGAAAATAAAGATCGCCAAAGGTATGACTTCCATCAAAAATCTTGTCGGTCTGGTCACCTTCTAGTTGCTGATGAATTTCCCAATTTATCTTTCTGATTTTCTTACTTGGTGCCATCGTCAGTCACCTCTTCTTTCTTGCAGTCTTGCAAGTGATAATGATTTATTTCTAGCTTTGTAAATTTGGCTTCTGGACGATCAAGATCAATGTGAAACGAGTCAGCAGCATTGCAAATTTCATGATCAATCTTGTAAAAATAGCTGTCGTCCGTATGTGGCACCTTAACGTTGTATTTCTTCTCATTTTCAACGGTGTAGCCATTGACGTAAGCCTCCACGAGTAGTCTCTCCAATTCATATCCGCTACCAGCATTTTCAGTAATATACTTTGCTGGCCACACATAAAGATGTGCATCTTCAACGATCTTTGCTTGTTCCTTGCTTAGCATCACCTTTTTAGGCTCCTCAACGAACGTGACAACGTGGCCGCCACGATCATTAGCCACTTGTTCAGCCTGATCCTTACTAGTCGTTGTGGGACAATCTGAGCTGTATAATGCCCAGAAACCGGAACTATCCAAAAAGTCCCAGTATATACCTTCATCGTTCTTAACCGCGTACAGTTTTTCTTCGCTCATTTTTCGTCCTCCTGTTTGATTGGCACTAGTTTGTAGTCCACATCTTCGTACATGACGCCTACGACCTTGCCAGTCTCTTTGCTGACGTAGATGTCATCGAACGTGTCGTCTCCTGTTTTCATTGGTCGTCCTCCTCACACACTTTTTGTGAAGAACCTGTTTGCATACCGTTTGAACTCTTCGCGCTTTTTCTCGGGCATTCCTGTCCTCTCTGCTTCTGGAAGCCTTCCTTTTTTCCGAAGATCGTAAATCTTGTTTTTTATGGCATCATATCCCCGATTGAAAAGCCTCTGTAACTCTTCGTAATTCTCAACGATGCCATAACTATCAAACTTGACGCTTTGCAACAAAGCGGTTTCTTCTTCATGCGTCCATTTTCTTGTACGGGCGTATCCATTGTTACGCCAAAATTCCTGAATCCCATATTTGGTTCTACCCGTTATTATTGCTATTTCTTCGTACGTATAGTTTTGCTCAATCAGACTGGCAATCATCTTTTTCTCGCTTTTTGAATAAAGACTGCGATATTTTTCTTGCTGATTATTTCTGCAAAATTTTGGAAGCTTTCCTTTTTTCCGAAGATCATTCACAACATGTTCAACGCTAGATATTGTCCTGCCAAACATTTCGGCAAGGTCTTCATAGTTTAGGATGGCGTTTGTATCTGCGGCCATAATCACTTCATTTTTCACACGGTCAATTTCATTTTGCGTCCAAAATTTGTATACTCTACCTTGTTTCATATCGTTCACCTCACAAAGCGGCCATTAACTGCCCGATCTTTGCATCCGCCGAAGTCTCTGTATCTTTCAGCAAATGGATATAGACCTTCTGGGTTGTCAGCGAGCTAGAATGGCCTAACCGTTTTGCGACAGCCTGTAAGTTGATACCTTTGCCAATCAGTAATGATGCATGTGTATGCCGCAATCCGTGTGCTGATATAACGGGAACGCCTGCATTCTCACAATGACGTTTCAAGATGTCGTTAATGGTCTCGTTGTATATACGCTTTCCGTCTGGTACAAATATTGGCTTATCTTTCGGCAAATTCTGGATCAGCATTGCAAACTTTGCTGCAGTTTTGTAATCAAGTGCAATCGTTCGCACAGATGATTTATTTTTTGTAGGGGCAAACTTACCTGTTGCGCTTTTGTAATCCCAAGTTTTGTTAATTCTTAGTGTCAAAGAGTCTAAATCGAAGTCTGCCGGTGTTAGCCCGAGAGCCTCTGCAAATCTAAGTCCCGTCTTGGCAAGCAGTAAAATCATGTAATCGTAATCTAGCTCTTTTCCCAAATTGAGATCTTGGAGAAGTTTTTCTAATTCTTCTGGCTGCAAAAACTTAATCTTGTGTTCTCTGTGCCTCGTTCCGCCAATAACTGCGCGCAAGGTTGGATCTCGCTTAATCAGTCCTTCGTCTAGAATGTCCTGAATCACGCATTTTAGCTGGTGATGAAAGTCCATGCACGTTTGATGCTCATGTGTCTCTGCATACTGGCTAAGAAGCTGCTGATAGCTTCTGCGGGTAAGCTGTGTCACCTTTAGTTGTGGTGCCAACAATTTGATCACTCGCTCGGTGTTCTCCCACTTGCGATAGGTCACTGGGGTCACATAATTGTGCTTGTATGTCTCAATCCACTTTTTGAAATAGGTCTGAAATAGCTGTTCATTTCTCTTCAAGTTTGTCCTCCTTTCCCGCTGCTAATTCCTGAATGACTTCGTTGTATCTTGCGGGTATCTCTGTTGATTCAATGTGATTTTGTTCAGGCTCTAGCCATTGTCGAATATCAAATTCTTGTTCAACGTCTTTGCTATGCGGCATCACATTCACTGTGCTGAAATGCAAATAGTCGTCTTCATCGTTCTGAATGAAATATACTTGTCTAGCAGCACGTGTCAGACTGTCACCGTGAACAATTGTTGCGTTCATGCCGCGAATGGCACAGTTGAATATCAAAAACGGCAACGTACTGTCGCCAAGCTCTTCAAGGTGATAAAAATACATGCTTGGCCGATAGTCCCACGGCTTGTGCTTCAAACGGTCTTGTTGCCATCGTTGAATCATCATTGAGCCAGTCCCAGCGGCAACCTCGTAATACTCGCTACTGTCATTCGATCCAACGAGCATGTTAACGAGCTTGCTAATGCTTTCAGGGGTGAAATCTTGTTTCTTGTCTTTGCGATCAGCTTGAACACTCATGAAATATTCTGAAAACCAGTCATGTGATACGTCTGTGCTGACATCTAGGAATTCTTTAAAAAGCTCGTTACGCTTTTGCTGATCCATGACAATGCCCATCAATGCTGCTGGGGCCTGTTGTGCTTCGCGAACGCCTAACAGTTTGTGAACGACATCTGCTGTGAATTTGGTCGTCATTTGAGCGCCTCCTCAATCGATTTCTTCGACTTCAACTCTCGGGTTAGCTTTGTCAATAAAGAACCGATCTCGCAGTTCTACAATGTGATCCCAGTTATCATTTTCTAAAAATTCAGCCTTTTGCATGCCGTCGAAGATAAACTTGTGCTGAAACGCGATGTTGTCCGGGTCTGTTCGCTTGTCATACCAGTACCAGTCGAAACTTAGAGGTTTCCCCCATTGGAATTTCACGCCCTGATTCATCGCTCTTCTCACAGCCAACATTACCGTTTCGGTTGCTTGCTTTTTGACTTTTGCTCCGCCAAACATGTTGCCTCGTTCAACCTTGATGTACTGGTTAAGGGTCATGAGAGGCAATGGAATAATGATCCTGTTCACGCTGGCTTCACGTCCTTCAGATAGTATTGACGTTGCTTTCCATCAACCATCTCAACCGTTGTGATTAGTTCTTTAGGTTCCTTGGCGTCAAAAGAAACAGGCTTGTTAATGTCTTGATTTGCTTTTCTGGCGTTGTATCGTTCAACCCTGATGATTCGTGCCACACCGCCGATATCACGCACGCCCATGAATACTCGATCAGGCACCACAACCAGATCACCGACCATCATTTTTGGCTTAATTGTTTGCATTTGAAGATTCCTCCTGTAGTTTCTTGTATTCTTCCTCGCTAAATAGCTATCGGATCGCAATCTCTTCATGGCCGTTGTTGCGGCGGGGCAGCTTGATCTCAAACTCGCTCGCAACTCGCTTCACGAACGTTGTTGACTTTCCAATCCGTTTTGCAACGTCAATCAGTGTGTCACATTGTGAGGCCGCTTCTGCAATTCCGCGCGCGTATTTGGCACGGGCTTCTTTTCGCTTCTTTGAAATCTTTGTGAGTCCATTGTTGACTGAGGTCTTCAAAATGTCACTGTCATCAACACCGACTACCGCACGTTTCTCGACAATCGCTTTCTTTGATACAACGATCCGGTTGTTGAACTCTTGCTTCTCGATTTTTGAGAATGCTTCGCTTTCAGAAATGTCTAGCATTGCTGAGTTTTCATAGCGCTTAAGTAATTCAGCCTTGAAGTCGCGCCATACTTTGTCGCCCTGCTCGTATAAACGCACTGTTACTTGTGTCATAATTCTGCCTCCTGCTTAATTAATGGCGTTTCTGAAAAGTCCAGTGTTGCGAAGTGCTTAGCTATTTTAATTAACTTAAGCAAGTTGCCCGAAACTTCGCCGTTAGCATATATGCTATCTGATGCTTCATGAATCATGCGTGTATTTGCCTGAACAATGCTCTCAACAAGCACGACGATGTCTTGCCACTGTGCTTCAGTAACGTTTAGGAAACCACTGTCATAATCGCGTTCGATGTCCGCTACTGTTTGATTCAAGGCCGTTTCGTAGGCCCGCAAACGTTCATCCAAGCGTTGCAAATATCTATTCGTCATTTCTTCGACTCTCACTTTTGTTTTCCCCTTACGTCTTTCAAATCTTCAAAGTTGAGTGTGCAGTCTTTTGATTTTGGAATGAGGCGGCTAATGAGTTTGCTGTTGTACATGTGCTCAAGCTCACTCAGCTCGTTGTTCGTTGTGATGATTGTTGATAGACGAGGACTGTTGCTCTCAAAATCAAGGCGGGCATTTGCAACGCGATACATCAGCTCTTGCATGTCACGTCTCACTGGCTTGATGTCGAGTTTCATACCGCCTTCTGTGCCGAAGTCGTCCAACAACAGCACGCCAGCCTCTTTCATTGCCCGCTCAATGCCTGCTAAACGCAGGCGAACGTCTGGTGCATCGTATTGCAAGCCCATCAGGTTACTCAGCTCTGCTGTTGAAATAAACAGTCCCGACTGGCCTTGATCGCGCAATCTGGTTAGCATTGCTAAGGCCAAGGACGTTTTACCCGTCCCACGCGGTCCAAACAGAACCACGTTCTTAGGCACTTCCGTCATTTGCTTGGTCAGCTTGTATGCACGATTCCCCAGATTCCTAGAGTTTTGCTGATCCGTTTGTAGTTCAGGCTGCCATTTTTCGAACGTAAACTTAGCCGGAACGTTTCCGGGGAAGACTGAGTAGCGATAAATGGCACGTGCCTTTTTACGGTTCAATGCGGCCATAGAGCGTTCGTAGAAGCGGTGTTCGATCTCGGCCTGAGTTGGCAGCGTATTAACGTCAATTCCACGCTTCTCAATGATTCTTTGCACGTCCGCATGTGTGAATAGTCCTTTAGTCGACTCCATATCCCCAGTTCTCCTTTTTCGGTTCGGTGTGCGGCGTTCGGTTTGACTGGCGTTCACTATCGTTTGCTTCGACAGCAGCAACCGTGAGAAGACGCTTGCTCTCCCAGTTTTTCAAGATGCCATTGACGTACTTGTAGTTTCTGACATTGCTTTCAACTGCAGTCCGTAGCGCATTTAGGACTAGCTTCTCAGGTTCAGGTGATCCTGCTTTTCGCATGTCATCAACCCAATCAACAAGGCTTTCTCTGGTGAACGGTGACAGTTGTCCAAACCCGTTTCCTTCCCAGAAATTGCAAATATCAAGAATTGATGATGACGACGATGACGGTTCTTCAGCAGGCCTCTCCGCTGCCTTTACTGGAGCAGTAGTCTGTTGTCGTTTAGTTTTGTCTAGTTTAGTCTCGTCTTGTTTAGTGTATGTGCTACTGTGTTGCCTACTAGGTTGTAAACTACCTTGTAAACTGTGTTGCCTACTATGTTGCCTACTGTGTTGCCTACTATTTGACACACTGCCATCAGCTTGACTACTAGGTTGCCTACTATCTGACGTACTAAGTTTTCGTGAAATATCGATGACTGAGTAGGTCGTTGCCTTAACACCGTTAGTTTGAAAATCTATCAGCCCTGACTGCTTTAGCGCGTTGCGGGCTTTGACGATGCCCTGACGGCTTAAACCAGTCAACGTTTCGAGTGTTCGATTCGGCATATTGAATTCGCTTGGCCAGCCTAGCTGGTTACATTGGTAAACCAGCCCATGCCATAATGCTATCTGTCCTGTGCTTAGCGGATTAACGCTTTGCTGAATGTAGAACTCTCGAATTAGCTTGAATAAATCCATGCGGTGAGTCACCTCCTACTCGACTAGCTCATCCATGCTGATAATTGTGGCGACTCGTTTAGTTGCCTTGCAGTAATCACAGGCCTCACAGCGATGTGGCCGCACCTGACCGGATTTAACCGCCTCAATGCGTTCTGTGCTGCCCTGGATCTCTTCCAGTGCCTCGTCCATACGGTACTGTGGTACTTCGATGACGGCATGGTCGGGCACGTCTTCCTTAGTCACGGCAATGATGAAGGCTCTTGGTCGCGTTCCATAATTTTGGTAAATCAGCTCCTGATAAACCGCCATCTGAAGCTGATAGTTATAGGCATCAACGAAACTGGTTGGTTGACGTTCTCCTAGTTTCCAATACTTCTTGTGAAGCGACTGTGTGGTCTTTAGATCCAAAAAGAATGACTTTGTGGAGTCGAAGCAGTCCAGCTTTCCCATCCACTCGACCCCAAACAGATCACCGGTCAGGATCTCTTCTTTTTCGCCCTGATAAAGTCGTTGAACATTCTCATCAGCTTCAAGCGTGGCAATCATTGCATCAGCTTGTTTATACGGAGCTTTCAGGTGCCCTTTTGATGATCCACGAGTTGAGAACATCTCTGGGTGTCCTTTGATAAAAGACTCATGAGCTTGCTTGGATTCAAAATAGCTGTGTAGATAGTTTCCAACCAGCAAGGCAGTCGGATCACCTCTTGGTGTCCATTTACCTTGCAATTCGGCCATCGCTTCTGCTTCGCATGTCAGAAACTTCTTAAACCAGGTAGCAGACTGATATTTGAGACCGGTATCCAGTGAGTAGTAATTATCCTTATTGACCGTCAAAGATTTCTGGTTGTTTTCCTGCATTTGGGTCGTGGGTAATGTCTGGCTTAAGAGCATCTGGCTTCACCTCCGATTTTGTAGCGGGTTCAGTGGGAGCATTAAGTACACTTTCAATCGAATTGGGGTCGTCTTCCGGAGTGACATCCTTGATTTCTGTATCTACTTCAACTGGTTTCTCATCAGCGGTAACGGCACTCTGCATGTCGGTTGTCATTGGGCCCCACTTAGTCAGCAGCGATTTGATTACCGTCTTCAGGGCCATGGCCTCGTAGTTGTCTTTCCAAACGCCCTTGGGCGCCGTGCCACCATCAGATTTGCTGAAACGCTTGCGATGATCATCGACTTGCTGATATGTCCAATAGACCATCTTTTCAAAACCGTTAGTCAGTTTGAACGATGCGGCATAGCCAACCGGTTTTTCGCTTGCTTCGCGATCGTGGAAGTTCGGCGTGTACTCAAGTTCCTCTGTTAATGGGTTCCAGCTCTTGAACTCATCTTCATAAATTGGTAAAGCAGTCAGGCGCTGATACCGTCCTGATCGTTGAGCTAATTGGATATAGCCTTTATAACCAATCTGTGGCTGCGCCTGGTTCTTGTATGGAACGATGTAGACAAAACCCAAGCTCGGGTTAACCGGAAGATCGAGCGTTGCTGCTACCATGGCCGAGTTGATAACACTTAACTGATCAACTCTGGCTAAGCTTGGATTAAGGCTTACCGCGCTGGCAATCGATGAAAGAAACTGTGGGGCCCGTTTGTCCAGAACCGCCGCAAACTTGTTTCGAATAGCCTGTGTCTCAATTAGTTGCTTAACCGGCATTTTTGTTAGGTCATATTGTGTCGTCATATGCTGTTCCTCCTATTTCCATTCCTGAAATCCTTGATTCTTCATGAAATCGATAATGTCTAAGCTGTCATCGCCGAAGAAAATCTCAACCAGTTCCGCTTTTGGATACGTAGAACTAGCAGCGTCTTTTAAGAATCGCTCAGGGCCGTGAATGTTGATCCAATCTTTCAAGTATTCATTCGCCTTGTCTTTGTTAAAGGCACCCTCATAACGCGATGCAGCACAGCTTTGATAAAACCAAGGTTTCTTTGTATCAACTTCATATTCATCGGCGGTGGCCAAGAACTCCTCCGCTTGTTCGATATCCATATCTTGGGGCAATACGGTACCGTGATAGGATTCCCAATCAGCAACGGCTTTATCTTCAAGCGCTTCTCGTCGTTGATACTCGTTCAGAACCGCTGTGTTGTAATCAAGCATGGTCATCGACCGCCTTCCGTGATAAAATTAAGTCATAATAATATCTGCTCAGTTTCTGATTTCCCGTAGTTGGAGCTACGGGATTTTTTTGTGCTCTTTTTATCGTGTCCATTGTTTCCAGCCTCCTACTGCTGTGGCGCCGATCATGATGCCAGCCAGAGCTACAAGAAGATATTTCCAAAAGGCTGATGTTGGGTCGAACAGCACTGACATGATTGCTTCTAGCATTTGTTAGTCCTCCTATTGTCGTGCAAACCAACGCTCCATCTTCTCAGGCTCAACTCGCTGTGTTTTACCTGGCCCAACGAATGGAGCGCCAAGCTTCTTCCAACGGCTCACTGTCGCGGCAGAAACCTGATAGTGTGCCATGACATCTTTTGGCGTCCAATAAACTTTGGGCTTAAAGGGCTTGCGTGTCCTTTGCGGCTTACTGGGATCGATCAGTGTGAATCCTTGTTCCATGCCTGCTCACCCTTCCTCATATAATGAAGTTTCTGATAATGTGGGAGCCTTTCGCTGAAAAGATCCATAATTGAGATGCCTAGCATTTCACAAATGGCATTCAGCTCGGTTAGATCTGCGACTGTGCTATCCAATTTTTCGAATGCGTATGCTTTCAAGTTTTTAGCGTCATCGCGTGTAAAGCTGGGGTCATTAGCAAGGCCCTCAATGTCGTGCTTGATGAAAGAAGCTTTCTCCTCGTCTTCTTCTCGTTTATCGGTGAATAAAAGCCCGCGTAAATCGTGGTATATTCCGTCACCGCTAAACAGCTTAGGGATTCCTAGAAACAAGTTAGCCATTTCATAGCTTAGTTCGCTGTCATTCATCGAATTGGCAATGTCAGTAGCCTCATTTGCTCTAATGGGGGTTCCATGAAAATAGTTGTTGATCGTTGAGCGCCCTAATTTTGCTGCATAAGCGATCACCTTCTGTGGCGTGTTGGTTCTAGTAGCGAACCTATTCAAAGGGCTACTAATTGTTGCTTTCATACGTTCCACTTCCTTTAAAAGATGAAATATTGGTGGATATTGATTCATGCTATAGAGGGCTATGATTAACCCATAGCAAGTTGATCAGAGACGTTCCGTTGAACCTCCTGATGATCTAGTTCAATGATTTGCATCAAGGTATTGTCATCGAATGCTGCCCAATAAGATGCAGTGTGTTCTGGATGATCTGTGGTCAGATCCTTAATCATGTCCTTACGATCCATGTGGCTCATCTCCTTAACTTGAAAACTGAATATTGTGTGATTGCCTCCCGCCGAGTGCGATAATTGCATCGAAGGGAGGTGATTAAAATGCCAAAACGAGTCAGCGTTACAAGCGAAAACAAGTCAGGGCGTAATGAGAAGTTTCATGACAACTTCACCGGAAAGAACATGAATCGTTCTCAGTTTGTACAAGCCATACAGAATGGCGAGTATAAAAACTACACCGTTAGAAACCTGCATGGCTTAAAAACTCCAGCATCTAAGCCAGACAGCACTACTAACAACAACCTTGATTAATCATCGCTTGTAAAACGTGCATCTTTCTCGTTATCAACAAAGTGTACGAAGAATCCTTTGGCGGTAATGCAGTCTGATGCACTTATCGAAGCAATTAACTCGTTATTTCTGGTCACATTGATCATTGCGCATGGATGTCCTTTAATGATCAGCTTTGACGAGTTTTTGGAGGTCTCTGCTGGTTCCGACCAATCGGTGGAGACCTTTTTAATCCCATCAGTGTCAATTTCAATCCGTTGGTATGGATTTCCTTGTTCCTGCAATATTTCTGCAATGCGCAATGCGTGTTGCTTAAGCTCTTCGTTCATTTGACTGCCTCCTCTCGCTGGGTGGGAATGTGTTTACTTAAAGTTGACTGATATTCCAAAAAAATAAGATCCGGCTTTGTTTTTAATGCAGTGGCAATTTTAAATGCCAATTCATAGCTGACACGGCGTTCTCCGCGTTCGATCAATGAATAATATCCTTTGCTAATGCCAATCATATTTGAAATATCTTGCATTGTAAGATGAAATTCCTTGCGGCGTTCTTTCAGCTTTTCGTTCAAATGATCACCTCCTAATCAACTTTATGTAAACACTATAATCTACAATTAGTAAACTGTCAACTGAAAAAGTGAACTTTTTTTAAACTTTGTTGAGTTTACAATTTGTATACACTATTCTATTCCTATGAGGTGATATGATGAGCTTCGGAGAAAGACTAAAAGAACTTAGGAACGAAAAGAAGATGACCCAATCTGATGTCGGAAAAATTATAAATGTCAGCAAAGCGTCTGTTTCTTTATATGAAAAGAACGAAAGAACTCCTGACCAAGATTCTATTAAGAAACTAGCCAGTTACTTTAATGTTTCTACCGACTTTTTGCTTGGGGTTACTGATGTTCGCTCAAAGCCGGAGCAAATTGACATATCAGATTCAAAAAATGACACCATCATGACTTTTGAAGGTCGCCCCATTCCGCCTGAAGATCTTGAGATAATCAAGAGACTTCTTCGAGGTGGCAAACATGATGACTGATTTTACTAGTGACATGCTGAGAGAGGTTTTAAACTACGGATTTGACCGTGGAGTTGGGGCTGAGCTGACATATAAGCTGAAGCCGTACACGCCGTCAGTTTCTAATCCTGAAACACGTTGGATCGCGGTTAATATGAACTGGCACAAGCCTAAGCAATTGCCTTATCAGGCTGCACACGAAATCATGCACGTTCTACATCAAGATCCAGCTTGTCTGTATTTCTATTCAGCATCAAAAAATAGTATTGAAGGTGAAGCTAACATAGGAGGAATCCAGATTCTCGTTCCCTTATACTTTGCTGACATCGATAAAGAAGATGCTAACCTGAATCAATTTATGGAAGCTTTTGACATTCCTGCACCAATGGAAGACACTGCTTTGGAAGCAATAAAAGAATTTTACATTAATTAATTGTTAGTCCAGATACGGAAGACGTTAAAAGCTGAAAATTATTTATGGAGGGAAACAAAATGGCAAAAAAGGTAATGGGTGCTGACGGTAAGCAATATAAGGTGAAGAAGCCTTTTTACAAACGTATTTGGTTTTGGGTATTAGTTATTATTGTGGTAGCAGCGATCGGCGGTGGCCTAAATAATAAGGGGAAATCAAGCAGCGAATCCACGGAAAAAACGGCAGTTAGCAAAACGGATAAATCATCTTCAAGTACAGCATCATCTTCGGAACCGGAAGATAAAGTGTATAAAGTTGGTGAAGTTGCAAGCTATAAAGGCTATGAAATTAAGGTAAATAATGTCAAATTCGACCAAGGCGATGACATTAACACTCCGGATTCAGGTAAGCAATATGTAATCGCAAATATCACAATCACAAACAACACCGACAAGTCACAAGATTATAACCCCTTCTTTTTCAAATTAAATGCCGATGGTAACAAAACCGATTTCAGCGAGATTACCACAAATGTTGAAGATACTCTTCATTCAGGCTCTTTAGATAAAGGTGCTACAGTTACGGGTAATCTTGTAGGACAAGCAAAAACAGATGCTAAGTCATTACAGCTTCAATATCAGCCATCATTTTGGAATGACAAGTCAATCAAGATAGATCTGAAATAGTGTTTATTTCCCCGAGCAATTGGTAGAAGCCAAACGGCTTGGGGCTTTTGTTGGGCACAAAAATAGCGCCCCCTTAGGAACGTAAAAGTAGGTGTATTATCATACTCGATAATCTAAAGAAAGAAGTTAGCGAAGACTTAGATTTCGAAACGAAGGCCCTAGAAACACTATCAAAAATTGACTTCGCACTATTTGGTGCCACCCTCGCCGCATTATTTGGTGGTAGATTCTTAGCAACACTCGTCTATTTTTTCTGGGGAGTTGGTGCCTTGGCCGGGTTCTGCTTGATTACTCTAGGATTATCTTGGCACCGCGATCATATGTATCACGTCAAACTCATCGCCAAACTTACAGAAAACATGAAAGGGCTGGACGAGAACAGCGAACGAGTCAAGTCCGAACGTGATTATGTGCAAACTCTGTTAGCGGCCTACATAGCCCGCGACGATGTGCGCTTTGAAGAACTTGCAAAGGAGAAAAACAAGCATGGCAATTGGTAGTTCATTCAGGATTGTGAAAATTATCGACCCGACTGCTTTTGTTATCAACGCCGGGCATATGAACCATATATACAAAGGCGACAAGTTTCAGATTATGGGTAATCAAGGTGTCCCGGTCGTTGACCCTGATTCAGGAAAAACCTTGGGAACCCTCGACGAAGTTAAAGCAGTCATCGTTGCAGAGACCGTCTACGATAACATGTCTATCTGTCGGTCCGAAAGAACTCAGCCGGGATATTCAGTCTTAAGCGCAATAACTCGACACCAAGAGCTTGATGTTGATAAATCTCAGATTACCGGCGGTACTCCACAATCGTCACCAATTAAGGTTAACGATCGAGTTGTTGGTATCTAGTGTACAAACGAGTGCGTATTGATGGCGGCAGATAATTCATACTCAAGTTGACTAAAATCGGAATATTCAGCAACCGCTCGTCGATAATGCTCTTCCGTACTCTCATCGGGAAAGCGGGAGTTGAGCAAGTTTACGCGTAAGTTAATTGCCTGCCAATAGCTTAAGCTCGACACCAAAGCTTGAACATTTTTCTCCGGTGATTGCATTTTGGCCTTTGGTCTGAACATTTAGATTCCCCCTTTTTGACTTACCTACAATGTTGCACCTATAGAATATCAGGAACCGTGACACCTATTACAGGATTACAAATTTAGGAAATCAGTTTTTAGGCTTTATGATGAAGCCATCGGTCTCCGCAAACACACAAAACGGCGATAATTAGCCAAACATACCAGTATTTTATAAAAAGTTGACCCGGCGTTAAGTTAATCAAGCTATCAATGAAACGGCTCATATCGTCACCTGCTTTCAGTTACAAGTAAACATAATTCATCTAATTATAGCAAAGATGAATTGTATTCACCATCAACGGTTAAAAACATAGCTACTCGTATCAAATTAATAGTTAAGACAGGAGTCTTACTTATGGCAAATTCAACGATCAGGCAGGCCGATATACTGTTAAGAGAGTGTACCGTTATGCAGGTAGCTACGCTTGATACCGATACCGGTTTCCCTAATATAGTTTCGCTGACACCACTTAAATCACACCGATCGCTTAAAGAAATCCTTTTTTACACTGATCGCTACACTACTACCATTCACAACGTCCTAGAGAAGCCTGTGGTGGCTGTTTACTGTTTTAATGAGCTACACCACTCATCGTTGCTATTACGTGCAAAAACAGTTGTATTGACTGCTGAGGAGGTCTTGCCAAACTTTGCTGAAAACCTCAACACTTTTCAAAAATCGCTACAGTATGATCGACCCGTCATCATTCGTTGCACACCACTAACCGTCAAGATTAGATACAACAATGACATCGAGTTCAGCAAGCTAAACGAAATCTAAGCTTAGTTCTTGGAGATGTACTTATGAACGGTCCAGATACATTAAGCGAGGCACACTTCATTGGCCTCATCATTGTTCTTATAGGCGTCTACTTCGCCCTATTCGGGAACAGGCCCCGTTGGTTACATTGGCTCATTGACCCTGACACGCCCGGTAACAATCTCTTGTGGTCAGCCATTTTCATCATTATCGGCGTGCTCATGATGATGGTAAGAAAGATGCAATAATACGACCCCATAACGGGGTTTAGTTTTCAGACAAACAAATAGTCTTCTGCGGAAGGCTTAACCCATCATATTAGAAAAATATCCGCTTAAAGACGTGGAGGAATAAAATGACCTCAATAGAAGATAAAGTCCTGCCTTCCCTTAGGGACGCGGACGCGTTGCCTTTTTTGTTTATTGGCTCGGGACTGACCAAAAGATATTTAGGCCTACCCACATGGGAAAGTCTAATTGATCATATTGCTGACTTAACATACAGAAATAAGTTTCAATTAGCTGAGAAAAAAAACGAGGTAAACAAACATTACGACAAGTCAAAAAACTATAATGCATACATGACTCATTTGACAGATTTAGTATCCAATGACTTAGATAAGATTTGGTATACAGATCCCCTATTTGCAGACTCACGGAAAATATTTGGAAAATTGGCTACGGATGAACAAGTTCCACCAATCAAAATTGAAATAGCAAAATACATCAAATCGTTCGATCCGGCACATATTCTTACTGATAAGCAGGATGAGTTTTCTGCCTTGAAAAAATTGGCAAAGAGATCGGTTGCAGGCGTAATTACAACGAATTATGACACTTTAATTGAAAGTGCTTTTCAGTTTGAAACATATTCATCTCAGGAAGAGCTCTTATTTCACACAAAATATGACCTAGGGGAAGTATACAAAATACATGGGAGCGTCGTGTTCCCCAAAACAATCATGATCAATAGTCGCGACTATCTAGAGATCAATGAAAAACATAAATATATCTCGGCAAAGCTTTTAACTATTTTTGTTGAGCATCCCATCTTTTTTATGGGATATTCTATGGAAGATCAAGATATACGCAATATACTTTTCGATATCCAAATGGGATTAACGCCTGAGCAATTGAAAACTATTGAAAAACGTCTTTTCTTTGTCGACTGGCAAGGAGGTATACAGAATCCAGAAGTCACAACTTTTTCTATATCATTTGAACAAGGCCACTCGCTAACCATTGGACGAATCGTACTTGATAATTATAACGACCTGTATTCCGTCATCGGAAAATCATCAACTAAGTATCCTGTTAAATTACTTCGTTACGCTAAGCGCGACCTGTATCAGTTTGCCTTAACTACCCACCCGTCTGACAAGGTAGTTTTATCAGTTCCGGACGAGAATATGAACCCAGAATCACTTAAAGATGTTGAGTTCGTTTATGGGTTTGGAATTATTGAAAGAGCTGAAAAGGGATATAAGTCCGTTGACAAAAATGAGCTGTTTCGGGATATCGTTTTTGATGATCAACACTTTGTCACTGAGATGTTAGTGAAAGAAGCTTTGCCAATTGCACTCAGACAATCTTCTGGCTACATCCCCATTAGAAAGTACGTTAGAAATCTAGATCCCTCAATTCTTCCAGGAATTGTTTTAAATAATCTTCATCGCTTTTCTAAATACGGAGACTTTTTATCACAAAAGTTGAACTCACTAATTCGGAGCCAATTCGTGCAACCGCAGGATGCACTCAGCCACCCTGGTGAAGATTTCACTCGTTTGGCCTTAGTCGACTGGGACAAGCAAAATATTCATTTGCTTCTTGAGTTTTTAAAAGATCACCTAGACTCCAATCCCCGAAAGTTTAAAACCACTAATGGGATTCGAAGACTTATTAGAATCTACGATTTTGTTCAGTACACATAAAAAAAGAGGCCTTAGAATTAGTCGATCTAAAAGACTCAACACATCAAGCGGACCTCTTTTGCTTACTCTCAGTGTACCACACGTAACTTCAATTTCAACAAGCCTATTCATTTTAGGCTTTTATTTTAAAGGTAAAGCGAACATACGTTTGAACTGTAAACTTCAATGATTCAAAAGGAGTGCGATATCATGGCATCAATTAGCTCATATAAACTAAAAGATGGCAAAAAGGCCTGGGAATTCTATATATTCGCTGGTGTTGATCCGCAGACAGGAAAAGAAATAAAGATCCATCGGCGCGGTTTTCCAACCGAAAAAATAGCCCAGCAAGAAGCCACCTTGGCCGAGGCCGAAATAATCAAAGGCCACTCTCACTACCAAACTGAAAGAATTTTAATGGCTGATTATCTCAATCAGTGGATCACTAAGCTTAAGGTTAATGTCAAAGAGGGATCCATGATTATCTATCGATATAATCTTAAGAAATACATCATCCCAAAAATTGGGGATATTCGACTAGCCAAATACACGCTTAAGGAACATCAGGAGTTCATCAGCAGTCTATTCATTGATGGCTTGTCTCTTAACACAGTAAAGCTCATCAATGGAACGTTGCACAATGCATTAAAAAAAGCCGTTGCAATTGGTTACATTACCAAAAACCCTACCGTTGGTGTCGAGTTCAGTGCGTATGCTAAAGACAATTCCAAAAAACTTCACTTTTGGACAAAAGATCAAGTTGGATCTTTTATAGAAGCAGCTGAAGAAGATAAAGAGCCCATGTGGCTATCATTCTTTGTGACGCTGATTGACTGCGGGCTTCGTGTGGGTGAAGCCATGGCTCTTCGCTGGTCAGACATTGACTTCAGTAAAAATACCTTATCAGTCAATGCAACACGAATCTATCGTGCTGAAACTGGATCAAACGCTGGCAAAATTGCGCTTGATCGTCCCAAAACATTAAGCTCTAAGAGAACCGAATACATGACCGCTCGAGTAAATGATCTTCTTCAACAACAATATGAGCGCCATTTCAGTCACGGCAATGTACAAGGTTTTCGGTTTTCTACTAGCCACAATAATGATTTCGTCTTCACCTATTCGTCTGATGCCAAGTTTGGACAACCGCTCCGATCTCGAGCAACTACCGGTGCTTTTAATCGCATCACCAATCGGGCTGGGCTCCCTCACATCCGTATCCATGATTTAAGACACACGCATGCCGTTTTAATGCGTGAGGCAGGATTAAGCCTTGATGACATCAAAGATGATCTTGGGCATAAAGACATTTCAACCACTCAAATTTATGCTGAAATCTCTCCGGAAAAAAAGAAAGAAAACCATCAACAATTCGAAAAATACCTAAATCAGTGAACACAAAAAGAGCTCCAGAACATGTGGACAAGTCCGAAGTCTTCACCAAAACTTCACCACGGACTTTTCCAACATGATTCTGGAGCTCTTTATTTACCACATTTCAAATCGCGCAAGCCCTTGCCATTAAAGGCGCGCGTTCAATTCCTTGGTCATATCCTCATAACCCGGACGGCCGAGCAATGCAAACATGTTCTTCTTGTAGGCTTCAACACCTGGCTGGTTGAATGGGTTGATCCCGTTCAGGTAGCCGGAGATTGAAACGGCAGCTTCGAAGAAATAGATCAGATAGCCTAAGGTGTAGGCATCCTGCTTTGGAATGGAGACGGTCATAACTGGCACGCCGCCATCGGTGTGGGCGAGAACAACCCCTTCATAGGCCTTGCGGTTAACGAAGGACATCTTCTTGCCAGCCAAGTAGCCAAGGCCGTCAAGGTTGTTAGCATCTTCAGGAATGGTTAGGTCGCGGTTTGGTTCTTCAACCCAGACAACGGTTTCCATCAGGTTGCGCAGACCTTCCTGAATGTATTGGCCAAGACTGTGCAGGTCAGTACTGAAGTTGGCACTTGAAGGATAGATCCCCTTCTGGTCCTTACCTTCAGATTCACCCATCAATTGCTTCCACCATTCACCAAGGTATTGCAACGTTGGTTCGTAGTTTTCCAGCAATTCAGTGGTATAGCCCTTGCGATACAAAATGTTCCGCAATGCGGCGTACTGATAAGCTTCGTTTTCCTTCAAATCAGCTGAAGCGTATGCCTTACGACCATCACCGAGACCACGCATCATTTCGTCAATGTCACCGCCTGCAACAGCGATTGGCAACAGACCAACAGCGGACATCACAGAGAACCGACCGCCGACATCATCAGGAACAACGAATTCTTCGTAGCCTTCTGCGTCTGCTTCTTGCTTCAAAGCACCCTTGGCACGATCAGTTGTCGCATAAATCCGTTCCTTTGCGCCATCTTTGCCATACTTTTCGATCAACTTTGCCTTCAGAACACGGAATGCAATTGAAGGTTCAGTCGTGGTACCAGACTTACTGATCACGTTGATCGAGAAGTCACGGTCGCCAATAATGTCAAGCAAGTCCGCCAGATAAGTACCAGAGATTGAGTTACCAGCAAAATAAACTTCTGGGAACTTCAGATCAGGGTCAAGGTTACGGAAAGTCTGGGAAAGAAAATCAACCGCCATCCGTGCGCCTAAATAAGAACCGCCAATCCCAATCGCAACAAAGACTTGAGAATTGCCTTGAACTTTCTTGGCTGCTGCCTTGATCCGGGCAAATTCGTCCTTGTCATAGTTGACTGGCAAATCGATAAAGCCGCGGAAATCCTTACCAGCACCTGTTCCTTCACGCAATTCCTTGTCAGCTGCAGTCACTAACGGCTGCATCTGTTCAAGTTCATTGGCATGAACGAACTTGTCCAGCTTAGATGAATCAAATTTGATGTACGACATCGTGTGCTTCCTCCTCTAAATACATAAGTAACTGTCAAAAGTCGATATGAGAGTGGTTTCATAAAAAACGTCAATTCAATTATTAATTCGAAATAACTCATCAAGTAAACTTTTAAATTCAGTTACCCATGCTTTGTTCAAATTCACACTCTAACAAGTTAACTTTAAAATTGAATTTGTAAAAAAGCAAGCAATCGAGCAACTTCTCATCGATTACTTTGCTTTCATGATGCCAAGGACGACACCACCGAGAATCACCAGTGCCGACCCGCAGCTAACCCAGATCATTTCCTTGCGTGTTTTATGCTCGCCAAGCAGATAAATCGAGCCGAAAGTCGAAATGACAATTCCCATCTGTGACAATGAATAAGAAACCGCTAAACCAACATTGGCCATCGATAACAACATGAACACATTCCCTGTTCCCCAAAGCAGGCCTGTCAAAATATTTTTGGCAGTTGCCTTAGCAAATGGCTGATGGCCAATGCCCATTAATAACGCACCAATAATCATGCCGATGGATTGCGGCATCACAACGGCCAAAGCGCCAAGATGCCCAGCGTTGACGATAATCGTGTAGCCTGCATACCCAACTGTCGATATCAATAAGGTTCGCAGCCCCTTTGCAACGCCACTTTGTGTTGTGAAGTCGTCTGTTTGTTCGCGCCTTGATGTCAACGTTGCACCCACAATCAGCAATACCAGTGCAAGAATGCCCAAGGTCACATCACGACCATTACGCCATTCGTGGAACAACAGCGCACCGGCCAGTGTTGTCGCAACAAGCTGCATCCCTGTCGAAATAGGCATCGTCATTGAGACACCCATATATTTCATGGACTGAAACTGTTGGCCTTGTCCTAATGCCCAGAAAAGCCCAGAGACAATCCCAAGTAACCAAATTTTAGTATCTAAGACCGGACGCATGACAATCAACGTGCCGATCCCGAAAACCAGCGCGCCAAACGTCATCCCCAAAGTTTGCTGATAAGCATTGCCACCTAGTTTGCCACTGACCAAGCCAATGGAGCCCCATGCAATTGCTGGAATCAGCGCAAGTAAAAATCCCATTACGCGCCTCTTTCTATTTCAATGATTGATTTAAAAAAATTGAACACAAAAAAATATTCTAGCGGTTTTCCCACGGCAAGACAAGCACAACCTGATCTAAAGCATTTCCAAGAGACAGCTCACCTTCATGATACACAGAAAACTCATGATGAATACTAAAACGACTCATGCTTATTTACGATGATGAAACAAGCGATATAGGCTATAGCCGAAAATCGCACCGATCACATTGAAAATAACATCATCAATGTCCGCTACCCCACTGATTAGCAGAAATTGTAGGGTTTCAATACTTAACGACGTCAGCAAGCCAAATATAACCGTGCCCGCGAGACGCCGTCGACGTTTGCTCACCCAGGGAATACCAAAGCCAAGCGGCATAAACCAAGCAATATTCCCTAGTGATTGATACCAGAGATCGAAGTGACTGGCAGCATGTTGTAATTTAAGCGTTTCAACAAGCGGTCGGATATTAATCACAGATAATGGCCGATTCCAATGAAAGTGCAGTTGCCACGGATAATACACATCGCGAAAAACTGTCAAAGCAAATAAGAGCATTAAATAACCGACAAAAATGCCTAGTTTCAATTCCCGCCCAAAAGTGGTTCTCCGCTTCGTCAACAACAGCCAAAGGCAGCGCAAGGCTGCAAAGATCAATAGGTATAGAATAGTTTTGTCCAAACTAAAAACAATCAATCGAACCAAAGGAAAATGGTTGACGCGACTGAGCGAGGTTGTATTAATCCAGTTGTAAAATGGCCCCAAAAACAGCATTGTGCTACCTCCAGTTGTCATTGTAGCAAAGTGACTGAAGGATACCCACAATGTGTTACAACTTTTAAAGACTCTGTAAGAATGATGAGCATCACCCTCTGCCATTAGGAAAATGAGGTACGCTAATCATTGCATGATTTGCCATGATACCAGCGACGGGATCAAGATTTAAGATCATTTCACCAATATGTCGGGAGGCCGGCGCGGGACATCAAAAAGCACTAAAATAGCGTTCTCGCCTCATTGTCCCAAAGCAGCGTAGAAACCAACACATAAGGGTCTAAGCAAAATGGTAATTAGGCCTTTTGCAGTTGCTTCAGAAACACGCTCGCAAGCACAGCTCATTTTTCAGATATTGAGACACGCTTGCCACCCCCAAAACCAAGTTGGCTCAGACGCTGCTTTTGTGCTTCCTCCCTTTTGCGGGTACAATGACAAAGAACAAAGTGGAAAGGAGTTGCCGCTTTGAAACGGTTACGACTAAATCGCCTCGCACAGTGGATAAGATCAACCCGGATTGGCTTTTTAGCCTGTCTGCTTTTTTTGGTATGGGCTAAGACCATCTTTGGTTACTTTGTGGACTTTTCACTTGGCTTAAATGATCCGCTACAATACACCTTGCTATTATTAAATCCTTTAGGAACTGGGATCATTTTCCTATCGCTTGGCTTGTATCCCAAGCATGCGCGCCGCGGTTACCTCATCGGCGTCATTGTTTACATACTCAGCACTTTGCTATTGCTCGCAAATGTTCTGTATTATCGTGAGTTTTCAGATTTTCTGACCATCAACACGGTCCTTGGCGTCTCTAAAGTGAGTCAGGGTCTTGGAGCTAGCTCGCTTAGCATGGTTAAACCACACGATATCATTTATGTAATTGATATTGTGCTAGTGGCCTTGGCTTATTTTAGTTACAGTATTTGGAATATCTGGCGCTATATCCACAATGAACCTTTGCGCTGGCCGCATTTCGGTCTGACGTTGGATACCCGCCAACTTCCCTTTCACTTTCCGCAAGCGGTCACCGTCTTTGGGATCGCGCTGTTTGGGTTGATCATGGCGGTTAGTGAAATGAATCGGCCGCAACTTTTGACGCGGACTTTTGATCGGAATTATATCGTTAAGTATCTCGGCTTGGCGCCATTCACCGTTTACGATGCTGCCAAAACAGCCCAGAACAATCAGGTCCGCGCCCAAGCAGACAGTTCGAATCTTGACCCAGTATTGCAATATACGCGGTCACATTATGCCGCTCCAAACGCCAGTTATTTTGGGACGGCCAAAGGCAAAAATGTCATTATTATTCATTTGGAAAGCTTCCAACAATTCTTGATTGGCCAAAAAATTGACGGTCAAGAAGTCACGCCTTTCCTGAATTCACTCATTAAAGAAAAAGACACACTTAGCTTTAGCAACTTCTTTCATCAAGTTGGTCTTGGTAAAACCAGTGACGCCGAAAACATGCTAGAAACCAGCACGTTTGGGATTGCCAATGGCTCTTTATTCAGCAGTCTCGGCACTGAAAATACGTTTGAAGGAGCGCCGGCCATTCTCAATCAACGAGCCGGTTATACCAGTGCTGTTTTTCATGGTGGCTCTGCTAGCTTCTGGAACCGCGACAATGTATACAAGAGTCTTGGTTATAACGACTACTTTTCCGGCAACTTTTATAATCATGACGAAAAAGCAGCGACTGAATATGGCATTAAAGATAAGTTGATGATGGCCGAGACACCAAAGTATCTGGAGCATCTGCAACAGCCTTTCTATGCCAAAATCATCACGACGAGCAATCATAATCCTTTTTATATCACCCAAGCTGATTCCGATTTTCCTGACGCCGGTACTGATGACGCCACGATCAACGGTTATTTTCGCACGGCTCATTATCTTGATGAAGCGCTCAAGGAATTCTTCAACTATTTGAAAGCAAGCGGTTTGGAAAAGAATTCGCTAGTGATGCTTTATGGGGATCATTTCGGTATTAGTAATGATCGCAATACCACTCTGGCACCGTTGCTTGGCAAGGATCCTAGCACTTGGAATGCGTTCGATGATGCTCAGTTGCAACGCGTCCCGCTGATTTTCCACATGCCTGGTCTTAAAGGCGGCGTTAATAGCACTTACGGCGGCGAGATCGACGTCTTGCCGACCTTACTTCACTTACTAGGCATTGATAGCTCGCGTTATGTCCAATTTGGCACCGATCTGCTGTCCAGTCAGCACGACAGCGTCGTTGCCTTCCGTAATCACAATTTTGTCACCTCTAAATACACCGTACTTGGCAGTAAAGTCTACGATAATACAACCGGTAAACTGCTGACATTGACGCCTGCGCTTGAAGCAACCATCGCCAAGGATCAGAAGTCAGTGGACACAAGACTCAGCCTTTCAGACGATGTCGCTAACCGCAATCTCTTACGCTTCTACGTGCCACTTGGCTTTAAACCCGTCAACCCTAACCAATATGACTACAATCAGAGTCTCAGCAATGTCTTGTCAATCGAACGCAATCTAGGCAGCAAGAGCACCAGTCTCTATAGCGAAAATAATGACCAATCAACAACTGGACTTTACCAAACTGATGCTCCTGAATTAGCCGACGACACTGATCCCATCACCACCTTCCCAGATAAAGTTCAGGATCAAACTGAAGCCTCCAGCAGCAGCAAATCTAGCAGTTCGTCTGATGTGAATGTCACAACTCAACCATCTAAATAAATTCAAATAACATAGTAAATGCTCGGCTTATGTTCACACTTTGTTCAAATTCATTGCTTATACTGCTTGTGAGGTGAACGGGTAGATGCATTTCTTTGAGCGAACGTTTTCAGGATTTCGTTATCATCGCCGTTATTATATTGTGATGATGCTGTTATCAGTGGCGTTCTGCTTGATCAGCATCATGCTGATGACAAGTGAAATGATTGACCAATCTGCTCAGGCAGCTTTTTTGCAACGCTTGAACTCATTTGGAACACAAAATAGGCAGACGATTTTGCTCAGTACGCAGGTCGGACAAGCCCACATTCAAATGGTGCAGGCTGCTCAGTCGATGCTGACCAAAGTTGTTTTTGCTGACGGTCTTTTGTGGCTTGCAGGAACTGCTTGGCTATGGCGGCGTCGACGGTCTGAAACTGATGCTTTGTATTTAGTCGGAAAAAGCAGTATGTCGATCGGCTTACAATACGCCTTTGAAGCAATTTTCAGCTTTTTAATTAGCTTCATTGTTAGTATTTTTCTTGTGGTTTTATTAAATGATCAATTGATTTATTTCTTAACGACCACAAATCGTTCGGTATTTGCCCATCTGCTACAACAAAAGTATGACAGCATCGCAATGAACCACGCATTTGAGCAACTCTTTGCCCGTCACCTGACTGGTTTTACCCGTGAAACCCTCTTTTATTACGGTAGCAAAACTGATGATATGACACAGCCAACCGGTTTCCTGTCAGCACTGGGAAATGGTCTCGCCGTGATTTTCATCACCAACATAGGTTTGGTCACACCACTTTCCATGCTTCGGAAAAGGCGTGCCTTACCGCGTTAGGAGACAGCCATGTTATTTCGATCAAAACTACTTGATATCTATCGCGAAAATTTTGCCAAACTTTTTACCCCAACGACGATTCAGTATCTCTATGCCTCAAACGAGAATGACCTGATTGCCTTGCATGATCAGTACGTGCGCGATTTTATTAATGGTGGCGTCATCAAGCAAGTCGGCTTCATTAATAGCCGGCATACAGGTATCCTTGACTATCTCAGCGTGCGAAACAACCTTTGCATCAATGGACGCTGCAAGGATTCTGATTTCTTGCCTGAATGGTTATCCACGAATTCACCGATCTTAGACCAGCCAGCTGCGACATTGAACACCATGCAACGCATTTATTTGCAATTTTATCGTGGCTTGATGGGTAAAAAACGTTACCTGCTGCTAACCAGCTCTCCTGCGATCTTTGATCCTTATGTTACCCGCGACTTCCTCACTGAAGCCAATCATGCATTGCAACAAACCAATAGTTGCTTGCTAGTTTTAACAACAGATCAATCCTTGTTAAATGCGAATCCTAACCATGCTTGGCAGGAACCGCCTGTATTGACGCTGAGTGCCCTGACAAAATGAGTCTTGTTCTCGTTGCTATCACAACTTGAACAGGACTTTTTCTATGGTCAACAGGTGGCGCAAAATGCGGCCAAACAAAAACGACGAGTCTGCACTCGCCGTTTTTGTTTGATTTATTTGCTTATGCTAAACCAACTCGTTTGAAAATCTCATCAACATGCTTGAGGTGATAGTGGTAGTCGAAAGCATCGTCTAAATCGGCCTGACTTAACCGATCAGTAATCTTCGGATCAGCTTCAAGCAACGGACGGAAGGCGCGATGCTCATCCCATGCCACCGCAGTCTTGGGTTGAACCAAGTCATAGGCTTGTTCTCGGCTCAAGCCAGCTTCGATCAGCTTCAGCATCACCCGCTGGCTGTAAATCAGGCCATGCGTCAGATTCATATTGGCTTTCATTCGGTCTGGGAAAACATCCAAATTGTCCAAAATACTGGTGAAGCGATGGAGAATGTAATCAAGCAGCCCGGTAGCATCTGGCAACATGATCCGTTCGGCACTGGAATGCGAGATATCGCGTTCATGCCACAACAGCACATCTTCTAAGGCTGGCGTCTCGTATCCACGAATGACGCGCGCCAAGCCAGAAACATTTTCCGAACCGATTGGATTGCGCTTGTGTGGCATAGCACTCGAGCCCTTTTGACCTTTGTTGAAATGCTCTTCGACTTCATGAACTTCGGTACGCTGCATATGCCGAATCTGCAAAGCAAATCGTTCCACCGAAGTCGCAATCAGGCCAAGTGTCTGAATGTAATGCGCATGCAGATCACGCGGCAGAATCTGAGTCGAGATTTCTTGAGCGCGAATACCCAACTGCTCTGTGACGTACGCCTCAACAGCAGGCGGCGTATTGGCGAAGGTACCGACTGCACCGCTAATCTTACCAGCTTCAACATCGCTAGCCGCGTCTTCAAATCGACGGATGTCTCGCTTCAATTCAGAATACCACGTGGCAACAACCAACCCAAAAGTAGTTGGTTCAGCGTGCACGCCATGCGTCCGCCCCATCATCACGGTATCCTTATGGGCCTTCGCCAACTTCGCTAAACTAGCCTTCAAGGCGGCCAAATCTGCACGCAGAATCTCGTTAGCCTGCTTCAACAGGTAGCCCTGTGCCGTGTCGACAACATCGGTACTGGTTAAGCCAAAATGAACCCATTTCTTCTCAGCGCCGAGGCTTTCAGAAACATCCCGCGTGAATGCCACCACGTCATGATGCGTGACCGCTTCAATTTCATGAATCCGATCAACATCAAACTTAGCATGCGCACGCAATGCTTGGACATCAGCAGCGGGAATTTCCCCTAGTTTGGACCAGGCTTCGGCAGCTAAGATTTCAACTTCCAGCCATGCAGCATAACGGTTCTTCTCTGACCAGATTGCGGCCATTTCGGGACGACTATAACGCGGAATCACAGGCTTTTTCCTCCTTCAAGTGGACAAAACAACAACAGGTATCCTTGGTTTTCGACTGCCAGCACGCGATCATTGAATGACAAAGTGGCCAGTCGCATTCACACTGGCTTTGATTGCTTTCAAATTACCCACGATCTGAATCTCGCCGGTTAGCTCGCCACCAGTCGGATAAAACGTAAATCGCCAATCAGGTTTAATTTGAATCTGAGTCAAAACCGCGTCCATATCTTCTGAACGCAGCGGAATGCCAACGCCGTCCTCAGCCAATTGCAACTCCGGCAATGGCCAGCCTAGAATTGCGCGCAGATGCAGCTCATATTCAGAAATGTCACTCGTATTCAGCATCAGATGGCCATATAATTTCGGCCCTGGATAAACTCGCTTCACATAAAGCGTCCCATTGCTGGCTAAGAAAAATTCAAGACTAAAGATGCCCGTATAGGCTAACTTCTCTGAAATTTTAGCAGCGATACGCCGGATCTCAACAATCACTGCTGGATCAACATCGGCGCGCACAGATGAAGCCTTCAGTTGATGACGATCAAAATAATTCTGGATGACCGGGCCGATGCGCACTTCTGATCCCGCCTTCGCAACGATCACAGCGACTTCTTTGATGTCTTGTAAGTATGCCTCAAGAATATATGGTCGCTGTTGCAACAACTGCTGTGCCCGCGCGACGTCATCTGCCGTGGACAGCAGCAACTGCTGGTCAACGCCCATCCCCTTCTGAATCGGTTTCAGCAAGGCTGGATAACCGATTGTGTCAACAGCCTCTTTAATATCATTCGGCGTAATGACTTGGGTATAAGGCAAAATGTTCATATTCAGATCGTCCAAAAAGACTTTTTCCAAATAGCGGTCTTGGGTGACAGTCAAAATGTCGACCCCGGAAGGCAATTGGTTGGCAGTGGCTAATTCCGCCAGCAACGAACCATCGACATTCTCATCTGTAAAAGTCATCACTGTGCTTAATTGCGTGAGTTCTTTCAGCGCTGTCCGATCAGTGGCATCGCCCACCAACGGAATATCCGCCTTTTCAAAAGCAATATCCGTTTGTGTCGGCGCCAAAACGACCGTGCGCATGCCCATCGAATTGGCCGCATTCGCCATTTGAAAAGCAGTCACACCGCCGCCGATAATGCCAATCGTTGCACCTGGACTAATAAATTGCGTCACATCTGTTCCTCGCTTTGACTTTATTTATCTGAATCGCGTTCGTTCAAGCCTTCATCAACCGACATTTCTTGCGTCCGACGTGGCGAATTGAACAGCCAATTCAGCAAAACCGCACTCAAGCTGGTCATTAAAATGCCTGACCCAAACAGCAATTGAATTGTTTTTGGCAAGAACTGAACGATATGTGGCTGAACTGTCACGCCAAGTCCCAGACCGATCGAAATGGCAGCGACAAGCAAATTCTTATCATTGTCAAAATCAACCTGTTGCAACATCCGAATGCCTTGCACAGCCACCATGCCGAACATCACCAGCATGGCCCCGCCAAGCACCGGTGCTGGAATAATCGTGGCTAAAGCGCCAATTTTTGGCAGTAAACCAAGAATCACTAAGAAAATCGCGGAAAAAATAACTGGCTTGCGGGTCTTAATCCCTGACAATTGAACCAACCCAACGTTTTGCGAGAAAGTGGTGTATGGGAAGGTATTGAACAACCCGCCAAGCATCACGGCTAACCCTTCGGCGCGATAGCCGCGCTTCAGGTCGTCTGCTTCAATTTTACGGCCGACAATGTCCCCTAACGCGAAGAAAACGCCAGTACTTTCGACCATGGATGTCATCGAAATTAAAATCATCGTGACAATCGAGCTCCACTCAAACTGCGGTACCCCAAAGTAAAATGGCGTCGGTACGTGGAACCAGCTGGCCTCAATCACCGGCTGAAAACTAACCAACCCAAGAAAACCGCCAAGCACCGTACCAGCAATCAAGCCAACCAAAATCGCGATTGAATGCAGGAAACCTTTGCCCCAGACATTGATCGCTAAGATCAGAAGTACCGTGAAGGCCCCGACCATCAGATTGGTCATGTTACCAAAATCCTTGGCCGTTGTTGAGCCACCGCCAAGATTTTGAAAAGCAACCGGAATCAACGACAAGCCAATGACCGTGATCAACGAACCGGTCACCAACGGCGGGAACAAGAAACGCAACTTTGAAAAAGCACCGCCGATTAGGAAAACGAACAACCCAGCAACAATGATGGCCCCGTACATCGTTTGAAAATTAAACTTCTGGCCAATCATGATCAAAGGCGCCACCGCTTGGACGGCACAGCCCAAAACGACTGGCAGCTTAATCCCAAAATACTTGTTGCCAAATACTTGCAAAGCCGTTGCGATACCACACATGAAGATATCAATCGACACCAGATACGTCATCTGCTCAGACGTAAAATGCAACGAAGCACCAATCAGAATTGGTACTAACACCGAACCGGAATACATCGCCAGCAAATGCTGCAGTCCCAATGCGGCTGCTTTAGGATTCGAAATCGCTTTATTCTTCATCGTGGGCTAATCCTCCGGCGCAAAGATGACCTGACCATTTTCAAATGCATTGATGCGCGCCAATGATTCGACGCGAACGTGCTTTTCATCAAGCAACTTGCGGCCTTTTTGGAAAGTCTTCTCGATCACAATCCCCACACCGCTCAGTGTCGCACCAGCCTGTGCAATGATATCCATCAAACCTTCGACCGCCTGACCGTTGGCAAGAAAATCATCAATGATCAAAACATTGTCATCGGCTGAAAGGAACTTGCGAGAGATAGCGATCTCATTGGAGGTTTTTTTAGTGAACGAATAGACCGTAGCTGTGTAAAGATGATCTTTTAAAGTCAAGCTCTTATGCTTACGAGCAAAAACCAACGGCTTGTGAAACTCCATTGCCGTTGCAATCGCCGGCGCAATACCGGAACTTTCAACCGTCAGAATTTTGGTGATCGGCTCATTGCTGAAGCGCCGGTAGAATTCATGACCGAGATCTGCCATTAAATCAGGATCGACCTGATGATTCAAAAAGTTATCCACCTTCAAGACATCTGTTCCTATTACTTGGCCATCCTTTTTGATCCGGTCTTCCAGTAATTTCACCACAAGCACTCCTTTTAATTGTAAATTTTCAACAAGCTTACCATAAAAATCAGTGTGGAACAACACAATCACGCTAATTCCCGAACAAACACGCGAAGCCGCTTTCATCAAAAGAATAAGTAAAATCCCCGTGATTCGGCTTTAAAAAGTCAAAATAACGAGGATTGCCGCATCACTAAAACACGAACGTTCAGCTATCATATTGGGTTAGATTCCAAGTTTCAATCAAATGAATCAATTTTTGTGGATAATCAGGATCAGTAGCATAGCCATCCGTCTTCAAAGCAGCTGCCGCTGTTTTATAGTCCTTAGCGGCACGAACTGTGGCATATTGTTGCGGATTCCAATCAGTCCCATTAACGAATAACAGCGCATGATCGCGGATCGACTCACTGTCGTTGTCATACACCCGAAAACGGCCATCGACCGTGATCCATTTGTCATTGACATATTCCTGCGTGCGCAAAACTTTGGTCGTGGCTGGATCGGTACCTTTGATGCCAAACAGGTTATGGTAGTCCTTCGCCAATGCACTGGTACCCCAGTTGGATTCCAAAATGGCCTGTGCTAAGGTGATGCTTGTCAAAACACCATATTGCTTTTGCATGACCTGTACTGTCGGCACCAAGCGCTTAATAAAGGCAACTTTTTTTGCGCGTACTGCCGCCTTTTCATCCGCAACTTCTTGTTTTTGCGTCACTTCTGTTTGTTGTTGGGCCCAGTATGAACCAACCACAAGCGTCACACCGATCGCAAAGAAACCGATGACTAGCCAAGCAGCAAGCGGAATTATTTTTAACGTAAAATGTCGGCGCCTTTTGGCCAAAAGCATTACTCCTTTGTTTTATCAGAACCTGTCAATAACAACCGTCGTCGTAACACAACCATGTCCTGCAACTGCATCCCTTCTGCATACAGCGGATGGGCATACTGATCGAAGAAATGCTTACGGATTGCGTCAAACCGGAATCCCTGGCGCATGTAAAAACGCAGATTCTCGAAATCCACATCACCAGTACCAACCAGCATATCCTGATAATCAGGCGCATACACCAGTCCGACGTACCGTAACAAGCTCGCACCGATACCTTGGCGACGGCGGGCAGGCAGTACCGCAAGATTCTTCAGTTCAATAGTGGTAGCATCCACAGGCACTACCATGGCCACGCCAACCGGCACAGTCTCGTCAATCGCTGCAAATAACGTGCCAGCGTCCAAATACCGCCGCAACATATTCGGATCCTCATCCCCAATCAATAAAAGATCCAAATAATGCAACCGAGCTTCCGGCGCAACTTTCACAAATCTTAACATGCAGCCCTTCCCCACCTTCCAAAAAATGTTTCAATTAACATGCTATGAACTAGTTTAACATGCACTTACACGCATTGAGCACCTGCCAAATGAGTTTTAGAAAAAGTCAGACAATCCGCCACTTTTATTTGAAGCTGGCACGCAACATCGCTACTCACCCATTTTACCTGTATCTGTCCTCGTGCACACGCGAAAATAAAAAGCCGGTTGCATCTCTGCAACCAGCTCTGAAACTTTCATATTAGTCTTTGTTAACGTTAACCGCTTGTGGACCGCGATCGCTGTCTTCAACTTCAAAAGTGACTGCTTGGCCTTCTTCGAGGGTCTTGTAGCCGTCGCCTTGGATAGCTGAGAAGTGAACGAAAACATCGCTACCATCTTCGCGAGTGATAAAACCGTAACCCTTTTCAGCATTGAACCATTTAACTGTGCCGTGTTCCATGAGAACATTCCTCCTTGCGTCTGCTGACGCATGATAATATCGTGTATTTCTGTTTGGTACAAGTGGAAGAAAGTTCTGAAACCATGCAACCACGACCATTCAAAAAGTACATATTTAGTCTACCATCACGCCAAACGGCAAGCAAGTATAGAGCGTGAGCCAACCCGGTTAGAAATCGGAGTGTAAGCGGCCTTGGATGTGATGACTGGGCTTTGGTCATTGCATCCAAGGTCCTTACACGCAGATTTCTGGGTTGGCGATCGCGTTTAAGAGCGTGAGCAGGCGCGATTAGAAACCTGCGAACGCGTTTTTGCAATGCAAACGACGTTTCTCTTCAGTTCTATTCCAGTCAAGTATCTCCCCTAGTCCGAGCTGGCTACGCGGCGAGGAGGGCTGGCGACCGCGAAGCTAGAGCTGTGGGCACAGCTTTGAACTCGCGCAAACCCCGCGCGATTTCAAAGTCTGGCCTTGTTGTAGGCGGTAAACCGCCAACAACAATTTCACGGCTGAGCCCCCTCGCCGCTCCGCCAGCTCTTGCTTTCTATCTTAGAATGCCGATGACGCAACTACTCTATTGTACTCATGATTGCTCAAATGATCAGAGAATGCCATTATTGAATTTTCGTCACTTTGAGAGACAGAATCAACTGGAATATCGTTACCTTGCTTGCGGCGATGGGACATCAGCGAAAATTGTGCTCAATATCAGCCCACTCTTCGGGTTGATAAAGTGAAAGAGATTTAGCCTCAGCATATGGGTGGTTAATTTTTGGCACTAATGAGTAACTTCCGCTCTTGTCAGGAACTAACAGAAAAGCATCCCCCTGCTTGAAACTCGAACCACTTGGCAGCGATAGTGCTAATGAGGTACCGAGTTTTATGACTTTGACATCCATCAGATTAAACGCCCCTTTTTATTTTCCAACTTAAATGACTTAGGACATGTAGGAAACCGCAAATCAATTCTGTGATGAAATAATATTGTTAAAATTCCGCTTTAACTGCAACAAGCGGGAAAAGTCTTCTAGGAAATAGAACAATCGCGCGCGGCTTTCGAAGCTTGCGCGGTCTGTTGGCAGCGCTGATTTAGCAAAATCGCGTTGAATTTTTTTGACCATGGTGACCAATTGTGTGGCGGGGTTGTCTTCGGTCAGAACACTGGCCGTCATCGCCAAGGCATCGCTAATAACGGCTGCTTGTTCCACAGGTGTTTCGATACGGTCAAGGCTGTCTTGCATTTGCCGGAGCAACTCATATTGATTGTCGCGCATTTCAAAATAGGCTTGAAAATAATCATTATCGGCCAGCAATTGATTGTCACTATGGCGATTAGCCCAAGCAACAGCGGCATCTAAGGTCATTTTCAAATCTGACAAATTCGCCCAATTGTCCGCACTTTTAATGTGATCCGGACCCAATTGCTGGCTCATATGATCGAGAATCTCGCGCATCTCGGCTTCGACTTGTGCCTGAAACTCAGTGATTTTGGCTTCCAGACTTGGCATGAACAAATTGGCAATCAATGCCACACCAGCGCCCACTGCGAGCAATAATAGTTCATTTTTAATCCAGAACCAACTGCAGCTTTTCGCCATCATAAAATGAGTGACTAGCACCGCGGTCATGACGATACCGCTCTGCACCGCAAACACGTTGGTCAAAGGAATAAAAATGAGTAAGAAAAGTCCGAAAGCCAGTGCATTGTACCCCAGCACCAAAAATGCACCGATCGCAATCACAAAACCTAACACGGTCGCCAATAAGCGATATGCGACTAGCCGAAATGATGCCTTGGTCGTATTCTGGACTGATAAAATCGTAATAATCCCAGCGGCCGTCCAATATTCAAGGTGCAACTCGTAAGCAATCAGCATTGCCGCTGCCGTCCCCACTGCTGTTTTAACCGTTCGCATACCTATGTGCATGGCCATCACCCTCCAGAGTCAGTTTAGCATAGAACATTCCACTTAATGAATAGTCAACACATGTACTCGTCACGCCCCGCTAGTATTTAATCGGGCTTTACGCTACCATATAAACAGAGGAGCTGCTATGAAAAAATTACTCATTTTGTTAGCCAGTCTGGCAGTCTTGATTGTTGGATGCTCGGCGACTTTAAATCCTAAAAGCCAGTTAAAAACCACAACCGCCACCGTTCAAACGCAGGTGCAGCAAGAACAAGATGCGTTAAAGACGATTGGATCAACGGTAAACGCCTTTCCTTCTGCTTTTGAAAAGGCTTACCAGGGAAATCCGCAAACTGATTTAAAAAAAGAAAATGGCCCTGTCAAAAAACTTTTGGATAGGCGTGCCGCGGCGTTTAAATCATTAGAAGCCGCCAACAGCGCTTTGGTTGGGGCAAATAATACGTTGACAAAGCTCAACAATCAGCCATCTGAGGATACACCACAAACACAGTTGAATAACGTTCTCACAAGTCTGAAACTCGCCAAGTTAGATCACAAAACACTGGTCAGTTATTACCGCGAAATGTTAACGGCTGAGGATACCTTCTTCTCCACCACCGCAGATAGTGACACCTCACAAGATGACTTAGAAAGCCAAATTTCTCAACTGAATCAATATTACAGTTCACTCAATCAACAAATCGATGTCATGACGGCCAATCTCACAACCGTCACCAGTCAAACAGATAAACTAGCAAAAGCCATTAAGTCTATGCGGGATTAGTTTTATTATAACGGTACCGTACGAGTTGACACGTCAAATTATTTCCCCAGCCATCATCAAATTAACGCAAAACAGGAGGCCTTCTCATGCCGCAAAGTGTGGCAATTATCATTCCATGTCATAACGAGTCAGAAAATGTCCCGCTGATCTATCAAGAACTTGTTAAAACATTCCGCGACGACTTAACCGCGTTACAAGCCCAAATTTGGTTTGTCAACGACGGTTCAAGTGACGATACCCTTCAGCAAATCAAACAGTTACAAGCAAAAGACGATCAGGTTCACTTCATTGATCTTTCTCGCTCGTTTGGTAAGGAGGCGGCCATGTATGCTGGTCTCTCTACCGCAAAAGCAGACTACTACGCCGTTATGGATGCTGATCTGCAAGACCCGCCAGCGATGCTTCCTGATATGTATGCCGCCTTGCAAGACGGCTATGATATGGCTGGTGCTCAACGCACTGACCGCTCAGGCGAAGCTCGGATGCGTTCATTTTTCTCGGATTTATTCTATAAATTCATTAATAAAGTCTCGCAAACTCAAATTGTGCCAGGGGCACGGGATTTCCGCTTGATGACGAGACAGGTTGTCGAAGCTGTCATTCAAATGACCGAGCGCAACCGCTTCTCTAAAGGGCTATTCAGTTGGGTTGGGTTCAAAACAAAGTATCTGCCTTATCGCAACATCGAGCGTCAACATGGGGAGACGAGCTGGTCCTTCATGGGGCTCTTGCGATACGCGCTTGATGGCATCATCGACTTCTCTGAAGCACCGTTAACCTTCGTGTCCATTCTTGGTATCGTGAGTTTCGTTGGCTCGTTTTTTGCTTTAATCTTTATTGTTGTTCGCGCAGCTATTTACGGTGATCCGACCGCTGGCTGGCCGTCAATGGTCTCTATCTTTCTGATGATCGGCGGCCTCCAGTTGTTCGCCCTCGGCATCGTTGGCCGCTACATCGGCCGCATTTACTTAGAAACCAAACGACGCCCGATTTTTATCGCACGTGAGATCAAGTAACTGTATGTCACATAGTCAAAAGTAATTTAAAAATGATTGAGCTGGGACATAATCCAGTGCTATTAAAGAAAAGCAAACAACTCCTTATTGCGGAAAATTGTTTGCTTTTTTTCACGGATATTTTTATTAGAATTTAAAGATACCAGTGCCAAGGCGGAGCAATCGTAGGTCAGATGGGGCTCAGCCGTGCAAACAACAC
>OATY01000079.1_pt1 | contig 48361 bp, 48 predicted proteins | sample 1476101 | NCBI WGS metagenome assembly OATY01 (sample SAMEA2579994, study PRJEB22360) | human gut metagenome
CTGCCGCAGCTGCCTTAATGGCGGCGTCATTATCTTTGGCAATCTGATCAATACCTGCTCCTGAGGTAATTCCTTGCTGCCCAGATCCAGAACCTGAGCCACCAATAGTTGTGTATTTCACTTCAGCTTGTTGTGCAGGTGTCGAAATCGCTGGTTTAGCAGGGTTCAAATTAAATGTCTGATTCGTGCCAGCAGCATTTTGCGTCGTTACTGTTGCGTTGTCGCCACTGCCTTGCAGAGAAAGCTTAGCGCCAGCATAAATCAAGTTCACGTTAGCAATGCGGTTAATGGCTGCCAAACGATCAACTGAGGTTGTGAAACCTGTATGATTCAGCGCCTCGCTGATCGTCGAAAGTGTGTCACCCCACTGAATATCATAAACCGTGCTATTCGACGCCTTAATCTGCGCCTCAATCTGACTGACTGGGCGCAGGGTCCAAACTCGTCCATTATTTGTCTGTGATTGTTGCGAAGTTGCTGGTTGATCGCTTGCATGCACAACCTGACCGCTAGTTGCCAAACTGAAGCCCGCTGTCCCCAATGCAAAAGCGGTCAATCCAATGGCCAACCAACCATGATGCTTACTATGAACCAAGGTAACCTTATGTTCTTTATCTGTAAGTGCTGACCAAAGCTGTCGTCTCATTGCTCTCATCGTTACTCCTCCACATTCTTTTATGAAATTACAAATTTTATTATACTTCGTTATTAACAAAGCTTGTATTTATTACCCCAAATCAAAGCGTATTCTCATAATTTTCTTTTTTTATTGAAGCATCACCTTTTTGAATTGATACGTAAACGTGAATTGTACTTCCCAATTTGAACAAAACCATTTGTCGAGGCAACTAAAGCCATCCTTTATAACCTTAATCTACCGTTTCGTCACACGACTAAGTTCCTGCGATATCCTTAAAAATTCAGTCCAAAGCTGCACGACAAACTGCGATAAGGTAACATACAATAACAGTATGCTTTTGCAAACTCATTTTGGAAACGAGGCCACTCATGAAACATCGCAACCGTTTATTTTGGCTGATTATGCTTGTGGCTGGGATCTTTTTAATCTATAGCACTGAAAGTCCGGTGCCGATCGCTGCTCGCAACACCGTCAAGCAAGGCATTAGCAATGTCTGGACCGCCACAACTGATACCGTCAGCACTTGGCTAAACGGCGGTCCGCGATCTGTCGCAAAAAATGGTGCGTCAATTGCCAGCACCGCGCCAAGTCAAGCGAGTCAGGTACCTTCAGCCACACCGAGTCAAGCGGTCGATGCCACACCAGCCTTGAGTATTGTTCAAGGGCACCAACTTCGAAGTGTCTATTACTACCATTTTGATGACAACTTGCCACAGTCTGAACACGATGTCTTTTTAAAAGCCGTCAAAGCGTATAACGCAACGGGCATCGTCAAACTAGTTGCCGGTCAAGGTAAAAAATCCGATAACCAGATCACGTTTTCCAGTTATAAAAAAGAAATGTCAGCAGAGAGTTTTGGCTCAACGGAACTCGGTGCTGGTGGCCCGACAATTATTGTTGAAACCTATGGCAGCCAAGTCACCGTCATCAACCACGCCCGCGCCAGTCTGAATCTTTCTTATCCTTTACAATCGATCAACGATGCAGTCGCGATGCACGAGCTCGGCCATGCGTTGGGACTCGATCACAGTCAGTCAAAAGCATCCGTTATGTATCCAATTACGCAAGGTGTTAGTCAGTTGTCGGCAGGCGATATTGCGGGACTGAAGGCGATTTATGACAGTCGATAAAACTGTTTTATTTAAAACAGTCAATCTTGTTACTATCTGATTTTTTGTAAAAATTGCGTTACTCAAATCAGCATCATTATTTTTAAATGGGAAATCATTAAATACTACCAAAAACCTCGGGCAAAATCTGAAAATTTTGCCCGAGGTTTTTATTATTTGTCAAACTAATTTCCCTTACCAAACGGTCACTTGAATGACGTTGATACCTTTTCTGCGCGCTTGCTGCAACACCGCTTCATCTGCAAAACTATCTGTGATTAAAATATCAACCTTGCCAAGATCAGCAATGTGATACTGCTGGGTAACACCGATTTTTCGATAATCTGCTAGGCAGATGACACATTTTTTCGCCTTTGTGACCATCATTGAATCGATCGCTGCCGCCTCTGCATTACTTGAAGTTAGGCCACCGTCAACCGAGATACCATCACAGCCGATCACGGTGACATCGGCTATCCTTGACGACAAAAAGTTCAACGTTTCACTGCCAGCCAGCACACTTTTCTTTGTATTGACCCTACCGCCTGTAATTATAATCTTAGTGCCCTCATGCCGCGCACAAGCAGTTGCACACGGATTGTTGGTGATAACGGTCACTGGTATTTTAGCCAGTTCATTGATGACTTGCAGACACAATGAATTGGCGTTCATGAAAAGCGTGCTGTACCGTGCAATGTAATTGGGAACAGCCGCCGCAATCCTTTGGGCAATCACCGCCAAAGTTCTCTGCTCACCGCCACCATGTCCGGCAATCGCTTCAACAAGACCGTTGTGCCATTTAACCCACCCCATGGCATGCAATATTTTCAGGTCGCGCCTGATCGTGATTTCGGAAACCTTGAGCCGAAGTGCCAATCCTTTCACAGTTGCAATTCCGTGCCGATCAACCAGTCGTTCAATGTCAGATCGCCGCGCTTGAACGTTGGCCAGTGAATTTTTCATTAAGCTTGCTCCTATATTGTGACTATTGAAGTTCCTGTCATATTGGTAACCCACCACAATTGTTTGCATGTTTGATTGCCAAATACCCTAAAAATGTGCAATCCCACTTTAGACTCAAGTCACTTTTCGCTTCAACGCCATCCGACTCGTTGTCTATCAAAACCAGCCTTTCACTTTCAAAAAACTGAAAAATAATCATAAAACCTGCAAATGATCTTATACCGCAATTGTGTTAACTAGGACGGTCAGCGTACACTTTTGTATGTTAATCGTAACTATTACGATTTTCAACTTCGAAAGGATGTGCTTTTTATGTCTAGTTCCTCGCATCTGCCACTCACAAGTACCCTCATAATTGTAGCTGCCCTTGCCGGTGGTGGTATTGCTACCAGTGCGCTGGTCACGTTGCCGGCCACCGTCAACGCAGCCAGTGACGCTGACGCAACGCCGGTTTACACTGACTTTTCAACTTTTAGGCCAATCGCCGGACCCATCACGGTGGTCACCCCCGGCGCAACGCCAACGGCTCCACCAGAAAAAATCAGCGCCAATGGCCATGATTATTTTTATAACTATACATCCGGAAAACGGTTGCTCTACTTACCGATTGCGCAAGCCTATCAGCCAAACTTAGCGCACATCAAATCACTCGTTGACGCCGCCCTCCAACAAAAAGGTAGTCAGCATGATGATACAGTCGCTCGAATTGCCGCATCTGATCTTGCCAAGGCCATCCAAGCCGACTCAGTGCTCCGGCCCGATAACACTGCGAATAACAAAGCCTTCACGGACGCCGGATTAGTAGCTAAAGGCGGTTCGGTTGAAACATTTAATCCCGACCCCAGTGCCGTGAAGTGGACAGATGAAGTGGTGGCTAATCGCATCACCGCCTCATTCCCCAAAGGCGCCACCAGTTACGGTCTCGCAATTGGTCGGCTGCCAAGTGGCGAATTTGTCGCCTACATCAACTACGCAGCAAAACCTACCGTCTCGAGTCAGGACACCTACACCGTTTCCTACAAAACCCTCGATGGCAAGTCGCTCAAGCCAGACGATCAAGTAGCCAGTGACAAAATCGCCGTCCTGCCATTCCCAGACTTTTCATACATCTACTGGAAAAAAGACGATGCTGCCCACACTGTCACCATGTACTATCAACCTGCCGATGGCGCCTATCAACCAGAGATGAGCGATGTCACCGACACCTTTTACCGGCTACTAAACAAGGAGCGAGCCAACAAAGGTTTAGTCCCACTCAATCTAGACCCGCAGCTCCAAAACGCCGCGCAACAAACGGCCAGCGCCGACGCTAATCAACTGGCCAACCCGCAAAATCCACGAACCGTCACACCAGCAGATCGGTCAGCCCCTGACACAAACCTCATCACACTATCGAGTGACACCATTCCCTTCGAACACGACGAAGGCGAAGGTGGAGAAGATTTAGTCGCAACCGGCATCCTGCAACTCGATGATCGTCCGGGCACACTCAACCTAGACGATCTCTATCAACCAGACGTAACCGCAGTCGGTTTTGGTGCGACGATGGGCCAAGACGGGCATATGTACTACACCATTCGACTCTCGGAGAAGAAAAACTCGTCAACGAATGAAAATTCAACTGATGATCCCTCACAGTCAGCTTCTGATCCTGCCACAAAGAACGATCACACAGATGCTCCTACAACGGCTGACAAACAAGCGGATGCTCCGAGCTCACCAACACCCCAAAAGACGAATGCGACTCCTGCAGCTGATAACGCCAAACATGAAGAGCAGAACGCTTCCAAAGATTTACCTGAGACCGGTAATCGCGTTTTCGAAAAAGGCGGCATTGTAGGCTTCCTAATGTTGTTAGCGACATTTGGGCTTGGGATGGTTCAGAAGCTGCGATCAAAGCGGTTTTAATTCTGGTAATCTTTGAGAGAGAATCCTTCTGATCCTTTTATTTACCCCTTCACCAAAAACAACGTTGGGAATGTACCCCAGCGTTGTTTTTGGTGCTCGGTCAAATTTTTTAACTAGTTTAACTGGTCCACCTACTATAATTTAAAAAAGCACTCCATCAAATTGATGAAGTACTACTGCTGTGAAAAACAGCCAAATCCAAGTCGGCAAGTTATAAACCGCTGACTATTTAAGTCCTGTTTATCGTTGAAAACATGCCACCCCAAATGACCGCATTCAACTTTTCTAAACAGAACCTCTTTTATTTAATTGTGAGTCATGATAAGCGCCCCACGCACTTTTCAAGCTCACAAGACGATAACCGGCCACCATCTCACCAGCCACACCGTTATATCAATTCGGTTGACTACCCCGCGCAAGACCTACTAGCATTGAAGGCTGTTGGCCCTGATGCTTTCTAGATATCGATTTTCCTAGCGATATCTGTTTTTATTATGAGCTATCGTCGCAGTGGCTAACTTAATGTCACTAGCCTACGTGCAACTTTTATGCAATGGCTATCCATCACACGTGTTATTATAAACCGTCATGGTCTAATAAGTCCATATATATTTAAAAAGTGTTTCAATTAGCACTAATCCTTCAATCCTGAGTCAGGTAGCGTTGATATTATGACGAATGCCTGATAGGGGGTTAAACGGTGTCATTACAAGAAAAAATTGCGCATCGAATTCACGACCTGCGCCTCAGCAAATCAATGACGCAAGAACAATTAGCCGAAAAAGCCAACATGGACGTCTCCATGTTGGCCAGAATTGAACGCGGCAGTCGCGGCGATATACGAATCAGTACCTTGGAACGAATCGTGAAAGGCTTGGATGTCAGTTTGCAGGAATTTTTTACGTTTGGTGATGACCAAGATGAAGTCATGACGCTGGCTGCCTCAGTTACCTTGATCAAGGATCCGGAGATGATTCGGGCATTGCAGAAGATTGTTGATGCGGCGCTGGGTAAAACTATGAAGGGCTAAAGCCTTCAATAACAACAATTAATCCTGAACATGAGATGCTTTGTCATTATTGCATCGCCCATTTAAATCCTAATAGGCAATTGTTTAAAAAACAAAATCTAAAAAACTCATAATTCAGCAAACATTGCGTCCATTTTTTAATTGCTCGTCTTCAAACTCAATCCTCATTTTCAATCATTTCTTTAATATACAGTCCCTGAATTTTTGCAAACTTGGGAGGAATTGCATTTCCAATCATCTGAGCAAGTATGGTTTTAGGGCATTTATCATCGAAATAATAGTCAATTGGAAACGACTGCAAAATAGAAGCCTCTCTAACACTGATGCTTCTATTTTGTGTCGGATGTAAAAATCGTCCTTTTGAAGGCGACAGGCATCCCCCAGTGATAGTCGGAGAAGGTCGATCCCAAAACATCCGACCGTAGACATCAGAATAACCAATATTTGCTTTTTTATGGCACTCAAGCCAATATTTTTTCGGTAAGTTCTTTCTGTTCCCGCCATTTTTGGGAATCAATTCAATGATGTGCTGGATATAAGGCGTATGATTTGAATGGATTCTATGAATAGGATCTGAACTGTCTGTTGGTTTGGGAAGCGATTCGATCGCGTCCCTTACAGTTTTAACTGGCGTATTCATGCGGAAGGGAAAATCAACATCGTGTGAAAGTGCCCCTATCAACACAAGGCGCCTTCGACTTTGGGGAATACCAAAATCTTTTACATTTATTTCTTTGAAATCAATAGAATAACCTATTTCCTTAAGTTCTTCGAGCATCGAATTAAATCTGTCATAATAAATGATTTGAGGAACATTCTCCATCATAATAAAATTTGGCTTAATGATTTTAACTGCACGTAAATACTCTTCAATAAGGATATTTCTTTTATCCGAATATGCCCTTCGTTTATTATTTCTATTCATTTGTGTAAAGCCTTGGCAAGGCGGACATCCAGCCACTATATCAACATGGCCCATTCGTCGGAAATCATCGTCGGAAATACGTCGAATGTCAGAATTGATCATGATCGTCTTATGATGATTTCCTTCATATATTTTTGAAATTCTAGGATCTAGCTCCACAGCATATTTCACTGTAATTCCCGCTTGTTCAAGGCCCTCAGTGAGTCCCCCGCAACCTGCAAATAAATCAATAGCATTTATTGTCATATGATCACCTGTGTGCATTCTCAAACTGTGTGTTTATGTTAATAATGGAATTAAGAATAGCTTGATAACTATTTGATTCTGGCGCATTGGCACAAACTGAACGCTTAACCCATGAGGTGCATAATCTCTGAAAAAGATTATAGTATTGTTGCGAGTTGGCATTATCAGTATTAGCTTCTGCACTTGCAATGTTATACAGTGTTTTCTTTTTTTCATTTGCATCAAGTGCCACAGAACTTCCAGCAAGTTTGATATACTGCTTAAGGGTATTTTCATCCCAAATTACATCTTCTGGTGTCGCCTCAGGAAGAAATTGAACATGGCCTTTAAAAAAGCGCAAGTATTTTTTCATTGCATTGAGCTTTATGGGGTCGTTAGAAAGATTATCCGAATTAGTACCACGAGGCTTAGACGAGGGAAATGAGATTTTTTTTGAAATTCTTTCAACTGCGGGAGTGACGAAACTCAAATCGTTACTTTGCGCTTCGGTTAACGAATCAACATCCATGACATTATCAGGCTTTTGATCACCATCTAAAATATAATAATCATCCCATTGTTCTCGCTCAGAACTGGCGAGGATGTTTTGTTTTATAATACTATTTGCACTAATGGAAAGATCTCTTACCAGAATCCGTTGAAACTCTTCTTTTGACTGGACGACAGTATTTACCAGAATTTGAGCCGCCCTGTCCTCGACCGTCACAACACATTTACCAGTTCTAGTCACCTCCAACTCAGAAAAAACAGAAGTTGGTGAGCATCCATCAATAATCTCAGTTTCACGCAAATCGTCATTATACCTAATTGCTTTGACCGCACAATCAGGTAGGCTAGAAATGAATTTTTCAGAGTGCGTTGAAATTACAATTTGGCTTCTGGTGTCCTTAATGATTTTTAACAGATATTCTAGCAATCGTTGTTGTGCCCCTGGATATAATGATGTTTCAGGTTCATCTAGAATAATTAACCTTGAATCATTTTTCTTTAGCAAAGATAATTGGTGAACCAAGCTAATCACCGCAAACTCCCCACTACCAGCGTGTGCCTCCGTATACGATAAATCATTCTTCGTAACTAAGGCAGTATCACCCCAATTTCGGTAAAAATGGTGTCTTATTAGTTTGCCAGCCACATACCGAACACCTAGAATTTTAGAAATGAAGTGCAATTCTTCATTCGATAGTGTAACACTTTTTTGATTCTGTTCCCTTCCATTCACACGATAAATTTTCTCGTTATCATCTAAAGCCCTTTGCAACTGAGGGGAAACGGCACGCACAAACTCTTGCTTTGTAGCGGATTTTAATCCGGAAATATCTCCGAAATAAAAAAACTTATCGTATGCACTCAGTTCTTGGCGAAAGTCTATATAAAGGTTATTCCACTCAATTGGCGGACAACGTTTCATAATCTGCATACGATACTTTTTACGAGGTTTATCGGTTTCCCAATAATCAGGATCTCGTCGCTTGGTTTTAGTCCCAGGACGTGAGGAACGCTTCATAATTACTTGATTGTAAATACCCGAGTCGTGATATGAGTACACAAAACTTTGCGACATGTTTTTCCCGTTGCCATCTTGTATTGGATCCGTTGCACTTGAGAACCAATACTTCGAGGGCGTATTGTTCAGTGGACATCCATAAAGTGCATGCAGAATAGAACTCTTACCGCTCCCATTTTTCCCAACAATAACTGTTAATGGGTACTCAAAAGTAATTTTACTGAATTGAACAAAGTTTTTATAAAAAGGGAAATATATTTCATCAATATATTTTTTAAAATCACCCGTTTCTTTCATTTCCCCAACTTCTTTTACTGCCTTATTAAGTTCCATTTTTGAATTGTCCATCATAAAGACTACCCCACTCATTGATCTCAATCCGAATTGGTGACTGATCATTCCTAAAGGCCACCATCAGTTAGTAAACACATAATACAATAAACAATGAACTTTAGAAAGCTCCGAACATTCTGTATTATTGTAGTTCAGCACCATTAGGTCAACTTGCCAATCAACAAAGCCAAAATGATCTCCTGCAACATAATCTGCGGCGTAACTCTTCTTTCCTTTGCCAACTTTCTGATGTTAGCCAAAAACTGCTTTTGGTCAACAAACCCCAGTTTCATAACAGAACCTCCATGTACATTCTAACTTCTTCCTCAACTTTGAATGTTCTTGCGTAAGTCATCAACTGACGGAGATTCTTACCTTTCTGGTGGGCATAACTATTCATAGCTTGTTTAATTGTCTCAGCATCAGACCTGTCGCGCGTTCGTAGAATATCACACAAAGTGCGCTCAATGTCATAAACTTTGACTAGATGTCCCCCTGGAGTTTTAGTGGACGTTATACCAATTTCATAAAGCTCCTGTTTCTGTCGATATATCTTAACTGGTGCATTTGTTTTAGTACTATACGCGTAAGGCAACGGGAAGTTCATTTCGTAGGTGCTTGGTGTCCGGTCAATCATCCCATAAAGGAATAAAGCTGTGTCCTTGAAAAAGATGCCTTTAGAAAGGCTATACTGCAATGCAGCAATATCGTCTCCAAACTCAAGTGGATCAATATAAACACCCGGTGCCAATCTTTCGAGCAGACCATGGGCATACATATTACGCAGTACTCTGGACGAGATTCCCATTGACTCGGATGTCTTAGATGTAATTTGACAGCCGTTTTTATTCAGGTATTTAATGATTTCATCTTGTTGACTCATTTAAATCACCTCACGGAAAAATCCGTTTTGTACTCAAATCATACCATCCATTGAGTATAAAACGGATAATTTGCTTGCATTTTAGCTCGAAATAATTTCTTACAATTTTATATTTTCCACTATTAGCACGTAAGCAAGTCAAATCTAAAAGCAGTTCACATATGGTCCACTCAATTCACCTTTTTCTCTTGCGTTTAGCAAACGTATGTTCGATAATGATTTCGAGGTGATTATTATGATTGAAAAACTTGAAGATTATCAATTTCCACTGCATGGAGAAGCAGCCACAAGCTACCTTGATTTAGTTATTCAGCAACGAACCGGGCGAAAAACCAAAAGTCACTCAATCGTTAACGCAAATTTCACGCTAACTTCGTCGCAGGACGTTGAGAATATTGTCAATGCGCTCCGGCATCCAATCGGTATCGCCGATTGCACGAGGTAATCACGATGACACAACTTGAATATCCGTTAGTCGGTTACGAAGCCCAAGCAGCTGCTCAACAGCGCATTTTTGAGCGCTACAAGGCACAGATCCATCTCTGTATTATCGATCCTGACAAGTTCAGGATTGATTCAGAAGAACGCATGCAGGCGCTAGTTGACGACTATGCGCCACTTTTTACCGAGATGAATTTTGAACAAAACATCGAGGATAGTGGTATCGATCCGAATGCCATTCATGTCGAAGTTGCCGATCCAAACGGCAATGAAGTGACCGATGCAAGAGAAGCGCTTCGAAAATTGACACGAGGGTTGCACTTAGATCTTGGTTTTTACCCAGCGCGAAATCGTCCGATGAGTTCCGGCAAGCTTGTAATCAAAGACTCACCACGCACACATCGAATTGCTTTTGAGTTTAGTCATAGTCTCAAAGACGAGAGACCAGCTACGCTAAACCCCACCGATTTTGTGATTCAAAATTTTCAGGCGTGCATTGATGAGATTACAGGAACTGAATCTTCAAAAATGACAAAGTAAAATAAACCATTTGATCTGCTCGAAAGTGTATATGGGGCGTCCGCAATGCGTGGTTGTCTGTTTTTCCTCGTCATCAAACAGTTTCATGGTCACTCCGGTTTTTATACCCTCAATTAACTGACATAATGTGCATAAAACACAAAAATAGCGGCGAATAATTCCGACGGCCAGCAGGTCATGGCTGGAATTATTTGCCGCTTTCGGCTGGTATGCTGTTGGGATAGAGCGTGTGGCGACATCGTTCATTACCACGATCTTGCCACCGCTTGGCAAAGGTCGTGACATCCCGTTTTTGATCTGCTCCTTCATGAAACAGCCTCGATTCATCTGTATTATGTTTCGCGTATCCTGCATCAACCATATAAAGAAAAGCGCAAGTCTCGAAAGTTCCGAAAACTGACGCTCACAAACATTGTGACGTCTCTATATCTTAAGTGAATTCAACTTTGAGCTTCTTCCCCAGTGCAAAAGCAATCTTGCTCATGGTATCAAAACTAATATTCTGTCCGTGTTCAATCCGTGCAATCGTTGATTGTGGAACATCTGCTCGTTCTGCCAGCTCCCGTTGCGTCAAGCCAGCACGTTCACGCTCGCTCATCAGTGCCACCGCACTCTCAAGTTTTGGCAGATTCGGAATCAAAGCCTGCCTTAAATTCAGGGTCTTTAAGTTGTTCAGCGAGATAATCGTCAAAAAGAATGTTCTTTGCCATGTTACTTACCTCCCAAATTATCGTAGTATTCTGTCCTGAGTTTTTTAGCATGATTAAGCTCGGGCACCGGAGTCTTCTGGGTCGTCTTCGTGAAACCATGTGTGATCACATAACGTGGGCCTTCAATATGAAAGTACAAGCCGTGCTGGATATTCGAGCCTGTTGTCCGAAGCTCAAAGATACAATCCGAGATTTTTCTGATCCACATTTGGCGTGCTGCCGCTTGCAAGCCAAACTTCTGCGTTTTAGCAATTACAGTGACCAATTTCTGCTTTTCCACCGGCTTCAGATTGTCCAAGAATTCCTGGAATTCATTATGTCCATTTGGACGCGTGTAAAACTCGAACTTATGATTTCCCATTAGTTCTGTATATACCTAGTCAGCGATAATATCAATATATGCTATCAGGCTGTGAAATCTAAATTCAAAATACGCTTCATTCTTTAAGATACACCAACAAAAGCTTACTTTGCCCAGGAACTCTTGTTCGTAAAAAGAACCATGTAGGTCTTCTATTCTGCTATAATACGGCTGAATCAATTAAACTTATAGACAAGGCGGAACAAATATGAAAAAAAGCCTCCCACGAAAAATCATCTACTTTGATGAAACCTCTGCTGTAGATTTATTACAGGTTCGTCAGAAAGGACATCTGACGAGAACTGAGGAAACCATTCGATCTATGTCTGGGAAAATTGGCGCAGATGCTGACATAAATGCAAAACTAGAAGAAGATGGCGGAATCAGCAAACTAGCAAGACATATCTCCGGCTTGTCTGCTGGTATCAACTCAATGATGGGAGCAAACGGATCTCTCAACGGAAGTAAAATTGCCAGAACCGTCATTGAGAATTCGTTGCTTTATGATTTCTTAGAGTCGGCCGAATCAAAACGAGGAACGCCATTATTAGACATTGAGGAAGGCTATTCACTCTCCATCCCCAAAGATTCAATGACTTACTTTGCAACCATAGCACCCTTAACTGAAATGATGGAAGGACACCAACAACTCGATAATCCGGATATTACCATGGCAATTTCAAAAATGAATAGTGGTATCCGAAATTCTAAAGGTTACTACGAAATAGTCGGCGACAAAACTGATTCAAAGTTTCGCACGAACGACACCACCACTCAAAAAGTATTTCGTTTTAACATTGATGCGTTTAAGAACAATTATCGTATTCAGGATCTGCCGAAAATGACCTTGGTTCTATATGCTATCCACGTCGGTACAACTAAATTATCCCAACTCGACTTTGAAACAGAGTTCGATCTCGATACCCACCAATCCGAAGTCGGATTTAGCGGCTTAGCCAAACAAGCTCAGACCCATCAGCATAATGATTCTAATAACGAAAAATCACTTGACGTATTCGATGTCGTATTGGCGGGGGTTCGTTAATGACAAATATTCGACTATTTTACGGATCAAGCAAAGACTTCCATTCTCTACTTATTCAAAACCAAGTAGAGAATCCCACACCATTTATGGAACTGATCCGTCAATACAATGTAAAGGTTCGCGCCAACGATACTATGGGCAACAAAGATGCCGAATTTATCCGTGATGAAATTGGAAACGTAGTAATTTCTACTGACGATTTTGCTTCGGTCACAGAACACGTAATTTCAAATTTCTCAAACATTGTGCTACTTGGGCACGACATCGAAAACTTATATATTCAGAATCCTCCAAAACGAGTTGAATATTCCATTCGGGCCAACTTTGATGAAGAGGAGATTACTGAAGCAAAATCTCCATATTTTTCGCCAAATACAACCGAGGTCACAAAACTTTACTCTCAGCTATTAACCGGAAATGTTGTAGGGCAAAACAATGCTAAACGTGAATCATGTGTAGGATTATATAAAGCAGCGTACCATCACCAGAAAAGGCCTACGGTAATGATGTTCTATGGTCCCTCGGGCGTAGGAAAAACTGAATTAGCTAAGAATATCAGCAGTTTCTATCATGGTAAATTAACAAGGATTCAATTTTCTATGATGCAAACGGAAGAAGCCTTCAAGTATGTTTTCGGCGATGAGCACGCTCGGCCATCCATGGCTCGGGATTTACTATCTCGCGAATCAAACATCGTCTTAATTGACGAGTTCGACAAGGTATCCCCAAGCTTATATAATGTCTTTTATCAAATGTTTGATGAAGGTATTTTCGAGGATATCAACTATAGGGTGGACGTATCTAGTTGCATGTTCATCTTAACGTCTAATTTCAACAACGAAGAAACTATCGCATCAACAGTAGGTCTTCCGATATTTTCGAGAATTGATCAAAAAATTAAGTTTGAAAAACTAACCAAGGATGAAATTTCGATAGTCATCTCAAGTGCCTTCAAGCGAATCATGTCAGAACTCACCCCAACGGATCAAACATTTATTCGCAACTCTGAGCTGGAGGATCATTATCAAGAAAACTTACAGATTTTTTCAAACATTCGCATGCTTGATTCATTCATTGAAAATGATGTATACACCATGTTGCTTGAGCGACAAATAACAATTAACTCAAGCTCCGATGAATAGAGGACAAACATCACGTAAAAAGAGCCATATCTCAAGCAATTTGCTATGAGAATATGGCTCTTTGTTTGACAGGATCTTGGTAGGAAATCAAGTAAATTCTACCTATTTCAACCCGCTTCACTTCGTCTAGAATGCCGTTAAATCAAGCATTCCACTTCACATGATACCTGTATTTTATTCCCACTCAATTGTAACGGTCGATTACAATCGTTGTTACAACGGCATTTATGCCAGTTTATTATTCATTGGCGGAGCTGCGGCGGAGCAACAACCTGATTACCATTAAACTTCACCTTAGATTCCTTTGGTGCTGCATAGGTTATATGACCTGACATCATCTGTGCTAGTTCCTTATCTGCACCAACATACATGTGCGCATAGTGCCTTAACGTAATTTCCGGGGATGAGTGTCCCAGCCGTTTAGACAGAACAAGCACTGATACATTGAACTCATTAATCAAGTAACTAGCATGACTATGCCGAAGTCCTTTACCTTGTATCGGGTGAACATTGGCCAACTTGGCGTACCGATGGATAATACGCATGAGCGTTGATTTCAGCATCGGGCTTCCGTCATAGCTAAAGACAAAATCGTCCTGCTTACCAAAACCATTCTGAGTTTGACGCTTTTTCCAAACACGGAGCACCTTCAAAGTATCCCGATCTATGGAGATAGTTCTCAAACCGCTATCAGTTTTGGTGTAGTCATGCCGTTTCCAATTTTGTTTGGTCTTGATTACCAGCATGTGAGTAACGCGTAATTGTGCATGCGTGAAGTCCACGTCCGCCCATTGTAGCGCCATCCCCTCATTGACACGAACACCCGTCATAAAGTAAACATACAGCATGACAAAGTTCAGGTGTTCGTAGTAGTCGCTAGTACAAATCTGGTTTAGTACGGTTTGAAACTCACTCTTAGTCCAATACGGCACCGTAGCACGTCCCTTAGATATCGCCTTAACACGCTTTGACACATTACTAGGTAAGTAATTCATCTCAACCGCAAAATCCAACGACTTACGAAACATACCGAAAACTAAACTTGCATAGCTCTGCGAGTAACCAGCGTCTGTCAGCAGCCAGTTCCTAAAGCCCTGAACCTGCCTAACATCCAGCTTTCGTAATTCTACATCTCCAAACTTTTGTACGAAGACGTTTAACGCAGTCTTACGCGTTTCAAACGTTTCCTTTTGTACGCTAGCTTGGTATGCAGGAATATACGATTTTCGCATGTACACACCATAAGTTAACGCATAGACGGTATGGCCACTCTCACGGTCAAATTCTGCCTTTAATCGTACAACTTCCTTGTGCGCGGCAGTCGCTGACTTGAACAACTGGCCATCCGCGTCTTTTTGGCTCTTTTTCCGGATTCTTTTTCCGGTACTTTCATCCACCCCCAACTGTATATCATAGTAGTAGCGGCCATTTTGGCCACTGTATACACCAGCGAACTTAGTCTTTGGCATCGTCTGCATCCTTTCGAATGGATGCTCCAATTATCGCCTCAACCGCTGCAACCGGCACCCGACCTAGGCGTCGATTGGTATAAAACTCATATCCTTGTTGTACCATGCTCCGCTTGGCTTGTCTAATCAATTCGGCAGCGGTATTTTCACGATACCCAAGCGATATTAGGTCTTTTTTAGTAACTGTGTTGTTTTCCATTTAAGGGCCTCCTTCATTCCCATAATCGACAGTGTTTTTTAATTTCCAGACGGTCTTTATACCGTCTTCCTGTTCTAACTCGCCTTCTCTCGTAATATCAATCTGATAAATTGCTACATCTGTTTCTAGCGCACTATCTGAACCGCTCAGATGACCAACAACAAAATTCGGTCTAAATAATGTGAAATAACTTTCATCTAGATCACAGTAATCCACAGTCGGCTGCTTTAGTCCATGGCTCACAAAGTACCGTGGTTGATGATACGCGTGCGGTATTTGCATAAGCTCCTTAGTTATATACTTAGTAATATAGTTAGCTGCCTTACGTTTATCAGCAATATGGCTTACTGTACTAAAGCCCTTTTCCCAGCTATCAGCATTGTATATCTGCAATCCTTTTTTCTTAATTAGCCGTTGACTCTTGGGATAACGCGCCGGTGTTAAAGGTGGCGCAAGTCCACCAGTAACACCATGAAAATGAATTCTGCCTGTTGATGGATGAAGTTCAGGGATAAAGAGATAATCAAACCTCCCAAACTTTTCTCGCTGATACTTTAACCAGGCACGCAGACGATTTCGTGCATACACATAGTTTTTTGCGTTCACTTTCGAGTCATCAAACGTAAGCGTCCAAAACAGATTGAACGGATTTGCCTCTAGATAGTATTTCACCTTTCTCTTAATCCTAAATGCCTGCTGCACGAGTTGAGTTTCATCACTATCTGACACGTTTATAGGCATATTCGACTCTGGATTTTTCAGTAATTTCGGAGCTTTGTGAACCCTTGGTACGCCATATTTCACAATTTCGATATGATCTTCAAACGTAATAACTTTGGCGTTGTATTCATACTCACCGCTATTCTTACTCATTGTTTCAGCTTATCTTGCCTGTATGTCAAGTAACAGGCAAGTCCTTGCTGGCAGTCGCAGCTTGTGGCGTCCCGCCACCGCCACGCCTACCAGCAAGCATTGTAAGTGTTGCTTTGAATGGCAGTTTATCTTCATCATATTTTGGCGGTAAAAATGCTTTTGGCCCATCCCAATTCAGACCATCCAACCATATAACACCACCAAATTCTTTCGCATCAATGAACGGCAAATTATGGTGACTCTCTCCAAACACTTCCTGAGCTTGCTGAGGCGACGTTCTACCTAAGCTGATACGCATTCCCAGTGAACTTCTAGCTTCCGTTGGAAGTACAGAGGCGGGCATCATTTGCCCCGCTACAATAACCGAGATAGAACTCTGCCGTCCCTTTGTAATCAAGGACAACAGTTTGGCGTTGAATTGGGGATATAGTTTGTCGGCTGTTTTCCTCTGCTGATCCTCAGCCTTCATGTTTGCAACCAACGACAGTAGTTCATCAACGACAAGTAAAATCGTACCCTGATGAAATTTTTCGCAATGCGTAATATCCCGCTCATCATCGGGATCTGCATTTAGCTCCTTGTATCGCTGATCCATGATTTTGCACAATTCGTCAACGAGCTGAATTGCCTCTTCCGCATTCATGGCAACCTTACCAATACGCTTCATCGACTGACCCAAGAACGCTGCCTTACCATCGATCGTATACACGACATTATCGGGATTATTTACCAAGAAGGATATAATCAGGACCTTTAGCAAACTAGTTTTCCCCGTTCCTGTTGGACCGACTATCAACCCCATCGGCTGTTTAGATGTTAGCGACATTCTGCCAGTCAATTGAATATTGATCTTTTCGCTTGTCTGCAACGCGTCCAAACGGTTGATTGTAATTCGCTCATCCTTATTGTGAGTTAGGTTAATTTCGATAATGCCGTTTCCAGACTTCTTATCACGAATTTCCCAGTAAGCTGTCGTCTCCTTGGTGAGGAATGCAACCAGGCGGCGTCCAATATCCGCTTCGAAATCCGAGCTGACACGGCCACCCGTTAGTAGCGTGATCTTAACTTCATCATTCGAGACCACATATCCCCATCTTACGTATGCGACATGGCCAGTCACGCCTTGCTTAATCAAATTAACGTTTTCCGAAAATTGCCAAAGCAAACGTTCCATCTTCCAACGTTCAACTGGCGAATATCTACTGTGGAGATATCTCCAAGCCCCAGCAAGAGACACAACTACTCCAAGTAGTCCAAGCATCAGGATAATTGGCCATAGATCTAATTCCGATTTTTGGCCAATTATTTTAGCCCACGTCCACTTAGCGCAGCTCCAGAGAATGATTAGCACTGTAACACATGCCCAGACCTTAAACAATAATCTTGACCGTACCTGCTTGCGTTGATCAACCTCATCAATGGATTCATAGATGCTCAGCTTCGCAGTATGCGTAGAGACTGGCAAAAATCTGCTAATTGCTTCCCTTGTTTTTTCTATCATTCAAGAAATCCTCTTCAAAGTCTCCTACTTGCTGGCCGGTAAAAATTCTGTACGCAGCTGCAATCAAAGACTCAATTCTTTCAACATCGAATGCGTCACGGTTCGTGAGACAATATTGAGCTTCATTCAAGTACGCCCAAACAGATAGCTTCTTTTTTTCACTCATACCTACGCCTACTTCCCATCGCTAATATTCATAACAAGCTTCACGTCACGCCAGCCACTAGTACGCCCCGCGCTCCACTTAAGCATTACCTTGGCGTCTTTCAATTCAATCTCTGTGCCCAAAAGTTCTGCCTCAGAAATTTCCAGCAGATCCTTCTCATCCCCAACAAGTTCCAGTGCATACGTCTTTAAGTCCTCTACCCCGTCGCCAGATTTCTCCAATGTTTTGGCAAGTTCAGCATCTACTATTTGGCATACTACCTTTGCGACCGATCCGTTGATTGGATCACCGTTATCTGCGTAGCGCGGACTTTTTGATACCGATACCACGCGAGCTGCTTTTGGCTTCTCAACATTGCTAATTTCAACTTCTGAAAGTTTGACCTTGGCTAGTTTCATGCATTTCTCCTTTTCTGGATAAACATCCAACACAGTTTTAATAGACTAACTTTTATCAAAGGCCTTTGATTGACTACATCTTATCTTCAATTACGCCCAATATATATATCAGGCTTCGCCAATATCTTGACACCTGAAAAACCGGGTATTGACGTATCGGAAAAGATGTGCATCAAAAAAGGCGAAGTTTTAAAAACTTCGCCCTAAGTGACTATTTTGATATTTGTTGGAGAAACTGATTCATTATCAGCGGTGTTACCCGATAATCAACAAATCTTTTTAATGGTTCACCAAGTTGCTTAAGTTCGAGAACCTCACCTAACCCTTCTCTCGAGACACCGCCAGAATCAATCTTATCTATTAGTGGGATTCCTGCGGCAATGCTTTCGTTATCAGCACTACTTTCGAAGTTAATTACTGTCGCTATTTTCGTTTCTTGATTCCGAACTCTTGTGAATTTGTCCCACTCATTCAGCAAGTCGCTTTTTATTCCTTCATATATTTGTTGAATCGTATTGTTCGGAATCCTAAGAGGCTGTGTCTGCTTTATATCATTAATAAGGCTACCTAGTCGGTTATTTTGGAATTGCGCTTCATTACACACTGACTCAAATACATTAGGCAGATAGTTTCTAATTTCATAATTAGACCCCCAAATGCACTCATACACATCCTTAAAATTCAAGGTATCTACAAATCGTAGATAGTACTTGGAAGAAGGCACTAGATAAGGATTCTGACGCGTATCCAATCGGGGAATAGGTGCGGTTATGGAGTCAACCATCGAATAACTTACTTCGTGTTGGTAACTTGGAGCCTCATTATACTCTTTTGCATTCTTGAACCCAGCAGTTTGATATTTGGATACGCCCTGCTCCTTCATACGCCGCTTGAGTCTTTCTGAAAACACCCTGTAGATAAACCAGACCGTATCTCCATATTCGCCGAATGCTTTTTCCCTCGCGGCTACAGTGCTCATATCTATTCGTACCATATTAGCTCCTTGGCATTATACTCCGGATTTTTTTCGATTGTCGTCTTTGCACAGCATTTGCAAATTGGAGAGTACTGTATGCCCACCTTGAGACCAAGGAGTAATATGATCGCCCTCCATCTCGTCGTACTCAAAATGCTTGCCGCATACCGGACAGATTCCATTCTGTTTTGCGTATGCTGCTCGCTTGTCCTTAGGCTTAAATGCCCGAATTGATAATACGCGCTCTGGCCCGCCAAGCACGTACTCAAATATCCCCTTCTGCTTGGTAACATCCTCGTCCTCTATCAGCTCGCTAACTCTAGCTTCGAGCGTAGCCGGATTATACGTATTCTCATGATAAGTATCGTATAGAAACCCCCATTCAATCCCCTTCATCAGCTTACGATAGTTAGGAAAAATAGAGGTTGTCCAATTAATTACGTTTTGAAAGTATAGCCACAGTTCGATTGCCGTTTCATCGTGCTGGTGCTGCGCCATGTACTCCTCAAGCTCAATATCCTGTTTCGACGAGATCCACTTGAGTGTGGTTTCCAAAAAGTCTTGTCGAATAGCAGAACCATTTAAATAGTCACCGCCAATCTGATATGCGGGACACTGTGATTTCGAAAAGTACTTCTTGGCATCTGTCAACCATGGCCCCGTATAGATTGCATTTCTAAGTTCTTGTGCAGTAAGCTGCTCCCCAACAGTATTGATCACTTTGAACCAATCCAATTTTTCTCGATCTGTACCAGTACAAATATAAACCGTCAGAGGATAGTCCAATATTTGCTGCTGTTCTTCCTGTGTGAGCGTGTGAAAGTACTGAAAATTGATGGAGTAATCACCCTGTACAAATTGACATATTGAGATTGTTCGCTGCTGTCCATCTAAAATTTCATAGTGTCCATCTTCTGCAACAACCCAATACATAACATTCAGTGGGAACCCCTTGCGGACGGTATTAATAACTTCATCACGTTGCTTAGGTTTGTAGACGAATTCACGCTGAAAGGCCGGACGAATATTTAATTTTCCGTCATATCCATATACACCATCTTCATCGGAATCTACATATCCGTTTACGATTTGGCTTACTGGAATATCCTTTTTCTCAATTTGCATGCGTTTGGCCTCCCTTGTTGCGAATTAACACTCTCTTGTACATTGATTTAACGGTGCCATCTTTTTTAGTCAACAAAAGCCCTGAACTTTTTACATCAACAATTTCAAACTGATCTGGATTGTACCGCGTCATGTAAGTAATTGGCACACCAATGACACCAAAGTAGTCACAAGGAATATCCGCAACCCGGGATACCTCAATGGCATCATAGTTATCATATTTTGGATATATCTCTGGAGAATAGTTCTTGAAGATTGTCAGCTTTTCGTGACGTTGTGTCGTATCTAAGTTGGTATACCAGCAAATGTTTCCCATTCTCCGCCATTTTTGTCCATTTTCATCAATCTTGAAATCCGTTTTCTTCGCCTCATAGCTTTCAGGTACCTTAAACCAAAAGTGTCCAGAATTGTACCCTAGCCAAATTTCGTTGGCCATAATTGAAGGCAGTACCTCTTTATAGGTAATTGCGTTGAGATTACCAATCACTAGGAATGTTTTGTGAAAAGCTCTTAACTGTGCGATGTAATCAGTAAATAGACTGAAAGGGGGATTGGTTACGACAATATCGGCTTCTTTAAGTAACTGAATTGCTTCCGGACTTCGAAAATCGCCATCTCCAGTTAGTGGTGTTTCAACGTAATCCGGTAAAAATGCAAGTTGTCCAATCTTGTCATCTTGTCTAATTATTTCCAATTTATAACTGGGTTTGTCGGATTCATAGTGCGTAGATATTAGTTTTTTTAGGCCTAACATGTAAAAGTTAATCTGAAAGTATTTCCAGAAATTACTGATGGCTGGATCATCACAATTACAAAACACAACCTTATTCTTGAAATACTCACGATAATGGCGTAACTCGTTTTCAATCATTGAAATATCAGTATAAAACTCATCTGTTTTTCCAGCACGTGATACATGAAGGTTACTGTTTGTTTGCTCTTTCACGTTCATTACTCCAATTTATTATTTTATCTCTGTACATGTCTGTCATTGACTCTGAGATAGTAGGTAGCCAGACTAACAGACGTATTGAGTAGTAGTTCCGCCTCTGCTGCCTGAATTTTTACTCGTTCATTGCTAGCATGTGCATCGCCATCTTTATTGCGCATTTCTGCGATTAAATCGGTGATTCCATTTAAGTGACTAATCATTTTCGTAATACGTGGATTCCACTCCCGAGAAGGTCTCATTCCCAATGTTTTAACCACTAAATTACGATATTGACCAATATCGCCATTACGCTTACACTCTACGTCGTTATCGGACAATATTTGAAGAAACACCTCTTCGATAAGTGTTCTAGCCTTTGTAACTACGCTGTCAAAATCATTATCCTGCAAGTCATCTTGTCCCTGGGCCAACAACTCTGAAATGTATCCTGAATTGATCCTCTTGATCGGCACGAGGACTTTTACATTCTCATCTGCTGCGATAATTTCCCACGAATTACCACTAGATACGAGTTTTAAGTTGCTGTAGAGAAGAATGGCGTTTATCTCTCTGATTACGCGCTGCTTAATTGCGTCTGCTACAATCAGGATGTCCTTAGATTCATCACCAGTAAGGCCTTCCAGAATAAAGTTATCAATTTCCTTCAGTTGCGAAAACTGACTTCCAGAAAGATACTCATTAATCACAGGTCGCAACTGTGCTGGTGAAAATAGAAACGATAATAAAGAAGCCGTTCGATCATTTGCATGAGTTGCACTGATTATCGAACTCATTCGGCGTAATCTGTTTGAACCTTCTGGATTTGGAGAACCAAATCTGGATCCCAGAGCGTCAAGATCTGCATTTGTTCGGTAAGTTATCCACGGTCGGTCAATCAAGAAAGTTGTAATATCTGTGTTTTCCAGTAATTTAAAATTTTCTGACTCCAATGCCGTTTCCCCCACAGTATTAATAACTTATTTAATTATATATCCTAAGCCCATAAGTGCCAAGCACTCTACTGTGTATTCTCGCAAGTTCATTTTTCCGCCAGACTAAAAAAGGCCACCAGAACCAAGTAAGTTCTAGCAGTCTTAAATGAGTTTTCGATTGATTGTCCACCATAATTAGGCGGAGTTTCGGCGGAGCACCATATTTTTTTGGCGGAGTTGGCGGAGTTTGAGCTGCCTTGAGCAAATCCAAAATGCCTCTGTATCACTCTTTCTAGCTCAAATTGGCCTACATCGCTATTCCCACTCAATCGTTGCCGGCGGCTTGGAAGTAATATCATAAACCACCCGATTAACGTTCTTAACCTCATTCACAATCCGGCTTGAGATCTCCTGTAAGACATCCCAGTTGATCCGGGCGAAATCGGCGGTCATGCCGTCAATTGAGGTGATGGCGCGGATGCCGATGGTGTAATCGTAGGTTCGGCCATCGCCCATGACACCGACGGATCGGAAGCCTGGTAAGACGGTAAAGTATTGCCAAATGTCCTTGTCCAAGCCGTGCTTAGCGATTTCTTCACGGAGGATATAATCGGAATCGCGCACGATTTCGAGTTTATCTTCGGTAACTTCGCCGATGACGCGGATGCCGAGGCCTGGGCCTGGGAATGGTTGGCGCCAGACGAGGGCGTGGGGCATGCCGAGTTTTTCGCCGAGTTCACGGACCTCATCCTTGAAGAGTTTGTTCAGCGGTTCGATTAGCTTGAACTTGAGGTCTTCTGGCAGGCCGCCAACGTTGTGGTGAGACTTGATGGTCTGGGCGGTGTCGGTACCAGATTCAACCACGTCGGTGTAGAGCGTGCCTTGGGCTAAGAAATCGATGCCGTTGAGCTTGGCTGCTTCTTCATTGAAAACTTCGATGAAGTCGCGACCGATGATTTTACGTTTCTTTTCAGGATCGGTAACCCCTTTGAGGTCGCCAAGGAAGCGATCTTTGGCGTTGACCTTGATGATGTTCAGACCAAACTTGCCTTTGAGGCTCTCCATGACTTGATCAGCCTCGCCTTTACGCAGCAAGCCGTGATCAACAAAAATACTGGTCAGCTGGGTGCCGATGGCTTTGTGCAGGAGCACGCCGACTACGGATGAATCAACCCCGCCAGAAAGACCGAGGAGAACGCGCTTGTCGCCGACTTCTGCCCGAATCTTGTCGATTTGTTTGGTGATGAAGTCGTCCATGCTCCAGTTAGCTTCAGCCTTGCAGATGTCGAAGGCAAAATGGTGGAGGATTTCATGGCCATATTGCGTATTTTGAACTTCAGCATGGAATTGGATGCCGTAGAATTTACGATCATCGTCATCCATGGCACTGATTGGACAGTTGATGCTGGTTGCGGTTCGCCGGAAGCCTTCTGGTACGCGGGTCACGAGGTCGCCGTGGCTCATCCAAACGGTTTGATCTTTTGGCAAATCGCGGAAAAGCTTGGCGCTGTCATCGGTGACTTCAATGTCCGCTTTGCCGTATTCACGGTTATCAGCCGGTTCAACATCCCCACCGAGCCGTTGTGCCATCAGCTGCATGCCATAACAGACACCCAGAATCGGAATGCCGAGCTTGAAAAGATCCTCATCAACACCTAACGCGCCTTCGTCATACACACTGTTAGGGCCGCCTGAGAAGATAATGCCTTTAGGCGCAATCTTCTTGACTTCCGCTGCCGTGATCGTATGAGGCTTTAATTCAGAGTAAATCCCAAATTCCCGGATTCGCCGGGTGATCAATTGATTATACTGACTGCCATAATCGAGGACGATGATCTTGTCGTAATCCTTGTTCTGGTCATTTGCCACAGTCCGCCACACTCCCTTGTTTGAATGCACTAATTTTACAGAGTTTTCACATGTCGGTCAATCACGGGTGAGAAGCCTCTCATCTAAGCGTTACCAGCGATAAGCTTCAGAAAAGCCAGGCGTGTCCGACACTGCTAGCCAGTTGTTTATCAACTGACTTATCAGCCATATCTTACCATTTTCGCAGCGAAACTTGGTCAATTTCATGTCCCGTTGTTTTGTGCAAAATAATATCAGCACGATTTTTGGTTGGCAGGATGTACTCATTCAGGTTCTTGAGGTTCACATCGCGCCAAACTTGCCGCGCCATTGCGAAGGCATCGGCTCGGTCGCCAATCGCGTATTGATAGTAATAGTTGTTCGGATCCGTGAAGGCCGTGTCGAGCAGGATGCCGAAACGCTCCAGATACCATTGTTCAATGAGGTCAGGATTGGCATCAACGTAAATCGAGAAATCAAAGTAGTCGCTGACGTAGATTGGCTGCTTGCTTGGCAGCTGGAGCACGTTGATCCCTTCGACAATCAGAATATCTGGTCGATCGATCAGCTCATATTCGCCTGGGACAATGTCGTAAATCTGGTGGCTATACTTTGGTGCACGCAAAGCGCCGCTCGCATTTTTGACGTTGTTCATGAAATGGATTAAAAGTTCCATATCATAGCTTTCAGGGAAGCCTTTACGATCAAGAATTCCCCGACGTTCTAACTCAGCATTAGGATATAAAAAGCCGTCTGTCGTCATCTGTTGCACGCGTTTTTCCGGATAAGCCCGGCTCAGCAACAGTTGCAGCAAGCGCGCGGTGGTGCTTTTACCAACTGCCACCGATCCAGCAATACCAATGATGAATGGTGTGTGCGGATTTCGTTGCATCCCTAAAAAGCGGCTCAAGGTGAACATATCGCCTTGATAATCCTCATAGCGGATGTGAATCAGATGTCGCAATGGTGAGTAGATCATTTTGACATCATCAAGACTGATTTCATCATTCAATGATCGCAACTGCGCCAACTCTTCATCAGTGACATTGGTGAAGTTCTGGGAATGGAATTGCGACCATTCTGCACGATCAAATTTATAGTAATTCATTTCGGATTGCATAACTTACCGTTTCCTTGCGTTTAATGTTCTCATTTTAGCATAGAAAGCCCCAGTTGTTCGGCCAATCCTTTTCTTGACAACAAAGAAAAAAATCTTCACAATCAACCTATCAAAACGACGCGATGCCAGCTCGAACACTGACGGAGGTGCCAGCAATGCTTGAACTAGTAGGCGAGTTTCTTCTTTCCTTTTTCATTGAACCGATTTTAGATGGCGTAATTGCCCCACTTTTAGCGCCCACTTTTAAACAAGAAAGTTCCTTACGAACTAATTCAATCAGACTGGTCATCACGCTCATCCTTAATAGCGCGATTGCAGGCAGTGGCGGCTGGTTGTTGTTCGAATCCGCGACGGCCTCACCGGTTTCTGGGGTGGCGATCATCGTCGGACTAAGCATTTTCTCGCTTGGCTTCGTCTTAATCGTGCGTGCTATCATTAAATACGGTGCTTACATTCGCAAGTTGCGTCATATTCGGACGGCCAAGCGTGATGCCGAAAAGCCTTATCAGGAACTTTAACATTGAGGGAGTACGCATTTGCCTAACATCCAAGGAGGCACGCTGAATGCTTAACCAAATTGGAAAATTTATTTTATCGATTTTGCTGGCTCTTTTCCTCGTGCCAACATTCCGCCGCAGTCCATCGGCGTTTTGGTACTGGGCATGGTATGTGTTACTGGTCATTTTTTGTGTCAGTGGCACTGGCTTTGGTATCTGGCTGCTTGTCCTCGCGCGGTTTCGCACCACGGCCGGCATTATCGTCTTTGTTGGCATCTTATTGATAGTGTTGATGCCACTCTTCTTAATTCGCGCGACCACCCAATTTAATCGGTATCGCCATCGTAGTCAAAAATAGGCAAACAAAGAGCGCTCTTCATCGAGCGCTTTTTGTCTGCCTTCAATTGGTGCCAGTCATCACCTAGTCGTGCAAGGTGAACTGTAACTTCATTTTTGGCGCAGCTGCCGCCACCATTTGACCTAACAACTCATTGCTGTTGGCCATGGCGATCGTTGCCATCTGCTCATTGGCAGCTGTCAGATGATCGGCAATATCTTTGGCATCTTTGACAGCTTCATCAGTTGTAAGCTGCAAGTGCCGGCAAGCGGCGACTGTTTTTTGTTCAAAAACATCTTCCTGATCCTTAAATAAGGAAAAGTCGTAGTCACCAAACGTTGCTAACAGGTTGCTTAGCCAGTACATTTTCGTCACATCGAACTTGTCGCCGGTTTCGCGGTATGCTGCTGGTGTGTCATTGACATTAGCGTAAAACGGCACAACAGCATTAAAGGTGTTCGGGCCAAACGCCAACCAGTGAATGCCGGCAACTGCAGCTGGCACATTGTTGCGAATCTGCAAAATGTGAAGTTCCTGATTACGGTTGATGCCGATTGGCCGATAAAGCTTCTTCTGTGCTGGCGTGCCTGTCGTGCCGTAAACATCGTATGACGTATTTTCATAGTGGGAACTTTCCACAAACTTCACGTCTTCGATGCTGATTTTTTTGCTAGTCCGGCAAATGAATGGCAGATCCTGATCGATCGGTGTCGTATCGAATTCAGGGTTGAAGTACTTCTGACCGTACCAGGCACGTGGGTTGTTGTAACGGGTATCCTTGATCGTAGCGGAGCCGAAAATGTGGCGCAAGTTGTACCCTTCCGCATCTGGATTGAGATGATAGGTTTCAATCAGATCGCGCAGATCGGCACTACTCATCGTGTCATCGCTAGCAAAATCGAAATCGGTGATATTGAAGCGGTTCGGCGCCACCACATAGGCATCGTCGGGAATTCGGATGGCTGCCCAATGATGGCCGCCTATACTTTCAAAGTACCAAACCTCATCTTTGTCAGCAAATGCGATCCCGTTGCTTTCGTATGTGCCATATTGTTCAAGCAAACTGCCCAAGCGTTGAACCCCATCCCGCGCGCTATGAATGTATGGTAGAACGATCGTTGGCATGTCTTCTTCGCCAATCCCCGCTGCCACCAGCGGATCAACACCAAGGACACGGCTATTGGTTGTAATCGTTTCGGTTGAGGTCATGGCAATATTTTCGCTATTAATCCCTGCTGCCGCCCAGATACCGTGGCCGTCTTCTGCTTCCGGGGTGGCCGTGTAGCCCAAGGGATCGGCCGGCAAATCAATCGCGAACTTGCTGAGCACGGATTGATAGTGACGCGGCTGATCTTCAGGTTTCACGTACACGAATTTCTGCGGATGCAATGGTGACTCACCGTCTTCGTTTCGGGCAATGATTGTGGAACCATCAATTGAAGCTTTCTTGCCAACAAGCACCGTGGTACATGAACCGACATATCGTTTTGCCAAAATAATCGTCCTTCTTTCAAAATGAATCCGCATATGTGCAGCACTGTGCGGGAGTTGATTTATGGTTTACTTTACCGCGCGAAAACGGGTTTGCCAAGCGTGCCCGAAAACAAATAACAAAAATAGCCATCCCTAAAGTTTAACCGCCTTGGGATGGCTATTTGTAAATTCAGAGCCGCTGTTGACGGCGTTGTTGGTTCATAGAGGCTAGTGACTGGAAAACGGTAGCTTTTTTACAGACTCATTTATCATGCATTTTAATGGTGCGTCTAGTCAAACTGTTCTGGTCTCTGGACTGACGATCTTTTTTAAACTTTTCAAAATCCAAGCTTTCAATCCAACGGCACCTCGCCGAAGCTAGCATTGATTTTTCGATAGTCGGCGCGTCGTTCGTCGTAACCGGCTAGCAAGCGCTTTTCAAACTCAGATTCTGCTTCGACCGGCGGCAGTGGGCCGTCTTCTTTGTGGCGGGCTACAAAGGTTGCAAAGGCGGTGCCGACTTGGAAGCGTTCGCCAGTGGCTAGATGTTCACCAATTAACTGAATGAAAACTTCCAGTGAACGGTGACCCACGCCGCTGACCATGCACCTAATGACCAGTGCATCCCCCATTTTAACCGGTGCTGCCAGATGCACCATGTCCAATGAGCCAGTCGCTAAACCACGGCGGCCGAGTCGTTGTGCGGCAATTGAACTAACGTCATCGATCCAAGTAAAGATCTGACCGCCAAACAATGTCTGATGCGCATTCAGCATACCTGGAAAAACACGATAACTAGAAACAGCTAAGGTGTCATGCATTTTGACCATCTGTTTACCCCCGCTCGTACAAGTCAGCCGGTACTTTGTCTAACAACGGCGTCACATCAGGACTAGCCAGCATGGTTAGTCGATGCATGGCCCGGGACGCCACCGTGTACAACAACTCACGTTCATCCTCTTCATGGTAATTGGCCGCATTGATTTGCCAAAGGACAACGGCATCGAATTCAAGCCCCTTAGCCAAAAAGCTTGGAACAACGATAACGCCGGCTGCGAGTCGTTGATTTTCAGACTTGATCAAAGTTACTTTGATACCAGCCGCCTTCATTTGTTCATAAATGGCTTCTGCGGCTTCCAGCGTTTTCGCAATGACCGCAGTTGTCTGCTTCGCTTCATTGTTAATTTTCAATTGATCCTGCAAAGCCGCCATCAACCCGGCTTCATCTGGACGAACGACCAACTTTGGCAATGGTCCTTGGCGATTGAACGCCACGATTTTTTGACCAGATGTGAGAATCGCTTTCGTAAAGTCGGTGACCTGTTTAGTAGACCGATAACTTTGGGTTAACTGCACGACGCGGGTTTTTTCTGGATCAAACAGCTTGCTGGTTTCGTTAATCAGCGTCCGCGAATCGTCTTTTGTGAAAATAGCTTGATTGAGATCGCCTAGCAACGTAAACTTCGCCCGCGGGAAGCTGTCCTTGAGGTAGGCGAGCTGGTATGGTGTGTAATCTTGAATTTCATCAATGAAAACATACCGCATCTCGCGTTCACCATGGCGACCAGTGATCAAATCATACAAGTGCAGATATGGCGTTGCGTCTGCCATTGGTAGTTGGCGTTCCTTAAATAAGGTAATAAAATGATCGACTTCTGCCTGCCAGTCATCAGCACTAATGCCCTCGGCTTCGAGGTCATAAATAGCTGGTACTTCACGCAAGAAACTAACATACTGTCCGCGAATATTAAGGAAGCGATTACGGACAATATCTTGTTGAATTTCGTTGAAGCCACGCATCACCAGTTGGCGGGCGAAGAACCGATATTCGTCATCACTATTTTTAAACTCTTTCGGGCCGTCTTGTTGCATGGAGCGAATCTCTTCACCGCTTAGATTTTCAACGGCTTCTTGCACCCACTGCGATTTCATTTCGGATTCAATTTTCCGATTGAGCATTTTGATCAGCCGTTCCTTGGTGGCGGTCAGGCGATTGCCCATGTGATAATTTTCGTTGTAGCTATAAAAGATTTCATGAATCCGCCGGCGTGAAAAGAATACCTCACCACGGAAGCGAATGTCACGGAAGCGCAAGCCTGATTTTTCAAGACTTGTCGCATATTTCTTGGCTGTCTCAAAAAAGTCTAAGCTGCCTTTGACACGTGCAATTTTCTTTTGAACTGGGGTTAGTTGTTGCTCGAACTGAGAGAAAAGGTTTTGGACATCAATGTGTGGTAACCGTCGCGTGACATATTGGTAATAAGTGAATTGCACCATGTTCTGTTCGCCAAGTTCTGGCAAAACATTGCTGATGTAGTCAGAGAAAAGTTGGTTAGGACTGAACATAATCACCTGACTACTACTCAAGTTGCCCCGGTACCGATAAAGCAGATAAGCGACCCGCTGCAACACGGCACTGGTTTTCCCGGAGCCAGCTGCGCCTTGCACAAACAATAAGTCCGCTTTGGTATCACGGATAATCTGGTTCTGTTCGCGCTGGATCGTGGTCACAATCGTCTTCATTTGGGTGTCTGACTTTTCACCTAACACTTCCAGCAGCATCTGATCGCCGATGGTTTCGGTAGTATCGAACATCGTCTGAATTTTGCCGTTTTTAATGACAAATTGACGCTTCAAAGAAACCGTGACCTGTTGCGGGCCATCAGGCGTTTGATAGGTAACCTTGCCCAAACCGCCATCATAGTAAATCGAGCTGATCGGCGCGCGCCAGTCGTAGATGAGAAACTTACCAGCTTCATTGGTGAAGGAACCTAAGCCGATATAAATCGTCTCCGGCTTTTCCCGGCCTTCTTGGAAATCAATCCGCGCAAAATACGGATTGCCCATCAACCGCTTAACAGTCGCGAGTTGCTGCGCGCTTTGTTTCCACGCATTGGTTCGCTCATCAAGCACGCGTTGCTGTTGCTGAATTGAGGCCGCAGTTTCAATCGTTTCAGCGTAGTCGGTGAAGTTCAAGGAAAAATCATTGAAGAAGTTGTCACTGATGTTCTTCTCTTCAGACTTTGTCTTAGCCATCTCTTTTGAAAGACGGCTTTCGGCACCGGAGAGCTCCTTCATGATGCCTGTCAAATGTGTCTGCTCTTTTGCTTGTTCGTTCTCAGCCACGACGTCATCCCCTTTAACGGTTACTAAATAATCGTTATAACATCTTATCACTTATGCGTCTTTGTAGCAAAAGAGCTTGAGTAGAAGAGACTGTAGCGCAATCTGATTCTATTTTAGGCGTCAGAACACCGTAAGTCCGAGTTGGCTACGCGGCGATTGGGCTGGAACGCCATGGGCACAGCTTTGAACTCGCGCAAAACCCGCGCGATTTCAAAGTCTGGCCTTGTTGTAGGCGGTAAACCGCCAACAACAATTTCACGGCTGAGCCCATCGCCGCTCCGCCAACTCGGACTATCGGGCATCCTCCGACTGAGATAGAAAGACAATTGCACATGGCCTTACTCAAACTAGCCATCAATGGAAGCGGTCTAAAGCCTTCCCCGCAACAACGGCGTCCATGCTTCAAGCACGTACCCAACCGCCAAGCCAATCGCGACGCCTAATAATATTTGCTTGAATGGTAAGCTAATCAAAAGACCCAGCAACACGCATGTACCAACGATGATGGAGCGCCGATTGAAGAACCCCTGGCCTTGTTTTTTTGATTTATTATTTTGTGACATGATATTTCCTTTCTTTTATCCGCACTTTTCGTTACCATTGACCCATCTATTATCGCTGATTGGAGGACATTATGGAATCCATTTCGTTATTAATTGTGCTCACAGCGGCGTTTTTGACGCCGCTGCTGATGGCACATTTTCATATTAATAGTATCCCGACTGCTGTTGCGGAAATTTTGGTTGGCATTGTGCTGGGCAAAAGTGTTTTAGGCTGGGTCAGGACTGGTGGTGAGATGGGCTCGCTGAGTGAGTTGGGTGTCACCATTCTGATTTTTCTTTCCGGCATGGAAATTGACTTCTCGTTGTTCAAGCCCCAGCCCAAAACAACTGATGGACCCAAGCAGCCCAACCCGGTCATGCTAGCAATCACGGGATTTTTGACTGTCATCGTGCTTAGTCTCGGGTTTAGCTACTTCCTGCAACTCATTCACTTCTTTAACTATCCGATTTTTGCTACGATTTTGTTCACCACCATCGCACTGGGTGTCGTGATTGCCGCGCTGAAGGAAAAGGAGTTGCTGCATCAGCCGATTGGCCAAACTATTTTATTAATTGCCGCCCTTGGTGAAGTGGTGCCGTTGGTAAGTTTGACGGTTTACTCAGCGTTAGCAGGCAAATCGGATCGTAATTTGTGGCTATTATTATTGTTGCTGCTTGCCGCCTTATTCCTTCTAAGCCGGTTTAAGCGCATCTACGGCTTCCTTGCCACCATTGATAAAAGTACGACGCAGTTAGACATTCGGCTGGCCTTCTTTCTGGTTTTTGCCTTAGTCACCGTGGCATCACGGGTCGGCGCCGAATCAATTCTCGGTGCTTTCCTAGCTGGCATGGTGATGAAACTGCTCGGTCCCCGGCAAGAAACGCAGGATAAGTTGACCTCATTAGGTTATGGGTTCTTCATTCCTATTTTCTTCATTGTCACCGGCGCTAATCTTGATCTAAAAGCACTGGTTGCCGACCCAAAAAGTCTTTCATTAATTCCGCTAGTTCTGATCGGCTTCTTTATTGCTAAGATTGGCTTGATCCCAGTGCTGCGCCGGCGGTTTAAGCCTCAAAATGCCTTGGCTGGCGGTTTCTTGCTGACAACAACCATCACGCTGGTCATCCCGACCCTGACAGTTGGCCGCAATCTCGATATTTTATCAGACCAGCAATCCGGCGCGTTCACCCTCGCCGCTGTCATTGCCTGTGTCGCCGGTCCAATTCTCTTCAACACCTTTTTCCAGCCAGAACCGGAACATTTTAAAAAGACAAAAGTGACCTTCATCGGTGGCAATCTGCTGACAGTACCGATTGCCCAACATCTCAGTCCTGATCGCTATGAAGTAAAACTGTTGACAGATAAGCCAGAAAATTACCACACGTATAATTCAGAAATCAACATTGCCTTGGCAGCCTATACCGAATCCGCTTTGAAAGCCGCTGGTGCTTATGACTGTGACATCATGGTTCTTGGCGATTTCGATGCGGACACCAACTACGATCTCGCGACCATGGCATTAGCCGAAAAAGTGCCACGGATCATTGCGCGATTCGCTCCAAAAGATGCTACCAGTGATCGCTATGATCGCTTGCGAGCCCAAGGTGTCGAAGTGTTTAACACCTTAGAGGCAAATGTTGCTTTGTTGCGGAGTCTCATTGAAACGCCGTCAACCTTGCAAATTCTGGATGACACCGTTGCTGGCATTTACGAAATCACCGTGCGCAACTCGCGATTTGCTGGCCTTGAATTGAAAAATCTGCCATTTATTGATGACATTACCGTTAGTCAAATCTATCGCAATAAAAAGTTCGTCGCACCGCATGGCGACACCCAAATTCATCTCGGCGATCATTTAATCTTTTCCGGTGACAAACACGTGATTCGCGACATTCGCGAACAAGTCGAGAAATTGAATTAAAGCTCACCGCATCGCGTGGTACAATGAGATTATTCTAAGAAAAAAAGGTGATCAAATGAAACAAGGGACAACAATCCTGACCTTAGACAATGGGTATCATTTGTGGACCAACACACAAGGTGAAGGCGATATCCATCTTCTTTGCTTGCATGGCGGCCCTGGTGGCACTCATGAGTATTGGGAAAACTTTGGCGAAGAGCTGGCCGATCTTGGCGTTCAGGTACATATGTACGACCAACTTGGCTCGTTTTATTCCGATCAGCCGGATTATACCGACCCGGAAATCGCTAAAAAATACCTGACCACTGACTACTTTCTTGGCGAAGTAGAAGAAGTTCGCCAAAAGCTGGGTCTGGATCATTTTTACCTCATCGGCCAAAGCTGGGGCGGTGCCTTAACCCAGCTGTATGCCCTGAAATATGGTCAGCATCTTAAAGGCGCAATTATCTCTTCAATGGTCGACAACATCAACGAATACGTTGATCATATCAACCTCGTCCGTGAAGAGGCTTTGCCGCCGTCTGCGGTTAAGTACATGAAGAAAATTGAAAAAGCTGGTAACTGGGACGACCCGCAGTATCAAAAATATGTGGATGTCCTCAATCGCGGTTATGTTGATCGCAAACAGCCACCAGCAATTTCACACCTGATTAGCACCATGGCCACGCCTGTCTACAATGCTTTCCAAGGCGACAATGAGTTTGTTGTGACCGGTAAGTTGAAGAACTGGGATATCAGTGATCAGATTCACAATATCAAGGTGCCAACCTTGCTCACATTCGGCGAACATGAAACCATGCCACTGAAGTCAGCCCAACGTATGGCTGAGGTCATCCCACATGCCCGACTGGTCACCACCCCAGACGGCGGCCACCATCACATGATTGATAACGCCCCAGTTTACTTCAAACATTTGAAGCAATTTATCTCCGATGTTGAAAATGGGACTTTTAACGACTAATATCACCGAACGCGCCGCAGTTAGCGACGCGTTTTTCTGACGAAGGAGTATGAAAGCATGGCTTATACAGTTGATTTTAAAACGGTCAGCACCATTGGTCTTGAAAGCTCGCCTGTTGCTGCAGCATTGGCAGGATTGCGCGCAAATGAAGCGCGTTACATCTGGAATAAGTATAAGGAACCTTATATCACTTATCCGGCTGCCGAAAAACCTGACAGTCTCGCGTGGGTTAATGAAATTCTCGCCGAACGCGACTTGCAAATTTCCGCCAAGCCCTTGGAAGTCAGCGATTTGAACTTACCGGATTTGCACTGGGTTGAGGTTTACTATCAAGACGGATTAGCCATCAACGTGATGTATAGCTTGTCCGACCCCAAAAAACGCGCGGTTGGCTTTAAACTTAGCGATGGCATGGCGGTGCCGACTGAGCTTGAAGGCAAGTTTAAATTTGCCCGGCAAAAGTCGAAGCTTGCTGGCACCATTCGGGGATCTTTTTTCGTCATCAAGGGCAGCCATTGAAAAAAGACAACTTTTTAACTTGATAAGCTTACACATACAAAAGACGGCCACGGTGATGTTCCTCAATAATGGAGGTATGACATCACCGTGGCCATTTTTGCGTATAATCGTTTAAACAAAGACTGAAATGGCCAGCTGAATATTTAGAACGGTGATCACACCCGTCAGAAAATAGCCGACCCACCGCACGAGTTGCGAATTAACGTGGATACCCATCAAATCACGCCGATTCGTCAAGGCCACCAGCGGGAAAAGCGTAAATGGCAAGGCAATGCTCAATGACACCTGCGCATAGACAATAACTTGCTCAAAGTTGTGTTCGCTAAAACCGATCATGAAGCCAATCACCATGATGGGAATGAGCGTCACAAGCCGCGTCAGCAACCTCCGCTCCCACAATGGCATGCGAATGTTCAGATAACCTTCCATCACAATCTGCCCTGCTAAGGTGCTTGCAATCGAGCTAATCAAGCCCGTGATGAGCAACGCAAATGCGAATAATGTACTCATTAACGGACTAGCCAGCCCGCCAACAATCATCGGATTTTTCAACCCATTATAGACACCTTGAAAAGCCGTCACATGGCCGCCCACGCCATAAAACAGTGCTGCCCCAAGAATCAATAGCAAGGCATTAATCAGAAAAGCGGCGACTAGATGCACATTGGAATCCCACTTACCAAACCGCAGTGCCTCGGTCACCTGTGCCGGAATATGCTCGTCGTATTTGCGACTCTGGGCTAGTGAAGAGTGCAGGTAAATGTTATGTGGCATGATCGTGGCGCCCATGATGCCGAGACTAAGCAGCAACATGCCATGATTCGTCAGGATGTCCGTATGTGGCACAAAACCGCCAGCAATCCCGCCAATTGACGGATCGGCTCGCGCAACTTCAATGCCGAAAATGATGCCGACTGTGAGAATCGATACCAGCACAATCAACTCAATTCGGCGAATGCCAAATCGTAAGAATAATAAAACAACCAGCACATCAGCGATGGTTAGGAGCATTCCCCACATCAAGGGCAGGCCAAACAGCAGTTTTAGCGCAATCGCCGTCCCCACAACGCCAGTCATATCCGTGGCCATCATAGCTGCCTCATTGATCAACCATAAGCAGATGCGGCTCCAGTGCGGAATAAATGCGGCAATTGCTTGGGCCAGATCTAATCGTGCGACCACGCCAAGTTTAATCGCCAGCGTTTGCATGAACATGGCCACCAAAATCGACATCAAGAGTACCGATAGCAAGGCGTAGTGATACCGACTGCCCCCTTCAAGTGCCGTTAGCCAGTTACCCGGATCCATATAACCAACAGCAACCAAGGCACCCGGCCCGCTGTATGCCAGAAACTTCTGAAAAAACGAAGATTCATAAACACTCGGCACCTGCACGCTGCGGTTAATGTCATCAAGACTGCGTTTTTCGCGTTGCACTGTTAAGCGTTCATCAGGCCTTGCCATGGTTCGCCTCCGCCGCAATCTTATCCTCAGCCAACTTAGCTAAAAAGTCACAAAACGGCTCGCAACCATTCATCGGTCGGACAGTCGCAAAGTTTTTGCCGCCATTAGCACGAAATGTTTGATAATTCTGGACATTATTTTCTTCCAGTGTTTCCAAACAATCAGCCACAAAACTTGGGGTTGCCACTAACACATTGCGCTTACCCAAAGCAGCCAGTTCCATTAACCGATTGCGTAAATATGGCTTCAACCAAGGAACCGGGCCAAACTTTGACTGATAACACATCTCAACCTTAGTCTGGGGCACTTTCTTAAGATACTGCTTCACACCTGCTGTGGTCGTTTCACATTCCTGCTGATACGGATCACCATGCCGCACCATCGCTGTCGGAATGCCATGATAGCTCAGAATAACGGTATCATACGCCCCCGCTTCATAAGCATCGTCGATCTGTTGCGCAAGAATCTTTTGATAGTCTGAATGATCATAAAAACGGTCAATAACCACGGTCTTCACGCCTGAAGCCGCGACCTTATCCAAAATAGTCTTCGTCGTACTTTGCGTGTATTCAGGAAACAGCGGGATCACCACAATCGGCGCATCACCACGCGCCGCCATCGTCTGCAGCGTTTCGCCAATCGGATACTCGCCGCCATAGTTCATCGCCATCTGCACATCCCAGTCAGGCAGCCGCTCGCGAAGCCGATCCCGGGTCACCTGCGTATAGGCAATCAATGGCGAGCCAGCTTGGGTCCACTCATGCTTATAGAAAGTTGCCGACCGCCAGCTGCGAAAGGGTAAAATAAAACCGCGCAAAATCGGTTGCCACAGGGCTTTAGGCATTGTGATGACGTTCTGATCACTCAGAAACTCCCGTAAATACCGCCGTACATCCTTTGTCTCCGGCGAAACCGGCGATCCCAAATTAACAATCAACAACCCTTTTGCCATCTTGCTACCTCCGCATGTGATCCACTGAATAATTAAAGAATAGCACACGTTGGGACTGATTGCGGCGTTGTTCAAGATGCTCTTTAAGCATAACCACCATGCTTTTCTATGCTAAACTAGTCTTAGCAATTAACTTCCGAGGAGGCAGATGAATACAATGAAAGGCATCACAGTCTATCTGGTGCGCCATGGTCAGACATGGTTCAACCATTTTAATAAAATGCAGGGTTGGTGTGACTCGCCATTAACCGATAATGGGATTAAAGATGGTACTAAAACGGGTGTCATTCTACGCAACGTGGCCTTCACACACGCTTATTGCAGCGACACCATGCGAGCTACTCGCACGGCTGATCTGATTCTCAGCAAAAACGTCACTGGCAAGATTCCGCTAACCGTCACCCAATACTTTCGCGAACAATTTTATGGCTATTTTGAGGGTGAAGATTCTAGCAAAACTTGGTATGAAGTCGGCTTCCCGCATGGTGCCAAGACCTATCCGGAAATTTTGGAAAAATATGGGGTTGACGCCTCAAAAGACTTCATGCACGATGCTGATCCTTTCCACGAAGCCGAAGATGCGCGCACTTACTGGACTCGGCTGATGAAAGGCTTCCGCCAGTTGCGGGCCGAAAACCATGAAGGCGATAAAGTCCTGATGGTCAGCCACGGCACGACCATTCGCAGCATCGTCGATAAGTTCGGCAAAAATGATGGGTATGTGGTCACCGATTCGCCTCGCAACGGCTCCATTAGTAAAATTCTTTTAACTGATGAAGGAATTAAAGTATTGAGTTATAACGAGTTTGAAGCTTAGTTTGTCCAAACCGAACTTTTTGCCACTTTTGTATTGTCGAGCAAATAAAAATGCCCTTTCAGACAAAACCAGTCTCTAAGGGCATTTTTATGTTGTTCATCTGTCAATAGATGTCTGCCCACGACGTTTTAGCCGGCTAACTTTATGCGTTCAAACCTGCTATTTTTCAAGAAAACAAAGATGGTAGGCTCAAACTTCTTGCCGTGCCAAACTCCGGTCTTTAAAATCACAATAATAATCCATGAACAGGTAAAAGCGAACAACTTCCCGATATTAGGGAAATTGTTCGCTTTTAATTGTCAGCTGAGAATTATGTTCCAGCCTATAGTGCGACCTAAAGGATCTTTCCTTTAGGCTTTTTCCGCTAAGTTCTTATTGATCACAATGCTCTGGTACATCCAAACTGTCGCCAGATAATAGAGTGCATACAGAACGATGAACAAACCGAATGGTAACGCAAGATGCCCGTATGGTGCGCGCAACATGGTCTTAAAAAGCTGAAGGCCAAACAAGACGTGGATAATGCCAACGAAACCTGGGAGTAAGAACAAGGCTCCGATTTCTTGCCGAATTGAGCGTCGCAATGCACGCGGTCGTGCCCCGATTTTCTGCAACATCAGATAACGACTCTTGTCATAATTGGCCCCAGATAGAATCTTGAACATCAGCGTCGAAGCTAACATGCCGAGGAAAGCAATGCCGAGGAAGAAGCCCATAAAGGCGAGGCCAGAGAACATGCTGTTCACTAGCGCATAAATCATAAACTTCTGATCGCCGTTACTGCTCCATAATCGCGGATATTGCTTGCTTTGCAGCTCGACAATTTTCTGAATCGTGTCGTAGTTTTGACCGAAATCCTTAACTTTAAACGTGGTCAAAGTTTCTGCATTCCCGAGCTTCGCGAAGGTCGCGGCATCTGCGACTTTCATTTGTTTACCTCGATTATTGCCGATAAAAATACCAAAAGAACTTGGATAACGTTCAGTCATCTCCGCAAAGTTGCGGCTCGTGACTTTAATATTCGGCGTATCAAGTCCTCCGTCATTGGCTTTGATTTCAAGCGGATGAGCGTCGAGAGCTTGCTGGCTGATGTAAACCGTTTTGGCATCCGATTTAATCGTATAGTCTTGCTTAGCAGTGACATCCTGCAACCGACTGATTTGCGCACGGGTCGCGGCATTTGGCGAGGCAACTGTTAAATCGTAGGCGGTCGCCTGACTCGCCAAATCCGGAATATCATGCGTAAAGCCAAGGCCAACAGTAATCGCCCCTAAAGCTAAAGCAAACAGCATGGCAACCACGGATAAAATCCGCGTATAGTCCCGAATCCGGAAACTCAGCTGCGACAAGGTAAACGTATGCAACTGTTTGGCCGCAAACTTGTGGTTTCGCTTCAATAAGCCAATCAGCGCGACAAAGACTGAGTTAAACAGGAAATAGGTTCCTAGAACAATGGTAACCAAGGCCAATGGAATCGCCATAATCCCGATTTTAGCGATGGCATACATGCTGTAGTAGCCAACCGCAAGCAAAATCAGTCCCAAGACAATCTGTAAGACGAAAATCCCTTTGCGTTGTTTGATTCGATTTGGTGTCTGCGCTTGATGCAACAACCTTAACATTGGTGTTTTCAATAGCTTTCCAGCATTATAGAACGCCGACAGAATGAATAAGACAATGAAGAAGCCTAATGTCCACAATACGGCTGGTAGCCAAAACGCTGAGAAGCCAGTTGCCGGTGCATGTAGGGTGTTAATGAGCCATTGTCCCACAAAGGTTGTGCCGACCATCCCGACCAAAATACCGGCAACTGTTGCTAAAAGACCAATTGCCACGGTTTCAAGGAAAATCAGTTGCGCAATCTTTCGCCCTTTTGCACCGAGCATCATAAACATCGCATAGTCGCGTTGGCGCATGCTAAGTAGAAAACTATTGGCATAGACGATATAAACCAACGTGATAATGGCCAGTAGCACCGCGCCGAAACCAAAAATAAATGGTGTAAAGCCAATCGGCGAATTTTTCTTTAAAAAGCTTGTGTTTGTGGCAAGTGACATGAACATGTAGAAAACGGCGCTGGCGATAACCAGACCGGAAAATAAAACCGCATAGTCGCGGAAGCGGTTCTTCAGGCCGCCGAGTGCAAGTTTCGTTAACATAGACGACGCCCCTTACTTTTGAAATGTGCCGAGTGTGTCAAGAATCTCCTGATAGAAGGCTTCCTGACTCTTATCACCATGGACCAGCTCGGAACCGATTTGCCCATCTTTAATGAACAAAATACGGCTGGCATAACTAGCCGAAAACGGATCGTGGGTGACCAACAAGATAGAGACATCCTGTTCCTTATTCAACTGTTCCATGGTATCCAATAACTCACGGGCTGACTTGGAATCCAAAGCACCCGTCGGCTCATCCCCGAACAGGATATCTGGCTTCTGCACCAATGCCCGGGCAGCGGCAACTCGTTGTTTTTGACCACCAGATAACTCCGTTGGATAGTGGTCGAGCACTTCATTGATTCCTAATGTTTGGGCAATGCTATCAACAGCCGCCGCCTGCTTCTTCGCACTCACATTTTGCAACGCGAGCGGTAGGGCAATATTTTCGCGGCCAGTTAGGTTCTCCAACAAATTAAAATCTTGGAAAATGAAACCGATTTTTTTAGCTCGAAAATCTGATAAGGCATCCCCTTTTAATTTTGTGACGTCAGCACCTTTGATCAAAACGGAGCCAGAAGTCGGTGTATCTAACGTACTAAGGATATTAAGCAAGGTCGTTTTCCCTGAACCTGATGCGCCCATGATGCCGACGAATTCACCGGGTTGTACTTCGAAACTGACACCTTTCAATGCGGGTGTTTGTTTTTCCCCTTTTTTACCATAGGTTTTCGTAACGTTGTCAACAGTTACGACAGGTTGCTTGTCCATAATAGACCTCCATTTGTATCTTTGTGTTTTGTTTACAAACTTTATGATAGCGGGTTAGGCTGCCTTTTTCCTGATAATGGCCTAACGGATGGTTGTTTGTAACTTACGGCTTTGTAAGCTGCTTTAGTCTTTCTTTACCTTTTGCCGCAAAACCGCTGCAATCCCTGATATAATCACTAATGGCTTTTGAAAATATACATGAAAGTTGGGTCGCAGTGGGAAAACTCCGTAATAAGGCGCCGGGGATGAGTTTAAAAACCAGTCGTTTTTAAACCTTCAGATATTTAAGGAGCCTTTTATATGAATGAATTAGATAAACCACAGAAACAATATATTCCTTGGGTAGTTGTCGGCCTCATGGACTTTGTCACAGTCATTGGGTTCGATGACATCATTTATAACTTCCAGAATCAAGGACTGGTCGCCTTCACCAGTTGGATCATCATGACTTTCTTCTATGTGATTCCTTACAACCTGATTGTCGCGCACATGGGCTCGACTTTTTCCGAGCATGGCGGTGGCATCACCAGCTGGATGCGTGAAACCAACGGCGACACTGTCGGCTACTATGCGGCTTGGTTCTACTGGATTACCGGCCTGCCCTACGTCGTCGATGTCGCCAACTCTGTCGTCATCTCATTTGGCTGGATCGCAAATGGCAATGGCAACATTCAAGCCAACCTTGGCAATGCTTGGTTTGGAATTCTGACCGCCGTCATTTTCGTCATCTTCATCTGGCTTCAGCATTTCTTCAAAAATAAAAGTCTGGAAATCATGTCAACGATCGGCGGTGGCGCGATGTTTATCATGACCGTTCTCTTCGTGGTGATGACCTTTGTCGGTTTGTCCAAAGGTGCACCAATTGCCACGCGACCCTTTGATTTCAAAGCTTTTATTCCCAAAGATTTCTTCTCACTTAGTTTCTTATCAACTTTCGGCCTATTCGTTTTTGCGATGAACGGCTCCGAACTTGCAGCGCCATACACCAAAGACATGCGCCATCCAGCCCGCGACTTCCCCAAGGCATTGAAAATGATTGCCATCATGACCATGTTTCTCACATTATTCGGCACTTTCTCGCTCGGCGTTTATTTCAACGCTCATCACTTGCCGAATGACTTGAAAATGAATGGTTCCTATTATGCTTTTCAGGCAATCGGTCGCCAGTTTGGATTAGGTAACAGCCTGATGTATCTTTTCGCTGTTGTCCAAGGCATCTACATGTTGGCCCAACTAGCTGTTATTCTTGACGCTTCAACCCGTGTCTTTCTATCTGACGTCGCCAAACGCTTTATGCCACGGCAATTAACGAAAATGAATGAAGACGGCTTGCCAATCAACGGCTATTGGATGACCACGATCCTTTGTGCTTTGATCATGGCGTTAGGTGCTTTGCTACCAAAAATCAACGACATCTTTAATTGGTTGTTGAACCTCAATGGCATTGTCAGCCCGTTGTCAACCTGCTTCCTTTTCTGGTCTTACACCATGGTTCGCTTACATCAGGATCGCTTCCCGACGCCAGCCTATGCTTATCTAAAAAATCGGAAGGTTGGCTTATTCGTTGGGATTTGGATGTTGGGGATTACGTTCCTGCTTGGCACGCTTGGCTTCTTCCCGACAGATGCGACTGCGGAGACGTTCGCTTTAATGCTGGTTTTAAACATTGTCGTTCCGATTGGCATGGTGGCCCTTGGTGTTTTGATGCCATGGATCGCCCAACGTCAACGAAAAGCGAGAAACGGTCTCGCATTTGGCAGAACAACTTGGCTCGGCTTCACCGTGATCATTTTGCTCGGATTGGTCAGTGCCGCCACATATGGCATGCATGTCAACCTGCTCAACCATCTCAATCCAATCTTGCAATGGAGCATCATTTTTGTCGTTGATCTCGTCATCATTGGTGTCGTTGCCAAGGTCACCGCCAACGGCCGCCGTCAAATTAGCACTGACTAACCGTTTTTAATTGAATCGTCACTAGCTGCGACCGTCAAAATCATACAGGCGGTCGTCTTTTTATCCTTAAAATTATCACCGGCCAGCATGCGCTATCGTTCACCGTGATAAACTAGTTAATAGGAGGTGCCGCCATGCTCAGCTATACGATTATCTACAACCCGGCGTCCGGGCATTCTAAAGGACCAACTGCTGCCGAACAACTCAAAACAAAACTGGAAGATCGCCAGCACCAGGTCACGATGGCGCCAACCAAAAGTGCCGATGACGCGCGCGAGTTCGCCTATCACGCCCAAGCAGACATTGTGGTGGCTGTCGGTGGTGACGGCACCATCAATCAAGTTGTCGCTGGTCTCGCACCGCGCAAAAATCCGCCACTGTTGGCCATTTTGCCTGAAGGAACCGTTAATAATCTCGCCAAGGTTTTGCATATTCCGTTACTGTTGCCGTTAGCCATCAAAAACATTTTTGAAGCTGCCCCACAGCCACTCGACGTTGCTCAGGTCAATAATCACTACATGGTCAGCACGTTGACCCTCGGTGTCTTAGCAAATGCAGCTTTATCTGTGACCCAGAAAGAAAAACAGCACTTCGGCCCGATCATCTACCTCATGAAGGGCTTTAAAGTTCTGGCTCAACATCAACATTGGATCCTGCAGTTGGATAGCGCCGATGGTAAGTGGCAAAAAGACACGCAGTTCCTATTAATCACGATGACAAACTCAGTCGGCGGCTTCACCAACGCCGTCCCTGATGCTGCCCCTGATGATGGTCGGCTGCACGTTTTCCTCGCCCCCAAACTGACCTTGTGGCGATCACTACTAGCAATCCCGTACTTCATCACCGGCAACTTCCAAAAACTGCCCGGCATGACCTACTTTGCAACCAAAGAGTTGACCATCAAGACGCCGAAAACCTTACAAAGCAGGATTGACGGCGATCCTAGTACCAAAACGCCATTGACGCTGAAAGTGATTAGCGATCATATTCAGGTCCTGGCACCGAATGTTGGGTAGATTTGGGCTACCGTGTTACACTTGGTCTAATGAATCGAAAGGGGTGAATCGCCATGCGGTTACGTCAGGCGCACCATGAATGATGATCTACTAGCACCGATCCGCGGCGACCAAGCCCGGATCAATGAAAGGAATTTATGACTGAACAATTATCCAATGAACCTCAATCAGAAAATGTTTTAATTACCGGTATCTCGCGTCAGCAGCCCGACTTCGATTACACCATGACCGAACTCGGCGAACTTGCCAAAGCGGATAACTACACCGTCGTCGGCGAAGTCCGCCAAAGTCTCGATCGCGCCGCAGCCGCCACCTATTTTGGCAGTGGCAAAGTCGACGAGATTCGCGAACTTGCTGACGTCAAAAACGCAACGACTATCATCATCAACGATGAACTGTCGCCATCACAACTCCGCAATCTCGAAAAGCAAACCAAACTGCACGTGATTGATCGAACCCAGCTGATCTTAGATATCTTCGCTGATCGTGCCCGTAGCAAGGCAGCCAAAACCCAAGTTGAAATTGCCCAACTGCAATACGCCTTACCGCGGCTGCATCCCAGCGCCAACCGGCTTGATCAGCAGGTTGGTGGTGGTGCTGGTTTTGCCACACGTGGTTCAGGGGAAACGCAACTTGAACTTGATCGACGGGTTCTCAACAAGCGGATCAGCCATCTGCGTCGCGAACTCAAAGACGCGAGTGTTGGTGATCAGGTCCGCCGCGCCCGGCGCGAAGGTAATGACATCCCCGTCGTTGCACTAGTCGGTTACACCAACGCTGGCAAAAGCACCACGATGAATGGCTTACTCAATCTTTTTGCCGACCGTCCGGAAGACAAACAAGTTTTTGAAAAAGACATGCTCTTTGCCACCTTGGACACCAGTGTCCGGCAACTCACCTTGCCAGACAATCGCAAGTTCCTGCTCAGCGACACAGTCGGCTTCGTCTCAAAACTGCCACATAATTTGATTGACAGTTTTAAAGCCACCCTCGCTGAAGCAGCCAACGCCGATCTTTTGATTCAAGTCGTGGACTACTCCGACGAAAACTATCCGGAAATGATGGCTATCACTGAAAAGACGTTGAAAGAAGTCGGCATCGAAAATATTCCGATGATCGAAGCTTACAACAAAGCCGATTTGCGTGAAGGCACCCGCTATCCTGAAGTCACTGGCCAACGCATCGTGTATTCCGCCCGCGACAAAAACTCGTTGGAAGCCCTGACCCGTCTGATCAAAGCCGACATCTTCGGCCAAGACGAAGAACACACCTACCTGATTCCATTTGATCAAGGTCAACTCGTCAGTTATCTGAATCAGGAAACTGTCGTCAAGGCCACTGACTACCGCGAAGATGGCACGCTCATTACCGCTGTCGTCAACCCAGTACAAAAAGGTAAGTTGGCCCGATTCGCTGTAAAAGAAGAAGTTTAACCCCCTTTTGCTGGGAAAGCACAAAAGAAGAGCACCAACAGCAATCAGATTGCCGTTGGTGCTCTTTTCTTTTTTTGTCTAGGTTGCTCCGGTTAGATGCATCACTAGCTGTCCGGCAAAGAAACACCTGTCTGCGTCTTTATTCCAAAACGCCAAATTTATAACCATTGTCACGATAATATTGAATGATCCGCGGCAACGTCTTGACCGTCAGATCTTTACCAAGGGCATCATGCATTAAGACAACTCGCACGTTACTGGCCGGATAAACATTCAGGGAACGTAGATGGTATTGCAGCATCGCATCCTCAGTCTTCGGCTCCTGCGCCGGACTAAGTGCATCGCCGACTGCCGCATCCCAATCAATCCAATCGAGACCAAGCCGACTAAGCGCGGCATCTGCGGCAGCCAAGCCCTTCCAGCTAAAATGACCACCCGGATATCGCCAAATATGACTGCGAAAATCCGATCCCAAAACCTGTTGGACAGCGGCTTGGGCACCCTTCGCTTCATTCTCGATTACTGCCGTGGCTCCCACCCGACTAGGATAAAGCAAACTATAATCGTGCGTCATGCTATGTAATCCAATTGCATGCCCAGCATCATATTCCGCCTTAAGAACCGGCGCTGTCTCTGGACTAACCTGCTTGCCAACGACGAAAAAAGTCCCATGAACGCCAGCCTGACTGAGAATATCCAAAACCTTAGGCGAATTAACCGTATTCGGACCATCATCGAAAGTTAAAAATACCACCTTCTCTTTAATTGGACTTGTATACGGTGCATCCATCTCTTGTTTGACTTGGGCAACTGGATAAGCATATTGATTGGCACTTTCGATGTGATTCTGTCCCATTTTGGTCGCTGCAACTTTTTCCATCTCTCGATGTTTAGCCACCCTCGCTGCAGTGCGTAAACGCTCCTTTGATGCTTGCCGCTGTGACTCGGCTATCTTTGACTTTTGCTTACTAATACGAACAGCATGGCGTTTAATTTGTTCATCGTGGAAATAACGCGTAGTTGTATAAATACCGCCAACGATCAACAATAGTGCTAAGAAAACCACCGATACTCTTGTAACTTTGCGAAGACTCACCGATCCACCTCAATATCTTTATCCGTCAATTTCAAAAATATTTTAACATGAATCGGATAAAGTATGGTTTAAAATTGATTCGAAAAAGAGATAAATCCAAAAATGAATGTCTTCCAGACCATTAAAATCATGAAAAATTAAGTGCTGATGGTCTCACAAATTAGCCGATTAAAAAAATTCTCAACGAGAGACTCATCCCACCTCAACAGCTTTTCAGCAACATTTTAGTGAGCTTGAAAATCTACAATTTGTCTATTAACCATTTGCCAGACCGATCAATCAATGCCAAGCCTTGATTAATATGAAGTAGTTTAAAAATTAATAAACGCACAAAATCTAGTAATGCGAAAACAAGGTACATTAACAAAGAAATACCCAGTATTCTAAGTGCAAAATAGGTTGGTTGCTCACGAATCATACTTGTGAACATTCTTGGCAGAATAACATCATAAAAATTTGACTCATCTATTAAGTAAACACCAAAGGAAATTGGGGCGAAAAATTTCAATATTGCCCTTAATAATCGATTCTTAATTCGCAATCGTACACCCCAAATAAAGATCGCGATAGCTTCCACAATTACAAATGGCGAAGTATATCGAATAAACCACCATTTATCCGTATGAAACCATCCTGCATTCCATTGTAGATATGTTGACAAACAAGCCATTAAGAAATAAATGCCCAGAAAAGCAACTGGTTTCCATCTAATAGCATCAGGATATAACTGGATATAAGCGCCAACCAAGTACATCACGACAAGCCAATAAGCTGTATAACCGTTCAGCAGGAAAAAGTGACTGCCGGCATCAAGGCCCGCCGAAACAATAAGCAAAACGACAAGCAGACGTTTAAAAGTCCTCCTCGAAACATGTTTGACACCAAAAGCAAGAACAGGTGAAAGCAAAAACAGACCAATATATGCATTAACATACCAAAACTGAGCAAGAGGGTAGAAACTAGCTTTAACCGTTTCTACGGAAATTGGCATTCTCAGTTGATATAACGTGACTGAGACAGTGACTGACCAAAAAATTGTCTGAAAAACCACCTGCAAAACTCGATCACTTTTAAATCTATGCATCATGGAAACATAGCCCGTAATCATCGCAAAAACGTTAACAGCTACTATTGCCAAGTTTTCCAACAACCAAAACTGCCACCAATTTGGATTATTTGTTTTTAACTGCGGTAAAATACCACCTTGATACAGATTGTGGAGAATAACAACCGATACCATTGAAAAAATCCGTAGTAAATCGATACCATAGTTTCTTTCATTATTCGTTTTCATTTTTACTTTACCCCAATATCATCTAGCAAAAAAGGCTCGCAATTTGCGAGCCTCTGATGCTTTGTTCAAGAAGTTTCACCTAGTAGCCCCAAAACAAGTGTCAAACTTATTTATTATTTGGGTTGAAGGATTAGTCACACTTTAAAAGTTTATAAGCACAGCCTAAGCTGACGCTTAAAACGCAATTGCCCGTTTAACTGCTTCGGACCCATACTGATGCGCATATTCACTTTCAAAGCTTGAGAGTGAGATCCAATAAACAGGACCATGATCAAAGCGACTGTTCCCGCCAGCGCTTCCAGCACGATCAAACTGCGTATTATAACCTGGATCCATAATTTCGAAGCCACGGTTTGGATCAAAACCTGCAATGACATGGCAATGGTTACGATTATAGTCTCCACTCTTTTGATATGGTGAGAAACCATAATACAGAACAGGATGCCCTGTAACAACCTCTGCAATAATCTGTGTGGTTGATGCACCGGAAATATTCCGAGCATTTTTATCCCAGTTCTGGGCATAAACGGTTAATGCAGCTGGCGTGATAACATACTGGAACCCACCACCATAAATACTACCAGCCTGACCACCAGGAACCGATCCGGCCATAGGCAAGTTATTCATCAAGTAAGACAGTGATGGATTAACCTAGATTGCATAATTAAAGTTACCACCCAGAAAATGTGAAAAAAGACCTGTCCG
>OATY01000083.1_pt1 | contig 46835 bp, 50 predicted proteins | sample 1476101 | NCBI WGS metagenome assembly OATY01 (sample SAMEA2579994, study PRJEB22360) | human gut metagenome
TTTGATGCCGCCTTTGATGGAACAGGCACACCAGCCACAGCAGAGAAGACAACGGGTGAGCGCAGCGAAAGTGACAAAAATTTGTGTAGCGATCTTTGCGGAACAAAATTTTGTCCGGCCCTTGTCTTCTCTGCTAGAGCCGCTTAGGAACTTGTTCCTTAGCGGCTTTGTTGCTGATTGAATGAGGAATCAAAGCAAGGCAAAAACCGCTGGTAGAAAGCTCTCCGGGACTTGTCACGGGTGACCGGAACGGGCACAAGCCTTATGCTGTTAAGGAGTCGCTCACACAATGGAACGCACAAAGACTGTCATAGCCGCTGAACAACGTTTAGAATCCTTGCCAGTTTCCTACCCTGAAACGACAAGACGTTGCCGGGCGAGCGCGTCGGCCGAGGGCGCGCCGCCCTACGCAAACAAAAAGCCTTACTGAGCGTTATTTGCTCAGCAAGGCCACCTCTATGAATCAGAAAGGAGTTCAATATGAAATTTAGCAGGAAGTTGCTTTTAATGTTTAGTGTTCTGGTTGCGGTTGGTCTTTATGGCTGCTCAGCAAGCGGTCATTCGTCTTCTTCAAGTCTCTCATCGAGTCAATCGTCCTCAAACGTCTCTGAATCAAAGCCAACGGTAAGTGTTCAATCTCAAGATGATTTGGCGCAGTTACCCTTTGATGTTAGCAAGTACCCAGAAAACTACGCGATCATCAACAACAATGTGCCTGTTTTTGAGAATGGCTTTAAGCAAACAGTCACGGCTGCACAAAAGGCAAAACCCACCCGCGCACAAACATACTTTGCTGGTCTTGACGATCTTGGCAGAACTCAATCAGTGAGTGCGATTGTGACCTATGGTATGATGCACAGCCATTCAAGCGCTGTCCGTAAACGTCCCTCTTTCCCGAAAACGACCAAGGTTTCAGGCGAATACGCTGATGGTGTCTACAATAAGAATCTGCAAATGTGGTTTGGTAAGCAGAGCAACAATCGGATTGTGCAGCTCAATGGCTACCGTGGTTATCTGTATAATAAAAGCCACCTTTTAGCGTGGTCGCTAGGTGGCGATATGCAGACTCACAACGTGATCTTAGGTACACGGGCACAGAATGTTGGCACCAATAATCAAAAGACTCCTGGTGGCATGGCCTACACGGAAACCTTAACGAGGAGCTACTTAACAGCGCATCAAGACGATGCTGTTGCCTATCAAGTGATTCCAGTGTACGTTGGCTCAGAATTAGTAGCTCGTGGTACGCACGTGCTAGTTCAATCCATTAATAATCCTGATCAGTTTCATTACAACGTTTGGGTATTCAACAATCAACCAGGCGCTAGAATTGATTATAATACTGGTTCTTTTAACTAATATACGTCAATTAATTCAATCAAATATGAGCCAGTTGAGGACAATAGTGTTGGTAATGATTTAATGAATATGGACAAAACAGCCATTCCAACAGTTCCAGCCCAAACTGCAATCTTCATCATAGATGTAAAGTCAGGTGCAAAAAGAGAATATATTGCCTCAATTAATAATAGCGATGTAAGGATATACAAGATTACACCGGCAATATTGGCAATTAAGCCTATTAGATAGCCAATGAAAATCAATATAAACCCGATAATGCTAAGGATCGTCTTTGCTAAAAATCTAATTACTATCATTTAACACACTTCCCTTCTTCCGAAAAATGGAGATACGATTCTGATAGGTCATCGGAACACTTATACGTTACAGGTATTTCCGCGGGATTTTTTTAGTTACATTAGGGTACACCCTAGTGTTGCACATCTGACTTGGAATTGCACCATTGTGTTTCCTATACTTATTAATAAATAATTTTAAAATATCATACGTCGTTATAATTACCAAAAATATAGCTAGCCGCGTAAATCCACGAAGCACTATAATTTCAGCCATTCTGCTCTTCGGATTCGCTAGACTATCCTGTTTCGCTAGGTATTTAAACAAGGCATAAAGTTTATCATTGTTTGTTGCTGCCATGACTACCGAAAAAATAAACACAGAAACTAGTGTTACTATTTTCGTTGTCCCCCACTGTCTTTTTAATTCAATTAAACTATTTTGATTATGAGTTGACATGAACCTTTTCTCCACTTCAGAAAGTGGAATGGGAAGTTTATTTTTAAAATATAAACCTTCCTCGGACTCATAGAATGAAACAAAGGTTAGTAATATACCAAGACTTCCGATATACGCAATTGGAAAACCAATGACAATAAACAACGTGGGAAAAAGTAAAGCAGGAAAATAATCACTAACTATTGCCCCCTGGTATATCATTCTAAAAACTGCAACAACCATGGTAATCGTTATAGAAAACATTGAAATTGATCCGAAGATCAAAAAGGCCGTACTTCCAGGCTTATAATTGAAATATTTTAGTATATCTATAACAATATTAAAAAGCACAGCTGAAGTCGTGACTGTTCGAACTAGTTTTAGCTTGAACCATATACTTTTGTCTTTTTGCGATTGGAAGTTAAAATCGATTGGTAAACTGTACACGTGATAACGGTACGTAATATAAACATAGACTAAATATATAACGAGAACAGGATCGACTATGAAAAGCAAATCACGCTCATACCTGTAAGTTAAAAAGAGTTCTATGCTCAAAAATGCAGTTGAAAAAAGCAGATATCCGATTTGTTCCCTAATCACTTTTTTTCTGTCATACTGTTTATTCACCTTCTGTATCAACTCCTACTCTCCATCAAAAATGGTTCGGTGTTTTTTTCACATATCTGTACTCATAAGCAAAAAACAAAGAAATCTTTTTATCACGAATCAATAGTTAATGTTATCTTCAAAAATATTTTTTTGCAAAAGATTTTGTAACGCTTTAACCTCTTCCGTTGCGGGTGTCATTTCATCATTGTGTACGCCTAACCTTCCTTGATCATTTTTCCAACAATCCAAAGCGGACAGAACCGTATAAAATTGTTCATTAACTTCCTTATCCATAAAAGGTTTCGAAATAAAGAGATACTTTACCAACTTATTGCGGTTTTTATTTGTATCTATTTCCCCAGTTAATTTGCTCGTGTCGTTCTGATAAGCATCAACAAGGTATAAAGCATGTGAAACAACCTTCCGTTCATGTTTCTTTTTTTCTAATGAATCTGCCAGATCTGTTTTGAGTCGTGCTAACTGAATTTGCTGATCGCTTTTCATTTCATTTAGTTTTGTTGCATTGCGTGCCGAAATTACCGCTGCGATTATTGCTGCCGAAGCGGTCAAAAAATCTAACGGATTGGCACTACTATTAAAAATCCAAAAAACTATCGTTATTACAATTCCACTACTCCAAAAAAGAAAAGCCAATTTACCCTCACCTCTGCATTTGTTTGCGTGTTGTCAATAAGCATCACCATAGCAATACGTTAATAATAATATATGTCACCAAGCAATTATCAAGTTGAAATTACGAACACACGTTTGATGGCTGATGCCGGTCTGTATTCAACGCTACGTTGCCGTCATCCGAAGAGTTTGACCGATAGCCGCCTTGCTCGTCAAGGTGATTATCCCAATCTAGTGAAACACCAATCTTTTAAGCCGTTTGAAGCCTTATCAAGTGACATTACACAGACGACAACATCAGAAGGAAAAGCTTACATTTGCCAAATAAGGGATTTGACCAGCAACCTAGTGTTAGCTCATCAAATATCCAATCATATGGACACGGATTTAGTCTTAGCGACACTTAAACAAGCCCACCAAAGGTGGGCTTTGCCAGAAACGTGTATTTTTCATAGTGACCGTGGTAGCCAATACACGGCCAAAGCAGTGACAAAGTTGGTCAACCAATATCATTGGCAACGTAGCTTCTCAGCATTGGGAAAACCGGGTGATAACGCTTGGAGCGAAAGCTTCTTTGCCATCATGAAGAAAGAGCTCATTTATCAGATACAATTTAAAGATATCAATGATCTGAGAGCGCAAGTCTTCGCTTACATCGAGACCTTTTACAACCGCGTAAGGGTACAAGCACGCTTAGACTATCTTGCACCAGTAGCATGGCTTTCCTTGTATGACCAAGCTTCACAAAAAGTCGCTTAGCAAACTGTCCGAAAAAGTGTTGACTTCCGTACTTTCTAGGCCATAACCAACTTCAATACGGATATTTCTGGTATTACCGCTTTGATTTACAAGAATCAAGATACCATTATCACTGCTTGATTGACTGATACCCCAAGACTTAAAAACATTTGAGGCTAAATCATCTACATCTGCCCCGTTTTCTGTCATCGTCGCAACATAAATCTCTGGAACGTTTCGACTATCTGCCCAAGCCTTATTTGTGCCTGTAATGAGGCTTTTTGTTTTCTGGGAAAGAATTTGATCCCTGTCATAATAATATGAAGCGGGATTAGCCGGTAGCGTTGACGCATCTACAACAGATATTGGTAGAAATGATGCGCTAATCAGAATTGTAATAAGTCCATACACTTTGAGTAGCCACACTAATAATCTCATAGAAGCCATCCTTTCGAACTAAGAAATTAAGTCTTTGTAGGGTATGGATGTCCAACATTAAGCGATTATAGTTGTCACGGCAGCCTCAAAACATTTCAACTGATCAACCAGACGCAAATTTCTTGATATCAAGGGATCAGCGAATAACTGTCACTAAGGTAACCTCATAAATTAGTGAGGAGGACCTTTACAAGCCCAATTGTGCCAGAATCATTTATAATAGTATAGGTTTATGCGAAAGCCAATTCTAAATAATACAGTACAACAAAGGAGAACACAATGGCATTGACAGCCGACAAAGAGGCTTTAATCTGGAAGACATTAAACGAGACTCGGGGAAAGATTGAACCGTCAGAATACAAAAACTACATATTCGGGGTCATGTTCTACAAGTTCTTATCTGAAAAGGCCCAGAACTGGCTTAACGAGGTATTACGTGGCGAAACGTGGGCCGATGTTTGGCAACAAAACCCTGAGAAATCAGCAGGATTTATGCAACGAACCCTTGGCTATGTGATTCAACCAGGGGACATGTTCTCGGATTGGAAGACCGCAATCAATGAAGACAAGTTCAATATTATGATGGTTTCTGATGCTTTAGTTCATTTCGATCAAGGAGTGAGCCCAGATGCCAAAGACAACTTTGCCGGAATCTTTACCGATATGGATCTTACCTCATCACGGCTAGGTGCCAATGCACAGACGCGTACGGCAACATTAATGGATTGGATTAACCTCATGGATAAGATGGAGCTAGGTGAAGAGGCTGACATCTTAGGTGATCTATACGAATACTTGATTAGTATGTTTGCAGCTAATTCTGGTGCTAAGGCCGGAGAGTTCTATACACCACACCAAGTGTCAGACATTATGGCACGTATTTTAACTGCTGGGCGTGAAAATCTTGAAGAATATAGTCTGTATGATCCGACAATGGGATCTGGTTCATTGCTTCTGACCACAGCATCTCATATGAAAAATGCTGGCGTTCGAGGAGCCATTAAGTATTATGGACAAGAACTGATTACGACGACTTACAATCTTGCGCGTATGAACCTGATGATGCATGGCGTTGAGTATAATGACATCAACCTTCGCAATGCTGATACGTTGAATGGCGATTGGCCTGATGGCGTTGTTGAAGGCGTTGATAACCCTCGCATGTTTGATGCAGTCATGGCAAACCCACCCTATTCACAAAAGTGGGACAATGCGAATCGTGAAGATGATCCACGCTTCAGATTTGGAGTTGCACCAAAGTCTAAAGCAGACTATGCATTCCTATTGCACAGTTTGTACCATTTAAAGTCAGACGGTCGGATGGCAATTGTTTTGCCACATGGCGTTCTGTTCCGTGGGGCTGCCGAGGAACGTATTCGCAAGGAGCTTTTGGAAAATCGCCACATTGTGGCCATTATTGGCCTGCCCGAAAAGATCTTCACGAATACAGGTATTCCAACTATCATCATGGTTCTTGAGAAGAACCGCGCAACTGATGATGTGCTGTTTATTGACGCCTCAAAGGGGTACGAGAAGCAGAAAAACAGCAATAAATTAAGAGAAGAAGACATTAACAAAATTGTTCAAGCCTATCTAGCACATCACGATATCGATAAGTACGCACACGTCGCGACAATGGACGAAATCCGAGAAAATGATTATAACCTCAATATTCCACGCTATGTTGATACCTTTGAAGAAGAGGAGCCAGTCGATTCTGCGGAGCTATTAGATAGTATGAAATCTCTATCTAAAGAAGAAGGTCGACTTACAACTGACCTGAAAGAAATGATGAGTGATTTAGTGGTGACTCATCAAGAGGATCAGCAGATATTGGATGAGTTAAGGGAGGTTCTAGATCATGAGTAATGTTCGGGACCACCAAAGCACTCAACCGGTTATTCGGTTTAAGGGATTCACTGACGCTTGGGAAAAGCGGAAGCTGGGAGAAGTGGTTAAGAAGGTCAAGTCGTATTCACTGTCACGAGATGTCGAAAGAGATGAGATAACTGGCTACAAGTATGTTCATTACGGCGACATTCATACTGGAGTGGCAAACATTATCACCTGTCAGTCAGATCTTCCAAACATAGAACCCGCAAAATATGAAGAACTTCGACAAAACGATTTGGTAGTTGCGGACGCATCGGAAGACTATCAAGGAATTGCAGAGCCAGCGTTAGTTTTGGAGGAGCCGCGGACACATCTAGTTTCAGGATTGCACACGATAGCCTTACGTCCTAAAACATCCAATGGCTTGTATCTGTATTATCTATTGCATACTGCTAGCTTTAAGCACTTTGGCTATCGTACAGGTACTGGATTGAAGGTCTTTGGAATTAGTTGGCCCAACTTGTCTAAATTTGAATTTTTCATTCCAACACGCGCTGAGCAAGACCGAATCGTCGTAGTGTTTGAGCACCTCGACAACCTAATCGCAGTCAACCAGCGTAAAGGCGATGTCCTTCAGAATTTGAAGAAGGGACTTTTGCAACGATTATTCGCATCTGAAACAAGTCCGATCCCCGATATTCGGTTCAAGGGGTTCACTGACGCTTGGGAAAAGCGTAAGTTGGGTGATGTGGCTGAACGAGTAAGAAATAATGATGGAAGAATGAATTTACCTATTTTGACTATTTCAGCGGGTAAGGGTTGGTTAACCCAAAGGGAGAGATTTTCCCAAAGTATTGCAGGTAAAGAATTGGAGAACTACACCCTTCTTTCCAAAGGCGAATTGTCTTACAATCATGGGAATTCAAAATTGGCTAAGTATGGTGCAGTTTTCGCTTTAAAAGATTATGACGAAGCTTTAGTCCCTAGGGTATATCACAGTTTTGATGTCTCAGGAAAAGCTGATTCAGGCTTTGTCGAATATCTCTTCGCGTCAAAGACTCCTGATAGCGAACTCAGAAAACTAATCTCTTCCGGAGCAAGAATGGATGGATTGCTGAACATTAATTATGAAGCTTTCATGGGTATTTCAATTCTGCTCCCTTCAGTTAAAGAACAACGATCTATTTCTAGAATTATACAGACTGTTAGTCACCTTATCGCTGCAACTCAACGTAAAGGTGAGGTTCTCAAAAACTTGAAGAAGGCACTGCTCCAAAAGATGTTTGTATAGTTCGGATCTTGATTGACGACAATATCGCAGTTGCACAGTTTCGGAGGAGATGGGTAGATGGCGGAAGACAAGTTTGAAAAAGCGGTAATTGAGAAACTTAAATCGGAAGGTTGGACATACCGCGATGATTTATCTGGTGTAACCACTAAGGCTCTGTATCACCATTGGCGTGATATTCTGAACCAGAACAACGCACGCAAGCTCGACGGCACACCACTTTCTGACAACGAGTTCGAGAGTATCAAACTTGAACTTAACAAGAATAAGACACCCTATGATGCACAGCTGATGTTGGCGGGGTCAGGTGGCATTGGAACAGTGCCTTTGACCCGTGACGATGGAACAAAATTGGAGATAGAAATTTTCTATGGTGATGAGGTGGCCGGTGGTCATTCTCGTTACGAGATTGTCAACCAAGTTACATTTAGTGAGCTGCCATTTACATTGAGTGAAAAACGACGTATTGATATCATGCTCTTGATTAACGGATTGCCCGTTGTCCATATCGAAGAGAAGGATGAATCGCTGCAGAACCAATGGAATGCGTTTGAACAACTCCAAAAGTATGACGATGACGGCATGTATACCGGTCTGTTTTCATTTGTTCAGGTTCAATTTGTACTATCTCAGCACTCTGCTCATTATTTTGCCCGTCCAAAAAACGCTCAATCATACAATAAGGATTTCGTGTTTGGTTGGCGTGATGACAATGGTAAGGATGTAACAGCCACCATGGCGTTCATTCATCAAGTGATGGGGATTCCGGCTTTACACCGTTTAGTGACGGTTAACATGATTCCGGATGCAGCTAATGATAATCTGATGGTCATGCGGTCGTATCAAATTCAGGCAACACGGGCAATTATGGATCGCATGCAAACGATGGAAGCAAACAACTATATTGAAAAAGAAGGCGGCTATATCTGGCACACAACGGGATCAGGCAAGACCGTCACTTCATTCAAGGTTGCACAACTACTCGCATCGATGCCAAAAGTTCGTAACGTTCTGTTCATTGTGGATCGCGTTGATTTAGTAAAACAAACGTATGACGATTTTAAGTCCTATGCCTACAAAACCTTTGAAGACCGAATTCAAATTGTAAATGGACATAATCTGAAACAAGTGCTCAAGCAGAAAAGTGACCCATCATTTATCTACTTGATTACGGTGCAGGGCTTAGATAAGGCCGTTAAGTCAGGGTTATTATGCAATGATCGCAATGTCATTTTAATGGATGAAGCTCATCGGTCAGCTAGTGGTGATGCTGTCGCTAGGATTAAAAAGGCGTTTCCAAAGACAACATGGTTTGGTTTTACTGGTACACCTAATTTTTATAGCGATGAAGTTAATGAAGTGAAGACATCAAGGAATATCTCAACCTATGATATCTTCGGTAAGCGGCTCCACCGCTATACCATTAAAGATGCTATCGGCGATGGTAACGTTCTTGGTTTTGATGTGACGTATTACACGCCGGAAATTGAGGCATCAGCGAATGCTGACCTGACTGAGCCGGAATTAGAAAAGCAGGTGTATACCTCGTATCCATTCCGGAAGGCTGTGGTCGAGGACATCCTTGCTCATTGGCAAGAGAACCATTCTGGGCCAATTCAGGGGGGTGTTCGTCAGCCAAATCAATTTCATGGCTTGTTTGCTGTCTCCGGAAAGCAGGCTGTCGTTGCATACTATAACCTGTTCAAAGAATTGGCTCCCGACCTTCGCGTAGCCATGACTTATTCACGTGATGAGGATAACGGAGAAGGGACGTCTGATTTGCAAGCTGCCTTGAAGCAGGCGATGACAGATTATGCAACGCGCTATCAGACCCGTAATTTCTTAGACGACAAGGATCCAGAACGGACTTACCTAACTGATATCACGAAACGTTTAGCCCACAAAAAGCCTTATAATCAAAAATTGACCGTTGCTGAGGAAACTGCTCATCCTCAGCGACTTGACCTGGTCATTGTGTCAGATCAGCTGCTCACGGGATTCGATTCTAAGTACCTGAATATCATCTATATCGACAAACTGCTTAAGGAGGGCATGCTGATTCAAGCAATGTCGCGTACCAATCGAACGATTGACAAAAATGCTAAGCCGTATGGCAAGGTGCGCTTTTTCCGCAAAGGCGACGTTATGGAGGAAAATGTCAAGGAAGCTTTGATCATTTATACTAAAGGTGGTAATGATACGCTTGCCGACGCGAAAAAGAAGTCGGCGAAGGATGATCAACAGAACCTTTTTAACGACGATATTCTGGCACCAAGAATGTCGACACAAATTGATGAATTGCAACCAAAGATTGAGCATCTTAAGGAAATTGCCGGTGAAGACTTCAGTCAAACGCCTCGTTCTGAAAAGCTACAATTGGAGTTCGCGGTTTTAGCATCGGAGGTCAATCAACAAGTTCAACGATTAGTTCAGCAAGGTTATGCACTTGGTTCAGAAGTTGATGTGCTAGACGCGGACGGCAAGGTAACTGGCGATAAGGCCAAGTTAAACATTAAGGGCAATGATGAATTCAGTGCCCTGCAAGCCCGTCTGAACGATGTCAATGAGCTTTTACCGCCAGAAAAGAAGATTGACCTGACGAACATCAAAATTGCCATTGATATGTATAGTCATGAAATCATTGATTATGACATGTTAGTAGCATTAATTAATGCCTATATGGACGAAAAGACGCGGGAAAACCGGGATAATGTTGAAGAACACATTACCCCAATGGATGACGAGAGTCGACATGAAATTGAGGACATTCTTGATGGAATCGAGAATGGCGACTATAAAACACATTTCAACACGGATTCGCTGCAACATGCACGTAAGACCATCCGAACTGAACGCAAAGAACTAAAGTTACGTCGTTGGTCAGCTGACCACGGATCTAATGGTAATGCGATTGTCGAAGCCTATGATCTATATTTGCCAGGAGTTGGCTTAAATGATAACCCTAAGTTGAAAAATAAAATCACACAAATTGAAAAGGATCAGAACTTAGGATTCTTTGAAACCGCAGACTTCGAAGATGGCTTGCTTGCGTTTTTCTCCTCTTTAAGATAATCGATAACTCATATCCTGATGGTTTTAGCTCGAATATACCGGTTAATTTCTTTCGAGTATGCTCGTTAACGAAGAACAGAAGTTAAGTGAGAACCCTGTTCCTATGCTCTTCTAATGTTGAGATGAACTCTCGTCGGATTTCTGTTAGATTCGTTTAAAAGCCGGCTATTTTGCTGAGATGTTCAACTTTATTCTTGTTCGCTGCGCTGTTTAAACATTTCCTCCGATTCAATACGCTTAGCAATTCGTTGAATAGTGGATTTACTATAGCCGGTCAACTTAGCTACTTCGGTATAAGTGTGACGTCGCTCACCCGAAGTTCCTCTTAATAGCGCATAAGCATGTCTTTTTTGTGGTGTCATGCGTGCCAGCGGTCTCCCTTCTTTAAAATTCGGATTATGTTTCTTAGCATATGCCTTACCAGCTTGTGTGCGTTCAACAATCATATCGCGCTCCATTTCAGCGAAGGCCAGTAGCATGGTTCGCATTAATCTTGCAATCGCCGTTAGTTCACCCTGTTCATTGGTTGCAAAGCGCCCTAAATTTAAAACATCGACACTGATGCCACGATCCTGTAAATCATCTAAAACAGTTAAGGCCTCTTTAGTATTACGAGCTAAGCGATCTAGTTTGGTTACGATGATAACGTCTCCTTGATCCGCTAGTTCAATGAGCTTATCAAACTTTGGACGTTGGACGGTTGTTCCTGTATATTTTTCTGCGAATAGATTCTCGGATCTAACTCCAGCTGTCTTTAGTTGTGCTATTTGATCATCAAGCGATTGTCCGAGCGTCGAAACGCGTGCATAGCCATATCGAATCGGTTCCTGAATATCATTTGATTGTTTTTCACCAAAATGTGTCATTCAATGTCCTTACTTTCTGCGTATAAGTTTTTGAATACCGATTAACCCCATTGTTGCTCAATCTGAATGTGTGTTCAAGTACTGTTAAGTTAGTGAATACGTCACATGAATAAAAACAGCCACCTTATCAGAGTTGGCTGTTTTTTGATAATCCAAAATCATCTTTACTCATGGGATTAAACCTGATGATGTTTGATGCCAAATTAATCAGGAAATCGCTACAAACTAGAGAGTACTACCGTTTCTTAACTTTATACGTAGCAACAATAGGGTATACCCTATCGGTTTGCTTATCAAAATATTCCTTTTCATTTTTCACTATTGGGATATTATCTGCTTTCCTTTGGATCTTTTTTAACATACTTTCATGGAGCATTTGATCAGCCTGTATATTTACCAGCGTTGAAAACGTGAATCTCCAATGCGCGTCATTTAATGAATTATCTGTTTCTTTTTTTTGTTGCTTCAATGACAAATAGAAAACCATGTATGCTATCACTGTAAACTTGATTTGGTTTTTAGAGAGAACGGACGTTAAATTCGAATCGCCATCTGACAAAGCATAAACTACACCAATGCAGATAGCATACATTTCAAAGAGAAATGTGTAATCCACAAGCGCTGCTTTTAATTTAGGAAATTTATTAAATAGGTATAGGGTAACCACATATGTAGCCAATCCAACTGTTAGTTGTATTTCGTACCAAAGCAAGGTGGGCCCTCGGAACGACCATATACACAGAGCTAGAAAAAAGATAGCCATTAGACCAAATACTCTTGTTGCCGTTCTATCTTTTTTTTCTTCGATTCTTTCCAGTTTCTCTATAGTGTCTTTTTTAAATATGTCGTACGATTCTGTTTTTTTGTCATTCATGAATATGACTCTCCCTCAAGTTATGGGTATAAAGGACGAATACATATCAATCGTATTCAATTTTTTGATTTTCTAACTAGTATTCCCTCGTTACTAGTCGGCCAAGTCCTGTACACATTGGCTTCTTTCGTTTGTTCTAACGTAGAAAAACAGATGAGTTTTGTTTGCCTAAAATACCATATAGAACGGCAAGTGCCTCAAATAAATATTCTGTAGTGCCATATATTGGTAGCGTGTTCACAAAATCATGCCGCAGGTTTTGATAAGCATTATTGAACTTATAATTTTTATTTTTGGACTCTCTTTTTTCACCATCAACAACTTTAGTTACCCGTAGTGAATATTTTTTAAATGAATCTTTGTATATTCTTTTTTTATTTGTACGGTTGCCATGGCACGTTTATAGCAATTTGAGTTAGCCATGGTAGCTTTTTGATGATTCCATCGTATTTTGGTGCTTCCTTCTGCGGTTATATTGGAGCATATATGTCTTTCAGCGAGGACTCAACTTGAGTATAAATCCTTAGTTGTAGCTCAGCCATATTGATTGAGTAGACTTTTTCTGACACTCGACCAATGATATTTGGTAAGAAAGCTTCATTGCTTCCCCTTCTAATTCATTATAGATTTGGTCAAGGATTGCATTTGGTTTAACTGAATTACTTGGCATTATAGCCCCTCCTCTAACAACATTTAGTAATATCATGCTTCAATCTCCATCTCAGCAACAGATTCTTCCAAGTTATCGAACACTTCGTTAGTTTCAATGAAACTGATCCAGCTCTCATAAGGATGGAGCCTATTTTCTTTAACATTAGCTTTGAGTTCATCATATACTTTGTCAATAAACTGACTGGCCATTTTATCGACAGCACTTGCCACGGCAGTTTCACTCAATCGCTTTGATGCAGCACGCTGTCGATTTTTGCTATGTTGATATGCCAAAGCCTGACTACGGAAAACAGCAACTACACGAGTATTAGCATTTAAATACGTTTCAAATTCTTCACGATCCATTATGCTTCCTCCTCAAAATTATATCCAGTTCATAGCAAGTCTTCAGCAAACGGCATGTGATTACGCATGCCGTTTTTACTATTATCTTTCAATTCCAGTATAAAACGTTCTGTGTTTTTGGGCAAACACATGTTTGCCATTAAGAACATACGTTTGTATAATGACTATAAAATAATAAAGGAGGGCTAATATTATGGAAAATAACGTGCCACGAGAAAAGTGGCTTTATCCTGACCGTTGCATGAAGAAATGGCTCGGTTGGATTCTCAGTGATCATTCTGCCTATATGGAGAAAGCTTCCATTTCTGAACGTCCTGTCGAACCAAAGCCAGAACAGTCTCAAGAAACCATTAGCGACATCCTTCAAGATGCCTGGCAAAATGCAAAAATTGTAGCCGTTCAAATTGGCACACCCTACGATGATCGGTTGCTACCAGATATTGAGGGCGCCGTTATTGGTCATTGGGACGATCAGGTTTATTTACAACTCAAGAACGGCGACACCCAATCAGTCAATGCCGCTGATATTCGTAACGTAGCTTTGCTCAATCCTGACCGGTGGTGGGCGTTAGCATGACAACGCCATTAGATGATCCAACCAGGTTACCGGTACATGACATTATGTGTATTGACTGCAAGTCGTTTTACGCATCAGTTGAGGCCATTCGACGCGGTATTCACCCACTGGCTGCTGATATTGCCGTGCTTAGCAAAGGCGATTCTCCTGGCGGCCTGGTGTTAGCTGCGAGTCCCAACTGCAAGAAACGTTACCACGTTGGCTTGAGCACGCGCCGCTTTCAATTACGAGACGACATGCAGGTAGAGCTTGCTGAACCACGAATGGCGGATTACATTCGCAAGAATTACGGGATCAATCGTATTTATCGGCAGTTCACAGATGACGCTCACTGGTATCCCTATTCTATTGATGAATCTTTTATTGACGTCACTCACTCTCACAGTCTCTTTGGTTCTAATGAAGAGATCGCTACCCAAATACAGAAGAAGGTGTTTGATCAGTTTGGTATCATCACAACCGTTGGCATTGGTCAAAATCCCCTGCTTGCCAAATTAGCCCTTGATAACGAAGCTAAAGAGTCAACGCCTTGGCAAGCGACATGGACTTACGATCGGGTACCCGAAACCATATGGCAACTGAATGATTTAGCTGACTTTTGGTCAATCGGTAGTCGAACTGCTAAAAAGTTAAACGCCATCGGCATCAACAACCTCTATGACCTAGCCCACGCTGATCGCTCGCTTCTCCATCAGCGCTTTGGTGTTCTTGGCGATGCCTTGTACTTCCATTCATGGGGTATTGATTACTCGGATTTAACGCGCCGTTACTTACCGCGCGCTGAGAACAAAGGCTATGGCAATAGTCAGGTACTCATGCGAGATTATACGCAGGCAAGAGAGATTGAAGTTGTGCTTAGCGAGATTGCGGATCAAGTAGCTGGCCGACTTCGCCATCACAAAGTACAAGGTGAGGTCATTAGTGTCGGCATTGGTTACGCTGATGCAGAAGAAGCTGGCACTTCTGGTTTTGGTGTGCAAATGAAGGTTGATCCCACAAACCGCACAGACGATTTAATTCGCGCTGCTCGTTTTCTCTTCCATAGTAAGTGGAACGGACACGCCGTTAGAAATGTCTCAGTTCGCGTTAATCGCATCAGTCAAGCAAGTACAATGCAACTTAGTCTCTTTGAACCAGCAGAGAAGGAGGAAGCAAACGTTTTGTTAGATCAAACCATCGATAAGATTCGGCAGTTATATGGCTACAAAGCCATTGTTCGAGGTTACTCAAAAGAAAAAGGCGCAACCGCAATTGATCGCGCCGGATTGGTAGGTGGTCATCATGGATAAAGCAACTGAACTTCGACTTGGTATCAAATCCATGCTGTCACAGTACGATCATTACTTCACCCGTGCGCCTCACACTCGTTATTGGCTTGTGGTGGTCGATAACTACTTTGAAGACTGCTACTCATTCTTTATCTACATGCAGCGGTTCAAAGCAAGATTGAGCAAAAGCTATGAGATTGCCTGCTTTGCCCGCGACAAAGGCAAATATGAGCATTATCTAGCTTCCTTAAAGCTACATTCGAACCTAAACGTTGAGTATCGTGACACTCTCCATTTAATTCACCCTGACTCAGATGTTTTTGAAGATTTAATTCACGGTCATAATCATCTGTAACTTTGATTTCAACTAAATTTATCACGCTTGTATAGTCATACCGCTTATTTTTGTTTTGGTTTCAACATGCTGAGTTGCAACCCAAACATTTGGTTGTACGCATTTGCTTGGCGTGCAGTCAGATTTTTCCCAATATAGCTTTCTATCAAAACGTTTATTAAGTCATTCATTGTATCTGAACGTTCATTAGACTTTTGCTCATTTATGAACGGTTTTAAAGTCTGCAACTTCAAATTTGTGACTGGTGATATTTTCATTGTTGTAGTTGCTTTGTATCGAGGGTCATTCGCCGGTAAGTTATTATTCGCAACCTCCTTATCAATAGTAGCCGAAAAATCATTTGTTCCGACAATCGAAACTTGCTTTCGTTCTAACCCGCTTGTTTGTTTTCTTTTATGATGATTAATAATCGGTTGAATGCTGTCGTCACTCATTTAGCTCACCTTCTCGGTATTTATCAAGCTTCTTTTGATTTTCGTCTAATTCGTCTAGGACATTCTCAAAAACTTTATGTGCTCTAATATCCCAACTATCTTCGTATCCTAGTGAAGTTTTGTTGATATGGATTCCTTCAGCATCATATGCCTTTAATCGTTCTTGATATTTTACAACCGTTTGTAAAACGTTGTTTCCATAAAGATCCCGCGCTGCACGAAGAACATCTTCATCTACCCTGCCGCCAGGTCGCAACATACATGGAATTATTCCAAGAACATCTAAATCGGAATTATAGTTATTTGCCAAATATTGCATGTAGGAAATATAGGTCTTGGCTCCATCAAGAGAGAGTTCTTGTGTTTGAAGAACAATAATGCAGTAATCAGCAGCCATCATTGCATTGTCCGAAAAATCCGAGATAGTCGGCGGAACATCGAGGTAAATACTATCATATTGATCCTTTAAGGGTTCCAGCAGTGTTTTTAAATACAGCATTTGCTGATCTTCGTCGTCCGGAAATTTTGACATTAAAAGTTTGGGTAACGTTCTAAAGCTAGTACTTGCACCAATAATATCCAGACAAGGTATCACTTTGGTTATTTGGTTCTGCAAGTTTCCGGTGATAAATCCATCTGTTACATTCTTCGTAATGGCACTTAAGCCACCCGTTCGCCCAAGAACGCTTGTTGCATTGCCTTGAGGATCTAGGTCAATTACCAAAGTCTTTCTTCTCTTTTTAACTGCACTTTCATAAGCTAGCATTGTAACGGTTTTTGTTTTACCAACACCGCCCTTAAAGTTCCCAACAACGTAAGTTTTTGCCATATAAATACCGCCTTTCCAAATACATTATAGCACCTGTGATTACGTTTGTAAAAGTATACCAGTATACTTTTCTATTGATAAAATAAGGATTCAAGGTATACGAGTATACCCGTATACCTTGAATCCTTTCCCTATATTACTTTATTGCCTTTGGTTTAAGGACATGTAATCAAACATGGACCGTATAGAAGAGAATAAGTATACCGGTATACTGGTATACTGGTATACATTTCTCCTAAGTATACTAGTATACTGGTATACCGTTTTTATTATTTGATCGGTAATCCTTTACAAGACGTTATCACTAGTATACAGTCGTGTTGTTATATAGACTTCTCAAATATTAGATTTTTCAAACATAAATAAATAAAATTGCAAGGAGTTTTTAAAATGATACCAACAAACTCGAGTTTTAAATTTTACCAAGCAACAAAAGTATACGGAACTCTTTTCTTTCAGTTACCTAAAGTTCTTTTATACAGTCCTACATACAAAAACCTTTCTGCAGAAGCTAAATTGGCGTACGTCATTTTAAAGGATCGACTGGAGTATTCTCTTCACAATGATTGGGTTGATGAAAACGGAAATGTTTACTTCATTTTTTCAAACGCTGAACTTCAAAAGATTTTGAACTGCTCCGAACCGAAGGTAATCAAAACCAAGAAAGAGTTAGAACAAGCAAACCTACTTTTCCAGAAAAAAATGGGATTTGATCCGAAATTGAAACGAAATATTCCTAATCGCTTATACTTGGGTGATCTCAATGTATCGGCAACAGATGTGTATAAACGACAAAATGATGCAAGCCAAAGCAATGCGTTACCCGTTACAAGCGGAACTAAAGATTCTTTAGCCCGAGACAATGTCTTCCAATCTCTTGCTACAAGCGGAACTAAAGATTCTTTAGCCCGAGAAAAGGTCTCTGAAACCCTTGATACGAACGGAACTAAAGATTCTTTAGTATATCTATATAAAGATTTAAAAACACAAACCAGAGACAATAGAGAGACAAAAACACTCGATTTTTCCACAGATCAATATTCACCTGAACTTATTCAAAAGCAAAATCAAGACCTTGTTCAAAACGCGAAAACCTATTTGCCGGAATCAACAACTGGTGGTCTCTTTCTCAACAGAGAAGGGATAGAACTTCTTGGGCTATGGTGCAATTCTCCAAAACAGATGCATCGGTTCCTGGGTATTATCCTAAATGCCAAAAAGGCTGTAGAAAGGGAACATCAAGGAACGACGATTGTTCTAGATGATCCGCAGTGCCAAGAAATGATCAACAAGACTATGCGCCGGTTTTTTAACGTTTTACGTTCTGACAGTAAAAAAATTAACAATGTCGAAAATTACTTGTTTGGTGCTATGAAAGAGACCTTGGTGGCATACTGGAACAAATCACTCATGACAGCTAATGGAGGCGACCCTGATGAATTCTAAAGAGTTTAATCAACGGAAACGTGAAGCCTTTCCGGAAGAGGTAGCGCTCAAAAACCTCAAAGAGCTAACTGAGGCAGAACGTGCCGGTCTGCACTTACTCATGATTCAAACGAGTGATCCTGATGAACGAGAGGATATTCTGGCAGAGGCACAAAAAACTGCTAATCAACGAGCGGAAGAAGCTAGAAAGCACAGCTATGCCGCCGTCAAAGAACGCTTGATCCAGGAGAAAACAGAGACTGATACGGAGTTAAAAGCCTTTACGCAGCATCGTAATCGTCACGTCAAGGTACTTGGAAAAGTTACTATGATGGCAGGTTACTTCATGACGCCAAAGCGCATTCGACCGACTAAATACTACTGGCTAGTCCCTGATGATTTGGTCATTCCGGATCGGCCATTAGGGCGAGTTGCGCATGTTCGTGGCAAAGATGGCCAGCTACATGATGTGATGGTGCTTTATGTTACCAAACAAAAGCAGCGGCAATTACAAGATGGCCGGGTTGTACCAGATCAATTTATGATTGAGTTCACAAGCCAATATGCCTCGTCTGTTCAAGTCAAACAAGGACAAAGAACTGAGCGACAACGACAGAAAGATTACCGGGGGCCATTTGATTCTGCACAGCAAAAACATAACCGAGTTCGTAAAGTGATTCGCCGCCATCATAGGGTTCGTGAAGAGTTAGCCAACCTAGAGAAGAGCAAAAAGAAAGACAAGAATTAGAAAAATTCTTGTCTAAAAAGGAACCAGGTCCTATAATAAATATAGGCGAACATTTGTTTGTCTACCTGCTCAATTCAACACATGTTTGCCTTACTTAATTTGTTCCTCTACACACTAATGCTTGCATTCAAAAAATTCAAGTGTTATCTTGAATTCAGAATCAACAGTAGCAAGGGGAAGACAAAAAAATAAGACAGCATCACAGCACTGATCTGGATTGGTAGTCCAGGATAAGCGCACTGTGACTGTTACTAGAACTAGACAACACCTAGCCTAGCAACTGCCGTCTTCACCGCGTTAAGCGCGGCAAGTTTATTTTAACAGACCTTGTGACCGCTGTGGAACTTCTCTAAGAGAAGTCTTAGGGCGACAGTAAGAGACGTCAAAATAGCAGCCAAACAAGACGAAGTGAGGGGCGCGTTGCCAGCAGGCAGCGCGCCCCTTATTTTTGTGTTTCTCTTGGTGCTGCTGATCCTAAGAAAGGAGTTGTTACAATGGCTATTCTAGCACGTTCAGGAGTTGTAAGACAGGCATTTTGCGTTCGGACTTTTGATCGACGGGTGCTCATCAATCACGCGAATGGTTCCTTTTACGATCGGGATCATGCTTCGGTTGAGGCAATTGAACAGCTTTACCCCAAGATTCGCAGTGTTTACAACAGCGACCATACGATGATTGCCAAGCGCAAACATCCACAGGCGGCTTTATACAAGCTGTCATAATCTCACAAACTCAACTCACAATATGATGCGTGCGTGTGAACGCTCACTTTTAGCTCTTTGAAATCTGAATAGCCTTAAACTCCCTCCGGCCTTTTTCGACGGTGTTCCTCACAGCCGGTATGTGAAGGGGAGATGGTTGCCCGCGAAATCAAGTGGGTGAGGAACGCCTCGGTATTCCGTGCCGCCACTAGTAGTCCGTGTCACCATCAAAGCGGGCGAGACATAATGTGTTTGACCGTTCTTTGCTGCGGCTTAGAACCAGACCGTGAATCACTCGACGGTGAGTGTCAGCAAGTTTTTGCTTGGGTGGTAGTGAATGGCTGGAAAGGTCGTCAGCATATGCCTAGAGCTGTCAATCGAGCGTCATAGACGCTAAGGTTTAGCGAGTTTCATGCCTAGAAAACTCGAGAATTTCACGAAAAAAACGTTTATTAGCTTTTTAAGAAACCATGAGGTCAGACCTCACCTATGCTTCATGCGTAGGCATCATATTGTTAGTTGAGCTAAGAGGAGCAGTTGTTATGAAACATCAAAAAGGAACACATCAACATGAAGTTGTGACTGAGTTTGTCAACATGACTAAACTTGGCAAGATCACGACGGTTGAAGACTATTTTAAATATCGCCGCGCTCATATGCATGACTTGAGTCTGCGAGAGCGGCACTTACTAATGGCCTGGCTCAATCGTAGTGAGGCCGTCAGGCTAAAGGGAAAACGGCACAAGGAAACGATTCATTCAGAAATTGAAATGAGGTAGTCTAGAGATGAAAGCAATCGACAAGTTACTTGTGTTTATGCAACAACATCAGCTGACGAGTGTTGATTACGCAACGTATGATCGGGCGCGACGGTTATATGAGCACAATCCGGTACGACTGCGTGAATGGATTGAGATCTTAGCAGAAAGCAAGACGGATCAACGAATCGTCGTACGACATGGGGTATTAGGATCAAGTGTGAAGGCGGTGAGTTTGGGTGCTTAAACAGACAAAAGTCCCTTTTGTTAATGGTGTGGGGAAGACTCTACCACATTTGGAAAAGGGCGTGCGTTATACTTTTGTTGATCATGGTTATTACATGACGGCTTTAAGACCAGGGGAGACTGAGGAGATTAAGCCAGAGTTGCCAGAACAGGAATGGGAATATCGACGACACCATCCAATTAAGGAATGGCGGATAGGAGGCAATCATCATGCGATTCTATGAATTTGACACTGATCATCATGATTATTATGCGTTGATTGCGGCAGACACTCCAGAAGAGGCTAAGCGCATCTATCAAAATGAGATTGATGATGCGATAGATGATTTGATGCCACATGAGGTATCACTTGATCAAGCCGCTGAAATTCTGCTAGAAGCAGATGACTTGGCTGATTTCCATGATGAATTAGTTGAAAAGGAAAAGTTAGTCTTGAAGGGTGAGGACGATGCAAGGACGATCGTCATTGATAGCAATTTGCTATAAGCATCATGCATAAGAAGATTCTGAACAGGAGGCTGAAACAAATGAAAATGATGGTAAAAACGGGTGGGATCATTTAGTGTCTAGGTACTTTTAGCCGGATGTGGTAATCAGGCTAAAGCATCAACGCCCAAAACATCGGGACAACCGCAATTGACGCGCTTAACCAAGCAGGTTAAAAGCCTTTACGCTGACAGCAAGTATGAGATACCTGCTAAGCAGCTCAGCGAAGCGGCATTGACTAAGGCTAACACGCAAAAGGATAAAGTGTATAAGCTGCGGGCGATTTGTCGAAAGCACAACAGAAGGCATTTAAAGTCGATCAACAACAACTGCAGGCGGCCAAGAAAATCTTTTCCGTCCAAGATACCTTTAATACTGAGCTTGGAGAAGATCAGGTGCTGAAAGACGAGGGCTTTAAGATTCAAGCCTTCAATAATGATTTTACTTATCTACAAGCACATAAAGCTAAGTTTGCGGCGACTATTAAGGACAAGGCAACACTGCTTGATCGTGAAGTCAAAGCAGTGGCACTTGTTAAAGCGGCTACGACCGGCGATCCAGATCAGACGAAAATTGATCAGGCTCGTGATGCCATCAATGCTGTTGGCGTTAAAGCATTCAAGGATAAATACTTACCAAAATTAGACGACGCCATCAAGAACCTGCCTAAAGATCAACAAGCTGAGCAGGCTAAGAAGCAGGCGGTTGCAGGTGATTTACAAATATCGGCTAGTACAAGAATATACGATAAAGATGGTAATGAAACAAAGATGGTGCCTATCACGTTGTTGATCCAGTCTTCGGCGCCCGTTAGATCAATGCTGGCACTTTTGAGAACGCCTTTAATGTGACTGGTATGGCAGTAGCTGTCCGGTAAGGTTTCGCTAAATTTAAATGACTTTAGAACAGTCAATCGACTAGATTGGCTGTTTTTTTGTACCTTTCGGGAGGTGGTGCCGATGTGAGTTGGTAGTGAAGGAAGTTACTGATTCAAACAAAGAAGTAACAGAAAGAAGGAGAAATAATGCAACATAAATGGCTAAAGGCCGCCTTTTTTACTGGTGCAGTCGCACTGGGACTTATTGGCGGTCAACTCAACCATGTATTTGCGGCGGCAGATACTGACGTGCCTGCGTCCATGACATTCAGTAAAGGCGACTATGCCGCGAATACAGACGGGGCAGGCTACGCCATGGTGAAAACCCCAACGGGGTCGCTAAATTACTTGACTTCCCAGTCGTACAAAGACAGCAATGGTAACTACGCCTACTGTTTGGAAGCACAACGAGAATCTCCAATCGGTCAAACACACGAGAAGGGACAGCTCGGAACTGATGCACAATATCGGCTGTTCAAATATGGCTTTACGGCGCACCCAGCAAGCGATACAGCGTACTGGAATATTGCTGGACTGACGAACAAGGAAGCCTGGTATGCTTCTCAGCTGGTTTCGTGGGTTATCAGCGGCAATTTATCGTGGGATCAACTTGTTTGGCAGGCATCACGTCCTGGCGCCTTCAAGGACGGTATCTATGCGCCATATGGTCAAGACGCTGTTAATCGTGTAAAAGCAGCCGCAACGTTGGTTTATAACAATGTGATGAACCAAAAGGACACGGCGAACACGTCCTTTACCATCAGTGCAGATGGTCAAACAAAGGAAAATGGGTATCACAAGTACACTTACACGGTCAACAGTAACCAGCAGGGCACAGCGACACTGAACTTCAAGAACCAAGTGCCTGGTATGAAACTTGTCGATGCAAAAGGCAACGCCATTACCAACAATACGGTGACCGTTGGTCAACCATTTTCAATCCTAGTGCCAACATCAACACCAACTGGCAATATCACTTTTGATGTCAACGGCAATGTGTCCGCGATTGTGCCGGTTGTTTATACAGACGCTGCGCAAACCTATCAAGACAGCCTGGTACTCATTGCCGGACTCGTTAAGCCGCTGCTTGCTAATAATCAGGCTAACTGGACGCGAGCAACCGGTAAGGTGCAGGTTCACAAGGTGGATCAGGACGGTAAGTCGCTTGCTGGTGCTGAATTTACTTTGACAGATAACAACGGCACGGCCACAAAAGCAGTCACTGGTAAAGATGGCCTGGCTACCTTTACGATTGCCGAAGGCGCGACGTATTTGCTGGAAGAAACCAAGACCCCAGCAGGGTACACAGGTAGCTTCAAGCAGGCTGGTATCACGCTTGCTAATGACTGTCAGGTCTTTAGTTACACGGCCAAGAACACGTTGAATAAGGGCGTTGTGAAAGTCCATAAAGTCGATCAAAATGGCAAATCTTTAGCAGGTGCTGCATTTACATTGACTGACGATCAAGGCAATCAACAAAAGGCAACGACTGGCAAAGATGGTCTTGCTTCCTTCAACATTGTTGCAAACCGCACGTACACACTTGAAGAAACCAAGTCCCCAGCAGGGTACACCGGCAACTTCAAGCAAGCAGGCATCACACTTGCTAATGACGGTCAGGTTTTAAGTTATACGGCTAAGAACACGTTGAATAAGGGCGTTGTGAAAGTCCATAAAGTTGATCAGAATGGCAAACCTTTAGCTGGTGCCGAATTTACGTTGACGGACGATCTTGGCAATCAACAAAAGGCAACAACTGATAAGAACGGCTATGCTGAATTTGCGATTGTTGCTAACCGTTCATACACTCTTGAAGAAACCAAGAACCCACTTGGCTATCATGGCACCTACAAGCAAGCAGGCATTACGCTTGCCAACGATGGTCAAGTTTTGGAATACATGTCCAAGAATGAAATCAATACTGGCAGCATCAAAATCCACAAAGTCGATCAGTTCAGAAACCCTGTTGCTGGCGCGGAATTTACGTTGACTGATGATTTTGGCAATCAGCAAAAGGCAACTACGTATAAGAACGGCTATGCGGAATTTGCGATTGTTGCTAACCGTAAGTACAGCTTGAAAGAAACCAAAACCCCAGAAGGGTATACAGGCAGCTTTGAGCAAGATGGCATCACACTTGCAAATGACGGTCAAGTCATTGAGATTTCTGCCAAAAACAACAAGAACCAAAAAAATGTGGTTAAACCAGTTAAACCAACGACACCATCTTCTACAACACCAGCAGCACCGGTCGCACAGAAGACAGGCACCATGCCACAAACAGGTGATAGCAATAACCACGTCGCCTTTTGGCTTGGTATTCTATTGCTGGTCATTGGCTTAGGTTTTGGTGGGTTTGCTTACTACCACAAGCGTCAAAGTCGTTAAGATTCTTAGAAGCAGTCTAATCGACTGCTTTTTATGATGTTGCTAATGGTTTAGGTAGGTTCGATTCCTACAAGCAGCGCTATATGCAAAGGTTAAAGATGGCATCATGACTAGCGTTATCTTATGATATAGGGGTCAGTAGAAAATACTTCTGTAAGAAATGAGGTCAAGACCATGGCAAAGAAAAAGACAGCACCGAAAAAGGCCGTAACCAAAGCAGCAACGACGCCGCTGACCGTGAATAAGGCGATGCTGATTAAACGAATGCAGACAGCCGCTGATAAAGAAGGCATGTACAGCAATGGCGAGGAGCTGCGCAAGTTTATTAATCTCTACAATCAAGTCATCACTGATGCCCTAGTTGCTGGTGAAAAGGTGCAAATTATCGAGTTTGGTAGTTTTAGAGTGACGGACCGAGCTGCGAGAATAGGACGCAATCCCCGAACAGGGGAACCAATCCAAATTGAAGCAACTAAGAACGTTAAGTTCACGCCAGCCTTAAAACTGAAAACAAGTGTTAAGGCTAAGAAACCGGCAAAACGTGTTAAAAGGCGTAAGAAATAGGATTAGTTCTAGGGGAACCATTCTTCGGTAGTTATGGGAGTGTCTACTAAGTATAAATGTATTTCAACATCATGAACGCTTCATCTTCAAAGGACAACTTCATGAGTTGTCTTTTTTGTTGCAGACTGGAACATTAGACAGCAAGAAATAACGCAACCGCCTTGGCAATAAAAGTCATTTTTGTTATGTTAAGGGTGCGCAGATATTGGAGAACTGTATTGTGATTTCGATCGACTATCAAGTGACGAACGTTCCCTTTCTTAAGACTCCAATGTTGTAAACGGGCACCAGAGACCTAGCGGAAAATAGGTCATGCGCTGTGTCATCCTTATTTCATTTGTTTTTCAGTCTCATTCCTCGACTAGTCCTTTACTGCTAGTCGGGGTTTTTATTATGGTCGATTTAAGAGCAAGTTGGCGTTTTGCCAGCAAGCGGTAAAAATATAAGTGACGTCACCTTTTGCTCAACAGCGATGGAAGGTGACGTCACTTTTGATTAGGAGGCAACCTTGGTAGTCAACAAGCACAATCGTCGTTATCAAATTACCATCACACCAGAGGAACGAATACAGCTCCAGTTTCTTTGTGAAGCGACAGGCGAGCGGCCTTCTGAGCTTCTTAGAAGGCTAATTGTCGCGGAAGCAGAATTGATTAAAGCAGGTTTCATACCAGCTACAAACATTCCTAGAAAGAAGATGACATGATGCTGAGGCTTATATTGTTTGTCATATTAGGTATTGTCCTGGGATTGTTACTGTTCACGCTTTATGCTGCTTGTGTTGTGAGCGGTCGTTGTTCTCGTCAAGAATAACGCGCGGCATTAATTAAACAAGGCGCTTGCAAAAGAAAAAGCGCGCCCTAGGGGACACACTTCTGTTTAGGTATTAACGCTCAAGTAGCATAGCAAACTCAAAACATCGCCGCAACTGGTGTACGTGGTTCGATTCCACGATGCGGCTTTGGCGCAAGCCATCAATAAAGGAACCCGTGTTGATTTTCTAACACGGGTTTTTATATGGAAAGGAGGATTTTTATGGCTGAACAATCAGGGATTTGGCTGCGTGATACCTATTTGACGCGTCCGATCGTTCAAAACGGCGTTTCTTACTCCGTGCTTGTCGGCAAGGACTGGGTTAAGAAGCACAATCGTTTTCCGGTTGAGAAAGGTGCCTTAGTTGTCATTGGTGAAATTCAGCCACCTGGCACGTTAGCGCATTTGCTCGTGCTGCGGGTGACGTATCTTCAAGCACAACGTGACGGTAGCTTGGTATTCAACGGTAATCGCGTGCCTGATGTACCCAAAAATTTAATTTGAGGAGGTGATTAAAATGTCTGCAAATGTTCTCTTGAAACAATCCCAGTTGCGCAACATGAAAGTACATCATGGCCTCATTGAGTTACTGCTGCCGCGATGGAAGCGCGGTGGTAAAGAGATGGTGCCACAAGACGCGATTGTCAGTTACGCAAGTGGCTGGGAAATGTGCCCTGATGCCGTCCAAATTGGTAAGGTCATTCGGGTAGTGCCAACGAATGCCGCCACGGTTAAAGCGGTTTTAGAACCGGGAACCGAGCTTGCGTCCTTCTTGAGATCACAGCCTTAAAAGGAGGTATGATTCATGTTCAACAAGAAAAAGAAAACGGCCGCAATCCTCTTGATTAGTGGCGTTGTTTTAGGTGGTGGCGGCTATGCAGCGTATCAATTAAATGCTACGCCTACTTCACAGTCAGCAAAGAAAAGTAGCTCATCGAGCAAGCAGTGGCTATTTCCGTCAGAGAAGAAAGATAGCACGAAAAAGAAAGCGAAAGAGAAAGAGAAAGAGCCATCTGCTTCTAACAAAACTGAAAAAGAAATTCAAGCAGCTTTAGCGCCTGACTTGCCTAGTGGTAGCAATGATAATCAAGCAGCTTTAGCGCCTGACTTGCGTAGTGGTAGCAATGATAATCAAGCCGCCTCCGCCTTTCCATTCAGCAAAGATGATTTATCCAAACAGCTTGCATCGAGCAATACTCAAAACCTGGTTTCGTTAGCTGATCAAGGAACAGCCGAGCAAAACACGCCAAAGCCAGCGGATAATACACCGACCACACCGGAACCAACACCGACACCAGTTGTAGAGACGCCAACACCGACACCGGAACCTGTTCCAACTCCGACGCCTACACCAACACCTACACCAACACCGACACCAACACCGACACCAACACTGACACCAACGCCTACTCCAAAGCCTGATCCTACACCAGAACCAACACCGACACCGGAGCCAACACCGACCCCGGAACCAACCCCAGTCGATCAAGCGCCTACAATCTCGTTTGCTGACGTGTTGTATCTGCATCTGGGACAAAAGAGTTATGACCTGATGGACGGCGTGAGTGCGCATGATGCCGAAGATGGCGATTTGACCCACAAGGTTGTCTATGCCAGCACCGTGGATATTAATACCGAAGGGACTTACCAAGTCACTTATCAAGTCACAGACAGCGCAGGGCATACTGTAAGCGCAACTCGTGATGTGGTGGTAACCGATGACGCTCCCGTGATTCATATTGCTAGTGACAATCGCGTAGAAGTGGGTCATGACTTTGATCCAATGCAAGGCGTGACGGCTGACGATTACCAAGACGGCGATCTTACTTCTGCCATTAAAGTGACCGGAACCGTTGACACCAGCAAGCCAGGGGATTACGAGCTGACGTATGAAGTGACTGACAAAAATGGCGCTGTCACAAGCGTGAAGCGCACTGTTAGTGTCTTTGCCACTGCGCCGACCCTTGATGTTTCCAAAGTGCCAACCACGCTCAAGGTAGGAGATAAGTTTGAACCAATGGCTAACGTCAACGCAACCAGTCCTTATGGTGCTGTGAATGTGACCGTTTATGGTTCCGTTGATACGAGCAAGCCTGGCAGCAATGACTTGACCTACACCGTCACCGACAAGTTCGGACAAAAGACGGTCAAGCAAGTCACAGCCAACGTTGAAGCTGACAAGCCAACACTTGATTTGTCGAAAGTGCCAACCAAGATTAAAGCCGGCGATCAGTTTGATCCAAAGGCAAATGTCACAGCTACGAGTCCGTATGGTGCTGTCACTGTTGATGTTGATGGTGCCGTTGATACGAGCAAGCCTGGCAGCTATGAACTGACGTATACAGTCACAGACAAGTTTGGTCAATCAACAACGCAAACCTTGACCATCACAGTCAGCGAGACGGTGTAAAAAAGGGTAGGTGATACAAAATGGATAATCAAGCTGCCGAATATGTTCTTCGTCTATCGACCATGACGACGCAAGAAGTGATTAAGTTATTAGCCGTTAAATTACCTGGTAAGGCGATAGATATGAGCAAACAAGCCATTCACCATCAACGCATCACAGGCCGCCAAAATTTGGCTGAATTGCAAAAAAAGGGCGCTTTAGAACACGTCGATATTGATAAAACAGATTTGCGTGCGTTGAAGAAAGAGTTCAAAAAATACAACATTGATTTCTCCATGATCAGGGTAAAGGGCACGAATGAATTTCACGTGTTCTTCCGTGGTAATGATATAGACCGTGTTCATCTTGGCTTGGAAAAGGTTGTGAAGGACTTTCAAAAGGCGCCTGAGAACAATCAAACTTGGGAACAGAAGGTTGAGAAAGCCAAGACGACTGCGAAAGAACACAATCAGGAACACAAAAAGACGCGGACCCGACAACGAAGCAAGGAACGTGAACGCTGATGGAAAAAGAGCAGCTCAAAAAAATGCTTTGGCGCGTTAGTCTTAGTGCCTTTGGAGGCTTGATTGTTTATGGTGTCGGCAGCGGCCTGACGCGTGCTGTTTATGCTGTTAAGCCAGAAGATGCCAAAACCATGATCGACAAAGTCCTTTTTGTATCTGACAACCTTGGTATGGTCGCATGGTGGCCGCTCACTTTTAAGGGTAAGCCATTTCTTGGTGGCATGATTCTACTGGCGGTTGTAGCGTTGGTAGTATTGTATGTTGCCACCAATAAAAAGAATTATCGACCTGGCGAGGAACACGGCAGCGCACGGTGGGGGACTCGTAAAGATATTCTTCCGTTTGAAGACACCAAGAACCCCGATAACAATTTAATCATGACAGCGACTGAGAAGCTGTATTTGAACGATCTCAACCACGAACGTCCTATGAAGTTGCAGCGTAATCAGTTTGTGACAGTTATTGGGGGCGCTGGTTCAGGTAAGACACGTACCGTTGTCGTACCTAATTTGCTTCAACGGTCTAGCTCTTATGTGGTCACAGATACGAAAGGACAGACCCTAAAATGGGTTGGTAATTTCTTTGAAAAGTCTGGCTACAAAGTAAAAGTGTTTGATCTTGTCACTCGCGAGCATACTGATCACTTTAATGTGTTCGCTTATATCCATAATGAAGATGACGTTATTGAGGTTGTGAATGCGATTATGCAAAACACAACTTCGCCACAGAGTAAAAGTGATCCATTTTTTGATAAAGGCGAGAAGGCACTGATGCAAGCCTTGTTTGATTATGCAAGACTGGATCAGCAATTTCCTAAGAAGCGTAATCTACCGCACATTTTGGATTTGGTACGCTTGGCAACGATTGATGAAGATGCTGGTGGTAATGAAACGCCACTCGATCAAATCTTTGCGGAATTTTCTGTCAAACACCCAGATTCATTCGCGGTTAAACAATATGGCATCTTTAAGCTGGCACCAGCTAAGACGGCCATGAGCATTGTTATTTCGCTTGGTGTTCGTTTAGCGCCGTTTGATGTACCGAGCATTGTCAATATTACGAGTGATGACACGTTGAACCTATCAACCCTGGGTGACGAAAAGCAGATTTTGTTTTTGATTCTACCGGATCAAAGCGAAACGTTTAACTTTTTAGTGAGCTTGGTCTACCAAACATTATTTACGACTTTAGTCGAACACGCAGACCGTCAACCTAATGGACGTCTCAATGAAACAGTCGTTTGTTGGCAAGATGAATTTGCAAACAGTGGTCAGATTCCTCAGTTTGATAAGCGAATTAACACCTTGCGTTCACGTGGCATTTTCTGTGTGCCAATCGTGCAGGAACTGAGCCAGCTTAAGGAACGCTATCCAAAGTCTTATCAAGCGATTCTAGGTGCATCTGACTCGCTGCTGTATCTTGGCGGGCACGATAGTGAAACCGCCAAGTACATTTCAGAGATTCTTGGCAAAGGAACGATTGATGTGCAGCGGTATGGTGAAACCAAAGGTAGTAACGGTTCCTTTAACCAAAACTACGATAAAATTGCGCGGGATTTACTTTCGCCAGATGAAGTCGATCGAATCGGCGGCGACCAGAGCATTTATATGCTCAGAGGGGTGCCGCCATTTTTGTCTCAAAAATATCAGTTAAAAAATCACCCACGATTCAAAGAGTTACAGATGGATCACTCGGATTATGTGTATCACCCAGACTTAAACGTGACGCCACAAGTACTAAATGTGCCGGTAAGCGTGGAGCCTGTGGCATTAATGCAAGAGTTTGATGAGCAAACTCAAATCGTCAAAGAAGCTTAATCATAAGGAGGAACAGAATATGAACGTTTTATCTCAAGCTATTTCTTTAATGTCAAAATTTGCTATTGCAGGTGGTTCTATTTACGCCGCATGGGGCTTAGTTGGCCTTGGCGGTGCATTGAAGGATCACAATGGCCCTGGTATTCAAAGTGGTATCTGGACGATTGCTGGTGGTGGTTTAATCATTGCTGCTGGAGCGCTGTTTAACTCTATTTCACTAACGTGATGTGAGGAGGCGGAACCGCGTGGATAACACGATCAAGGGATTTATTAAATTTATCTTGAACTCCGTTTCTGGTTCCGCAAAGGCTAACGGCATTACCGAAACGTTGGCAGGGTGGAGCAAGGACTTATACGGATTCGCAACAACGATCCAGACTAATGTGATGATGCCGGTCGGATATATGATTCTGGCGTTGTTTGCGTTGCTAGAACTATATCGAATTTCGGAACAAGTAGAAGCTATGGGAGGTGGATCAGATGCAGGGGTCAGGCTGATTTCAGCCGCCTTAGTGAAGGTGGCTTTTTGTAAGATTGCAATGGATAGCATGAATTTATTCATGAATGCCATTATGCAAGTGAGTATCACGCTATCGCAGGGTATCGGTAAGTTAGTGAATTCTGGGCATATGGGCACCATTATTAGCGTTGATGATATTTATAGTCCCCTAGTAAAAGAAGGTTTTTGGACGAAGCTGATGATCATGGTACTTCTTCTTTTTGTCATGATTATTACCATGCTCGCCACAGTCTTAGTTAATGTTGTTGTCGCCGGCCGTTTTTTACAGATGTACGTGTTTTTGGCGGTGTCCCCTATTCCAATTGCGACCATGCCGCATCATGAGTTTTCAGGGATTGCTAAAAACTTCTTCAAGAGCTTCATGGCAGTATCCATACAAGGAACCCTCATTTATATGGTGCAGCTGTTCTATCCGTTCCTCATGAAAACAGCATTTGCGAATGTCGATAAAAGTGGCGTACTTCCATTGATGGCATCATTGATGGGATTTTCAATTCTACTAATTTTTGCGGTCTTCCAAACAAACTCATGGGCGAAGTCGCTGACAACAGCAATGTAGGAAAGGAGTGAGTGACAGTGGCTTTACGCGTGAGAGTACCCAAAGAAATCAAGACCTACAAAGAACGTATCATAGGCACAATGGATTTGCGGCAACTAATCTGTGCCACGATCGCATTCATCTATTCAGCGGGCATTATCTATTTCCTGGTCTGGAAGTTGCACTGGTCAATGGATAGTGCCGGTAATGTGCTAATCCCATTGGATATGCCAGTGTTGGCGTTTGGCTGGATCAGGCCAAAAGGAATGCCATTAGAAAAGTATATCGGCATCATCTTGCATTACCAACAAATGAACGGGCTAAGAATTTATGAAAATCGAAAGGAGGTTAGCCTTCATGTTCACAAGAACCGAGGAAAGATCAAAGAATACAAAGAAGACAGGCCATAGTAAAGCCTTGAAGTTGTTACAACGCCACAAAAAGGAACGTGGCAAGCAAGAGCGGAAAAATGCACCATCAAGAGCAACTCAAGACAGTTTAGCTTATCGTGCCATGTATGAAGACGGCCTCTGTGAAGTGGCACCAGGTGTTTTTTCTAAGAGTGTTGCGATCTCCGATATTAACTATCAAATTAGCGATCGCGACCATCAAAGTGACATCTTTAGCAAATATGCAGAGTTTCTTAATGGCTTTGACAGTGAATCGACTGTTCAGATTAACATCATCAATAGGCGAAAGGACATTCGCCAGTTCATGCAGGAGACGTCCTTCAAGCATCGACCTGATGATCTCAACGCGCTCCGTGATGAGATGAACCACATCATGCGAGAAAGAGTTGAAAGCGGCAATACGAGTCTCCTAAAGGAGAAGTACGTAACCTTTACGCAACATGCTGATGATCGACAACGTGCTAAAACCAGTTTGAATCAACTTCAAGCGAACGTCATCACGAGTTTCCATCAAATGGGGTCAACAGCACGTCCGCTCAATGGGTTGCGGCGCTTAAAGCTCGCAAATGCCACACTGAGACCTGGCACCACCCTCCATTTTGAATATGACGACCTCAAGTATAGCGGCCTAACCACACATTCCGTGATTGCGCCGACCAGTTTCAACTTCAAGCACGCCAAGAATCGTTTTGAAATGGGAGATGAAGTCGCGCAGGTGCTGTATTTGCGGGACTATCCGCCAGAGATTAGTGACCGCTTAATTACTGACCTGACAGACATTATGGCGGATTTAGAGATTGCCATTCAAATTCACCCAATCGACCCAGTCAAGGGTATGAAGATGGTGCAGACCAAGAAAGGCTTTATGCAAAAGCAGAAGGCTGACGAGCAACAGAAAGCTATGAAAGCTGGTTATGATCCAGATATTCTACCGGAGAACTTGACCCACAGTCTTGATGAAGCTGAGGACTTGCTTCATCAAATGCAAGACGATAATCAGCAACTCTTTGATGTGACGTTTTTAGTCATGGCGCAAGGCAAGAATGACCAACAGCTCGATGAAATTATTGAGCAAATCAAAGCTGCCGGTCGTAGACACAGCTGCGAGTTTGCGAATCTCGATTATCTCCAAGAACAAGCCCTTAATTCTGTGCTCATGTGGGGGCAAAACTATGTACCAGTATCGCGGACACTGACAACCTCAGCGGCCGCTATTTTTATACCATTTACTGCTCAAGAGCTAAGTGACAGTAGCGGTTTAGTTTATGGCGTCAATCAAGTTACGCAAAACCTGGTGACTGCGGATCGTCGGAACTTGAAAGCTGGTAACGGCATGATCTTAGGCCGTCCTGGTGCTGGTAAGTCATTTGCCAGCAAGCAGGAAATGCTGTCCGTACGGTTACGTGATGCTGACTCCGAAGTATTGATTATTGATCCAGAGCGTGAGTATTCAGCCGTTGCGCAAGCGCTAGGTGGCGAAGTCATACCGATCTCCCAAGGTGCCGCAGCGCATATCAATCCAATGGAAATCAATGAAGATTACGGTGACGATGAAGACCCTGTCATTTTCAAAACAGACTTCATTTTGTCTATGTGCGACATGCTACTCGGTGGCAAAAACGGTCTGTCAGCTGAGCGCCGGACTTTGATTGATCGTGCTTGTCGTTTAACGTATCAACGCTATTTTGAGCAGCATACAGCGATGCCGACAATGGTTGATCTATCAAATACCCTTAAACAACAGCCCGAAGAAGAAGGAAAGCAAATTGCCCTTGAGCTTGAGCCGTATATTGAAGGGTCGTTGTCTGTTTTTGCGCATCAAACGAACGTAGACAACGACAATTCAGTGGTTGTCTATGACGTCAAGGATTTAGGTAAGAACCTACGGTCAATGGGTATGTTGATTGTGCTTGACCAGATTTGGAACCGAATTACTAAGAATCGGAACTCAGGCAAACGAACGTGGATTTACGTTGACGAAATGCAGCTGCTCTTGAGCAATGAATTTGCATCTAACTACTTCTTTGAATTGTGGTCGCGTGCCCGTAAATGGGGCGCGTTGCCTACTGGGATTACGCAAAACGTTGAAACCTTGCTACTGAGTGATAATGCCCGCCGCATGTTGTCTAACAGTGAATTTGTGCTTTTGCTTGACCAAGCTGCCAATGACCGTGATCAACTCACGGATATGTTGCATTTGTCGGAGCAAGAGGAAGGCTATATCACCAATGCCGACTCTGGTCATGGCTTAATGATTGCGGGTGACGCAGTGATTCCATTTGAGAATGACTTTCCGAAAAAGACCAAGCTTTATAAGATTATGTCCACGAAACCAGAGGACATGGAGCAATATATTTCCCGCAAGAAACTGCATGAGGATGGGGGCGAGGTGAGTGGCGAATAATTGGAAAGACATGCTGCTTAATAAGCAGCATCATGACCCTAAGGACGCTTTAGTCAGTAGTGATCCGAGCCGGTTTAAGAAAGCCTTGCGCGGTAACAAATATCGCATACAAGGCGTTGGCGGCTTTGGTGGCAAACGTTTTGTCCGAAAAAAAGGGCAGTTTAGGCGTGGCCTTTTAGCACAAAACGCTAAGCATAAAAAGAAACAGGCTAGTTGGGTCAAACGTTTTCGGCACCGTAGTAGAGAAGCGCTTCAACATGGCGCGATTGAAACGGCTAAGAAGAGCACTGTACTGGCAGCTACCAATGGTCAGCAAAGTGAAGAGCAAAACGATCCAACCTACCAAACGTTGTCAAAGACAACGCAAGGAGGGAGCCGCTTAAAAGCCCGGTTGAAGCGCCATAGGAATCGTAAAGGCAAGCGACTAGCAAAAAAGTTAGGTAATCCAGTTCAAACTTCATACAGCCGTAAATCCGTCAGAAAAATGATGAAGCAGCGTGCTTTAAAGGGTGCTACCTTCTCGTGGCGTCATCCTATTAGTTCAATCAGGCATCTGTTAAAGGCCATTCTGATGCTACCAGTCGTGATCAAGTCGATGGCTATTCTCCTATTAGTGGGACTTGTGTTTGGTCTGATCGCCTTGATGAGTTCCATGTTTGGCTGGTTGGTGCCTACGATGTCGACGACAGCCGATTCTAAGCCCTTAACTGACGCCTACAGTTACATTACGGAGTTGGACACTGATGCCACTAAGAAGGTCATTGACAGTATGGCTAACACCGACGGAAACGGACGTTCACTGATTATCAATGGTCAGGAAGCGACAACAGACGGGATTGAATTGATCTCTGACTTTGACCGCGAATTGGCCTATTTGTCGATTAAGTATGACGACTTCACCGTTGATGATGCGTTCAAGCAGAAGATTAAAAAGTTACATGATCAGATGATGTCGGTGACGGTTGATGCAAAAACTGTGACCGTCAATTTGTCTAGCTTTGATGAGTGGGAGAAGAACCATCCTAAAGCACTCTCACAAGATGATAAAGACCGGCTAGATGCAATGGGTCAAGTGGGTCAATATCGAACGCAAGAGATTTTAGGATCGCCCTTTGAAGATCAAAACGCGACGATCATGGTCAACGACCGGTACGCCTGGCGAATACGTGGCGGACAAAAGAACATGTCTAATCACATTCGGATTTCAAGCGAGACTGGAAAAAAGATTGTAGCCGTGATGTCCGGCACAGTGACTGCCTGTTCAAATGGAAGTGTGACGATCGCAACTGATGGTAAACGAACCGTGACCGGTGGGCTCAAAACCGTGACGGTTAAACCAAACCAGGAAATCAAGAAAGGAGACCAAATAGGAACAAGCGAAAAGAATATCACGCTGCAACTTACCAAAATTACGCAACAGAGTGCGCCCCAGGAATCCTCAGCCGCACCATCATCTTTGGCGGACTCTGATAGCGTCCCCTCGACGCCTGGTTTGACTTCTAAGGGAAGCATAGCCAGCACCCCAGCGTCAAATGCGTCAGGTTCGGGTTCATCTGAGAGTACAAGCAGTGCTTCGCCTGCTCAGCCGATTGAAGAAGAACTCAACCCTGCTTTTGCGCTGCCAAATGTTAAGTACACTTACGCGACCACTTACGGGTTGGTCACTAGCGGGGGCGACTTGACAGGGCAAGACTTTGACGCTGGCAAGTTTCATGCGGCGTGGGTGAAGTATTTTTCTAACGGCGTTTTGGCGGATAAGGAAAGCTATTCGATTGATGCCGCGAAAAAGGCAGGGGTCAATCCGGCCTTGATTGCCGCTATCATGGGGACTGAATCTTCATGGGGCACCAGTGCAGCGGTTCGTGGCGCCAACAATCCTAGTGGTCAAATGAGTGGTGGGACGATTATTGCCTACCCTTCACTGGAAGCTGGGATTGATGCCACTGGCACCACCCTGCACAACCTAGTTGTCACGAGAGGACTAAACACAGTTCAAAAGTTGGGCGCTGCTTACGCACCTGTTGGCGCGTTGAACGATCCTAACAACCTAAATTTGAACTGGGTGCCTAACGTCAACAAACTCTTAGCCATCTTTGGGTTTAAGAGTGGTGACTCGATTGGCAATATCACGCTGCATAACGGAGGGAACTCTTACCCGGTTGGTCAATGCACTTGGTGGGCAAAAGCACGCTCCGGGTGGGCGGCTAATAACTGGGGCAATGGTGCTGACTGGGGAAACTCAGCAGCCGCCGCAGGCTTTAGTGTCGATCACACCCCACAACAAGGCGCTTTAGTGAGCTTTGCCGCCGGTCAAATGGTCGGTAACTGGCAAGCAGACCCTGTATACGGCCATGTCGCCTATGTAGAAGCGGTTGATACCGACAAAAGAACCATTACTATCTCGCAAGGCGGAACGGGCTTTAAGCAACAACCAGGGCCGAATTTACAAACGTTAGGTAATGTCGGTGCTTACACCTACATTCACCCACGGTAGAAAGAAGGGAAAGTATGGAAGAACGTAGATGGACGCGTTGGCTTTTACCTCTTTATGCGCTCCTTGTGACGGTTTTAATGATTGTTGGGTGGTATCGCTTTGCTGATAGTCAGGACGCCTTACAGGCGACGACAACGCGTTTGAGAGCCACAACGGTTGGCCAGTCCGCAAAAACTGATAAACGGGTCATTGCATTTGCTGACTTGGTGGTTGGGTATCACGCTGACCAGCAAAAACGGCACGATGCTATTGAGAAATTATCTACGAAAACTGTCGCTGATCAACTGGTACCCCCAGCAAATATCGGGAAAGCAGGTGTTGGCCCGGATTTGTCTTATAAGGTAACGTATCAGCATCGCGAGATCACTTATGCGCAAGTGGGACACCAAACAATAGCCATGGTGCGGCTGGCCTACACGATTACCAGCGATGGTAATGCAGTTAAAAACGATTTAGTGATGCGCTTGCCAATGTCGCAACAGAAGATTGTTGGGTGTACGCTTTATCGTCTCAATCAATCCCAGGCAAGTCATGACTAAGAAAGGAGCTATCCAGAATGGCAAGCACAAGTCTTGAGAATCGCATTCGCACCAAAGAAAAGCGTATTAAAGAACTGGAGGCGCAACAAAAGCGCGTGCAGCAACAATTAGCCACTGCCCGCCGCGACCTTAAAGCCTTGCAGGCTGACAAGGTGAATGAACTATTGACGGAAAGTCACATGACGTATGAGGATATGGCGAAGTTATTGCAAAACCACCACCAGCAAGACGCGCCTGATTATCATTAATTGTCTGCGTGTCTATGAGGAAAGGAGGAACGCGTGTGGGTCGGAAAAATAATAAAGAGACTGACACCATCAAGATTACTAATCAAGAAGGGCTGGCGTTAGCTACCGACCCGCAGCCGTTTGACGAAGGGCTGGCGCAATTACAAGAAGCTAGTGACCATCTGTTTGATTTGGCGCAGGAAGGTAGCTGCCAAATTACGGCTTATCACCGTGACCGGGTTGTTTTTTCAGTGAAAATTAAGCTGCCGATTGAAGGCAAAATTGAAGATTTAATCTCTGACTTGATTTCTAAACGACAAGAAGTTGAAGCACCACCGACCACTGATGAGTCAGTAGATAGTGAAGCTGAGACTGCTTCTGAACCTGTTTCTACCGACGACACATTGGCGGTTGATACAACCCCAAAAAGGACACGCGAGAAGCCACACAGAACCACGGTTAAAGGAGCGAAGCGAATGACGGTCAAGAGACCTTCAATTTCACTTCCCAAGATTAGCCACATGGTTCTCAAACGTTTCATTACCGTTGCCGCTTTGCTGATTCTAGCAGGTGGCTTTTTGTTTGGCACAAAGCTGGCGGTTGATGCGTATAACGCCCCACCAACGTATGCGGCTTTGATGAAGCAGGGTTCATATGTGGAAGCTGGGAAATTATATCCAGCTCGCCGCGATGAGGTACGCAAGAAACTCACGGATCAAAGTAACGTGAAACAGCTTGTTAAGTTTCAACGTTCCTACCCAAAAGCTGAGACCGCGTTTGACCTTGCGTACCTGCAACATGATTGGCCGCAGGTCATTAAGACGAGTAGCCAAGTGACGCTCTCACAAGAACGTCAAATTAAGCTCGCAGTGGCCTATGTGCATACCAAACAATTCGATGCGGCGGTGCTGATCAATGAGCAGCTTAAAAGCAAAACGTTGTCGGAAGTTATTGCCCTTGGATATGTCCGTCAAAAAGACTTCGACAAGGCTCAAAAAATCAATGGTGACTTGAAGGATTCGACGATTAAACAAGCGATTGAAGTCGGCAAAAAGTACGCCGCAGGGATCGACGCTTTTAACAAAATCGCGAACGATCCACAGCAGTCAGCGGAGAAGCGACAACAAGCCAAAGAAACGGTCAAAACATTTGAACACGCCCTCTCGACACTTGGTGAAAGTCGCAGCTCTAATTCATAAAAAGAAAGCGTGATTGTCATGGCAGAAAAGCCAAAAGAGAAACAGCCACCAAAGACTACCAAAGAACTTTTAGAAGTCGCTGCGGAAGGGGCTAAGAAAGTCTTTTCGACTGACGAGTATTTAGAGTATTTGAAGTTTTGTAGTGGGTTCCATCAGTACAGTGTTAGAAACCAATTATTGATCTACTTGCAGAACCCTCACGCGTCCTTTGTCGCAGGGTTCAACACATGGCAAACAAAGTTCCATCGCTCAGTCACTAAAGGTGAAAAAGGCATTCGGATATTAGCTGGTGGCAGACGAGAATATGAACGCAAAGTCAGGCAGCCTGACGGCACGATTAAAACCGAAAAAAAGTCCAAAATGTTCTTTCGTCCGGCGGCTGTTTTTGATTACTCACAAACAAGCGGTGAACCGATTAAAATGTTGTCAAATGAGCTGACGGGCGAAGTGCCAGATTACACCGCGATCTACGCGACGCTCGTGCAAGCAACAGACTATCATGTGACTTTCAATAAAGAGTTACAAGCAGGACAGACAAACGGCTTAACCCGTCCGCTAAAAAAAGAAATTCAACTACGTCCCGGCATGAGCCAGCAACAAACAATAGAGACGCTTGTTCATGAGTTAGCACACAGTGAATTGCACGCTGATCCGAGTCAAAAAATTGAGACTTCAACCAAAGAATTGGAAGCGGAAAGTACCGCTTTTATTGTCTGTCATCATCTGGGTATTGACACGAGTCATTACACCTTTCCGTACCTTGCATCATGGTCAAAAGACAAGGACTTGTCGCAGCTTTCAAAGAGCCTGACAAGGATTCAAAACACGGCCGAAAAATTCAATCAAACACTCGACCAAAACCTTCAAAAAATGAAGGAGCGACCACGGACTTTTGAGCAAGTGGCAGAGCGAGCAAAAGCACATGCAACTGAGAAAAACTTGGCAAAAAAAGAGCAAGGGCTGGAGCGAAAAGTTCAGGAAAAGACACGCTAAAAAAACTGCTTGAAGTCCTTGGCAAAGAGGATAATCAAGACCTTGCAAATCTCCAGCCCTTACTCACCGAAGAAAGGAATTAAAACCCTATGACAACACTTGATGAAATGAACGAATTTGACCGCGGCATTATCTTGTTTCATCGCAAATCTGTGAGCGAAGATACCCCTCAAGCAATCCTCGCCGAGGTAAAGGAAACTCGACAGGATATTGCCGGCGAAAAACCAGGAATGGAAGACCCGATTGAGCGAGAATTTACACTCGAATGTTATGACGAAACGATCCGAAAGTTGAGCGGCCTAACGGTCGAAGAATATCAGGTATGGCTGAGCAAAAATAAAGACCTAGAAGGGTTTGAATTTTGATTTTGAAGGGGCGACTCAACTCCCTTCAAAATAACAGGGGGATTGGGGGCGTGCCCCCAAACAAAATTGACGATCAGCGTAGCTGAGATTCGGTCAATTTCTCGCAAATGTACGTACACTTGCAAATCTCGCGACAGTAGAAAATCGTCCAAAAAGCAAAATCATAAAATCGTTGACTTTGCTTTTTGAAACAAGTTCAAATTCATTTTCAATTCACGAATAAATAACTAACCAAAAGGAGAATGCATTATGAGTAGCTTTGCACAAAATCGTTCCCGTCCGTGTCGGAAATATGTGACTTTGTCACATAGAGAACTTGACTTTCTAAACCTAAGAATTGCCAAGGCAGGCAACCCTCCTTTTACAACTTATGCACGCAGTTCTTTAATGACCAGCAAGCTCGTTCACATTGAATTCGTCAACACCAAAAAGATGCTTAATGAATTGTCGAGAATCGGCAATAACTTAAATCAAATTGCTCATCGGGCAAATGAAACTGAGAAGGTGACAGCGGAGGATATGGCCGAGGTCAAAAATGAAGTCTACGACTTGTTTTCTCTCGTGAATAATAACTTGCTGCATCGCCTTGATGTTGTCGAACACTATGAGCGGGTGGTCTTAAATGGCAGTCACGAAAATACACGCGATTAATCGTTCAACACGGGACGCAATTAAGTACATTAGCGACCCGCTCAAAACTCGTGATGGCAGGTTGGTAGAAGCCGTTCATTGTGACGTTCCGTTTGCTGCTTTGGAGTTTGAAATGACAGCTCGAATGTCGCACGAATACAACGGCAACTACGAGCGTGTTGGTGGTCGTCAAGTTGAGGGTCAACGAGTGCAACAAGCAGCTAAAAGTTACCATCTGATTCAGTCCTTCTCACCCGACGATCATGTCACCCCAGAGGAAGCTCACGAGATTGGTTTACAGCTCATGCGCGAGCTGCTTGGCAACGACTTTGAGTTTGTCATTGCGACCCACGTTGACAAGCAACATATTCACAACCATATCGTCTTTAATGCGTACTCTTTAACGACCCTCAAGAAGTTCCGAAGTCAGCCTTACATCACGGCAAATCGTATCAAAGAAATTAGTAATCGACTGACGGCTGAACATGGTTTATCCGTGTCCTTAAAACGCGATGAACAACTCGACAAAAATGGCTTTGTTCATGAGCGAGACAGGCATCAATCATTTCGTGCTGAGTTGCGCCGCCGGCTTCGATTTATTGCATCACGAGCAACGTCACCAGCGATGTTTGAACAGCTATGTGAGCAGATGGAAATCACAACCAGTCAGCGGGGTCAAAACCGAGGTTATCGACTGCCTGAACAGCAGCGCAATATTCGTGATAAAAGTTTGTCGGACACCGGTTCATTTACTACGGAAGGTATCAAGCAAACCACGGCTGAAAACGCTCAAAATCAGAAGCGACTGATTCCCCTGATTGATGACGTTTACGAAATGTGTGACAGTCTTGATGACCTGACTTTTTTGCTCCGACAAGAGCATGATGTCACCCTCAAACGACAACGAAATGGCAGCTATCAATTTACGTTTCATGATGGCACTAAAGTGCCTGCCGGTTTATTACCGACTGGCTACCAAATAGCTTTTATGAGCGAGCATTGGCATGACCCAAGTGCGCTGAAAGAGACGCAACCTGCGCCTGATATTTTGGCCGAGTATCAAGCACAAACTAAGTCGAAAATGACCAACACAGAAACACTCATGGACTTGTCCGAAGACCAGGTGCTGAGCGTTGATAAAAAGGGTGCTTTAGTTCAGTTAGAAGTGCCTGGTGAAGGACAATTAACCGTCCACTTGAATCGCTATGAATTGCGCGGGAAACCTGACCATTTACAAGTCGCTTTACAAGCTAACTACTACTACACGCTCACGGATCAATCCGGCGAGCGGCCACGTGCTGTTTCTATTCGTGGAGAAGCCCTCATACACGCGATTGATCTTGACCAGGGATTGAATCCTGAATTGGTGAAAGTCCCGCCTCAAGCCGTCCTGGGTCACTCCGATAAGGGGCTAACCATCACGCTACCTGATGCCGGTTATGAGCGTGTTTTCATACCTAATGACGCTGTGAGTTATGACCGCCTGCATCAACAATATACGGTTCAACTTGGCAATCATTGGCACTACAACGCGGCTCCGGTTGCTACGATTGATGACCCGGAACCTAAGTCGATTAGCTTAACGGGCGAGGCATTAAAGCCCGTCTTAAAAACCGAGCAGCCGATGCTTGGTCGGTGGTTGATTGCCAACCGGCAACGTCAATATATGCAAGCACAGCGAGCGGGAGTTAGCCGTCTATCGACCACCCTTAGCGAGCTGCGTGCAAATCATATTACTGACCGTCCCTCGTTGGGTCGGCAACTAACGGCAGTGAAAGCACAATTAGTCGAGGTGCAGAGCAAGATTGAAGCACTGCATACTAAAATTACCGATTACAACGACTTGGCAAAGTTTGTCTTTACGCGCAATCAGTATCAACCGATTATTGACAAACTGAGTGAGGCGCCAGAAAAAGAAGAACAACGTTTAACTAAAAAATATCACGATGAAATTCAGTTGTATGAAACCGCCGTGTCAAATCTTAAAAATCGCGAGTTTAACCCGATGCTGACCAACGAAGAACTGGGGGGTGTCATTAAGGAACAAGAACAAACCCTCCGGTCATTAGAACAGAGCTTTAAGCAGCAAACCACCATGGTCAACAAATGGGAAGATATAGCGAATTTAGTAGACGAATTACAGGCCGACCAAACCCAGGAAGAACGCGAGCAGCAACAACATGAGCATGATATTGAACGATAGGACGCGTCAGCGTCCTTTTTTGATGCAGAAAGGAGTCAACCAAGATGGTCTCAAACAAGCAAAAACGACTTAGCAAGGCAACGATTGACCAAGCGAACCATGTCTCGATTGTGGCGATTGCAGAAGCGAATGGCATTGCGTTAGTGCATCAGTCTAATGGCTACTGGCGTGGTGTCGAGCATGACTCGCTTGTCATTAATGACAAAAAGAATCTCTTTCGCTGGAACAGCCGCGATGTTGGCGGCGGGGCTTTGGATTTTGTGCAGCACTATTTAGGCATCAGCAGTTTCCGAGAGGCAGTCGCTTATCTCAGTCATGCCGACTTAGAAAAAGCTGACACAATCACCCGCAAGGTACGTGAGCCGTTTCAATACGGTTTTAAGAACAGTCCTGACTTTTCTCAAGCCGCTAAGTATCTAACGTCTGTTCGGAAACTTGATCCACAAATTGTGGACTTGTTGCATCGCAAAGGGTTTATTCAACAAGACGAGCATGGTAACGCCATCTTTGTCTGGTCAAAAAAAGATAAAATCGTTGGGGCAACTGTACAAGGCACAAAAATTGACCACGAGCATTTGGGGAAACGCGGGACGTTTAAGCAGATTGCCAAAAACTCACAGGAAAACTTTGGCTTTAACTTGTCGTTAGGCAAGCCTGAGCGGCTTCTCATGTTTGAAGCACCGATTGACGCTTTGAGTTACTGGTCACTACACCGTGGCTTGAATCACGTCACGCTGATGTCAATGGACGGTTTGAAACCGAACACGGTCAAACAAGGGCTGATTTATTTTTGCGAAAAAACTGGTCATGCGCCATCAGAGATTGCTTTTGGTGTTGATAATGACGCCAGTGGTCATGTTTTCTATGACCAGATGCGTTCAGAACACGCTTTAGCAAGTGTGCCTTATACAAGTCTGATTCCAGCCGACCAAGCAATCCCTCATGAGTGTCTTGCCCCAGTTGTCAGTGCTGCAAAGCAAGCAGCCATTCCTACCGTCGCTTTGATGGCTTATGCGAAAGTCGTTGTCAATCTACAACCTGGTCAAGGCATGGCAAATGGGTACCATTATCAAGACGCCCTTACCAAGGGATCGCTGGAATCCTTGCCTGACGTTGCCAACCAGATAAAGCCCTATCTACAAGCAAATGGAGTTGATTGGAAAGCGTTTTTTAAGCAGCAGACGCCTGATTTAGCGACCGTGGATCGCAACAATCTAGTCACTCGAATTGAAGAAGTGGCACAGCGATACCAAAAAGGTGATTTTCAAGTGGTTCAAAACGTACCGAAAGACTGGAATGACCGACTACAAATTCATGACCGTTTCAAAAGAAAGGTTCTGACGTTAGAACAGAAAGTAGCCACCACAGAACGCGATATTAAACCACGGCAGCATGACCAAGCATTGGAGCGCTAATATTCTATTACCGGGGCTGCGGGCTTTTTGGCGTTCTCGCTACGACGTAACGAGGTGAGGTGGTTTTCCTCACCCGTTACCTAACATCAACTTGATTGTTTGTGTGAGACGACGTAGGACGTTGCCTGGAGCGCGTGGGCGGGGCAGGCGCCCCACGCTCCTCGGCCTTGGCCGAAAATCGTTGAGCCAAAAAGCCAGCAGCCCCGCACGCAAAAAACTGTGCCTCTCCTAGTTGCCGTTTTACGACACATTCGAGCGATAGTTTGCCATATAGTAGCCCGTATGTGACAAAAAAGCCCTGTTCAGCATTACTGACAGGGTTTAGAAATAGAAGCTGTTTACGTTGGTTGCATTCTTTCAAGGATAGCCGTATGCTTGTGTTAGACAAGTTCTAGCTTTGCCGTCTGCTGTCCTATCAGTAGTCGGCTTTTTTTGTGCTTTGTGTTCTGGTTATAAGCATTAGATACCCTCCTATGCAACGCTATATACTCCAACCTGTGCAGTTGCCACGATAGGACGCTTTACCCCAGTGACCACGGTTGGGGTAGTCTAGTATTGAATTTGTAATCATATTAATAACCTCTTTAGTTTTTAATTGCTCCCTCAAACGCTTTTTTAATATCGGGATTGAGTAACGGTGCTTGCTTGGCGTTGATGTTAGCCGCGATTGTCTGCAAGGTTGACAGTTCTTGTGCGCTTGCCTTGTCGGGCTTAATGTTTAATTCAATACACAAGACGGCAAGTACGAACCATTCACGATTGCCTTTGTTAAATTCCGCAAGCGTTTTGTAGTAGGCATTGACCATATTCACGGTCACGCTGTCAGCCACCACTTCCTCAAGCTGTTTTGTCAGCAAATTCTTGTAGTGTTTCTTCGGAACCACGGTCTCGTTGTAGCAGTAAGTCATATCCTGCATGGTCTGGGCGAGTTTATCACATGGCTGTTTCACAATTTCATCGTAGGTCGTTTTCACGATTGGTGACCTCCTTCGGTTTCTTTTCCTTGTCGAATATAGGCGTCAATGGCTTCTAACGCGTAACGCAGGCGATTAAAGGTATCGCCGTCTAGTGCCTCAATGATTTCGCTCAATGCCGCTTGTGCTTGTTTTCGGTCAATGTCAATCATGGTCGTCACCTGCCTGCAATTTGACGACTTCACACGCTGGGTTGAGCCATTGTGCGAATGCTTTTGCTTCTGTCTCGGTCTTAAATCGTTTTGCCTGCGTCTCATCTCGAACGTAGGCTACTTCGTCAAACTCATCGTCACCGTAAGTAGCATGGTGAACCGCTTGTGCGTACAGTAAGCCAAGTTTGACGCCCCAGTCAGTTTTTGGGAAATGATAGCCTTCGGCCACTACGTCCGGTTCTTCATCTAGGCCGGCGGGTTCCACCACAACACTATCCGCGAAATCTGCCTTAGAAAACATAGGGTCTTTTTTCAAAATGAAATCTATTGCCATTTTCTGCAACTCTTTATCGCTCGCATTTTCTCCTGCGTAAATGATGATAAAGTGCGGTTCATAGACAATTTCATCTACGCTAACTTGATACGCTGTTCCCTTTTCCATGTTTAGCACCCTCCTATTTGATAACCCGAATATCAATGTGGTCTTTCAAAAACTTCTCGGCATTTTCTTGTTGGCGGCTTTTCGGTTCGCTTAACTTAATCTCAACGTTTTCAAGCGCCCACCGGTAATGTTTCAGGAACTCGCTGTCGGCATATTCACCGCTGTGACCCTTTTTAACGTAATCTTCCAAGGTGACGTGTTTCCCGTTGAAATCGTATAAACGCAATTCCACGGTCGCTCCTAACTTGTCACTAAAGTAATTGATAGTAAGTCTTGCAAAACCGTCATTTTGGTCTGAATAATCGAGCATATTTTGGAAAGTCTCGTGATACGGGGTCACGTCCGTATCACTAAATTTGTAATCTATGTTGCTAACTCCAGTACTTGTTGCCATGACAATGTTAGAAAGTGCAATCGGCATATAGGTTGCTATTTCACCCTCAAACATTAGCGAAAACTTCCAGCCAATGGACAACGCGTCCAGTAACATAACCCGTCCAAAACCCCACTGATAATGAATTGACCGGCTTAGCAGTTGCTTGCCGTCATGATTAATCGTGACTAACATTTGTGTTCGTTCTCCCAATTCAAAAACTCCCTTTCTACCGGCGGTTTTTTGATGCCGCCTTTGATGGAACAGGCACCCCAGCCACAGCAGAGAAGACAACGGGTGAGCGCAGCGAAAGT
>OATY01000095.1_pt1 | contig 42309 bp, 36 predicted proteins | sample 1476101 | NCBI WGS metagenome assembly OATY01 (sample SAMEA2579994, study PRJEB22360) | human gut metagenome
AAAAGCGCGAGGATTGAAGGGGCGCGCGCTGGCGCCCCTCATCGGTCGCCTTCGACTCTAGCTATATGTGATTGCTGTTATAAAGGGCGAACGAAACCTTTCACTAGGACTGCATAGATATAGGCGAACGAAACCTTCCCCCTTCGATCTACACATACAAATAAATCGCAAAAAAATGACAAGCGCATCCGCCCAGCACAAACGCATGCCAGATGGCGTGGTTGTAAGGAATTCGTTTACTGACGTAGAAAATAACCCCTAGCGTATAAACAATCCCGCCTACGGCCAGTAGCGTTACGCCCCCCCATGCCAGCTTGGTTGCCAACTGATAGATAACAATTAATGACAGCCATCCCATCGTGAGGTAGGTGATAAGTGAAAGCACTTCAAAACGATGGGCAAACGCGAGTTTGAACAAAATACCAAACAGCGCAATTCCCCAGATGACCCCCATCAACCATTTGGCTAAGGTGGAATCTAATCCAACCAGCAGGAATGGGGTATAGGTACCGGCAATCAATAAATAGATGGCGCAGTGGTCAAACACCTTCAGCCAGCGTTTAACGTTCTGATGCGAAATCGCGTGATAGAGCGTGGATGCGAGAAACAGCAAAATCATGCTACCGCCGTAAAGGCTATAGCTGGCTATGGCTGTCGCATCGGCACCGGTGCCAATGGCTTGAACCAACAATAGAACCAGGCCGACGATCCCTAGAATAAAACCAATTCCGTGGCTGATGCTGTTGGCAACTTCCTCTGCCAGTGAATATCCCTGCTGAACAATGTTTGCCTTTGCCATAGTGCGGCACTACCTCTGTTGAACAATGGAAATCATGCTATTGCTTAAAACTAGAGCTAGGTTATCTGAGAATTATTCCAGTGTACACGTGTAAGCTCAAATATAATTGCGCTAATTACGATATGAATGGCTTTGCTTTTGTTTATCAAATATTTATATGACTTTAGAGCGAATGGGTTGGCTTTAGGAATTATAGTACATCAGAACGTTTGTCATGATTTTCACAAAATAATGATTGATTTATTAGCATTCAAACATTTGTTGGTCTGCGACATTGTAACAGCAGCAAAGTTTCGTCAATTTTTTCCTTTTGTAAGTTGCGCAACCTTTCATCCAGACACAAAAAACGTGAGTGTTTCTCCCCCAATGCCTGATGGAATAAGCCTTTCAGGGCAATTCTTATAATAATGACTTGGTTTTAAATTTGATTATTGCCGCAAAGATTGTAGAATCCCTCCGAATTTTTTCATCGCAAACGTGAACGCAATCGATTACGTATTTAAGAATGTATTCAGAGATCACAGATTTTTGTGAGCAATAATTTCTATAATACGCACGGCCTGAAAGGTGGGTTGTTGATCAATTGATGGCTATTTGTGGTGATGTTTACATGGGTCTTTTCCCTGGCAGGGAATTTTGCTTAAGGTAAGTAGCAATATTATGAAAAAAATAATTTTAGCTGCAGGCACCGTGCTTGCACTTTCAAGCAGCGTTACTGCTGTAGCAGCAGACAACAACAGCGAATATCTTTCTGACTGGTGGCATCAAAGCGTTAACGTGGTGGGCAGCGCCCATACGCGTTTTGGACCACAGCTGAGAGACGATACTTACCTTGAGTACGAAGCTTTTGCTAAGAAAGATTGGTTCGACTTCTACGGTTACATAGATGCGCCAATGTTCTTCGGCGGTGACAGCACCTCTCGCGGTATCTGGAACCACGGTTCTCCTCTGTTCATGGAAATTGAACCGCGCTTCTCTATCGATAAGCTGACTGGCACCGATCTGAGCTTCGGCCCGTTCAAAGAGTGGTACTTCGCGAATAACTATATCTACGATATGGGTCGCAACAACGATAACCGTCAGAGCACTTGGTATATGGGTCTGGGTACCGACATTGATACCGGCTTGCCAATGAGCCTGTCGATGAACGTGTATGCCAAATACCAGTGGCAGAACTACGATGCGGCCAACGAAAACGAATGGGACGGCTACCGTTTCAAAGTTAAATACTTCGTGCCAATCACCGAAGTATTGGGCGGTAAGCTGAGCTACATCGGCTTCACCAACTTTGACTGGGGTTCTGACTTAGGTAAAGATTCTGGCCATAGCGACCTGAATGGCATGCGTACTCGTACCAGCAACTCTATCGCTTCTAGCCATATTTTGGCACTGAACTACGATCACTGGCACTACTCCTTCGTTGCACGTTATTTCCATAACGGCGGACAATGGCAGGATGGTACTGAGCTGAACTTCGGCAAAGGTAACTTTGACGTGAAATCTACCGGCTGGGGTTACTACCTGGTTGCCGGTTACAACTTCTAAGTTTCACCGAGTTGATGCCTATACGAAAGGAGCCTTAGGGCTCCTTTTTTGCATTTGGGCCCAGCCTGATGGCGGATTAAAAGAGGAACTTTTAACAGCAAATTCAGCCATTTTCACCCTGTTTGTTTTAGTCCATGATAGTGGCAAACGCAGGTGTCACTCTGCGGCTTTTCTGGATTCATTTTTTGGCGAAGAGGTTCTATGACTAAACATCTCAATAAAGATACTCAGGTATGTATGTCGTTGGCGGCGCGTCCGAGCAACTTCGGCACACGTTTTCATAATTATCTTTATGATGCGCTCGATCTGGACTATCTCTACAAGGCCTTTACGACCAAAGATATCAAAGCGGCCATTGGCGGTGTACGCGCGTTGGGGATCCGTGGTTGCGCGATCTCGATGCCGTTTAAAGAGGATGTTATCCCGCTGGTGGATGAGATGGATGCATCTGCTAAAGCCATTGATTCAGTTAACACCATTGTGAATACCGATGGCTATCTCAAAGCGTATAACACCGACTATTTAGCGATTGCCCAGCTTTTGGCGCAGTATGCCGTTTCTCCTGAACAAGTGTTTGCCCTGCGTGGTAGCGGTGGAATGGCGAAGGCCGTGGCCTGTGCGTTAAAAGACGCTGGCTTTAAACAAGGCTATATTGTGGCCAAGAATGAAAAAACCGGGCAGCAACTGGCTTCGCTGTATGGCTATGAGTGGCGACCGGATATGCAGGGCGTGGAAGCCGATGTGTTAATCAACGCAACGCCAATTGGCATGAGCGGGGGAGTCGATGCCGACACGCTTGCCTTTAGCGAAGATGAGATCGACCGTGCGAAGGTGATTTTTGATGTTGTTGCTTTGCCATCAGAAACGCCGATGATTCGCTATGCCAAGACTCAGGGGAAAATGGTGATTAGCGGCGCTGAAGTTTTTGCTATTCAGGCGGTTGAGCAGTTCGTGTTGTATACCGGTATTCGCCCTGATCATGAGCTGTTTTTGGCTGCGGCGAAATATGCGCGTGGGTGAAATGGGGTAAGTGCTTTTAGTTTGACAGACCCCCTCCCAGCCTCCCCCTTAGCAGGGGGAGGAGCATATCGAGTGCGAAATTAATACCGAGAACCGTTCGACCCCCTCCCCTGCGAAGGGGAGGGCTGGGGTGGGGTCAAGCAATGAGATGAATTACCCTTCCACCAACGAATATGGCAGTGATTGAATCGTTAGCATGCTACCTTCATCGTCACGAACGCGTAGAACGCTATCGGTTTCTAAATCGTTATTGAGCACGACCTGAACGTTGAGGCTGCCGTCGTTAAGTTGAACGGCGGCTAATACCGTTCCGGTACGTCGCCAGTTTTCGCCTAACTTGAGTTCTAAATCTTCACCTGCCTGCGGTACGCGACTGGCTGAGCCTTGCAGCCAATAAAGCGCTCGCTTGTTGGCACCGCGATATTTAGCACGAGCCACCATTTCTTGGCCGGTGTAGCAGCCTTTTTTAAAGCAGATACCATTCAGCGCCTGAAGATTCGTGGCCTGTGGAATAAACTGACCGCTATTAGCGACGTCAATAACCGGCTGGCCCGCTTCGATTTCAAGCTCAACCCACTGCTGACCGCCGTTAAACTGTGCACTGTCACGCAGCTTGTCTGCGAGCATTTCAGCGGTGGATAAAGAGGTTATCAGCAAATATCGTGCTTCCGGCTGAGATAAATAGAGCAGCGTGGTGTCTTCATGCGTCACCGCCGGTGTGTTGGCATCAGGCAACTGCGGGAAATAGGCTGCAAGTGCCGCGTCTGCTTTAAAGCCAGCAACGCCGAGGATCACCGCATCATTCTCGGCGCTGATAGTGAGTTTGGAAAACACCGCGTATTTTTTTAATTCGGTGATTTGGTTTTCTGCCACGCTGCGGCGTACCAAATAAGAGAAGCCTTCTGCTCGATGGAATAAACGCAGATCGCTCCACATTTTTCCCTTCGCGTCACAATGCCCGCAGAGAGTGTGTTCATGCTCAGTGAGTGCTGCAACGTCTACGGTGAGCTGGCCCTGCAAATATTTGCTAGCGTCAGGCCCTGTCACGTTTACCAACTGCCAATCGTTGAGCAACATTATTGTTAAGGGCAGATGGTTAGAGGCTACCGGTTGGCGTGGCGCGAAAAGAGAGTTCAAAGTCATGATGGTTCCCTACTGATGCAATCCCGAAATGGAATCCAACCATGTTAAGAGAGGTGGGTAGGATTGCAAATGGAAATATTGCGCTATTGGTATAAATGCTCACACGCAGAGATAAATATGTGGGACTAAGGCGACAAAGAGGGAGGAGAATTCCGAGTTTTTCTTTAAACCTTATATTTGCCGAGGTTTAACGCACGGTCTGGTACATAATGCACTAATAAATATGTCAGTTTGTGAACCTATTTTCTAAATCTTCGCTAGATTCGCGCTAAAATGGAGTCGCGTATCTCGTATCGGCTGGGAACCCAGTGAGCTACGGGGTGTCTTACGAGATTATCTTATAAGAATAAGGTTTAACTGATCAGGAGTGAGTAAATCATGGATATAGGAAATAAATCACGCATTCATTGGGCCTGTCGCCGCGGTATGCGTGAGCTGGATATCTCCATTATGCCGTTTTTCGAACATGAGTATGATTCACTGAGCGATGCAGACAAACAGACATTTGTACGCTTACTTGAGTGCGACGATCCCGATCTTTTTAATTGGCTCATGAACCACGGTTCACCCAAGGATCCTGAATTAGCGCATATGGTTAAACTTATTCAAACGCGAAACAAAGATCGTGGACCAATGGCGTTGTGATGTACGAGTGTCATGGCGAACGCAACTCTTGTTGTTAGTTACGCATGGCATTCTGATTTTGTTGATTTTGCTAGCACCCTGGCCGGAAAACTATAGTTTTTATTGGTTGGTGTTGCTGACTTTAGTTGTGTTTGAATGTATCCGCAGCCAAAAGCAGATCGCTAAGATTCAGGGAGAGTTTAGCTTTCTAGCGGATAAGCATATTCAATGGCAACAGAACGAATGGGAGTTATGTAAGACGCCTTGGATCAGTGATTTTGGCGCATTGCTACCCTTGAGAAGTGTGAAGCCGCAGGGAAAGAAAAAGCGTTTATGGATTGCGGCAGACAGTTTGACGCCAGAGGCGTGGTGCCATTTGCGCCGCACTTTGATGCAAACCCACCAGAGTGATTAGTGACCAGAGTGATTAGTGAATAGTGCCCGAGGTTTCCATCGGGCATTTTTGTTTCTTTATATGCAATGTGTGCAATAAGCATCGCATTACAGCATTTCAGCGATCTCCAGCATGATCTGTTCGCACCATTGTTCTAGGCGCTTGTCGCTTAAATCGTATTGATTCGCTTCGTCGAGAGCCAAGCCAACGAACAGCTTGCCATCGTCAATCACCGGTTTAGGGCTAGTAAACTCGTAGCCTTCTGTTGGCCAATAGCCGACAAACTGCACGCCTAGCGGCAGTAAACGATCGTGAAGCATACCCAGTGCATCGAGGAACCATTCGCCATAACCAAGTTGATCACCCATGCCATACATGGCGATGATTTTATTTTGTAGATTCAAGCTTGGCAGTGCGTCCCAGACGGCTTCCCAGTCCTCTTGAATCTCACCAAAGTCCCAGGTTGGAATACCGAGGATCAGAATGTCGTAATCCTCCATGCGCTGGATGGGAACGTCTTTGATGTTATGTAAATCGACTAACTCGGCGCCGAGAATATCGCGAATTTTTTCAGCGGCCATTTCGGTATAGCAAGTGCTGGAGCCGTAAAAAAGACCTATCTTCATAGTAATACCTAAAAACATTCGAGCTGCGACTAGGCGGCAATCAGGGTGAAAGAAGGTAGCGAACGCTGCGGTAATGTAAAGGGTGCAGGGAAGTTGCTGCCGTCGGGTTACAAATACATAACAGCAGAGTGTATCAGATTTGAATCCGTGTCAGGCATAATGCACACTAAACCTTGGTTTGAGTCTTTATCAATGGAGTCGCCGGTGCACGAGCAAGATCAGGCACTGATAGAACAATTTTTAGATGCGCTGTGGTTAGAGCGCAACTTAGCCGAAAATACGCTGGCCTCTTATCGTTTAGATTTACGGTCGCTGGCTGAATGGCTGGCGCATCATCATTCTGATTTATTACAGGCTCAGGTTTCTGATCTGCAAAGTTTCTTAGCTGAACGCGTCGATGGCGGCTATAAAGCAACCAGCTCCGCCCGTTTACTTAGCGCTATGCGTCGTTTGTTTCAGTATTTCTATCGTGAAAAAATGCGTAGCGATGACCCAACGACGTTATTATCGTCGCCAAAGTTACCGCAGCGGCTGCCGAAAGATCTTACTGAAGAACAGGTTGATACGTTGCTACAAACGCCAAGCGTTGAGAACCCAATAGAACTGCGTGATAAGGCGATGCTTGAAGTGCTTTATGCCACCGGACTACGCGTTTCTGAACTGGTGGGGCTGACGCAGGCCGATGTTAGTTTACGTCAGGGCGTGGTGCGCGTTATCGGTAAAGGTAATAAAGAACGGCTGGTTCCGCTGGGGGAAGAGGCGGTTTACTGGATTGAGTATTATCTGGAATATGGCCGGCCATGGTTGCTGAATGGGCAAACGATAGACGTGCTATTTCCGAGCAATCGTGCCCAGCAGATGACGCGCCAAACGTTTTGGCATCGCATTAAACACTATGCGGTACTGGCGGGAATCGATAGCACGCGCCTGTCTCCGCATGTGCTCAGGCATGCTTTTGCCACCCATTTGCTGAACCATGGGGCAGATTTGCGTGTCGTACAAATGTTGTTAGGGCATAGCGATCTGTCCACAACCCAAATTTATACGCATGTAGCTACTGAACGACTGAAGCAGCTACATCAACAGCATCATCCCCGTGCGTAAGGCGCAGGGAAATACAAGGATTACGCAATGAAGAAAGGTTTAATTTGGCTGTCTTTGCTGGCGGCTTCAGTCACTGGCGCAGCACATGCAGGTGATGCTGAAATCCAGCAGTCGCTGAAAACATTGGGCGTACAGAAAGCCGAGATTCAGCCTTCTCCGGTTGCAGGTTTGCAAACGGTATTTACCGACAACGGCGTGCTTTACGTAACCAGCGATGGTAAGCACATTCTGCAAGGGCCAATGTATGACGTCAGCGGTGCGGTGCCGGTTAACGTGACTAACCAGATTCTGGTTGGGCGTTTGCAAAAGCTGGTGCCTGAGATGATTGTCTACAAAGCACCAAAAGAAAAACACGTGATTACGGTCTTTACCGATATCACCTGCGGCTACTGCCACAAACTGCATTCGCAGATGAAAGAGTATAACGATCTGGGTATCACCGTTCGTTATCTGGCATTCCCGCGTCAGGGCTTAAGCTCTCAGGCGGAAAGAGATATGCAGTCAATCTGGTGCATGGCCGATCGTCGTAAGGCGTTTGATGCGGCATTGAGCGGTGAAGCTACTCAGCCAGCAACCTGTAATGTTGATATCAAAAAACACTATGAGCTCGGCGTGCAGTTTGGCGTGCAGGGAACTCCAGCCATTGTGCTGAACGATGGCACCGTGATCCCTGGCTATCAGGGGCCGAAAGAGATGTTGGCGATGTTGGATGCGCAGGCAGCCATGAGCAAGGCTAAAGGTTAATTGGTTTGATCGTATCAACACAGCTCCGCCGCCGAGAGGCGGTGGAAAATCATGAACTTCCTGACGATCTCCACCCGCTATTGCGCCGCGTTTATGCCAACCGTGGCATTGTTAGCATGCAAGAACTGGAGCGTGGGGTTAAAGGTTTACTCTCATATCAGACGTTATCGGGTATCGATCGCGCAGTAGAGCTTCTCCATCAGGCACTGTCTGAGCATCAGCGCATTGTTATCGTGGGTGATTTTGATGCCGATGGGGCAACCAGTACCGCGCTTTCCATGTTGGCATTGCGCAGCATGGGGGCGGCAAACGTTCAGTATCTGGTACCGAACCGTTTTGAAGATGGTTACGGGTTGAGCCCTGAAGTGGTTGAGCAGGCTGCTGCCATGGGCGCAGAGCTGATCATGACCGTTGATAACGGCATATCGTCTCATGCAGGCGTTGATAATGCGCATGCTCGTGGGATCAAAGTACTGGTTACCGATCACCATCTGCCGGGCGAAACTTTGCCCGCCGCTGATGCGATGGTTAACCCGAATCTTAACGACTGTGGTTTCCCGTCGAAGTCGTTGGCCGGTGTTGGCGTGGCGTTCTATCTGATGTTAGCGCTGCGCAAGCATCTGAATGAACACGGCTGGTTTGAACAACACGGGATCGCCGCGCCGAATCTGGCTGACCTGCTCGATTTAGTGGCGCTAGGCACGGTGGCAGACGTTGTGGCGCTGGATGCCAATAACCGAATTTTGGTGCATCAGGGTCTTAATCGTATCCGCGCGGGTAAATGTCGCGTTGGGATCCGTGCATTGTTGGAAATTGCCAATCGTGATGCTCGTCAGTTGGTCGCAAGCGATTTAGGTTTTGCGCTTGGTCCACGTCTTAACGCCGCAGGGCGCTTGGACAACATGTCGGTTGGCGTTGAGCTATTACTCTGTGATGAGATGCCAAAAGCGCGCGAGCTTGCCAGCGATCTGGATAGTTTGAACGTGACGCGCCGTGAGATAGAGCAGGGCATGCAGGTTGAGGCATTGCAGATTTGCAGCGAGCTGGAACGCACTACGGTTGAAATGCCGTACGGTTTGGCGCTGTATCATCCTGAATGGCACCAAGGCGTGGTGGGCATTCTCGCTTCACGCATCAAAGAGCGCTTTTACCGCCCGGTGATTGCTTTTGCTCCAGCGGGCGATGGCATTCTGAAAGGCTCTGGTCGCTCCATTCACGGTTTGCACATGCGCGATGCGCTGGAGCGCATTGATTCGCAGAACCCTGGTTTGATCATGAAGTTTGGCGGCCATGCAATGGCGGCTGGATTGTCGCTAGAGGAATCGCGCTTTGATGAGTTCCGCCAGCGTTTTGCTGAACTGGTCGGCGAATGGCTGGATGCATCTCAGCTAGAAGGCGTGATCTGGTCTGACGGTGAACTGTCGATGGACGAGCTTTCGTTGCCAACCGCAGAGTTGCTGCGCGATGCAGGGCCATGGGGGCAGGCGTTTCCTGATCCTACCTTCGACGGCAAGTTCAAAATCTTGCAGCAGAGGCTGGTGGGTGAGCGTCATCTGAAACTGATGGTTGAGCCCGTGGGTGGCGGCCCGCTGCTAGATGGTATCGCTTTTAACGTGGATACCACGCTGTGGCCGGATCCGAGCGTACGTGAAGTGGAGCTGGCATTTAAGCTGGACATTAACGAATATCGTGGCAACCGCAGTGTACAGCTGATGATTCAGCACCTTTGGCCGCGCTGACGCACTCGAACAAAAATCCATGTAATGTATGAGGGGTAGCACAAGCTGCCCCTTTTTGTTCTCGTTATACTGCTCAGATGATTAAGTGTAGTGAGACGCCGCTCTTTTATAAGAAGAAGTAATAACAGCGAGCCTGCAATAAGCCATACATTTTAATCGCGTCGTTCCTCGCCGGAAATTGCAGCAATAGAGCTTGAAAATCGCGGAATGACTGCCATTTATAGGTGTGAGTTGCTATATTCTGTAAGGACATTTTGATAGAGTCGAAAGCTAGGCGTAAGCAGTTTTTTAGTTCATTACGCTGCCTTAACGCTATTTTTATCGTCTCTTTATGACGGTTTAGGAATTCCTTTAGAGGAATGACATGGTTCCGTCGCTGAACACTTAACGAAAGATATAAGAAAATATGTTTGAAATTAATCCGGTAAAAAGCCGTATCCAGGACCTGTCTGACCGGACAGAAGTTCTGAGGGGGTATCTTTGACTATGATGCCAAGAAAGAACGGCTAGAAGAAGTTAACGCCGAGCTCGAGCAGCCCGACGTATGGAATGAGCCAGAACGCGCACAGGCGCTGGGCAAAGAACGTTCCTCGTTAGAAGAAATCGTTAATACCATCAATCAAATGACTCAGGGTCTGGATGATGTATCCGGATTGCTGGAGCTGGCTATCGAAGCCGACGACGAAGAGACCTTCAATGAGGCCGTCGTTGAGCTGGATCAGTTAGACGCCAAACTGGCTCAGTTAGAATTCCGTCGTATGTTCTCAGGTGAGTACGACAGCGCTGATTGTTATATCGACATTCAGGCCGGTTCTGGCGGGACAGAAGCACAGGACTGGGCAAGCATGTTGCTGCGTATGTTCCTGCGCTGGGCGGAAGCCAAAGGTTTCAAAACCGAAATTATTGAAGAATCAGACGGCGAAGTCGCTGGTCTGAAATCTGCGACCGTAAAAATCTCCGGTGAATATGCTTACGGCTGGCTGCGTACTGAAACTGGCGTGCATCGCCTAGTTCGCAAAAGCCCGTTTGACTCTGGTGGTCGTCGTCATACGTCATTTAGCTCTGCGTTTGTGTACCCAGAAGTGGATGACGATATTGATATCGAGATCAATCCAGCCGATTTGCGTATTGACGTATACCGCGCCTCTGGTGCCGGTGGTCAGCACGTTAACCGTACGGAATCCGCAGTACGTATTACCCATATTCCGACCAACATTGTGACTCAGTGTCAGAATGACCGTTCTCAGCATAAGAACAAAGATCAGGCAATGCGTCAGCTGAAAGCTAAGCTGTACGAATACGAAATGCAGAAGAAAAATGCTGAGAAACAAGTGATGGAAGACAACAAGTCTGACATCGGTTGGGGGAGCCAAATCCGTTCTTACGTTCTGGATGACTCTCGCATTAAGGATTTACGTACTGGCGTTGAAACGCGTAATACACAGGCCGTGTTAGATGGCGACCTGGATAGATTCATTGAGGCAAGCTTGAAAGCCGGGTTATGAGGAAACAATATGTCTGAACAACAATCACAAGGTGCCGATCAGGCTCTTGATCTTAACAACGAAATGCAGTCTCGCCGTGAAAAATTGGCCGCGCTGCGCAAGGAAGGGATCGCATTCCCTAACGATTTCCGCCGTGATGCTACTTCGGACAAGTTGCATAGCCTGTACGACGAAAAGGATAAAGCAGAACTCGAAGATCTGAACATCGAGGTTTCTGTTGCTGGTCGTATGATGACCCGCCGTATTATGGGTAAAGCTGCCTTCGTCACTCTGCAGGATATGGGTGGCCGCATCCAGCTGTATGTTGCACGTGACGATCTGCCAGAAGGCCTGTACAACGACCAGTTCAAAAAATGGGACTTGGGTGACATCATTGGTGCGCGCGGTAAAGTATTCCGTACTCAGACGGGTGAACTGTCTATCCATTGTACCGAAATTCGTCTGCTGACTAAGGCACTGCGCCCGCTGCCAGACAAATTCCACGGTCTGTCCGATCAGGAAACTCGCTATCGTCAGCGTTATCTTGATCTGATCGCTAACGAAGAGTCTCGCGAGACTTTCCGTATTCGTTCTAAAACTCTGGCTGCTATCCGTAGCTTTATGGTGAACAAAGGCTTCATGGAAGTGGAAACTCCTATGATGCAAGTGATCCCTGGTGGTGCTTCTGCACGTCCATTCATCACTCACCACAATGCGCTGGATATCGATATGTATCTGCGTATCGCGCCAGAGCTGTACCTGAAACGTCTGGTTGTGGGTGGCTTCGAACGCGTATTCGAAATCAACCGTAACTTCCGTAACGAAGGCGTTTCTCCGCGTCATAACCCAGAGTTCACCATGATGGAACTCTATATGGCTTACGCGGATTACAAAGACCTGATCGTTCTGACCGAAGATCTGTTCCGTACTCTGACTCAGGAAGTTCTGGGCAGCAGCATTGTTCAGTACGGCGACCAGACTTTCGACTTCGGCAAACCTTTCATCAAAATGACCATGAAAGAGTCCATCAACCACTATCGTCCAGACATTAAAATGGAAGATTTGGATGACTTGGATAAAGCGATCAAAATCGCAGAATCTCTGGGCATTAAGATCGAGAAGAGCTGGGGCCTAGGCCGTATTCAGTGTGAAATCTTTGACGAAACCGCAGAGAAAAACCTGATTCAGCCAACATTCATCACCGAATATCCAGCAGAGGTTTCTCCGTTGGCTCGTCGTAACGATGATAACCCGTTCATCACTGACCGCTTCGAGTTCTTCATCGGCGGCCGTGAAATCGGTAACGGCTTCTCCGAGCTTAACGATGCGGAAGATCAGGCTGAACGCTTCCAGGATCAGGTTCGTGCGAAAGACGAAGGTGATGACGAAGCGATGTTCTACGATGAAGACTATGTGACTTCTCTGGAACACGGTTTGCCACCAACCGCAGGTCTGGGTATTGGTATCGACCGTATGATGATGCTGTTCACCAACAGCCACACCATCCGTGACGTGATCCTGTTCCCAGCAATGCGTCCAGTCAAATAAGTTTGTAAGCGGTAGCTAGCCTGCCGCATACGAAATAAAAATCCCCACTGGTTTTAAAACCGTGGGGATTTTTTTAGGAATTGATTTGCTAAATTGTGATCGCCCAACGGTCTAACCGCTTAATTATTCGTCACTTAGGGTTTTAATCTGCTTGATGGCGTGCCAGAAGGGACTATAATGATCGCCACATTGATGCGGGCGTAGTTCAATGGTAGAACGAGAGCTTCCCAAGCTCTATACGAGGGTTCGATTCCCTTCGCCCGCTCCAAATATCACTCCTTATAGAAAATCCTTAAAAGCCATATCTATCAGTAAATTAAATAGTTTTCTGTTTTAGTCACCTATAGGTGGGTTCTACCATTGTGATCTGCCATTTGTAACTGTCACGCTAAGTTATATGGTGAGATGACAGTATAACTCAGCGTAGGCGGTACTTGCGTTCTCGCATCGCGATAGCAAAATGTGAAAAAAAGCCCAACTAGGCATTGTTATTTCATCGACAGATTGATCACACGCATTTAAGCTTGATGCGAGGTGCTCTGAGCCTCGTGAACCTGTGAATAGTGGTAAATCGCTTGTAGCTACAGAGCAGGCTCTGTCAGCGTTTTGCTCACGCGTCTTACGGTACACGAACAACCTGATAAGATTTAATCCCTCTGAGAACCTGATGAAGTTGCTATGTTCTTTTTGTCTCCTTACCACTAAGGGGCTTTGTGGCTCCTATTGTCTGAGAGCAGAAGAAAAGAGCCAGCGTGAAAGCTGGCTATGCTCTTAGAATGGTGATGAGGTGAGATAGACAGGAACGGAGTAGATCGAACCTCCTGCCAGATAATCAGCAGGGCTGTGAAAAGTGTAGACGGTTCCCTTGACTGACAGATAGATCGCGTCATTCTCGACCTTCTTCAATGTGTCTTTGTCCGTGGTGATCATGAAAGGCTCGTAATCGTCCTCCAGGCTCGCCATAAACGCTTTATCATCTTTGGTTGCATCATAGAGATAGAAACGATAGGAAAAGCCTGTAGTGGCTCCTGCGCTTGCTTCTGTGATGTAGAGGTTAGCCAGGTTGTTAACTTTCACCTTCTTAATAATCTCTTGCTCAAGGGGTGAGAAGTGCAGCACCTTGTAAACCCCAAAGGCGACAAGCGCCAGCAGGATTAAGAGTAGATAACGTTTCTTAAAAGCCAGAGCGTTTTGCATAGTTGATGCCTGCTCTTATCCAATATTGGTCGTTAGGATCATCACCGTAAGGTGTTAAACCATACCAATTACCGAAAGCCGGATTTGTTGTACCTGCTCGACTTTGCGCCCATCCAGCCCCCCGGAGTAACACTTCATCAGTGATTCCGGCAGCGTGACCAACCGCACCGTAATGGAAGTTACCAAAATTCTCAAACTGTCTACCGCGCTGTTTGTAATCCCATGGGCCATGCCCTCTTACCTGCTGATAAAACCATGCATACGTAAGAGCGGACGGGCCACGGTGAAAGCGAGCCATCATCATGTTATTGACGATATTCACATCAAACGGGGCGAAAGAGGACACATCAAACGGCGGGTGAGGTGATACCGCTAATGTTGGATATCTCACGCTTGCGCTCTCCCATTCCATGCGTCGGTAAACTGTACGTTACCATTGCAGTATTTTCTGGTGTTTTTTTCATAGCGAAGCTTTATGCACTCAAGGTGGCTATGCGTCTCTTCGGTAGGGGCTTTAGTGTTGTGCATAACTGGAGAAACGCCGACAGCTTTCACACCTTCCAGCAGGATACGGAAATATTCCGCTTCCTGTCCTACATCGTTGATCGTGTACCATTTAAACTCAGCAGATGTTAGCGTCTGACCAGTGGCAACAGCTTTATAGAGGTAAGGGAAGGAACTATCAAATTCTTTTTGAAGTAGCACGGCGGAGTGCTTGCGGGTTCCTGTGATCTTTTCCGTCATTCTGTCAGTTGGAATACTCAGATTATGAGAAAACCCGGCGATCTCAATGCTGCTGTCCCGGTCTTGAACGTCTACAGATTCCTTAATGTCCGCACCGCCATCGCCTTGGAGCCATAGATAAGCTGGAATAGCCATTTTTTCTTTTTCCTCATGTTGTTATGAATATCCATAAGGAAAGTGTACCTATAGGTGGCATGTACGGTAAATGATCAAATGTAACAAAATCATTAATGTAAGTGCGGTTAAATTTGAGTTAAGTTGTGCTAAAAATAAGCAGGCTGGAGTGGTCTCTTTACTTTTCGCGGTTATCGAACGTCTTCACATTTGGGGAATACTTACTGTTCGTTGTAAACCGTCATGTATTCATCACGCATGACTACCAGCGTTGGGAGCGGGGAGACTGCTACAGGTATACTCTTTGGCTGTTTGATCGTAGTGTGGAGAGTAGTGATCGTATTCTGTATACGAATATCTTCACGATCAGGATTCAGCAACGCCTTAATATTATTTAACTTAATCAGTATGTTACTTCTAAAGTGGCGAACCTTAATGATGTCTTTTGTCCTGATGGATTTTCGCCAGGCTCATTTATTCTCGCACAGATACCGCATGTAAGCAGGTACAAAGACCTGAAAGATCCACACACCAGAATGACCTTGAAAAATATACTGATTGTTCTTAATAGTCATATGTACAATGTTGGGATGGAGTAACGAGAGTCTCTACGAGGGTTCGATTCCCTTCGCCCGCTCCAAATCCCTCCATCCCCCTGTAATCCACTCATTTCAACTTTTACTCGATAAATCCATATTTATTAGGATATTGAAAGTGTTTCATGACTCATGCTGTTTTCCTTGTAGCAACCTGCTGTAAAGCGACAAAACGATTTAATAGCGATCGCTTAAACGTGATTTTGTCCGCGTCATAAAACAAGGCGTCATCAATAAAGATGTCGATAAAGAAAGGCACCGGAATCTTTTGGCCTTTTCCCATCGAACGGTCAAGGCCGTGCATATAGACAGGAATAATGGGAACTTCAGGGCATTGCTGGCTCAAATGCCAGATGCCGGATTTTATTTCTGAAAATTTACCCGGCTCTCCGCGTGTGCCCTCGGGAAAAATAATCACAATTTTCTTTTCATTTAATGCATCAACGCAGGCTTGTAACGGGTTGGTCTGATGGGCTCCACGATAAACAGGGATGATGCCGATCACCTTCAGTGCAAACCAACTAATCAACTTGTTTTTCAAGAAGTAATCTGCCGCTGCGACGGGCTGCACGTTGACCAATGTTGAGAGCGGAAATAGGGTGAAGAGTGTCAGCACGTCGAGGTGACTGTTGTGATTCGCTACGATAATCGCTGGGCCATCTACCGGTAATTTTTTACGGTCAGAGACACGAACACCGAGCCAAATCCAAACCACGGGATAGGCAACGCATAGCGTAAAAATCCAGCGCAGCATGCGGTTCATGAGTGCTCCTTAAACGTAAAAGTAATAATAAAAATGGAAGAACAGCGGTGCGGTATAAATCAGCGAGTCCATGCGATCGAGAATACCGCCGTGCCCGGGCAGCAGTTTGCCGGAGTCTTTCACGCCGAAGTCTCGTTTAATCGCTGACATCACCACGTCACCGCAGAATCCACTAAGGCCAATAATGACGCCCGCTGCCAATGAATGGAGCCAGTCCATTGGCGTAAGCAATGGGCCAAAAATCGCCGCTAGCAGAGTGGTGGTCATGACTCCGCCGATTAATCCGGCCAGCGTTTTATTTGGGCTGACTTTAGGCGTAACCTTAATTTTTCCCAGTGATTTACCCCACAGATACTGGGCAATATCGTTAAGCTCTGTCGTTGCGACTAAGAAAATAACCAGCAAAGCCCCCGCATTGGCATTAATGCCGGGCAGCGTTAGCAGAAAGGCAACGTGACTCAATGCAAAAACCGTGGTCATCATGCCCCAGTGCATGACCGACGCAGAATGTAAGAATCCTTTGGTATCGCCGACGATAACCATGCGAGCAGGTAGGAATAAAAATACATAAATAGGAATGAAGATAATGAACATTCCGTACCACGACATGCCTATCCAGATATATTGCAGAGGAATTGCGGCGTACATCCATAGCAATGGCACGCTGTCTGAACGTCGCGTTGGGGCTAGCGTCAGGTACTCTTTTAATGACAGAAAACTGATAAAACCGAAGAAAGTCAGCGCCAGCCATTTGGGTGACAACATCGCGAGTGAAAATAGGCAAATGATTACCCACCAACTATTGATGCGTTGTTGTAACTCCAACCAATCGCGCTGTGGACGGAGTTTTTTTAAGGCGAAGATAATCATAGTCGCCAGTAGTAAAACGCTGAAGATCCCGCCTAGGCAATAATATAGCGTGTGCATGGTATCAGGCATTTTTCGCCTCCAAAGCACTGCGGCAGCGGTTAATGCAGGTCCACGCAAGTAACAGTGCCGCAATACCAAATACGATATTGGCAACGCTGACATACTGAGGCCAGAGCGCAATAAATAGACCTAATGCACCAAGCACAAACGCTCGATCGCTTTTGCCGAGTGGACCGCGGTAGTTCCGGATCCCTGTTAATGTTTGGGCGATGACACCACAAAACTCGGTGAGCCAGGAAAGCAGTACCACGAGTATCACCAGCCAAGGCGCGATGCCGGTTAAAAAAGCGAAAGCAAGGTAGAGCGCAGCATCGGAAATAATGTCGCCAACTTCATTCAAAATGGCACCGAGCGTTGATTGCTGCTTAAACTCTCTGGCCAGCATGCCGTCGATAGCGTTTAGCGCCATGCGAAAGAATAAATAAAACGGCAGAGAAATATATAAAATTGGTGTAGGGAAATACATCAGCAATCCGCCTAGAAATACGGACGTCAGCATGGCCAGTAGCGTGACCTGATTGGCCGTCACCCCCCCAGCGTGGAGTTTGACAACCATGGGTCTTAATAGATTCTGAAACTTAGGTTTAATGTCGTATAAGGTCACGTTATGGCTCCTGCCAAATAATTTAAGTCCACTTATCCTCGAAGGCTATTCAGTGCGCCAGCAAAGCATTTATGGCTTCACTGAGGCAGATATTATGTGTCGCATAAAAGAAGAGAGGGGAAGAGAAATCCTGTGGCATCGTTCTATCCTACATCCGTTTTAGTTGTAAATATTTACGTGATTTTTATAGGGTTAATTGTGTTTTATTTCACAAAAACGAGCAATGTTTTTAAATGTAATAGCCTCATCTTTACATATTTTCGGATTTTTCATGCGTTGTATCTGTATGCACTGCACATCCTATTATTCTAAATAGCGAGGTAGTGAACGATTTAGATGCAAAAGAACATCATCCATTTAATAAAATCCAGATGAAGATGATTTTTTAGTATAAGTTTTGATTATGAATGAAACGATGATCTCCTTATCCGCTACTCGACTTCAGAATTTAATTGTATATTTATTATTTGAATAGACCGCCTGTGTATATCGGCTTTGCAAGGTAATACAACTCTTGTTTACTTTTCGCACCTACTTTGATCATAATGTTTCGCTTATGTGAACTAATTATTTTCGCCCTAGTTTTAAGTATTTTTGCGCTTTGAATATTCGTCATTCCATGCATTGTGAAATATAGGATTTTTGACTCCATGCTCGTGAGGTAAGTCGCCGATCTAATCGATGTGTTATCAGACAGTCGTGAATGAATTAGACTAGATAATCGATACTTTATCTTGTCGATAGAATCATTTTTATCAACCCAAAATACATTCCCATTAATACATTCGGTAAATAGCCTCAAGAGTAAAAATACTTTTTTAGCACAAAGGATAATACATTTGTCGGCACTTTTTATTGATGACAAATTGACACCGTAGGTATCATTAATATCAATATCAATAATTGCTATTTTCTTCTCCTTGAGTTCAGCAGAGGTGAAAATGATGATCTCCTCTAAGGCTAAACGTAGAAAACTATTGTTGGTAATAACATTTTCCATACGGATTATTCTTAGGTCTTAATGTCTGATTTGGTTTGTAGTATTTATGCTAACATGCTTGGCTTTATGTCGGTGTTTATAACTATAAAACTAATTTATTTGATAACATTGTCTGTCTGGAGCTTAATGTATAGGTTTTAATTCTTTGTTTTCCTATCTGTGGGCGGCCTTGGTTATCAATGGCCATTCATCTGACTACTGCCAGTATGCTTTTCCACATTCACTCTTGCTGTTTCCATTCGAGATTCGCCATCTTACATCAAGGTTTGTTTTTGTATAAAGTTACATCAATGCAAAAATGCGAGATAAAAACCTATAAGTTAAGCTTTTTTGTTTGTGTTTGCTCTGAGTTTTACGTGATTTTAAGTATAAATTACCAGTGTGGGTTTTGACTGCTATTCTTTTGTCAGCTAGGAAATACTGTGTCTTTCTTTGTGAACGGATGCCGGAATGCGGCCAACGCAAAGGATGCATCTATCCATTGGATGACGAAACAGTATTAGCCGCTACGCATTTTAGTACGCCGCCACGGAGGGATGCTGAACCCTAATGACAATCGATTTTCCATGGTATATTGAATAAGCGCCTATGAAGCTCAGTGACGACATTTCTACACGTTCAACCAACTTTCATCATTTCATCACTATAGCTTCGCTGGTAGTGAGTTTGATCTGTTTTGTTATGTTCTACTACAAAATTGATAAAATGAACTCAGACCTAGAAGGCGTTCTCAGTATTTCAATTATGAAGTCTGAATATTTGACTAAAATAAACGATATCATTTATTCACGTGTAGAAAAAGATGAGTCATATCAAAAAAATGTCGCTGGGATTTATAAAACCTATGTCAGTGATATTTTTAACTCAAAAATTTCGGATGCAGTAAAGTTTGAAGAAGAGCATTTTGCAGAGAATATTTATCTCAAAGCACGCGATCAGGATGCTCGCCAAATTTATCATGATATTGCTATTGATAATAATCGCTTTCCTGAGTTGGCAAAGAACTTATTAGACCAAACCAAAGCAACGTATAACCGACAATTGATCATTCTTATTTTGATCCCAACGCTGATGGCGCTGTTGCGTTGCATTCAATCAATCTACTATTTTTATTCTCTGCGCAAGCTGCGTGGCAACTACATGATTGACCCACTCACGGGTGTCTATAACCGTCGCTATTTGCCACGCATTCGTGAAACTGAGGGTATTTGCTATATTTTGGCCATTGATGTGGATAACTTTAAAACGGTTAATGATACTTGGGGCCACGCATTTGGTGATACGGTCTTGCAGCAATGTACCTATCGCATGAAAGAGCATCTTCGCGATCACGATATCGTGGTTCGCATGGGCGGCGATGAGTTTTCAATCTTCTTGTTTAAAACAGACGAAGTTGGCGCACAAAGAGCAGCTCAACGTTTGCTGGATACCATTAACGAACAGGCGCTTGAATTGCCTGATGGCGGAACATTTACGCCATCACTCTCTATTGGCATGGCTAAATGTCATGGGAATGTCGAATTGGCGATGAATATTGCGGACCAAAATCTGTATAAGTCGAAGAAGAAAGGAAAAAATACGATTTCGTTCGGAGGAGATAAGTAAAAATGATCCTGAATAAAATTAGACTCTCGCTGAGAACCGCTATTTTTATTGTCTTCTTCATCTTTTCATTAATTATGATTTTGAGTGTCATGTACATTCAATTCTATCGTGAAAATGAGACGCTGAATGTTATGAGTGAGCGCATTATTGATACTCGCGGTGAGGCCGTGAGTAATGCGCTTAATTACTATATTCATATTCCTCAGCAAGCAAACTCTATTGCAGCCATTTTTATCAAAACGCTAGATACTGATAACTGGGATCTCACTTTCCAGCAGATCGAAGGTTATTTGTATAAAGTGATGACTCAGACTTTCTCCAAAGAGTCTCTGCTTAGCTCAATCGCCTTTGGTAGCGTTCAAGGGAATTATATTGGATTTGGACGCGATCTTGAGACAAACTGGACGTTCCAAATTAAAAAGAATCACGAGACTCACAATAAATTGCTGTTCTATAAAGATGGAACCAGTGAGAGTCCAGTGCTCTATAGCGTTGATGATTATAATCTTTTTGACCGACCTTGGTTTAGTGCTGTCAATGCCTCTCGACGTTCCATGTGGAGCAATGCATACCGAGATGTTAATTCAGAATCAGGGGTAAGCATTTCCTTTAGCTCTCCCGTTTCAGATAAACACGGTCATTATATCGGTGTTATTTCAAGCGATTTGCGCTTGAGTCGTCTTAACCGATTTTTAGCCAATCTGACAGCGACAGAACATAGCCTAATCTATCTGGTTAATGATAAAGAACAGATTATTGCCGCTTCAGCGCCAGAGCTGCTTCAGGGGAAAAGGAGCCAAGGCTTAGCCGAGCAAAGTGGAGCCGATCTTCCGAATGTAAAAGACAGTTCAGAGGCTGTGGTTAAAGCCACGGCTCAATATGTTCGCGATAACAATACCAGTATTAATCGGATTGATATCTCCGGTACTCGTTATTTCAGCAAGGTTATTCAGGTCGGAGATTCGCTCAACCTGAAAGGCTGGAAAATGGTGGTGCTGGTTTCAGAGAATGAGTTAACCGGTAAGCTGTCTAAATATCGTGATATGACATTGCTGATCGCTGGAATTGTATTGTTATTAGGTTGTTTTTTATCACACCGTATTCTTTCTGTTGTTGTTAACCCGTTACGTAAAATTGCTGAACAGGCACCTGATATCGCTTTAAGACGAAAAATTGACAGAAACTACAGCTGGTCATTTAAAGAGATAACGACGCTCGATAACGCACTCAATAGAATGGCGGGCGATCTGGATACGGCTTTTGCACGCCTTGAAAACCAAATTAATATTGATAGTGAAACTGGGCTGCTCACCCGTAAAGGGTTGCTGGCCGAACATAAAATAATATCTTCATCGTTCCGTGGCGTAGTCGGTGTGGTTACGCTCAGTAATCTACAGACGATGATAAACAACCTTGGCAATGGCTATGCCATTAGCTATCTCGAGTCATTTATTAACTTTCTCTATCAATATTTCCCAAGCAACGTCATCGTGGCGCGCGATTCTATTGAGCGTTTAATTATTTGTTGCCCAGGTTCCAGCGAGAAAGATATCAGTGAAAATATTCACCGGTTGATGAATCTTATGCAGGCAGCCGAGAGTGAGTATGTGAATAGCATGCACGTATTCATGGGGTACGTTGGCATTGTTTCCTGCGCCGAAGGTGATCTGCTCGAAACATTGATTATCAGCGCCAATATTGCACAGCAGGCTGCTCTTCATCAAGAAAATGGGAATGCGCGAGTCTATGACGACTCTTTACGTGAGCTCGCACTGAAAAACATTAACATATTGAACCATCTGTATGGCGCGATCCCTAATAACGAACTTTACCTTGTTTATCAGCCGATTATTACGTTAGGTGATCCAGAAGTAAGAGAAGCTGAGTGCTTGATTCGTTGGGAAAATCCCGCATTAGGAATGGTTAGGCCCGATCAGTTTATTCAGGTTGCGGAAGAGTCTGGTTTTATCATTCAACTGGGGCGATGGATTATCGCCGAGGCATGTCAGGAACTGGCATCGCGCATTGCACATGATTTTTGCTCTAGCAACTTCAAGCTACATATTAACGTTTCTATTATTGAATTAGCCCAACCCGATTTTTGTGAATATATTCTGACAACTATCGAAAAAGCCGGATTGTCACCACGTAACATCTGTATCGAAATTACCGAGACAAGCATGATTAAGGGTGACGAACTGCTTAAATCGACCTTGGCTGTTTTGCGTACTGCGGGCGTGAGTGTTTCTATTGATGATTTTGGTTCGGGTTTCTCAAGCCTGTCTTATCTACACAAGCTTGAGTTTGATGCGTTAAAAATAGACCGTAATTTCGTTATGGATGTGCTGAATAACAAGAAAAATGAATCCATTATTTCGGCTGTGATACTGCTGGCTAAAGGGTTTAATGTGCCGCTTATCGCCGAAGGCGTTGAAACCAAAGAGGTTGCGGATAAGCTGCAAACTATGGGCTGTGAGAAAGCTCAGGGATACTATTTCTCACGTCCTGTACCGTTTGACCAGTGGCCAGATGCGTTACTCAATCATCATTAATTTTATGATGGTGTTTTATTATCGTTATTCTTGACCCGGTTTTTATCTTAAACAAATATTCATTTTTGAGGTATACAGTGAGCGTAATTAAAAAAGTCATTATCCCTGTGGCTGGATTAGGGACGCGTATGCTCCCAGCAACCAAGGCAATTCCTAAAGAAATGTTACCTTTAGTTGATCGACCGTTAATTCAATTAATTGTTGATGAATGTGTTGCTGCTGGAATTAAAGAAATTATTTTAGTTACGCATAGTTCAAAAAATGCAATTGAAAACCATTTTGATAAAAATTTTGAGCTTGAATCGACATTGGACTCTAAAAATAAACATCAATTGCTTGATGAAGTTAGAGCAATTTGTCCTGCTGATGTTTCTATTGTTTCGGTAAGGCAAGGCGCAGCACAAGGATTAGGTCATGCGGTACTGTGCGCCCAATCATTAGTGGGGGAGCAACCATTTGCGGTGTTATTACCGGATGTCATTATGGATAATCTTCATGGCGTGGAAAATAAAAGCAATAATTTAGCCTCGATGATACAGCGCTATGAAAGCACGTCTATTAGCCAAGTAATGGTTTCCCCTGTACCCGAAGAGGATGTCTCTAATTATGGCATTGTTGATTGTCAAGGCGTTGAAGCTAATCCAGGCGAAAGCGTTCTTATTAAACGGGTGGTTGAGAAACCTGCTAGAGATAGTGCGCCTTCTAACTTATCGATTGTAGGTCGTTATATTCTCCCCCCTGAAATTTGGCCAATATTAGCCAGTACGCCGTGTGGTGCCGGTGGTGAAATTCAGTTAACAGATGCAATCAGTACGTTAATGGAATCACAACCAGTTGCCGCTTATGCCATGGTGGGGAGCTACTATGATTGCGGAAATAAACTGGGATATGCCCAAACATTTGTTGAAAGCGCAATGGCTCATCCTGATATTGGCCCACTATTTCATGCGTGGCTAACCAGTAAATTTGCCTAGACCTGAGATTTTCAGCGGGTTCATCTGCATCCTTTGAATTTTTCAATGTCAGATCTGTGAACTAAAAATCTATAAATGTCATAAAATGTGGAATTTTATTCTTTGTTTTTCTGATTTTAATGAAAATATTCTATTTTTGACCGGGCGCAACTAGTCTATTGCTTGAGCGATTTTCACGCAGAGCCGTCCGGCGCGAGCTGCCATCCCTCATGATGGTTAGCCATGTGATAAAGCTCATCGTTCTCTGTGTTTATTAATGGCGAGCATCTTCATTTTGCTGTTTTTCTAACATGATTATTTTGAGGTTTATTGATGAAAAGCTTGGATGATATCAAAGGCTTTAAGGAAAAAACGGGGTTAAGTAACTACAAAGTATTATCTGAATATAATGTAGAAAATTTACTGACCCCGTGGGCTATTATTGAAAAATTAAAAAATGAGAGTGAATTTCACTCTTCTATTATTTCAACCGTTGGCCTGTCTGATTTTTCAGATGTAACGGCTAAATCAACGATTAAAGAGAAAGCGGATACAACTAAAACTAAAATATATTCGACACCGTCTCCAACGGAAAAAGTTTCTATCTCCGCTGGAGAGCATACGGACAAAGGGATACCTTCTCAGTTTGATGAGAGCCCGCGCTTTATCTCAGATAACACTGCTCGTCAGCCTGTTATTTCATCCCAATATATAACCCCTGAATTCGGTGGGGATAAAAAGCAGCGTTTTGAAGCGCTTTTTAATTCACGCGCTAAGAAAACCTTAAATCATACTGCTCGTTCTGATGAACAGCGTGAATTATCACTTAAAACACTCTTCGATAGGATTGCATCATGCCAATGATTTGTATTTGTTCTCCTCAGGGCGGAAGCGGTCGTTCGAGTTTGGCCGTCAATTTGGCAAGTGCCTATGCTCACCGAGGAAATAAGGTTTTACTGATAGATCTTAATGTGCAGAATTCATTGTTACTGCATTTTAATATCGGCGATGGTGTTGTTCAGGGTTTTGTACCCAATATTGGCAATGAGCCAGACTGGACTCAATATATTCATAAAGTCGGCACGAATTTATATTTATTGCCTTATGGTGATGCAACCTTTCAACAGCATAATCATTTTGAATTTCTGCTTCATCAAGATCCTGCTTTAGTCGTACGTGGCTTAGAAAAATTAAACCTATTTCCTGGTTTAGTGGTAATCGTGGATATGCCGAGCGGGCCGCATATGGCACTGCGCCAAATACAACCCTTAGTCGATATGCATATTGTTATGCTTCAGCCTGATGGAATATCTCCCGCGCTGTTAAGTAAGCTTGAAGATAATCGTTTTCTAGATATGCCGCTGAATAAAAATGGTAGCCAATACTATGTGCTTAACCAGACCGATTCTCGTTATGAAATGAGCCATGATATTGAAATTTATTTCAAGCAAACCTTAAGCGATAGGCTGCTTGGCAATATTCATCGTGATAGCTCTGTTTCCGCTGCGCTAACCAGTCAAAAACAACTGCGGGAATATCGTCCTTCATCGGCGGCGCTGTTCGATATTGATTCAATTGAACAAAAAATCTCTGCACTGCTAGATATCACCGTGGGTGAGAACGGTGCCATGTTGAAATTGACCGGTAATCGCCCATGAAACGCACTCTGATTTCACTATTATCACTGCTGATACTGTTACCTATATCCGTTCTTATCATTTTTACGCCGATGTCTGCGCATAAGCAGTTTATCTTTGGCCTAATGATGATCGGTGTGCTGTTTATTTTAGGGCGTAGCCAGAATAAGAAAATCTCCACCACGTTAGTGGTGTTATCTCTACTGATGGCAACGCGGTATATCTACTGGCGGGCGACTTCAACCTTGTCGTTTAATTCTTGGATTGAGGCCGTGCTCGGATGGGGGCTTTTTGTCGCTGAGATTTATGCCTGGCTGATTATGGTGCTCGGCTACATGCAAACCATTTGGCCTTTAGAGCGTCAAATTGAGCCGTTACCAGACGATATGTCGCTATGGCCAACGGTCGATGTCTATGTCCCTACCTACAATGAAAGCCTCGATATTGTGCGCGATACGGTGCTGGCTGCCCAATGTATTGATTACCCAGCGGATAAGCTCAAAATTTATATTCTCGACGACGGCAAACGCAGCGAATTTGCGGTTTTCGCCGCCGAGGCCAACGTTGGCTACATCACGCGTTCTGATAATGCTCACGCGAAAGCGGGGAATCTGAATAAAGCCATGGCGAAAACCCACGGCGAATTAATCTGCATTTTTGACTGCGATCACGTAGCAACGCGCGGCTTCTTACAAGCGACAGTGGGAAGTTTTCTGCGAGATAAAAAACTGGCTCTGATTCAAACGCCGCACTATTTCTATTCTAAAGATCCGTTTGAACGGAATCTGCCTGCTGCCAACGATGCTCCTAACGAAGGGATGCTGTTTTATGGCCCCGTGCAAAAGGGCAATGACAATTGGAATGCGACGTTTTTCTGTGGTTCTTGTGCGGTTATCCGCCGTGAAGCGCTTGAGGAAATCGGTGGGTTTGCGGTTGAAACCGTGACTGAGGATGCGCATACCGCACTGAAAATGCAGCGTTTGGGCTGGGGGTCGGCCTTCCTTGGATTGCGCTTGTCTGCCGGTTTGGCTACTGAGCGATTAACTCTGCATGTTATTCAAAGAACGCGCTGGGCACGAGGGATGACGCAAATCCTGCGTTTAGATAACCCGCTGTTTGGTCGTGGGCTTAAATGGCAACAGCGGTTGTGCTATCTCAACGCCATTCTGCATTTCCAGTATGGTTTGCCGCGTATCGCTTTCCTCACTGCACCACTGGCGTATTTATTGCTAAATCAGAACATTATTGCCTCTTCTGCCAGCATGATCTTCGCCTATTCATTACCTCATTTGGTGATGGCAACCGTGCTTAACTCTCGCTTGAACGGGCGTTATCGCTTCTCCTTCTGGGGCGAAGTGTATGAAACCGTGATGTGTTTCCACTTGGTTATTCCCACGCTGCTTACGCTGATTTCACCACGTCGCGGCAAGTTTAACGTGACGGACAAAGGCGATACGCTGGATCAGGAATACTTTGATAAGCATATCGTGATGCCGCATATCATAACTGCGGTGCTGGTTTTCTGCGGTGTCATTGCTGGTTTAGCGCGGTTTTTCTCCCTCAAATCGCTGGGTATTGAACCCTATGTGCTGCTGCTGAACGTGGCATGGGCTATTTATAGCTTGTTGATCCTATTAGCATCGATTGCGGTCGCCAACGAATCCAAACAGGTACGCAAAAGCATCCGTATCGATATCAAGATCCCCGCCGTGGTGCATTTTTCCAATGGTGCCAGCATCAGAACTGAAACCCGCGATCTCTCCATGGGCGGCGTTCAGTTGGTGAACCCGTCGCCAGCGTTAAAAGACCACGATGTCGAGGCAGTTGAACTTCTGCTGAATAATTCTGAAGTTTGTATTCCTGCGGTGAAAGTCTTCAGTAATGACCACAGCCTGCGTCTGCAATTTGGTGATGTTGGTTTGCATAAGCGCCGAGAGCTGGTGCGCGTTGTCTTGGCTCGTGCCGATGCGTGGTTGGAAACGCCACACGCGCCGGATCGACTATCGCACTCTATGAAAGGGGTGATCAGCAGCGCTGCTCGCCTGTGGGGCATTTTCTGGCGTGGTCGCCAGCGTAAACGGGCGGAAAAAGAGCTGGCTAAACAGCACGCGACGAAGCCACAAATGACAAAACAACAGGGTCATTCAGAGGTGTCGGCATGATGATTTCAATGGCCGCTATGCGACATTCACAGAATCGCCTGAGATTATTAGTAATTATCAGCAGCTTCTTTGCGCTGAATGCCTTTGCTCAGCCGCTCACGTCTGAACTATCTGCTTCGGAAAATGATTCATTTTCGGCGCTATCCTTGCCTCGCCCTGCGGAAACCGCGCCGGAGAACAAGCCGGAGCCGGAAGCATCACCGGTTATCGCCGACAGCCAGCCTGCTGCATTGGCTACGCCGGATGAGCCGTCGGCTCCAGAAGGCGTAGAAGAGACAGAGGCAGAGCCGTCAGCCGAGGCGGCAAAGGCGTTAGAACAGACCAAAATCCATGGAACGTTATCATTGCGTGATGCGGGCATTATTGATGGATTAAAAATCGATGGGCATCAGACACAAAGCGGCTTCACGTTCACTTTACCCGGTGACAGGGTTATCACCAGTGCTCACCTGCTGCTGAAAATTAAAGTGTCCAATGAGTTAGTCGATGGTCAGCACTATTTAAATCTGATGCTGAATGGCCAAGATATGGGGCAACTGCCGCTGAGTCAGGCCGTGGATGATATCAACAGCTTTAATCTTGAAATACCGGCTCCGATGCTGGTTTCCGTGAATAATCTCAGCATCACGTTGGACAACAGTAAGGCGTTGCAGTGCGAAGTAAAAAGTGATGTACGTTATCAACTACAGGTGATGCCCGATAGCCAGATCGACTATGAGGGGCTGCGCTTAAATATTGCGCCCACCTTGTCTCGGTTTCCTTGGCCGTTTCTTGACACCTATGAGATGGGCCGCAGCCAAGTTGGGATGGTATTTACTGCGACACCTGACGCTGATGCTCTCACTGCTGCTGCGGTAGTCAGCGGCTATCTTGGTTATCATGCTGATTATAAAGGCGTTGATATTCCGGTGTCGTTAGGACGCTTGCCTGAAAGTAGCGCCATTGTATTTGCGCGTGCAGGCGCCACTATCGGTGATTTTACTATCCCAGAACATGCGGGCGCGTCACTGTGGATTACCGATAATCCAAACAATCCCGTGTCTAAACTGTTGGTCGTGAGTGGGCACAATAAAAATGAGTTTTTGAGCGCCGCCTACGCGCTGACTCACAACACGTTGCCAGCAGGGGCTCTGTTGGAAAAGATTGCCCAACATAAAATTCCCGCACGTGTGCCTTATGATGCGCCTCGCTGGGTGAATACCGAGCGTCCAGTAACGCTGAGTAGCCTGATGAAGGACGACAGCAAACTGGTGGTTCGTGGCATAAACCATGAAAACATTCGTGTGGCATTTCGCGCCGCGCCCGATCTTTTCATGTGGGAAGGAAGCACGATACCCATTTCGATGGGCTATCACTTCCCGTCGAATGAGTGGCTTGATGAAGCGCACTCACTGCTGGGCGTATCTCTCAACGGCCACTTTCTGCGAACGCTACCGGTGAATAAATCGGGGGCCATAGAAACCCTATGGCATACCTTGGGAGGCTATTCGCGTCAGGAGCAAAAAACGCTGCATATCCAGCCATATCAAATCTATGGCGATAATCAGTTTGAGTTTTGGTTCTCGGTAAAACCGAAGCCAGATGCACCGTGTCAGGTATTGAGTGACAACACCATTAAAAGCTTTATTAGCCCTGATTCGACCATCGATCTTAGCCATACCTGGCATTTTAGCGAATTGCCTAATCTGTCTTATTTCATCGGTGCCAGTTTTCCTTTCTCGCGTCAGGCAGATTTAGCGCAGACCGCTGTTTTGCTCGCCGAACATCCGCAAGAAACTGAAATAAGCACGCTGATGACGCTCATGGCGCGCAGCGGTAACGCGACCGGTGTAACGACGCACGGCATGCAGATTTACCTCGGCGATAAAGTTCTGCATCAAAATCCTCGTTTGCTCAAAGGCAAGGATCTGCTGGTAGTTGCCACCATGAGCCAGCGCTCTCTGTTACAGACATTGCTAGCGAAAAGTCCGTTTGAAACTCAGGAAGGACAGCTTCTATTACGCCCAATAAATTACTGGCAGCAGGCGCTGGCCTTCTTAAAAGGAGATTGGGGGCGCGATGGCAAAAGCGCAAACCGCTATCTTTCATACGCAGGAGAGTGGCGCGGCTTTATTAGCTATCAATCACCGTGGGATAAGGCGCGCAGCGTGGTCATTGCGACCGCTACGCAGGACGAACAGTTAGCGCTGCTTCCAGCCGATCTACGTAACCCAACTATCAATGCTGGCATTCGCGGCGATATTGCGATTATCGACAAAACCGATGGCGTCCACAGTTGGACCGTTGGCCCTCACTATGTCTCGGGGCAAATGCCGTGGTATCTGCAAATTATCTGGTATGCCAACCAGCACATTGTGGTGTTGGGGCTGATTTGTGCCTTGTTAGCAGGAGCCATGGGGCTACTGGCATACGCCTATCTCAAAAATCAGGCTGAACAACGTCTGAAGAATTTTATTGGACACCGCCGCTAGGGCATCACCCGCGAATGTAATATCTGACGGAATCATTATGAAAAACAATAAAGCCAGATTGCCCTTACAGCGACTGGGATTGACAGGGATATGCTTATTATCCTTGCCTTGGTTAGCTTCGGCGGCCGGTGGAGAGAACAGTGCTGTTCTCAGCCAATTATTTAATCAGGCGCAGTATTGGCACGAGCGCGGGCATCCTGACGATGCCAAAAGCGTGTTGAAAAAAGTCCTCAGCGTCGATCCAAATAACGCTGAAGCATTGTATTTGCTGGCACTTTATTCACTGCAACAAGGGAATAAAACTGAATCATCGAAATGGAAGCAACAGCTTCAGCAGGTGAATCCAGACAGCGGGCGGTTACAGGATCTGGATGGTGAAACTACCGCAATGAAAATTGCGCCTGCCAAGTTAGAAGATGCCAGACGTTTGGCCCGCAGTGGAAATCCTACCGGTGCGGCAGCGGCTTATGAGGCGCTCTTCAAAGAGGGGATGCCGGTATCTTCGCTGGAAAATGAATATTATCAGACGTTGGCCGCTATTCCAGAGCGACGCGAAGAGGCTATTCAGGCGCTGCAACAAAGGTATCAACACGCACCGAACGACAGGAAAACCGCGCTGGCATTAGGGCAGATTCTGACCTATCAAGAGTCAAGCCGTCGGGACGGGATAGCTATCCTGAGTTCGTTAGGGGCTTCGTCGCCCGAAGCGGATAAAGCTTTGCGTCAGGCGCTGCTGTGGTTACACCCCAAAGCGGCGGATCGTGAGCTGTATGAGGCCTATCAGCAAGGGCATCCTGATGACGCGGAGCTTGCTCAACATTTCTCTAATAATGTTACCGGTAATCAAGTTGCCAGCGGTTTTGACACTGTGAATAAAGGCGATTTAAAAGACGCCAGCGCGGAGTTTCAGCGCGTGCTTGATGAAGATCCACATAACAGCAATGCGATCGGAGGATTGGGGATTATCGCTATGCGTCAGGGCAAATTTGCTCAGGCGCTGGATTATCTCAATCGCGCGGCGGCGGAAAAAGGGGCGGATAGCGCCAAATGGCAAGATTTGGCCAATAAGTCCCAGTTTTATCTCAAGTTAGATGCGGCGAAAGATTTGGCTCGCCAGTCAGATTGGAACGGAGCATTGGCGGCCAGCGAACCGCTTTTAAGCAGCAGCGGTGATGAGAAAATGGCGGTGGCGCTTTTTCGCGCTGACATTTTGCGCCGTAAAGGCGATTTAGCGGGAGCCGAGCAGGCATATCGGGCGCTGAGCGCCGGTGCCTCGACGCCTGATATTCAGAAATCGCTCTACTACGTGCTGAAAGCGGAAAATAAATCTGATGAAGCGCTTGAACTGATGAAATCAATGCCGGCTTCATTCCAGCATCAGCTAGCCGAGCAGGGGCCGGTAAGCGTAGATCCACTACGCCACGAAGCAACCCGTGCGATGCAGGCAGGGGATACTTTGCAGGCAGAACGTCTACTTCGTCAGGCGATGGCTAAACAGCCAACGAATGTATGGGTTCGCCTCGATCTGGCTCGAGTGCTGAAAAAACAAGGAGATGTGGCACAGGCTGAACAAGTTCTCGCGCCGGCGCTTCAGAGCCAAACCAATGACGGGATTTATGTTTTCGCGCTCTATCAGGCTGAAAACCAGCACTGGGATAGCGCGATAAGCCAGATCGACCGGATACCGCGCAATCATTGGAACGCGGATATCAAAGCACTACGTCGACGCGCGGCGTTTAATCAGGATTTGGCTCAGGCCGACTCACGACTGGCTCAGGGCGATAGCGCTGGCGCAGCCGCTTTGCTACTGCCGTTGAGCCAGCTCGATATCAGCTCGCCTTCGGATGCAGGGCATCTGGCTGCCAGTCTTTATCAAACGGGACAGACAAAACAGGCCGTTAGCGTAGTTCAACGCAATATGCGGTTAGGGGTAAAAGGCTCGGCGGGTGACTATGCTCAGCAAATTGACGTGCTGAATAAGGCGGGATTAACGCAAGAAGCGGATGCGTGGATGTCTAATCCACTGGTGTTGTCGCGCAGTTCTGCGACCGATATCGAACGCCTGAAATCAGGAACCACCATCAGGGAGGTCGATCGTTTGCGTGAAGCGGGGCAATATTCTCGCGCATGGGATCTGCTGATCGTGAAACTTCATGACGATCCGAATAACACCGGATTGATGCTGGCGATGGCTCGCGTTTACCAATCGGGCAAAATGTTCAATGAATCTCGCCAGATCTACCAGCATATTTTAGGACGAAATAGCCAAAATAAAGAGGCTCGAATTGGTGCTATCAATCTAGCCTTAGCCGAAGGTGATAACCAGCAGGCCACGCAGTTGCTCAGCCAACTGCCCGACGATAATACGCCAGAACATCTGCTTCTAGCGGCCAGAGTTGCGCGCAGCAACGGAGATTCTCGCACCGCGCTCGCTTTGCTGCGTAAGGCTAAAAGCCAGCTGCAAGGGCTCTCTGACGGTACTCACGGCTCGAACGCTACGATAAACGGTTTGCCAATAGCCGATAATCCATTTGTGGATGAAACTCCCGTTAGTGATGCTTTCAGAGATGACGGTCAACTGCCGTGGCAGCGGCAGGCTCGGACGTCTTCCTCTGCAAATGGGCTAGGAACGGTCAAGTCCACGCAAACTATTGTGCAGGTCAGCAAACTGCTGGATGAAATGCACGAAAAGTTGGCCTCTTGGACGGAGTCTGCGGTCAGCCTGCGTAGCCGCGATGGTGAAAGTGGATTAGGTGCATTGACCGAAACTAAAACTTCGCTGGCCTTTTCAACGGTACCGTTCTGGGAGTCTCGGCTTAAATTCTCCGTGACTCCGGTGATGCTCAATGCTGGAAGCTCATCAGGGCAGTCGAATAACCGCTTCGGTACCGGTGCTTTACAGCAGGCTACGGCCGCGTGGAAAGCCACGCAGGAATCACTCAAAGCATCAGGAGAGTCGGTAGACGCTGCGAATGCCGCACGGAAAGCCTTAGCGGATAAGTCTGCGGCCAGAATTAAAGCCTGTCAGGACCCAACATCAGCCTCCTGTGAAATTGCGATGCGTGAAGAAACCGATGCGCAAGATGCCTACAACTTGGCTCAACAACAGATCATTCAGCCTAAGCAATATGGGCCAGATGATTTCACCGCCAACTCCACTGGTTCACAGCGACGCAGCGGGGCCGAAATAGCGCTTTCGTTGTCGGGCGACAACTATCAGGCGGATATCGGAACGACGCCGCTGGGGCAAGATTCCAACCGTCTATTAGGTGGGCTGCGTTGGTCGCCTACCATTGCGGGCAACACGCAGATGACGATGAATGTTGAACGTCGCGCGGTGACTGATAGCCTGCTGTCTTACGTTGGGGCAAAGGATAAATACAGCGGAAAATCTTGGGGTGCGGTCACGAAAAGCGGTGGCGGCGTAAGCCTAAGCTATGACGATGGACAGGCCGGTGCCTATGGTGGCGCGTCCTATTATCAGTATCAAGGTAACAACGTCGCTGATAATAGCGCGGTCATTGGCAATGCGGGGATCTACTTCCGTCCGCTGCATTTAGACGACCGTGAACTCAAAGTCGGTGTTAACGCTGACTATATGAATTTCTCCAAAAACTTAAGTAATTTCAGTTTTGGTCAAGGTGGTTACTTTAGTCCACAGGATTACATCAGTATTTCACTTCCAATTGAGTACAGCCGAAATGCAGGGAACTGGGACTATAAATTATCGGGTTCCGTCGGCTATCAATCTTATTCACAGAAGCAAAGTGATTATTTCCCTACACGCCCAGATTGGCAAAATAATCTCGATTGGCTGGTGGATGAAGGCTATGGCAGAGAGTCACATTATGCGGCTAAAAATAGCACTGGCGTAAGTTATAACACCAAGCTGCAAGGTAATTATAAGTTTAGCCCGCAATTATCCGTGGGTGGTCAGGTTGGTTATGACACGGTGGGTGAATATTCGGAAGCAACGGCCCAACTCTACTTTAAATATCTTCTGGACAATTAACACGATGACTAATCTGACCATAAATCCGGCCCTGAGAAAATATCATCGCCAACAGCAGTACGTGGCGGGGTGGCAGGATCTGAGCGCATTGTTTTTCTCCGGCATATTACAAACCGCGGAAAGCGAAGATGGCCGGGCTTTTCTGCATATGATTGGTGCGAATCTCGCGCGCCGATTTCCGCTTGGCGATGTGCAGACGCTGGGTGAGCTTGAAGACGGTGCCAATGCGGTATTGAGTCACTTCGGCTGGGGCATCGTGAATATTGATGCCGATGAACAGGGTATTAATTTACGCCATCAAGCGTGGCCTTATGCTACTGAAGCTGACGATCCCGAGCTGTGGCTGGGCGGTTTTTCCGCTGTGCTTGAAGGATGCTGGACAACGTGGATGCAAACTCAGGGTGCCATGAGCGAATTTGTCACCTTTCTAACGTATGGCGGTGAAAACGCTTTAAATTTCAGGTGCCAATATAAGGGTAAAGAATAATGAAGAGAATTAACTGGACAGGAGTCAGTCTATTATTGCTGTGTTTAATGACGTGGCAAACGCAGGCTGAAAGCTTGGGCTGGAGTGAATATAAACAGCATTTTGTTTTGCCGGAAGGGCGCGTTGTTGATAATGGCAACAATCAAATTAGTCATTCTGAAGGTCAGGGATATGGAATGATTTTAGCGGATGTTTATGATGATAAAAAAACCTTTGACCAGCTATGGAACTGGACTAAATCTCATTTGCAGCGTCAGGATAACAGCTTATTTTCTTGGCGTTATGATCCGCAAAAGCATCAGGTAAGCGATCGTAATGATGCGACCGATGGTGACGTTCTGATTGGCTGGGCGTTATTACGTGCGGGGCAGCATTGGAATAATCACGATTATTTACTGGCGTCTGAAAACATCCAGCGTTCATTATTACGTTCCGCTATCGTTACGTGGTCTGATAAACACGTTATGCTGCCGGGCGTTGATGGTTTTAAACACCCAAACTATATCAACCTTAATCCATCGTATTTTATCTTCCCTGCGTGGAATGATTTTTATCACTACTCACACAGCCAGCAGTGGAAAACATTAATCGACGATGGATTAGTGCTGTTAGCCGATATGCGTTTTGGCGAACATCGATTACCAACGGATTGGGTAGCAATGCAAAAGGACGGAAAACTATCTCCGGCGGAAGGATGGCCCGCCCGCTTCAGCTACGATGCGGTGCGTATTCCGCTATACCTCAACTGGTATAGCAAGAAGCTGCCGCAAAACACCATATTTACCGACTACTGGGGAACGCTGCCGGCTGCAAATACGCCTGCATGGGTTGATATAGGCACTCACGTGGTGGCGGAATATCCGCTATCGCCAGGAATGCGCGCGGTGAGATATTTAGCCACCGGAGATATGTGGCAAGTTTCGGAATCATTAGAGTCTTACGAAGACTACTATTCTGCCAGCCTTAAACTCTTGGCTTTGGCCGCCAGCCGTGAGTGCTGCGCTAAATCAAGCTAAAGAGCGTATGGATAATCCTATAGGGTGGCGCTGAAGTTCACCCTATAGATGAACATCATTGTGCGGATTTCTAGCTCGTTGCTAAATAAGCCCTTTAAAAAGGTGTTCAAACAACGGTTCAACAACATAGTTTCTCCTTATTTAAGCGTTTTCCCCCACACTCTTTACAATCCAAATACTTTGCAATTATTCATCATCACTTTATATCTTTGCTGGTGATACTGTCTTATCCGTCAACATAGAGATTTAGAGCATTCGCTCATCGAGGCATATCATGAAAAAATTAATTGGTGTAGCGTTGGTTGCGGCGCTGCTCGCCGGATGTGCGACCAACTCACCTTGCGTACCGGTCTATGATTCTCAAGGTCGTTTGGTGCATACCGATACGTGCATGAAGGGCACGACTCAGGATAACTGGGAAACGGCTGGTGCCATTGCCGGTGGGGCCGCAGCGGTTGCGGGTTTAACGTTGGGTATTATCGCGTTAACGAAATAACGGTGTTATTGCAGACGATGACATAAAAAAACTCAGCTTATTGGCTGAGTTTTTTTATGTGTAAACGCAAACATATTATTCTTTCTTTTCATCTTCATAGCGACGCTTAGCGTCTAACGCTTCTTGGTGTGTTGGGTGCTCGCTAATCAGCGTATTGGGGCGCGGATGGTCTGCTCGTAATTCATACCAAATTTCCGTTGCGCCCTGCGTACCTTTTCTCACTTCTACAATGTCTGCATGTCTTGGATAGGGTGGTTTACCTGCCATTTGGGCTCCTTACTATCAGGTGAAATCGGCGTTGTCGCTGTTTTCAGTATAGTCAAAGGGAGAAAGTGGCTAGAGAAAACCGATTATTCTTAGCGTCAGCGCGATGGTTTAGCGAGGCGTTGGCACACCTCGGCAATGTAGCCTTCAAGATGGCGAATAAACGCGCTTACCAACACGGATGACGGGCGATGCTTGGGCAGAATTAAGCTCACGGTGAAAGGAACCTCAATGCTAAAAGCACGGATTTCAACACCTTGCCCAACGAAATCGAGTGCGGTCAATGGATTCACAATAGAAATACCCACGCCTTGGCGAACCATCGCACAAATGGATGCGGCGCTGTGCGTTTCTACCACCATTTGGCGGTTTACCTGTTCGCGGTGAAACAGTGCATCAAGCGTCTGACGATAGCTATCGTTAGGTGAAAGGCTGATGTAGCGCTGGTTTTCAAAGTCCTTTGGTGCCAGACGAGCTTTGCCGAGTAAAGGATGCCCGCTGGGGAGAACGCAAACTTCGTTGAACGTGGCTAGAGTCTGGCGCTCGGTGCCTGGCGGCGTGTAGGTGTTTTCGGTCAGGCCAAGGTCATAGCGTTGGGCAGAGAGCCACTCTTCTAATAGAGGAGACTCCTGTGGGATCACGTTCAAACTCACGTCTTGGTGCTCACTCAAAAACGTGCGGCAAACATTAGGTAACAGCGACTGTGAGAATGCGGGCAGGCAGGCGACGGAAAGCTGTGCTTGTTGGAACTGGCGAATATGTTTGGCGGCATCAACGATACGCTCGATGCCGTAGTAGGAGCGTTGTACTTCTTCAAACAGTTGAAGCCCTTGCGCAGTGGGCCTTAGGCGACCGCGCACCCGATCAAACAACGGCATTTGCAGCAGTTTCTCAAACCGAGCCAGCTCGCGGCTTACCGTGGGTTGTGATGTGTTGAGCAGCGCTGCGGCCTCGGTCAAATTCCCCGTGGTCATTACGGCGTGAAAAATTTCGATTTGGCGCAGGGAAATGGCAGGCATAGACAGCGGCGTAGTTAGCGGCATAGTCAGCGGGCTCCAAAGATGAACAGCCTATATCATAAATGAATAGACTTACCCTAAATAGATATTTTATTTAAGTCATGTGCAGTGGCAATAATCGGAGAACAACATCAAACAACACAAAAAATAGACTGACCGCAAAGAGGATCTCATGCCACGTTCCCTAAATGATCGCACCACCGCGCTGAATATCGATAATCTGCTGGCGCTACCGCAACGCTTTGGCTGCCCAGTATGGGCCTATGATGGCGATATCATTAAGCAACAGATTGAAAAACTGCGTGAATTTGATGTGATCCGCTTTGCGCAGAAGGCTTGCTCCAATATTCATATTTTACGTTTGATGCATGAACAAGGCGTCAAGGTTGATGCGGTTTCATTAGGTGAAATTGAACGTGCGCTGATGGCTGGTTTTCAGCCGGGTGGAAATCCAAGCCAAATCGTCTTTACCGCCGATGTGTTAGACGAAGCCACTCTGGCGCGCGTTGTTGAACTGAATATTCCGGTTAATGCCGGTTCAGCCGACATGCTTACCCAACTGGGCGAGCGCTCGCCGGGTCATCCGGTGTGGCTGCGTGTGAATCCGGGGTTTGGTCACGGCCATAGCCAGAAAACCAATACGGGCGGCGAGAACAGCAAACACGGAATCTGGTTCGAAGAGCTGCCGCAGGCGCTCGCGCTGATCAAGCGTTATGATTTGCAGCTGATTGGTTTGCACATGCATATCGGCTCGGGCGTGGATTACCAGCATCTGGCACAGGTTTGTGACACCATGGCGCGCCAAGTGATCGAACTCGGCCACGACATTCAGGCTATTTCAGCGGGTGGCGGCTTATCTATCCCTTATCAGCAGGGCGATGAATCTATCAATGTGTCGAACTACTATGCGCTGTGGAACGACGCTCGCGAACGTATCGCACGCCATCTTGGTCATCCAATACATCTTGAGATTGAGCCAGGGCGCTATTTAGTGGCGGAGTCCGGCGTTTTAGTGGCGCAGGTTCGTTCGGTTAAAAATATGGGCAGCCGTCATTTTGTTCTGGTTGACGCTGGTTTTAACGACCTAATGCGTCCGGCTATGTATGGCAGCTATCACCATATTTCTCTCATGCCAGCAGACGGGCGTGATGTCAGCGAACAACCGCTGATTGAATCTGTTATTGGCGGCCCTCTTTGTGAGTCCGGCGACGTATTTACGCAAAAGGCGGGGGGGGAAGTGGAAACGCGTGCGCTTCCAGCGGCACAGGTCGGAGACTATTTAGTGTTCCATGATACCGGCGCTTACGGTGCATCGATGTCTTCAAATTATAATAGCCGTCCGCTATTGCCTGAGGTGTTATTTGAAAACAATCAGCCACGTTTAATTCGCCGCCGTCAGACGATTGAAGAGTTACTCGCTTTAGAAATTATGTAAACTTGTCCTCGTCATACTTCAAGCAACTTGTATTACTTGGGTATAGTGCTAAGAAGTTTCATGTGCGTTAGCAATTTGTTGACGCACATGTTTAAAGAATAATAGTTATTATTTACTCCGATATCATTAGCATTAATTGCCATATTTAACCGTTTAGATCATATCTATCCGACCTTCGCTTCCCGTAGAATAACGGTCCTAATCATTTCACGCGCATCATCTTCAGTTATGAATACCGTCAAAATACAGTCTTCAACCAGAATGAATCCGGTCTGGCAGGATATGCTGCATCAGGCTACACAAACGCTGCTTGCTCAGCGCACGCTTTTTGAGCTGATGCGGGCTCTTCACGGCTTGTCATTTTCCGTTATTCGTTTTGATCGCGTGAATATTTTGCGTCTTGATCCTTTGCATAATCGTATTACTCACTACGGTTATGATCCTGAAAGCAAACAAATGCGGTGCTCCAATGACGTGTTGTTAGCGGAAGGGCCCGGGGGAAAAGTCTGGGCCGATCAGCAGCCTATTTGTTGCCGACGCGATGTATTTATTCAGCAATTTCCACAGGTGTCTGAACTCGCGCAGTACCGTGATTTAAACGTCTATTATCAGCTGCCGCTGACCACGCCGCGCCAAAGATTAGGCGGTATTGAATTTATTAAACACGGCGATCAGCAGTTCAGCGAGAGCGAACTGGCTCTGGCGCAGCCGTTGGCTGAAGTGGTTGCTAGTGTATTAGAAAATATTCTTGAGCGTGAACATGTTCAGCTTGAGGAAGAGAGCCTGCGCCGCGAGCGCGATCACTACCGCATCTTGGTGGATGTCACGAATGCCGTAACGTCTAAGCTTGATCTTGATGGGCTGGCTGGAGAGGTTTCCAAAGAGATCCATCGTTTCTTCGGGATCGACTATATCGGCCTGTCCGTTTTTGATGAGCAGGAAGATCGCTTTAAAGCCTATGTCGCCTGCTACCAAAGTGGAAAGCCGGTGCTGCGTGAGCAAAAATATCTGCCGTTGGAAGGTTCTCTTGCCCAACAGGTGGTGCAAAGCGAAGAGATGTTGCTGATGGATTTGCAGGACTCCGCGCGCCTCGCTCCGCAGGATCGCCAGCTAGCGCAGATGCTTGCGTTTGGTCATCAGACCATCTGCCAACTGCCGCTGATCTTTGGTAATAAAGTGTTGGGCGTTCTGAAATTGGCGCAGTGTCAGCCCGCGATATTCAGTGATAATAATCTTAAGCTGCTGCGCCAAATTGCGGCACGTATCGCCATCGCGGTAGATAACGCGCTGGCTTACGGTGAAATATCGCGTCTAAAAGATAGCTTGGTGCACGAGAACCGATATTTAACCGAACAAATTCGCCAAGACAGTGACTTTGGTGAAATCGTTGGCCAAAGCGCAGCGATTAAAAGCGTGTTGGAACAGGTTGAAATGGTGGCGTCGAGCGACTGTAGCGTGTTGATTCTTGGCGAAACAGGCACAGGTAAGGAATTGATCGCTCAGGCAATTCATAACCTTAGCACGCGCAATCAAAAGCGCATGGTTAAGATGAACTGCGCGGCGATCCCCAGCGGCCTGATGGAAAGTGATTTATTCGGTCATGAGAAGGGCGCTTATACCGGCGCAACCTCACAGCGAATGGGGCGTTTTGAGCTGGCGAATAAGAGCTCGCTATTTTTGGATGAGGTGGGTGATATCCCGCTTGAGCTTCAGCCGAAATTACTGCGCGTATTACAAGAGCGAGAAATTGAGCGACTCGGCGGAAATAAAATTATTCCGGTTGATGTACGCCTGATTGCCGCGACCAATCGCGATCTGAAACAGATGGTGCTGGATCGTGAATATCGCAGCGATCTTTATTATCGCCTTAATGTTTTTCCGATCGTGATCCCACCGCTGCGTGAACGCCCTGAAGATATTCCGCTGCTGGTGAAATTCTTTACGCGCAAAATTGCTAAACGTATGAATCGCACCATCGATAGTATTCCTACGGAAACCATCCGGATGCTGTGCGATTTACCGTGGCCGGGTAATATCCGCGAACTGGAAAATATCATCGAGCGCGCCGTTATCTTAACGCGCGGACCGGTATTAAACTTGCAACTCAATGAGCTGCAATACCACCTGTCACCGCCGTTAGTGCATAAGCCTGCACAAGCGACGCCTTCTTCATGGCCTGTGACACCGGCTGCGGGAAAAGCGCCACACGCGCCCGCACAGGGCGGTGAATCCAGCGAGCGCGAACGTATTTTAGCAGCACTGCGCGAATCTAACGGGATAGTGGCTGGCCCTCGCGGTGCAGCGGCACGGCTTGGGCTAAAACGCACCACGTTGATTTCGCGCATGCAGCGCTTAGGCATTTCTGCGAAGGACTAAAACCTCTCTTCTTACGGGCGAAACTCAGTGTTTTCGCCCGTGTCATCGTGTCGACACAAGTGTCGAAACGTCATCACTCGCCAGAACCATCCCGCCTGTTTATCTTGTCACTTTGAATGATTAATTCCCGTAATTATCTGAATAACATTGGTTATTTAATTATTTTATTTATTGGCACGGATTATGCTTTTGTAGTGATTGAAACGCTCAACGCTGCCGAATGTCGGCCTGATTGAGCGTCAAACAATCAGTGGGGCGATGCCCTAGGTAACACACTCCAACCCACAATGTGGAGCGAGGCAAAGAAGTATGAAGGTCAGCGAATTAACCGAAAAGTCGCTTTATATCCATGACAAAAATGAAAAATTAATGGCGCAATGGGCTCTGTATAAAAGCAGCCTGATCAAAGCCGCAACCTCTTCCAAGCTGAAGATTTTTCATGAGTTCAGCTGCGGTGATGGTGACAGCGTTAACTTCACGGTGTTTGATCACTTTATGGTTGAAGTGAAGCTGGCAGATGAGTTTTACAGCAAAAAGATCCAGTATGGCCTGCGCATGAACGATGAGCAGGGCGAAGATCATTTTGTGGAAATTAGCCATTCAACCATCGATGAGAATGGTCAGATTGATGGCAAGGTTAACAACCGTTCGATGGATGCCGTGCTGGAACACTATCTGGATAAAATCCACGATCTGTATGAAACCTTGTATCAAGCGATGAATACTAACCAGCCGGTACGAGAATTACTGGTAGGAAAGTTAGGCGCTCAGTGATTAATACCTCTCTTCTTTTACTGAGGAGAGAGTTACCCCACCCCAACCCTCCCCTTCGCAGGGGAGGGAGCGGTTCAGTTTACGGTATTAATTCAGTGCTCGATCGGCTAATGGGAGGTTAACCCCACCAAACCTCACCTTTGCAGGGAAGGGGGCTGTATAGATTTCGATATTAATTCAGCGCTCGATTGGCTAATGGGAAGGTAACCCCCAACCCAAGCCTCCTCTTCGCAGAGGAGGGAGCAGTTTAGCTTTCGATATTAATTCAGCGCTCGATTGGCTCCCCCCCCCGGGGAGGGGGGGGGTGGGGGGGGGGGCAACATAGAGCCGCT